>WNGB01011468.1_pt1 | contig 16344 bp, 16 predicted proteins | sample 5400681 | NCBI WGS metagenome assembly WNGB01 (sample SAMN13153367, study PRJNA577476) | soil metagenome | isolation source: 115 cm soil or saprolite under grassland replicate 2 | place: USA:California | collected 2016-06-15 | reverse complement strand
CTCACGTTCACTTGCGTTACGGCCCGGTGACTCGCTCACCATCCGTTCGATGGCTTTGTCGATAGGCTTCAGAGTCTTGGTCTCCCTCCACCCTGCTATCCAAGCTACGGGGCGTCTGGCTCTTGCCCCGGCGGGACTGGCACCCGCTAGTCGCACCTGCCTTTCTCTGGACACGCGATGACCTGATCCGCCCGCCCCAGCACTGACGGCGGGATAGTCAGCCCGAACGCCCCTCCTCAATGACCTCTCGAATGCGGGCGAAGTCCGCCTCGCCATACTGAGCCCCTAGATTCTCGAGCCATTCGACACGTTCCGCTTCTGAGGCTGCGAGGAGGATCTCCGGTTGTATTGGAGGGAGGAGCCTTTCGAGATCCACGAAGTAGACTTGGCCGTGCGACTGGCCGAGCTCGCCCCATTCATGCCGGTCGAACACGCACAGGGCCAGGGCTCGTGCGACCGCAGCCGGGTCAAGTCGTGCCGCAGTATCTCTGCTCAAGGCAGTCCAGTCCTCGTGATGGTCGACGAGAATGCCGATGCGGCCGGGATCTGCATCGACGCTGTTCGTTCTCACGGCCTCCCGCGTCCAAACCGCCTGCATCCGGGGGACTCGAACGCCAATGGCCGAGGCAATCTGGTAGCCGAAGACCTCGCATACCGAAATCGAGCTGAACTTGAGGATCGACCTCGCGAATCCCCCCACACCCGTGACGAGTCCGTTTCCGCCGGAGAATTGCTCGGCCTCGCTGAGGAGCCTCTCGACGTTGTGAAGTTCGATGAGCCAATGCATAGGCCTAGTCGTCGGTTCCGCTGGCTTGTCGTTCAGCGTCCTCGAGTCGCTGGAGGCAGGTTCAAGAGGGCGAGCCCGGGATTCTGCTCCTGCGCGTCTCCGTAGCGGAGGATGCCGGCCGTATAGAACTCGCGACGACTCAGGATAGCCGCCACTCGGCGCGGGGTCCACGATTTGCCGTTCCGCCGCGTGGATCCTTTGGCGTTGAGCGCTTGCGCGACCTGCGAGCCGGTGTGATGACGGTTCGCAAGCTCGAGGATCATCCGCACGATTTCCGCTTCAGGGGGGTTGACGGCCAGCCCCTTTCCGTCGCGGACCATTGCGGCCCTCGCCACCGCCGCCGGCCATTGGTCAATAACCATCTGCCCACTCGACGACGTTGGTCAGGGGCCGCCCGTCCAGATAGGCGCGCAGATTGTCGCAGAAGAGGTTGATCCCTCGATGCTGACGCATGTCACTGCCGCCAGAGATATGCGGGGTGATGAGGGCGCGCTCATCGTCCCAGAGGCGACAATCGGGTTCATGTTCAAACTCACCCACATAGACGTCTAGGGCCGCCCCCCGCAGCTTTCCCGCGGCGAGGGCAGCGATCAACGCCTCTTCGTCGATGATTTCACCCCGCGCGACGTTCACCAGGATAGCGCCTGGCTTCATGGCGGCAAAGGCCTCCCGACCGATCAGCTTGGTCGTCTCCGGTGTCCACTGACAACAGACCACCACGCCGTCGCTCTCCTCGAGAAGAGCATAGAGACGCTCGGGGCTTTCCAGGCGGCTGAATCCGGCTGGCAGTACGGTATCGGGCGCCACCCGGCGCCGCGTGCCGATCACCCGCATGCCGGCACTGGCGCACAACCGCCCCACCTCCTGGCCAATGCCACCGGCGCCCACGACGCACAGCGTCTTACCCTGCAGCAGCAGGGGACGGTAGGTGCGATGGTCGAAACGATGCCGCTGCCGATCGCGAGATGCATGGTGGAGCCCCCTGGCGAAGTAGAGGAGGCTGGCCATCACATACTCAGCCATCGCGCGGGTATTCCCATAGCCGCGCGAGGTGGTGACGATGATATCGCTGCCCCAGAGATCCCCGCGTAACAGGTTGCTCGCCCCGGCTGGGAGTTGGTGGAACCAGCGCAGGCGCGGCGCCCGGTCCCGGAGATCCAGCGGAAACGGAAAGCCACCGAGGATGATCTCCGCGCTGGCCAGCAGCTGGTCGCGCTCCTGGCGCGAACTGATTGGTCCCAAACGCTGGCCGAGGTAGCGTTGTACCGTCCACGGCGGCCAGGTCTCGCGGAGTTCGACGTCAAACCAGCCTCGAGCATCGACCACATGCAGGCATCGGTCGACCGCCGCTATGCGACTCAGAGCGTCGTCGGATACCGGCACGATCATCAGGACTTCTCTGGTCAGCATCATGACCTCTCTGCATCCGAGCGAGGCGGTCCTGTTGATACTTGTTCGTTCCCGGACTGTCAGCGATCGCCCTCGGGATGCGTGCTGACGAATGTCGCAGCCTTCCCTGGGTCGCGCCCCGTAGGACCTGGCTGATCTCCTCCCCGTTTGCGTGAAGTTATGAGAACTTCCCGGAAAGGAGAGGGAGGGGCGCTACATCGCACTCGCGGCGATGTTCACCGTAAGGGCGAGGAGCGCAGCGTTGAAAAAGAATGATACGACACCGTGAGCGGCGACCGTGCGGCGGATCTCCTTGGTCGTGATGCCCACGTCGGACACTTGCGCGGTCATACCTATGACCAACGAGAAGTAGACGAAGTCCCAGTAGTCCGGCTCTTCCTCACCGCCCGGGAACGCTAGCCCACGGACGCCGCTCTGACCATAAAACTCGTGGGCATAGTGCAGCGCGAACATCGTGTGGATGAAAGCCCAAGACAGCACTATCGTGATGGTCGCGAGGATGAGCTCGATTGACCGCCGCTGTGCCGCACCGACCGCGGATGTGCCGAGCAATGGAACGATGGCGAGGAGGCTCGCCAGCGCCGTGGCGACAGTCAAGACCAGGATGACGATCGCTCCCTCGTCCTGGGTCGCGGCGCGGCGGCGGATCTGGTGCACATTGGCCCGCGCCATCATCTCGAAGGCGAGTATTACGTAGAGCCCGATGCCGATGTCCCAGCCGACGAGGCCACGCATCACCGGTCTCCAATCGGTCAGTGCGGCGAGCACTACGATGGCCGCCATGCCAACCACGAAAGATGCGAACAGTCTCGGCCGGGCCCGAATGATCCGCCACACCCAGGGTGGTCGGCGAGTTCTCCGATTGGTGGCCGGCATCAGTGTCTCAGACGGGTGGCGGCTGCACGAGCCGTGGCATGTCGTGGCGATCCTGCCTGAGTGCTAGGGAGAGGTCAAATCGGCGCGGGGTAGCAGGGGGGTGGGAGTTATCCCCCGAGGGCGCGTAAGAGGGATAAGCCGGGATTCCCGATATGGCCCATTCTCTCGTGCCTTCCATGCTGCTAAGCACGCCGGACGCTTTCGAACCTGCTAGCGGAACCAGGCAGTGTCACGAGTTAACAGCTTGGTGACCCAAGGGGAAGGCTCCTCACCGGTATCGGGTGTTGGAGTCACCGGCGATTCGGTCTCGAGAAGGGCGAGTGGTAATCGAGCACCGCCCGGACCTTGCTCGCCAAGTCGACCGCCGTGAACGGCTTGACCACGAACGGTTCCCCAGGGGTGAGCCGGATGCCGTAGTCTTCGACCACATCCGTAGTGTACGCCGACATGAACAGGACCTTGACCCCGGGGCGGATCGTGCGGAGCTCCTCCGCCAGCTCCCGCCCGTTCATGAACGGCATCACAACATCCGTCACGAGGAGGTGGATGGGTTCGGATCGCGTTCGCGCGAACCGAAGTGCTTCGCGTGGATCACTTGCGCTCAGAACTGTATAGCCCTTCGCTTGCAGAATGTCCGTGACCAGGGCCAGCACTTCAAGCTCGTCGTCCACGACGAGGATGGTTTCTTTCGGCGGGGTCTGCGAGATGGGCACGCCTCCCTCAGGCTGGATCCTCACAGGGACGCCTCGGCCTCCCGTTCCAGGTCACTGCCGCACAACCAGGCTACGTTTGGGCATGATAGCTGAGGTCAAGCGCCAGGAGGGTGTCAAAAGGCCGGACGGCCACACGGCATCGGGTAGAGACGATAGGCGACTCATAGGGCTCGACGGAATCCGGTGTGTTGTCACGGCCACGTGTTCGCCAGTTATCTAGCCCAGTTCTCGGCAACAAATCGCGTCGAACCGGAGCGTGACCAAAACGTGCAGGTTAAGGAACCCCCGAAACATCCTGAGGGACAGTCGCTGGTTCAAATTACGGGCCCGCAATCACCGAAATCGACTCGCCTCACGTTCGAAGTGGACGTCGCCTGATCATCGAGCCTATCCAATCCGAGTCCGAACCTCTTCCCGCTGACCTCGTTAGGCCATCTTCGATTTGAAGTTTGAGCGGACCGGCCTATAATCGCCCAATGGTGGATATCTTGAGCCGGGGGTATTCGATGGTGGAGCGGGTATTGTTAGGCGGGCTCCTGGCGGCGCTGATCGGGTCGGGAACGTTCAGTACCGCATGGGCGGACGACGCTCATCAGCCGTCGCCTTCGTCCGTGATCCTGAACCTGTTGAACCGTCCGACTGAGTCCTCGGAGAAGGCCATGACCGAGGCCATCAGGGAGGGCGCCCTGGCCCCGAAGCCATCCCCAGTCGAAGAGTGGGTGCTTCAGCCGGACGGCTCCATGCGCAACACGCGCACCGGGGTGGGAATAGCGGTCAGGAACGTGTGTGCGCCCGGCGACATGGAACACGAGTCCGCGCTCGCCGCGTACAAGCAGGCGCAAGCTAGCAAGCTCCGCCGCCACTGACGGCCCAGGAGATTCTTTCCCCTGCGGCGCTGGCCCCGGCCGCGGGTATGTACGCCAGTGGTGATCGGAACTCGAGCGCGAAAGGTCAGTCGTTCTTTCGAACCCGTGTTTACGGTCCGCCACGCGCTAGTACACCACCGACCGGGAGTCTCCGAGCAGCTCATGGTGATCCTAGAGGGGGCGTTGCGCGACGCGCAGCGGATCAACTATCGGCCGGAGTACGAGGGCTACCGCAATCGTCTACGGGACGGGCGGTCGCCGATGGGGGTTCCAAATCCGAAAGTCTTCGGCCCGATGTATGGGCTACACCAAGAGTTCTGTGTGCGGGTGGCACGCGCCTGGCAGCTCTCGGCTCCGAGCGGACCATTCATAGGTCGCGTATCGGAACTGACGGGACAGGTGGAGCGCAGATACCAGAAAACGCTCGACGAGCTGTGGCCGCGAGGATAGCTGCGAACAGAGAACAGCCACCTCGCGTTCGCTTAGACCTGCGCGTCGCGCGACCGCATTCACACCTGCGCGCTGGAGCAGATGCCGCGTTGGGTCGTCAACCAGACGTTCCAGGTCGGACGTTCAGGGGGGAAAATAACGCGACTTCTAAACCCCAATCCGAAAAAAACTCAGGCGGCCAGCCTGGCGTTCGACCGGGAACACAAGGGCAGCCTCTACGCCCGCGCCTGCGTTCTCAACTACTGGATCGTGAACCTTGTGGACCGTGTGCTCGAGATCTACCGCGACCCCACGCCTTCCGCGGAGGCGCCGTACGTGTGGCGGTTCAGCACGCGGCTCCGCCTCGGCGCGGCTGAGGTCGTTACGCCGCTGGCCACCCCCGAGGCCCGCATCTCGGTCACTGACTTGCTACCCTAGGGGTGCGCACCGTCTACTCGTCTCCCCCGCCTTGGAGGAAGGGTGACGAGGGCGCAGTCCGGGCGCGCGGCACTGTCGCGGTGCTGGCGCTCACAGGCTCTCCGGTGATGACTCTCCTGAACTGGGTCGGCGCCTGCGTGCCCTCCCCGGGGAGGCGCAAGGCGCACGGCGCGTTTCCGCCGGGCATCAGGCCGTGGTAGGTTCTGGTCGCTCATGCTGACCGCTATGCTCTCAGGCTCTCGGTCACGTCGTGCTGGATGGCAACCCCGGACCCGCCCGCGTCCTGAAGCGAAAGGAGTCATGCTCATGAAGGCGATCCGCGTCTCCGAGTACGGCGGCTCCTCCGTCCTGAAGCTGGAGGAGGTGCCGACGCCCCAGCCGGGGCCGAACCAGGTCCTCGTGCGCAACCACGCCGTCGGCGTGAACCCCGTGGACACCTACCTGCGCGCGAACACCGACAACCGCGGGCCCAAGCTGCCCTACACGCCGGGCGCGGACGCGGCGGGAATCGTAGAGGCGGTCGGCCCCGGGGTGACGGCCGTGAAGCCCGGCGATCGCGTCTACGTGGGCGGTACGGTGAGCGGCGCCTACGCCGAGCTCTGCCTCTGCGACCAGGGCCAAGTGCATCCCTTGCCCGCCAACGCTAGCTTCGCGCAGGGCGCCGCGATGAACGTCCCCTACGCCACGGCCTACCACGCCCTCTTCCATCGCGCGCATGCCGAGGCGGGCGAGACCGTCCTCGTCCACGGTGCCAGCGGCGGCGTGGGCATCGGCGCCGTGCAGCTTGCGCGGGCGCGCGGCCTCACCGTGATCGGCACCGCGGGCACCGAGCGGGGCCGACGCATGGTGCTCGAGCAGGGCGCCCACCACGTGCTCGACCATGGCGCCCCGGGCTATCTCGACGAGTGCGTGCGGCTCACCGGCGGGCAGGGGCCGGCCATCATCATGGAGATGCTGGCCAACGCGAACCTCCAGAAGGACCTCGGAGTCATCGCCATGCGCGGGCGCATCGTCGTCATCGGCAACCGCGGCACGGTCGAGATCAACGCCCGCCTGGCCATGAACAAGGACGCGGCCATCCTCGGCATGGCACTCTACCACGCCAGCCCGTTCCAGTTAGCCGGCATCCACGCCGCCCTCGTGGAGGGGTTGCGCAACGGCACGCTCCGCCCGGTCATCGCCCAGGAGCTGCCGCTCGCCCAGGCCGCGCGCAGCCACGAGGCGGTGATGGAGCCGGGCCACCACGGCAAGATCGCGCTGGTCCCGTGAGGTGGCGGTCATGGGCGCGACGACCCGGCTCGGCCGATCGGGGCTGACCGTTTCTACTCTCTGCTTCGGGACCGGCTACATGAGCGGTCCGGTCGCGGCAGGCGCCCGCCTTCTGACGCGGGCCTATGAGCTCGGCGTCACCTTCTGGGACACGTCGGATGACTACGGCACCCACCCGCACGTGGCCCGCGCGCTCCGCGACGTGGGCCGGGACAAAATCATCGTCACCACCAAGACCTATGCGAGCACGGCCACGGGCGCGCGCCGCAGTCTCACCAAGGCCCTGCGCGCGCTCCGGGTGGAGGCGGTCGACATCTTCCTCCTCCACGCGGTGGACTCGGCCGGCGAGCTCGAGACCAAGCTGCCCGCCCTCGAGACCCTGGCTCGGGCGAAGGCCGAAGGCCTGGTGCGGGCCGTTGGTGTCTCGAGCCACAGCCGCGAGGTCCTCACGCGACTCCTCGATCTTCGAGCGGCGGACGTCGCGCTGGTGGTCGTCAATCAGACGGGGAGCTGGATGAAGGACGCCACCCCGAAGGAGATGGCTGAAGCTGTCAAGCATCTTCACCGGAGCGGCCGCGGCGTCTACGGCATGAAGGCTCTCGGCAGCGGTCAGGTCACGGGCCAGGCCGAGGTGGCCGCGGCCCTGCGCTACGCTTTCCGCTATCCCTACGTCCACGCCACCTGCGTCGGCATGACCTCCGAGTCGGAGCTCGAGGCCAACGTCGCCATCTGGCGTCGCACGCGGGCGAGGCGCCGGCGCTCGAGCAGTTAATCCTCGACGGGCATCGTGACGGGCTCGCCCGCGCCGTAGAAGTAGGCATCGCGCCGGCTGCGGGAGGGGCACGCTCGAGGACCTGGTCTCGGCCGGGTGGCGCTTGCCGTGGAAGAAGAAAGAGCGTTTGATCCAGTGAACGTACGACTTCTTGGTGCGTCGGCTGAGGTCGGGGTTTGGTGTGACCGACGAACGTGTGGTTCTACGGGTCAACTCTCGGGGATCCAGGAGGGCTGGCGTGAGCGGGACGCGTAATTGACCCGCTTCGCCTCGCGGTGTTACGGTCACCGTGGCCCGCCGGCCTCTCCTCCGGAGGCGCCGCCATGAATTGTTCCCAGTGCAGCGCCGAGAATCGACAGGGAGCGCGATTCTGTCGTGAGTGCGGCGCACTTTTCGCCGCCAGCTGTCCAAGCTGTGGGACGAACGTTGAAGTCGGAAGCAATTTCTGCGATCGCTGCGGCACCCCGCTGACCGCGGCTCCGGCCTCACCATCCGGACCGGCACGCGCCCCCACCGCTGACGATGCCGTCGGAGCCGTCCACGCCGCGACCGCGCCCGCCGGGGCGGAACGCCGCCAGCTCACGGTGATGTTCTGCGACCTGGTCGGATCGACCGAGCTGGCCGCCCGGCTCGATCCCGAGGTGCTCCGCGAGGTGGTGCGCTCGTATCAACAAGTGTGCGACGCCGTGATCGGCCAGCTGCACGGCCACGTCGCACAATACCTGGGCGACGGTCTCCTGGTGTACTTCGGGTATCCGGTTGCCCGGGAGGACGATCCGCGCCGCGCCGTGCGCGCCGGCGTCGGCATCCTCGAGACGCTCGCTCCGCTGAACACACGCCTTCAGAACGAGCGGGGCATCACGCTCTCGGTCCGCATCGGCATCCACACGGGTCCCGTGGTCGTCGGCGAGATCGGCGGCGCGAGCCGGCGCGAGGCGCTGGCGCTTGGCGAGACCCCGAATATCGCGGCGCGCCTGCAAACCATGGCCGAGCCAGATACCGTAGTGATCAGCGCCGCCACGCATCGGCTCCTCCAGGGAAGGGTTGTGGTGACCGACCTCGGCGCACAGACGCTGAAGGGCCTGCCCGCCCCGCTACACGCATACCGGGTCGAGGCTGACGAAGCTGCGCCGAGCTCTCGCGACGCGGCAGCCGCGGCCGTCACGCCGCTGGTGGGCCGTGATCAGGAAGTCGGCTTGCTTCTCGCCCACTGGGAGCACGTTAAGGACAACCGCGGTCACGTGGTCCTGCTCGGCGGGGAACCCGGGATCGGCAAATCGCGCCTGGTCCGGGTCCTGACGGAGCGCATCTCCGCCGAGCGATCTCACCGCTGGGAATGCCGCTGCTCAGCCTACCACCAGGACAGCGCACTCTATCCGCTCATCGACCTCTTCGAACGCGTGCTCCAGTTCGATCGCGACGACGCGCCCGCCCAGCGTCTTGCGAAGCTCGCGGCCGGCCTGGCGCGGTATGGTCTGGCTCTGCCGGAGGCACTCTCGCTCTGGACCGCATTCCTGTCGCTACCGCTACCTGACACGGTTCGTCCCCTGGATCTGACGCCGCAGCGCCGCAAGGAGATGACCTTCGAGGCCATCGTGGCGCTCCTCCTGGCGCTCGCCGCGGAGCAGCCGCTCCTCCTCATCGTCGAGGATCTGCACTGGGCCGACCCGTCCACGCTCGAGCTCGTCGACTTCCTGTTCGGCCAGGTGCCGGCCGCCCCGATCCTGATGCTCATGACATCGCGTCCCGAATTTCGACCACCCTGGACCACGCGCGGTCACTTCACCTACCTCACGATCAACCGGATCACGCGGACGCAGACTGAGATGATGGTCGAGCGGGTGACGAGCGGAAAGCCACTGCCGGCCGAAGTTCTCCAGCAGATTGTGGTCAAGACCGACGGCGTGCCGCTCTTCGTGGAAGAGCTCACGCGGATGGTGATGGAATCTGATCTGCTCCGAGATCGGGGCGACCGCTACGAGCTTATCGACGCGCTACCCCCGCTGGCGATTCCCTCCACGCTCCAGGACTCGCTCATGGCCCGACTCGATCGCTTGGGCACCGTCAAGGAAGTTGCGCAGGTCGGCGCGGCACTCGGGCGTACGTTTCACTACGGGCTCCTGCGCGCTATCGCATCGATCGACGACGGGTCACTGCAACGAGCGCTCACCCGGCTCGGCGAGTCCGACCTGCTCCATCAGCGCGGTGTGCCCCCCGATGCGACGTACGTCTTCAAGCACGCGCTGATCCAGGAGACCGCGTATCAATCGATGCTGGTGAGCCGGCGCCGGCAGCTCCACAAGCGAATCGGCGACACCCTGGTCGATCGCTTCCCGGAGACCACCGGGACGCAACCCGAGCTCGTGGCGCACCACTACACCGAGGCCGGGCTGGCCGACCAGGCGGTCGATTACTGGCAGCGCGCGGGTCGACGTGCGGTCGAACGATCAGCCAACCTGGAAGCCATCGCGCACTTCACGAAGGCCCTGGGCGTCCTGGCGACGCTGCCCGACAGTCGAGATCGCCTCGAGTGCGAGCTCACCCTGCGGACGGCTCTCGGGCCGGCGCTGATGTCCACCAAGGGTCTCGGTTCCCCCGAAGTGGGAACGAACTACGCGCAGGCGCTGGAGCTGTGCCGGCAGCTGGGCGAGCGGCCAGAGCTCTTCGCCGTGCTGCGCGGGCTCTGGGAATTCCACGAGCTGCGGGGGGAGTTGATGACCGCACTGGGGCTCGGTGAGGAGCTGTTCCGGCTGGCCCAGGCCGCAGATGACCCAGCGTTGCGCCTGGTCACTCACGATGTCCTCGGCGACACGCTCTACTGGTGCGGCGACTTCACCCGCGCTCTGGAGCACCTGGAGCAGGGCATCGCGTTGTATCGACTCGACGAACATCGCGGCCTGGCTCACCAGCACGCCGGCTATGATCCCTGCGTCGCATGCCGCGTCTTCTCGGCCTATGCACTCTGGTACCTGGGCTATCCGGACCGCGCCGCCCGACGTATCGAGGAGGGTACGGCGCTCGCGCGCGAGCTGTCCCAGACATTCAGCCTGATGCTAGCGGTGGAGTTCGGCGCCGTGGTCCATCACCTTCGTGGAGAGATCGCCCTGACCAAGGCGTGCGCCGCGGTCAACATCAGTCTGTCGACCGAGCAAGCGAATGTCTTCCTCCTCGGCTGTGGAATGGTCGAGGAGGGTTGGGCGATGGTGCACGAGGGCCAGCATGACGAGGGCCTCGGCCGCATTGTCCAGGGAATGGACGTGTGCCGGGACTCGGGAGCCATCCTTGAGTTCCCCCACTGCTGGGCGGCCCTCGCCGATGCCTATCGCGTCGCCGGCCGCATCGAAGAGGCGATGCAAGCCGTGGCCGACGGATTGAGGCAAGCAGACGAGACCGCGGCTCGCTTCAACGAGGCCGAGCTTTATCGCCTCAAGGGCGAGCTGCTCCTGCTGGGGGCCAGCCCCCAGCCGGACGGCGCGGAACGCTGCTTTCGTCAGGCGCTCGACATCGCGCGACGCCAGCGCGCGAAGTCGCTAGAGTTGCGGGTCGCGACGAGCCTGGGCCGGCTGCTCCGGCGACAGGGCAAGCGCGAGGACGCGCGGCGCCAGCTGGCCGAGGTCTACGGCTGGTTCACTGAGGGCTTCGATACCGCCGACCTGAAGGAAGCTCGGACCTTGCTTGAGGCGCTCGCGAGCGCTTGAGTCGTACCGTCAATGAGAAGCATCGCGTGCGCCGAACGAGGCACCAGCTCGCAGGTGGGCGTGACTTCCATCTGATCCTAGTGACAGTCTCCGAGGCGCTTGCCGGTGCGCCAGCGCTCGACATGCCGGAAGCGACGCGAGAGGCTTGGGCAGCGGGGCCTCAGCGCCTAACGGACGCGATCGAACTCCTCCGCGGAGAGACTGAGTTGTCGGAGGATCTTGTGGAAGAGAGGCGGCCCGATCTCTCGGCCGCCATGGATGGGGATCGTCACGGCCCGGCCGTCGGGATGGATCCACCGCTCGTGGCCGCCGGTCTGCCGGCGCCGCTCGAAGCCGAGCTGACTCGCCACCCGCTGGAACTCCCGCGCGGTGGCGCTAGGCATTCACGATTTCGGTCGTGTCCTCGGGCAGGGGGGTGCCACGCTCCTGATACTCCTCAACGATCATGGCGAAGACGTGGGTCAGCTCCGCCAGAGCCTCTTCTCGTGTAGCCATCAAGGCGTAACAGCCGGAGATGGCAGGCACCTCGGCCACCCAGGAGCCATCATCCTGGCGGTAAAGCACGATCTTGTAGGCGTCGAGGCCCGGATGGCTCATATGATGAGGATATCATGTCGCGAAGCCTCTGACTCCACCGGTGCTCCCTCCTGGCAGAGGAGCTGGCACGGACCGTGAGTTCGTGGTCGATCAGGTGATCGAGTGAGGCACTTCGCGCAGCGCGCCCGGCCGAAGGCATCGGCCCACCGCAACCGGCCGCCGGCCGCGGCCACGGCTGACACCCACGCTGGGCGCATGACGGGGACCACGAAACACGCTGAATCACCTCGTGTTCCTCGAGGAGCGACTCTTGGCGGCCGCCGGAGGCGCTCTTTGGAAGGATGCCGGGCCCTGCTCGTCATGGCACCTACGCTCCGAAGCGCCGGCCGGTCACTCCTCGACGGGCATCGTGACGGGCTCGCCCGCGCCGTAGAAGTAAGCGCCCCGCCCGGCGGCACCGCCCACGACCGCGATGTCGAAACATTCCGGAGTCTCGACGACGGGGATCGGCAGATCCGGGTGGTCGTGGAGCCAGCCCAGTTCGGGGTGGGCCGCTGCCATGGCCTTGGCTTCCTTGTTGAGCATCGCGACGCGGAGGGGCAGGCGCGCCAGACGATAGAGAGCCTCTTGGATCTGCTGCCGCCCCCAGCCGGCCCGGGCGAAGATCTGCGCGTGCTCGGGGCAGATGAAGAGCATGTTGTGCTCCTTTTCCTCCGTCCCATAGCGCGGGTCGGCGCGGCGGCCGATGAGCCAGAGCGCCGTGCCCACCTGAGCCACGTTGGTCGCTGCGGTCGCGAACACCTCGGTGAGGCCCTCGGGCGTCGTGCTGGTGAAATCGTGGAGCTCGCACATCCCGTAGGCGAAGTGGACGGTGACGGCGCTGGCCTCGCGGGCGAGGCCGCCAGCGGCCACGTGGTAGGGCTCCCATGGACTCTGGGCCTCGTTCTCGGCGCAGCAGAGGCTGTACTTCAGCGGCGAGCCGATGGTGTCCATGTCAGAGACGCCCACGTAGGTGTGACCCACGTTCATCATGACAAGGCGCAGCGCGCGCCCGAGAACCGTGTTGGAGGCCGACGGGGCGCCGGGGCCGAGGGCGCAGATCCCTGAGTTGAGGCCGGCCTCCCGGCCGTGCGGGCCGTTGACGAGCACGAGCGGGGCATGGGGTCCAGTCGACATGGCCTTGTTGCGGAGATACATCTTGGGCTCGGCGAGGCAGCGCACGGCGGCGATCAGGAGCGGCAGGTGCGCAGGACGGCAGCCCGCCATGACCGCATTGGCCGCCAACTTCTCGACCGTGGCGAGACCGAAGCCGGGCTCGAGCGTGGCGATCACGTCGCCGGCGCCGCGCCGTGTGCCCCGGAGCATGGCCTCCAGCGCGGCCTGGGTTGGCGCCACCAGGGGAAAGCCGTCGGACCATCCGCGCTGCAGGAAGTCCCGGTTCATCCGTTCCCACGCCTCGAGCAGATCCGCGCCCTCGTAGGCGAGGGCCTCCTCGGCCGGCGGCGCCTCGGAGCGCTCGGGCGCCTGCACATCGCGGGTGAGACCCGCCAGCACCTGGTCGAAGGTATCGTCCACCATTCGGTGGATGTCCTCAGGGCGCTGATTGGTGAACGGCTGTGGCACCACCGCCAGCGGCAAGCCCGCCAGGCCGAAGCTCGCCGCGCTGCGCTGGGCGTCGTGGACGAAGGTCTTGGCCGTGAAGAGCACGGTCGGGAGACCGCGCCGCTCCATCTCCACCATGTCGTGGGCACCCCACGACGTGCAGGAACCTCAGTCCGCTGTGGTGCCCACCACGGCCTGCACCTCGGAGGCCATCCGGTCGGCATCGTCGGCCGTGGCGTGGCGCATGATGAACCCGACCGAGCCTGTGTAGCGGCGGAAGCGGATTCCCGGGAAGCGCTCTCTCAGGCGCTGTTCCGCGCGGTCGAGTGCAGCATCGCCGCCAGCCTTCATGTTCCAGTAGAGCCCCACGGTGGCGTTGGAGAGATCGCGCTGACGAGCAGCCGCCTTGACCGAATGCTCGACGCAGGCAGCAACAGGATTCACGATGTCGAGTCGAGTCATGGGCATCCTCCCGGAAGGCTGGAAGTGGCGCTAACGGTGCCCGGATGATATCTGAGCCGCAACCCAGGGGCAATGCGAAGTCGTGGGCTGGATTGGCCAATCTTCATCATGGATTTGAGGCAGATGCCTCATTGAGCGAATCACACGCGTGGGTCACAGTTTTGCCCGATGACTTGTCTGGACGAGCATTCATCCGTGCAACCGGACGCCCAGACGGCCGTCCAGTTCCGTAGCGACCGGGCAGGCGAACGCGGCCTACCCCTCTACTTCCGTCTCCGCAATCTCCTCGACGAGAGCATCCGCGTCGGGGCGTTTCCGTTGGGCGCCCGCCTCCCCTCGGAGCACGAGTTGTGCCGGAAATACGGCGTCAGTCGGGCGACCGTACGAGAGGCGCTGCGTGAGCTTGTCGATTCCGGCCTCGTAGTCCGGCAGCACGGCAAGGGCAGTTTCGTGTCCGGGTCGACGAATGACGCGGTCGAGCCGGTCAAGCTCGTCGGCTCTCTCGAGGACCTCTACGATCAGGTCGAGCGGGTCATGGCGAGATCGGTCGAGATCGACCAGCGCCAGGGGCCGGTGAGGGTGCTTGAGCGCCTCGCGCTCCCACCCGGGACGCCGCTCACCGTGGTTCGGCGCGTGAGGGAAGTCAACGGCAAGGTGCTTGCCTGGACGGTGAACTTCCTCCCGGTCAGCATCGGCCGGCGGCTCCGCAAGACCGATTTGCTCAAGTATCCGCTCCTCCGCCTGCTCGAGGAGCGGTGCGGGATCGAGATCGCCGAAGCGGTCCAGACTCTGCGCGCGGTGCTCGCCGATCGTGAAGCCGCTCTTCAACTGGAGGTTCCGTTCGCCTCGCCGCTGCTGTTCGCCGAGCGCCTGTACCTCACGCCGGCCGGCACGCCGGTTCAGCTCGTTCAGAGCCACTACCGCGCCGACCGCTATGCGTTCGCCGTGCGCCTCCGGCGGCTGAAGGCACAACACTGGTCCTGGGGCCGCGGTCACTGATCAAGGAGAACCACATGGCGCAGATCACCGTCGCTCAAGCGCTGGCGAGGCTTCTGGAACGCATGGGCACCGAGTACGTGTTCGGCGTGAACGGTCACGGCAACTGGGCGCTCCTGGACGCACTGGTGCACGAGACGCGGATCAAGGGGATCCCCGCCCGAGCTGAAGACCACGCGCTGCAGATGGCCGATGGGTACTGGCGAGTCCGGCGTCAGGCGCCGATGCCGATCGTGACGACGAGCGTCGGACCGGGCAACGCGAACATCGTGTCGGCCCTCGCCGGCGCCTTCTATGAGTCGGTCGCGATGCTCGTCTTCGCCGGCGCGGGCGCGACGCACTGGTTCGACCGGGGCGGGATCGAAGAGGCATATCGATACGCCCCCGAGGAGTGGACGCAGATCGTCAAGCCGATCTCGAAAAAGGCCGTGCTCATCACGCGCCCCGATACTGCGGTCGACATGTTCTTGCGGGCATACCGCACGGCGATCACCGGGCGTCCGGGGCCGGTCGTCCTCCAGGTGCCTTTCGACATCCAGCACACGCTGATCTCTGACGCGTTGCCCGATCCGCGCCCGTGGACGCAGTGGCATCCGCCGGCGCCCGATCCCGCCGGCGTCATCGAGGCGGTCGCGCTGCTCGGGCACGCCAGGCGCCCGCTCATCGTCGTGGGCAGCGGAGTCCACAGCGCCCGGGCATGGGAGGAGTTGCTCCGCTTCTCGGAGGGCACGCAGATTCCGGTCGCGACCACGCCCACGGGAAAGGGCGCGTTCCCGGAGGGGCATCGTCTCGCGCTCGGCTGCATCGGGCGGGCCGGCACGGGGCATGCCAACGAGGCGGCGCGGCGCAGCGACGTCGTCATCGCCGTCGGAACGCACTTCAGCGACGTCGACACGGGCGGCTGGACCCTGTTCGACATCCCCGCCAGGACGCGCTTGATCCATCTCGACATCGACGAGGCGGAGCTGGGACGGGCATACCCGGCCGAAGTGGCGCTGGGGTGTGACGCGCGGCTCGGGCTGGCAGCGCTCGCGGCCGCCGCCGGGACGGCTCCGGTTGATCGCAGCGCCTGGCACGCCGAGCTCACCGGGCTCCAGCGCGAGTGGGAGGCGGGCGTCGATGGCGATCGGCGGTCCGACATGGCGCCGCTGCACTACGCGAGAGTGTGCCACGACCTTGGGGAGGTCGTGACCGCCGTGGATCCCGAGATGCCCGTCTTCTTCGACACGGGCCATCTCCTCCAGTTCGGGCCGGCATTCCTCGGCACCTCGTCACGGCACATCGCGCACGCGGGCTTCTTTCATCGGATGGGCTGGAGCGCCTCCGCGATCGTCGGCGCGAGCCTCGCGCGCGGCCGCTCGCGCGCGCTGGCGCTCCTGGGCGACGGGTCGTTCCTGATGGGCGGCACCGCGATCGCGACTGCCGTAGAGCAGGACTTGCCCCTCGTGTGGGTGGTCCTCAGCAACCGTTCGCTCCAGATCGAGCGGGA
>WNGB01020534.1_pt1 | contig 16345 bp, 8 predicted proteins | sample 5400681 | NCBI WGS metagenome assembly WNGB01 (sample SAMN13153367, study PRJNA577476) | soil metagenome | isolation source: 115 cm soil or saprolite under grassland replicate 2 | place: USA:California | collected 2016-06-15 | reverse complement strand
ATGGGGATCGACATGGCCTGCGCCTCGGGCACGACGTCGTGCAACCCGACGTTCGAGATGGCGGCGGCCTGGAGCTGACCGATTTGCAGCTTGCGGAGCATCTCCCCTTCGTTCCCCTGCGAGCCGCCGGGATACACGCGGACCTTCACGCGACCACCGGAGGCCTGCTCCCATCGCTGCCCCATCTCCTTCAGGATGTCGTGCCAGGCCGACCCCGTCGGTGCCATCGTGCCGAGCTTCACGGTGACCTGCGCACGCGCGTGGGGCGCCAGCATCGCGAGGACCGCGGCGGCGAGCACCTTCTTCATGGTGCCCCTCACTTCGCGCTGGCCGCCTTGCGGACGACGCAGCGGGCCTTGCCCTTGCCGGCGTCCTTCTTCTCGTATGCCTCGGGGCAGTCGCAGCTCTTGGGATCGACGAGGCTTCCCTTCGCGCAAACGAGCCGCTTGCACTCGCCGCCGCCGCTGCCGAACAGGACCTTGCCGAAGCCCTTCGGGCACTCGCAGGCGGGGGGCTCGGCGAAGGGGTGCCCGGTAGGGCACGGGTCGAGGCATGCGCCGTGGGCCCTCACCTTCCCGGCGGAGCAGGCGCCGCCCTTGGGCGGTGCGGCGAGCGCGGGAAACGCGAGCGCTGCGGAGACGACGAGGGCGGCCAGGGCGAGCTTCGAGGACATGGGTTCTCTCCTTCGAGGATGGTGGCAGGGAAGTGGGTCGGCTTCGTGTCGCTGCCGCGACGGTTCGAGGAGGTGAGGCGCTCCGTCACCGCTTCGGGAGCACCCCCGAGAGCGCCAGCTCATTGATCTCTGGCGGGTTCGCGTCGAACAGCTTCGCGAGGTAGGCCTGCCGGTTCCCCTTCACGCGCTCGGCACGGAGCCGCGAGACGAGCGCGTCGCGCACCTCTGCGAGCGGGCTCGTCCGTGCCGGCCGAACGTCGAGGACCTTGAGAACGTGCCAGCCGTCGTCCAGCCGGACGGGCTCGGACACCCCGTCCTTGGGCAGTCCCACCACAACCTGCCGGACGGCGGGCATGAGCTGCTCCTCGGCGAGCCAGCCGATCTCCCCTCCGCGCTCGGCCGCCCCCCTCTCGTCCGTCTCCGCGCGCGCCGCGGCGGCGAAGTCCGCCCCGCGCCGGGAGAGCTTCTTCACGAGGGCGTCGAGCCGGACGCGCGCGCGCTCCTCGACGTCGGGCTCCGAGCCGCGCGGCGCCGAGACGAAGATCTGCGCGACCCGCCACTGCGGCGGGAGCGCGAACGCAGCCCGGTTCGCGTCGTATGCTGCGCCCACCTCCGCCTCGGTCGGGTACGAGTCCGGCGTGCGCGAGACCGCGTCCAGGTAGAGCTCGGTCGCTGCCTGGTCGCGCACGCGGTCGAGCTGGGCCTTCACGGCGGGATCCTCGTTCCAGCCCTTCGCCCTCGCCTCGGCGAGCAGCGCCCGCCGCGCGAGGTAGACCCGCACGGCCTGCGAGAGGAGGGCTGGGTCCTTCGCGAGCGCGGCCTGCTCCTGCGCACCGAGCGTCGCGACGTAGGCCCGGACCTCCTCCATTGTGATCTCGATGGCGCCGGCGCGCGCGACCACCTGGGCCGCGGCGGCGGGCCAGGCGGCCAGGACGAGCGCAGCGCAGAGCGCCGCGAGCCCCGCGGCGCGTCGGGGAGGCGAGAGGGGGCGGGTGGTCATCGTGTCACCTCGTGCTCGAGCAGCTTGTCCTCGTACTCCTGCACGAGGTTCTCGATCTCCACGCGCTTTGCGCCCACGAACGGCTCGCTCGCGCCGAGCACGTGGCCGAGGCCGATGTGGGCGTAGCGATCGAGGATCTCTCGCGCGGTCCGGTGCAGGATGGCGTTCTTCGCCTCGCAGGTGGTCAGCCGGTGGGTGAGCGGCCCAACCTGCGCCACGAGCTGCGCCTGCTCCTGCTCGCGCGCCCTGCCGGCCTCGCCGGCCTCGCGGGCCGACGTCTCGCAGCGGGCGAGCCCCTCCTTCAGCTTCGCGGCCTCCTCGGTCGTCTCGGCGAGCGACGCGCGCAGCTCCGCCTCGGCGCGCGGGCTCCCGCGCGGCTTCGCGGCTGCGGCGAGCTGGGCCTCCAGCGCGGCCACCTTCTTCTGGAGCGCGGCCTCGCTCGCCTGCAGCCGGGCCTTCTCGTCCTCGGCGGCGCGGAGCTGGGCGGTGGCGGTGCGGAGGGCATCGCGCAGCCGGGCCTCGACGGGAGACTCGCCGGCGCGCGCGGGGCCGGGGCGCAGCGCGGCTGCGCAGAAGAAGAGCATCACGAGGAGCCGACGGGAGTCCATGGCTCAGTACCTCGCCGAGAGATCGAGCTGGAGCACGTCGACGGAGTACGGGGATCCGGCGACCACGTCCGCGCTCATCCAGCGCACGCTCGCGATGACGTTGTCCGCGACCGCCGCCGACCCCACCACGCCGAACCCCTTGAGGTTCGTGCCTCCGAGACCGAAGTCCGAGTCCACGAACGCGTCGAGCGTCGCGTCGGACTCGACGTAGCGGTACGTGAACGCGAGGTTCCAGTCCCAGCGCCGGGAGAGCGTGGCGCTCCCGACCGCGATCCGGCCGAGGACGCCCTTGTCGCCCCCGACGAAGCGGTCGCAGACCGTGCCGTTGCAGCTCCCGAAGTTGTTGACCGCGACCGCCGCGACGGCGCCGCGCCGGAACGCGACGTTCCAGGCGGCGTCGACGTCGAGACCGAGCCGCAGCGCTCCCACCGGCGCGTCGAGCCGGAGCGTGCCCTCGAGGACCTGGAACTTGCTCGCGAGGCCGAAGTACTCGTAGCGGGGGGTGCCAGTGGGGTTCAGCGTCTCCTGGTAGAGCGCCCCGGGGGACGGCGTCCGGAGCGGGAAGTAGGTGTTCCCCTTCTGCGCGAAGGACGGCCGCATCGCGTCGGTGTCGCAGTCCACGCCCTTCACGTCCGTGTCGCAGGGCGACGACGCGCGTCCCTGCGCCCCGTAGAAGTCGTGGAGCGCGGCGGCCACCTTGAAGCTGACCCGCTCGACGGGCCGCCAGTCGATACCGGCCTGGGCCGCGTAGAGCCACCGGTCGTGGCTCCGGAACTTCTCCTGGTTCTGCGGAGAGAGGTCGAGCGGCGTCGCGAAGAGCGGGAACGCGCCCGCCGTCAGGAAGATCCGTCCCTTCCCGACGACGGCGGTGCCCTTCACGGCGAGGCCGTCGAAGCTCACGTCCTCGTCCCAGACCAGGTCGGTCGAGACGAACGGGTTCTCGAAGCGGCCGACCTGAGCGACCACGCCTCGCCCGTCGCTCCGGGAGCGGTCGAGCCGGAGCGCGGCGCGGTCGAGCAGGAGCTGGTACTTGCTGAAGTTTCCCCCCGAGGCGCCGAGGGTCTGGTTCGTCGAGACGGGCGAGGCGCTGTCGCCGGTCGCGACGCGGACCGCCGCGACGAGCCCGTCGACAACGTCGGCGTCGAACCCGAGTCGGGCCCGCACGCGGGCGCGCGTGCGGTTCCGGTCGACGTCGAGCCACCGCTCGTTCGTGAAGTCCACGAAGCTGTTCGGGCTGGTGTTGATTGGCGACCCCGTGTTGATCGCGTTGAAGTCGAGGACCGGGACGTTGTCGCGCGTGAACAGGATCCGCTCGGCGCGATAACGGGCGTCCCCCCGGAAGTGGAACCGGCGCAGCCACTCCGGGATCGCCCCGGGAGCCCCCCCGCCCTCCTGCTTCATCTGCTCGACCAGCTCCCGGCGGATCTCCTCCTTGAGCTGCGCCTTCACGATCTCCGGGATGTACGTGACCCGCCGGACGCCGTCGGGCGCGCGGGTCGTTCCGGCGAGCGACGGGTCCAGGCTCGCCGGCGCTGCCTCCGCGCCCCGGGCCGGCGCTGCCAGCGTGGCGCCGAGCAGCACGAGGGCGGCGATCGATCGGGCTCGGCCGGAGGGCGGTGTCTTCGCTTGGTGCATCGGATCCGTGCTCCTTGTCGGTGCGTGAAGGGGCCTCAGCCGGGCCGCCGGGCGGTGAAGCGGGCGATCATCGGCATCGGGAGGTCGGGCGGCGGCGGCTCGCGGAGCTTCATCCCGGTGATGGAGCGGATCGCCTCGTCCAGCTCCGCGTTCCCGGTCGAGCGGATGAGCTGCACGCGCTCGATCCGGCCCGTCGCATCCGCCCAGATCCGGAGCTCGACGCGCGCCTGGGAGGTGCTGGCCCGCTTGGACTTGCGGAAGGCGTCCTCGATCTCCGAGGCGAGCTTGGCGTAGTACCAGGCGTACCGGTTCCCAGCGCCCTCGCCGATCCCCTCGCCGTTGCCGTCCCCCAGGCCGCCGCCGGAGAGGAGCCCCCGGCCGCCCGGGTTCCCGGAGAGGTTGAACGCGTCGCCGGGTCCGGCGCCCTCGGCGGCGAGGGCGAGCCGCCCGCCGCCGGGCGTCGGCGGCGGCGCATCGGGCGGCGGGATCTCCGCCGCCTTGAGCTCGACCCGCTGCGCCTGCGCCTGTGGCTGCGCGTCGTCGAGCTTCTGCGGCTGCTGTGGGGGTGGGGGCGGGGGCGGGGTCCTCGGCGGCGGGGGCTGCGGCTGCACGGAGACCATCGTGAACTGCATCACCTTCCGCGGCGGCGGCGCGTCCCGGTTCCTCGCGATCCAGCGGACCGCGAGCACGACGAGCACCGCGAGCATGAGCCCCGCGCCCGCTGCCATGCCGTTGGCCCGCAGGAAGCGGGCGAGCCTCTCGATCCGAGACGTCACCGGCGCCTCGTCACTTCACGAGCGGCTTGGTCGCGAGCCCGACCGTGGTGATGTTGAGCCGCCCGAGCAGGTCGAGGACGTCCACGACGCTCTGGTACTGCACCTGGCCGTCGCCGCGGACCACGACCGGGAACTCCGGCGTGATCCCCCGCTGCTGGACCAGCCGCTGCTCGAGCTCCTGGAGCGTCACCGGGATCGTGTCGAGGAACACCCGCCCGTCCTGCGTCACCGAGATGGCCTTGGTGGTCGGCTTGGCGAGGCTCTTCGACGGGCTCGCCTTGGGCAGGTTGACGCGCATGCCCTGGACCGTCGCGGTGGTCATGATCACGAAGATCACGAGCAGCACGTAGGAGAGGTCGAGCATCGGCGTGATGTTGATGTCGTCGTACGGCTTCTCCTCGGACTGGACGTGCATGGCGTCACTCCGCTGCGGTGAGGGTGGGGCGCGGGCGCCCGCCGCGCTCGAGGATCTCGCGCTCGGCGTACGCCTCGGCGACCTTCGTGACGAGCTCGTCGACGAAGACCTGCAGCGTGGCGCTGGCGTTCTTGCTGCGGGTGAGGAGCCAGTTGTAGCCAAACAGCGCAGGGATCGCGACGCCGAGGCCGGCGACGGTCGCGACGAGCGCCGCGGCGATGCCTGGCGCGATGGCGTTCACGTTGACGTCGCCTGCGGCGGCGATGGCCGCGAACGTGATCATGACGCCCACCACCGTGCCGAGCAGCCCCAGGAACGGGCCGCCGGAGATCGCGATGGTCAGGAGCACCATGTTCCGGTTGAGCCCCTGGTTCTCGCGGACCAGCACCGCGTCCATCGAGGCGCGGATCGCCTCGATCGCCTCCGCGTGGAGAGGGCGGCTGCCGTCGGTGCGCTTGCGGATCTCGACGGCGCCCGCCTGGAAGATCCGGAAGACCGGCGAGTCCCTGAACGCCGCCGCCTCCTCGGCCGCGGCCCGCGGTTCGCGCGAGCGCTCAACGAGGGCCCCGAGCTCGCCGCTCGCGTCGCGGAACCACGCCGCGAACCGGCCGTTACCGCGCTCGACGCGGCTCAGGTACTGGGCCTTGGTGACCATCACGAGCCAGCTGACCATGGCCATGATCGCGAGGAGGCCGATGACCACCCAGCCGTCGAGCGTCACCGACTTGATGAGGATGCCGAAGTAGCCGGTGTCCAGGCCGCCGCCGCTCTCCTCCTCGCGGCCTGCGACGAGGAGCTTGCCGGGGTCGGTCCCCTGCGAGATCGCGGCGAACCGGACCCAGCCGGCGGGCCGGTCCACCTTGGCGATCTGAACCTCGTCGAGGTCACCCTTGAACCCGCCGAGCGGCGGGGGCGTGGGCGGCGCCTTCTCCTTCGGCGGCGCGGCCGCGGGCGCGACGCCGGCGTTGCCCAGCATGACGGGCCCGCCGAGGGAGGGAAGCTGCGCGGCGAGGGTCGCGACCTGGATCCCGTCCACGAACAGCGCGATCTCGTCGCCGGCCACCACCGCGAGGTGGTGCCAGCCGCCGGGATCGATCGCGGGAGGGACCGAGATCCGCCGCGGGCCGGCCGGACCGACCACCTCGACGAACGGCTTCCCGCCGTCGAGGCCGACGACGAAGCGGGCGGGCCCGTCCTCGCGGCTCACGATGGCGACGGTCTCGTTCGCCTCGGCGGGGCGAATCCAGGCAGACCAGGTGGCGCGCGAGCCCGCGCTCCAGATGAGCGACGGCCCCGCCGGAATCGTCACCCCAGTGGTCCCGTCGAGCTTGATGCCGCGCCCGATGAGCGCCCCCTCCGCCGACGGGACCGCGGCGCCGGCCGCGTGGTTGCCCCAGGTGCTCGCGTCGCGCGGCGCCTGCCCGCGGTCGTCGAAGTGGTAGACGAGCGCGGTCCCCGCGTCGTAGGTCCCCTTCGCGTCGTCCGCCGGCGCCGCCTTCGGGTTCCCGAAGTAGAGCCACAGGTCGGTCCGCGCGCCGGGCTTGATCTCGGGGACGCCGACCCAGATGAGCGCCTCGCCGAGGAGCGGGTCCCACTTCTCCAGCTGGTGCTTGAGCGGGGTCTTGTCGTCGGCCGCGACGAACCGGAGATCGCTCCCGTCCTCCTTCGCCGCTTCGAACTTGAAGTTCCCGACGTGGAGCCGCACGAGCACCGCCGCGGCGCCGATGGGCTGCGTGACGTTCCCGCCCGCCGCGCTCGTGTCGATGGTGAGCTGCTTGCGCCCCTTCCACTCGTCGTTCCACCAGCCGCGCGCCGCGACCGGGAGCAGCAGCACGCCGGCCGCGAGCCACGACGCGAGCCCTCGCGCCAGCCGTCCCTGAAATCTCGTTCTCGCCCGCATCGTCGTGTCCTCGAGAGCGCGTCAGAACTCCGTCGACGCGCGGAAGTGGAATCTCGGCTCCATCCAGCCGCTGGCGGCGGTCGAGCGGAGCGGAAAGCCGACCTCGACGCTCCCGTTGAGGCGCCCGAGGAGCTTGAGCTGCGTGCCCCCGCCGGTGCTGGAGAGGGTCGCCTCCGCATGCTGCTCGGGCAGCACGTGGTGGACGGCGAGCCAGGCTCCCTCGGCGAAGACGTGGAAGCGCCACTCGTCCACGATCCGCCGGCCGAAGAGGGGGCCGAAGAGGCGGTCGAGCGACGGGCTCCGGAGCTCGATCGACCCGAGGCCGCCGTGGTCTCCCACCGCCTCGGACTCGAGATACCCGCGCACCGACTCGGCGCCACCCGCACCGAGCTGCTCGGAGCCGAGGAGCGGGTCGCGGGAGTACTGCCCCTGCGCCCGGAGCGCGAGCTCGAGGCCGAGCGGGAGGCGATCGGTCCGGGTCGCTTCAGCGCGGCAGACCACGAAGTTCGCGGACGCGCTGTACCGCTTCGCGTCGAACCGCTCGGGGCCGCTGCTCAGGCCACGCAGATTGGCGCTGACCGAGGCGACGAGCTGCGTCTGGGACGCGCCGGCGGTAAACGCCGCCGTGTACTGCGCGGTGAGCGGCGCGTAGGTGACCGGCGAGCTGAGCGCGCTGCCGCCGAGCTCCAGCCGCTCGCGGAAGCTCTTGGCGTCCATCCCCGCGGAGACGACGTGGAAGAACCTGGCGTTCCCGGGCAGGGTCGCCTGGAACCGGCCGCCGACGATCCGGCCGCGGCCGGTGACGCTGATGCCACCGACGGTCGAGATGTCGCTCCCCTGCTCGGCCCAGCTCGCGAGCACGGAGAGCCACGGCACGTCCGCGAAGCGCGCCGTGTACGACCCGGTGAAGATCTTGGCATCGTCGAGTCGCCCGGGCGCGAGCTGCGCGCCGAGAGCGACGCTGTGGCCGAGCTGCCAGAGGTTGTCGTAGCGGAGCGACGCGCCCGTCCGCAGCGGGGTCGTGTCTCGCCCGTGCCGGTCGTTGACCTCGAGCGACCCGTGCAGCGGGAGGGTGTCCTGCACGTTGAGGTCCACGTCCACCGTCCCCGGAACCCGCCCGGCCCGGAGCGCCGGCGTGACGCGACGGTCCGGCAGCTGGTTCAGCGCGGTGACGTCGCGGACGATGTCGTTGAAGTTCGGAACCGTCCCCTCCGCCAACGACGGCGCGAGCCGGCGGATGTCGCTCGGCACGAACCAGCGCGCGCCGCGCACGCGGAGGCGGCCGACTCGCGGCTCCGTCACGACCAGGGCGCGCGCCGCCTCGACGTCCTCCAGCGGACGGCCCGGTCCGAGGAAGGGATAGACCACTGCATCGAGCTCCGCCGCGGAGAGCCGGCTCACCCCCTCGATCTGGAACTCGAGGATGTCGAGGATGCGGCGGGTCGCCGGCCCGGGCTCTTCGGCGAGTCCGCGCGCCGGAGCGAGCTGCGCCGCCGCGAGCCCCGCCGCGAGCGCGAGCGCCCCCGCGCGCCGTGTCCGCTTCGAGGAGGCGGCGCGCAAGAAGGGTCGCGTGTCAGCGGTGGGCTGCTCGAGGGATCGCACGGGTGTTCGGTCCGGTCGGGGTGGGGGATTCTGGCCTAGCGCCGCTCGGCGAGGATGACGCTTTGGTTTCGCGCGCGTGCCAGTTCCGTCACGCCCGCAACCGCGAACGCGCGTCCCGCCAGCGGAGCCCCGCTCAACGCCCCTTGCTCCTCTCGCGCCGCCGCTGCTCTTCCTCGCGCTGGCCCGGCGCGTCGGCGGTCTCGTACCCGACCACCTCCACCGTGATGATCGACGGCAGCTCCGCCACCGCGTTCCGGGCCTGGGGCGGTGGGCCGGCGCCCTCGCTCGCCGCGGCCTGGGTGATCTGGCTCGCCGTCGTCAGCGCGCCCACGCTGGGCATCTCGATCTTGGGCACGCCGGCGCTGGCGCCCGTCGCCTGGATGTTCTCCATCCCCACCACCACGGCCGCGGCGATGTTGAGGTTCCCGACCACGCGGATGCCGGCGTCGCCGGCGTTCACCTCGCCGCGGGGCGCGATGAGATCGAGGCGGCTCGGAGGCCGGTCCCCGGCGTCCTGGATCGCGTCGAGGACGCCGATGCCGGCGCCGGTCTGGAGCCCGAACGCGTCGACGGCGACCACCGCGGCGTCGGTCATCGTGTAGACGAGCGGCTTCTGGAAGACCGACGTCTTGGAGCCCGAGCCGGCGGTGATGCTGCCGTTCGACGTCCACATCGTGATGTCGCCTCCCTGGAGCGTGAACACGCGCGACGTGAAGAGGTCGATGTTCTCGTCGGCCATGATCCGGATGTCGCCTCCGCGGCGGGTCACGACGCCGCCCAGCGCGGGGTTCACGAACTCCTGCACGGCGCTCGTGCCGCCCTCGACGCGGCCGTAGGGGGCGAGCACGGTGATGCTCCCCTGGATCTCGGTCTCCACCTGCTTGCCGTGGAAGATCACCGATCCGCGCTCCTCCGGCCCGAGCGTCGCCGGATCGACGGGGAAGAGCAGCTTCACGGCGAGGAACCCGCGGTCGTAGCTCTTGTACCGCGGGCTCTCGGGATCGTTGTGGTCGAGGCCGGTCTCCTTCAGCTCGCTGAAGAGCACCTGCTCGAGGAAGATCTTGCGGCCGGGGGCGGCGAGCTCCCGGAACGCGGCGACGAGCTCGGTGTCGCCCAGCGCCCCGTACCGCGCGGCGTCGAGCCCGGCCATGTACGCGCGGAGCTCGGGCAGGTAGGTCCGCACGACGCCACGGGGGTTCGCGGCGTCGAGGTACGTCGCCGCGAACCCGTCCCAGTCCACGCGCCCCTCCGCAGCGCCGGCGAGCACGTACAGGTCCGCGCCCCGGCCCGCGGGGAGCGCGGGGACGAGGACACCGGCGGAATCCCGGTTGCCGCGGCCGTAGATCGCGCCGCCTTCCTTGGGCGGTGCGATGTGCATGGGCCCCGCTACGTCCCGCTCGCCGAGGACGACGTCGCGGCCGGCCTCCAGGACCGCCGCCCCCGTGCCCGTCACCTCCAGCACCGGCTGGTAGACGTCGCGTCCCGCGGAGAGGACCGACACGTCGGAAGGCGCGTTGTGCTGCGGCTGCCAGCGGCCGGCGAGGACGTCCTTCCCGGCGTAGACCTCGATCGGCTTCGGCGCGGTCACGCGGGCGAGGTCCGTCACCGTGAGCGGCGCCCCCGCGGGCGTGCAGAGCCCGCCCATCTGCGCGCAGACGGACCCCTCGAGCGCCGTGATCCGGACCGGGTCGGGATCGCCGAGGTGGATGGGCGTCGGCCCACGCTGCACGATCGTGTCGATGTTCGGCAGCTCCGCGGCGACCGCTCCGGTCGCAGGGGTCGTCGTCGTCGCGAAGGGCGCGAGCGGACCGCGCGCGTACAGCGGATCGACGTCGTCGAGGACGATCGAGCGGACCAGCCGGACGTTCTCCGCCGCCATCAGCTCCAGCGTTCCCGTCGCGGCGGGTGCGAGCTTGAGCGTGCTCGCGCTCGTGAACCGGTCCTCGACGGAGACGCTCCCCGAGAGCGACGCGAGCCGCAGCGTAGGCGGCGCGGCCGAGAAGAGGTCGTTGAGCGGGTTCAGGATGGATTGGCTGAGCTTCACCTGGTACTGCGCCTTCCCTGCGAGGCTAAGGTCCACCGAGGCCCAGGGATCGTTCTCGTAGGCGACCGGTCCCCCGAGCGCGGTGACGTCGAGTGCGGTCCGGTCCGTGTAGCCCCAGAACGCCGACCCGGTGACGCCGCCGACGAGGTTCTCCGCGATGAGCGCCTGGCGCATCGGGTCGAACACGGCCTCGACGGTGACCCCCTGCCCCGCGGTCACGCTGGCGGTCGCGTCGGCCAGCCCGAGGAGCAGCCCCACCTGCCGGCGCGTGCGCACGGCCGAGGTCCCGAAGGTGGTCCGCAGCTCCCTCCGGTCCTCGAGCCGGTCGCTCTCGGCCACCTTGCCGCCCGCGCGCAGCGTCGCCTGCCCCCTGCCGAGGACGAAGAGCCCGCCGACGAGATCGCGCCCGGCGATGAGATCGAGATCGCCGCCGCCACGGACCACGAGGTCGTCGGCCCGCGCGAACTGGCCAGGGGCGGTGGTGAGCTGTCCCGTCGTCGGGATCGCGACCTGCAGCTCGCGGACGTCGCCCCCCGCGGTGACGCGCACGTCTCCGCCGCCGAGCGCGCCCACGCCCTGCTCGAAGTTCTTGAAGAGGACGGACCAGCTCGTCTGCTGGGTCACGTTCCAGCCCTGCGCGAGCGCGTCCCAGGTCGAGGCGCCGTAACGGAAGAGCCAGGCCGAGGTCGTCTGCGCCGCGACCGGCGCCTCGATGTTCCCGCCGGCGCTCAGCGTGACGTCGCCGCCGCCGGTGGGGAACTCCCCCATCGTCGCGAGCGAGCCGTCGGGCTGCCGGGGCAGGTCGATGCCGCCGGGGCCGCCGAACCCCGCGGCGCGGTCGGTCCTGCGTCCGGCGGTGTAGATCGCGGAGGCCGGGTCGGCGAGGACGATGTCGCCCCCCGCGCGGAGTGAGACGTCCCCGGTCCCGGTCCTGATCAGCACGCCGAGCCCCGGCGCGCCGACACCGATCGACCCGCCCGCCTCGAAGGAGAGGCTCGAGGACGCGCCCGTCGAGAGGCTCGCCTCGCGGAGGCCGTGGCCGGCCGGGACGAGGGCGTCGTCGAACCCGTCGCTCACGTTGCCCGCCACGGCGATCCTCCCCGCCGCGACGAACCCGAGGTAGCCCGCCCCCAGCGCGCCGCCGAGCGAGACGTCGCTCGCGATGGAGAGGTCGCCCCCGCTCGTCACGACGGCCCCCGCGCCGATCTGGAGGAGCCCCGCGAGGCCGGGGTTGGCCGCCGCGAGCCGGCCGGCGATGGCGCCGCCGTTCCGGAGCCAGGCGGCCCCGTCCGCGAGGAGCTGCTGCACGAGCGCCGCGTCCACGACGGTCGCCGCGTACTCCGTCGTCCCCTGGATCCGGACCTCGCGCGCGCCCACCACCTGCCCGACGATCCCTGCCGCCACGTCGTCGCCCTGCTGCGGAGCGCGCACGACCAGCGAGCCGCCGGCCGGGCCGCTGACGTCGATCCGCGCGCCCGCGGCCACGTCCACGCGCCCCGCGCCGGCGACGAGCTCGACCTTGCTGCTCGACGGGGCGTAGGTCCCGGCGGGCAGCGAGCCGTCCCAGGCGTGGGCGTCGAGCTCCCCTTCGATCACCACCCCGCCCGCGCCGTCGAGCCGGATCCGGCCGCCGTCCGCGTTCGCCTCGCTCCTTGCGGCCGCGTCGATCCGCCCCGCGACGCGGACCGTTCCCGTGTCCGAGCGCAGCTCGACCTCGCGCGCGGTGATGAGCTCGCCCGGCGCGAGCGCGATGTCCTGCCGGAGGCGAACCTCGCGGGACGACGTGAAGCCGCCCTGCTCGACGAGCGCGTTCAAGGCCGAGAAGCTGGGCACGCCGGCCGCGACGAGGGAGAAGGCGCCAGCCCGGTGGCCCTCGTCCGCCGTCCCGGCGAGCCGTCCCAGCACCGTCGCCTCGCCACCCGCGACGAGCGCGACCGTCCCGGCGTCGCCGCCGGCCGTCGCGGAGACGTCGAGCACCGCTCCGGCGGCGATGGCGACGCTCCCGGACGGCGCCGAGAGCCGGATCGTCCCGCCGGGCGCGAGCCGCTCGCGGCCGTGGAAGTCGAGGGCGACGCCGCTCACGTCGATGACGGCGTGGTCGCCGAGCGTCAGCGGACCGCCGGTCGCGGTCGCCTCGACGGTGCCGCCGGGCAGGGCGATGGAGGTGTCGAGGGAGATGGTCGAGGCGCGGAGGGAGAGGGAGCCGCCAAGGGACGTGGGCGGGGTGAGCGCCCCGTCGCCGTGCGCGAGCTCGAGGGAGCCCTGCGCCGAGATCGTGGCGCTCGCCCCCGAGGTCGTACGGACCTGCGCGGTCTGGAGCCGGAGCGAGCCGCCGGCGAAGTCGAGGCTCCCGCGGTCGAGCATCTCGATGGTGCCGGCCCGCCCCTCAAGCGCGGCGAAGCCCGCGATCCGCGTCTGGCCGGGGCCGATGACGAGGTCGTCCACGTCGAGATCGAGCGTTCCGGTGCCGGCCACTCCGGCGGGCGCGCTGCCGGAGCTGGAGTTGCGGAGCGTGAGCTGGCCGGCGGTGATCCCCGCGGCCCCGCCCTCCTCGCCCTGGATGAGCCCGGTGTCGAGGACGAGCGCCGGCATGGTGGCCTCTCCGCCAACGCGGCTCCCCAGGTCGAGGTCGCCGTGCAGATGGATCGCGTCGTGGCCGCGGATGAGGAGATCGGAGGACGAAGCCAGCCGGGTGATCAGGTCCTTGCCGAGCCAGGTCCCCGTCCCCCCGGTGGGGGCGGCGCCGAGGTGGACGTCGTTCGACCCGAGGTCGATCTGACGCGCTGCGAGCGCGACGTCCGTGGCGAGCGCCACGGTCCCGCTCGCCTCGAGCGCGAGCGATCCGGTCCCGGCGTCGAGCGTCGCCCCCTGGACGTCGAGCACGGCGGCCGGGGTGCCGGGGACGCCGGTCCGCACGAGCGCGACCCGACCGCCGGTCGAGAGCCGGAGCAGCGCGCCGTCGCCCTTGAGCAGCAGTGCGCTCGCGTCGGTCGAGGCCGCGCCCTCCGCTCGCAGCACCGAGCCGTCGGCCACGGTCACGCTCTCGCGCGCGGCGAGGATGATCTCCGGCCCCGCCCAGGTCCCCCCGCGCAGGTCCACCGCCAGCTCGCGCGCGTCGGTCGTCAGGACCGTGCCCGGCTGACTCACGTCGGTCGAGCGCGCCCGCGTCCCGCCGAGCAGCACGCTCCCGGCGCCGAAGCCCATCAGCGCCTCGGCGTCGAGCGTCAGGTAGCCCGGGCCCGGCGCGACGGCACCCCCGTCCACCACCGCGATGGCCGAGGCTGACACCTCGAGGTTTCCGAGAAGCCCTCCCTCCCCGGCCCCGAAGCGGCCGATGCCCTGCAGCGTCAGGGAGTCCGTGGCCTTCAGGACGACGGTCCCCGCGTCGAGGGGCGTGCGCACCGGGACGCCCGCCTCGGCGGCGAGCGCACCGGCGGACGCGTCGAACGAGTACTCCAGGAGCTGGCCGTACTGCGAGAAGACGTCCTTGGACTCCACCACGAATCGGCCGAACTGCTGGTCGTCGACGCGCCGGTCGTTCCCGGCGTCGTCGTGGACGACGTGGCTCAGCCGCCCGGTCGCGATAACGGCGCCGTCGGCGCGCACGAAGCTCGCCGGCGCCGCGGCGTACGCGCCGGGCAGGGCCTCGATAAGCCGCCCGCCGGGGAGCAGCGCGTAGTGCGCGGGGAGGAGCGTGTAATAGCCGTCGGGGAGTCCCGGGACGCCCTGGAGCCAGACCTGGTCTCCCACGTGCAGCCGGGAATCCCGGAGGTCCGCGGAGCGCGCGACCGGAGCGACCTGGGTGCCGGCGCTCGGCAGGATCGCGAACGGCGCGGACAGGTCCGACCCGAGCGCGACGCTGCGCGCGGCGAGCGGGTTGCCTTTGGAATCGCGGACGACCTTCCCGTTCGGATCCGTCCGCCAGGCGAGGGCGTCGCTCGAGCCGCCGTCGCCCGGCGCGAACGCGAACCCCGCGAGGTCCCCGCCGCCGGACACGTCCACGATCGACCCCTCCTTCACCGCCACCGCCGGCGCGTCGAGCTTCACGGTCCGAGCCGGCGCCTGGCCGGCCGCGCCGTACCCATGGAACTCCCCCCCCGCGAGCACGGTTCCAAACGGGACGACGACCCCCTGCAGCGAGGTCGAGGTCACGCTTCCAGGGAGGAGGGTCACCGACCCGGTCGCGGCGCCGGTGAGGTCGCGCCCCTCGAGCCGGATCTCGCCCGCGGGCGCGCGAAGCACCCCGCCCTGCTCGACGATCGGCGCGCGGAGCGTGAGCCGCTCGCCGAACGAGAGCGGCACCGGCGCGGGGTTGCCATTCCCGACGACGTCGATCCGCTCGCCGGAGAGGACGAGGAAGCCCGGATCGTCGTCCTTGCGCTCGAGGTTCGTGGCCTCCGGCTCCGACCGCGAGGTCACGTAGACCTGCGCGGCCCGGAGGACGATCGCGCCCGCCGAGAGGAGGCCGGCGCGCTTCGCCCAGTTGCCGTCGAGATCGTGGTCCGAGAGCCGGATGTCGGCCTGCGCGTCGAGGGTGACCTTCGCGAAGGGTGACGCCGCGTACAGCGCGGGCAGCCCGGCCACGGAGCTCGTCATGACCGTCCGCGCGACGTCGATGACATCGGCCTTCACGGTGAGCTCGCCCCCCGGGTTCGCGGCGTCGGGCATCACCGGGCCGGACGGGAGCCCCTCGAGCGCCACGTAGGCGGAGCGGAGCGTCACGGACCCCGGCGCGCCGCCGAGCGGGCGAGCGAGGATCGGCGAGACGAGCCGCAGCGAGCGGCCCGTGTGGAGATCGACGTCGCCGTCGAACAGGATGGCGTTCCCATTGTCGAAGCTGACTGCGACGGGGAGCGCGGCGGCGATGGTGAGGTCGTCCGCGCCCGACGCGTCGATGCGGTCCGCGACGACCGTGAAGGGCTGGCTCGCCGCCGGCGCAGGCGCGTGCTGGGTGATGAGCACCGGTCCGCTCGCGTTACTGGAGATGAAGAGCGAACCGCCCGCGCCCGCCTCGCCGCCCGCCGAGAGCCGGAGCTGCCCGGCGACGACGCCGCCCGCCGCGGCGATGGAGATCGACCCGGCCGCCCCATCGATCGCGCGCTCCTCGGTGCGCGCCGCGCCGATGCCTTCGGCCCCGGATGCCAGGTCCGCCACACCGTGGATGCCGGAGACGTCGATCACCGCCCCCGAGGGGATCGTGACGTTCGACGACGAGAGGCTCACGCTGCCGCCGGCCTCGACGCTGCGGACCGTCTGGCTCCCGACCCGGGAGGTCTTCTGCCAGCCGGGGGCGAGGAGGCGCGCGCCCTCGCCGAGCTCGATCCTGGACGCGACCGCGCCCGCGACCGGAGTCCCGAGCGCGATCGTCCCGCCGGGCGTCTCGAGCGTCCCGTCGACCTGGATCAGAGCGCGCGCCCCGAGGGTCAGCGTGGAGCCCGGGTCGAGGCGGATGGCCGCGCCGCCCTGGACGGTGAGGGTCGAGGGGTAGGCGGGGTAGTCTCGACTGGCGGAGAGGCTCAGCGTCATCGGGTTGCGGAGCTCCTCGGGGAGCACGCGGAACGGCGTGACGGCGGTGAGCCGCGTACCGGTGGGCAGCTCGCCGGGGCTCACCGGGACGAGGAGCGTCTCCGTGGTGGGAGCGATCACCGTTCCCGCCTTCACCGTCACGCTTGACCCGCCCACGATGCCGTAG
>WNGB01027737.1_pt2 | contig 16346 bp, 13 predicted proteins | sample 5400681 | NCBI WGS metagenome assembly WNGB01 (sample SAMN13153367, study PRJNA577476) | soil metagenome | isolation source: 115 cm soil or saprolite under grassland replicate 2 | place: USA:California | collected 2016-06-15 | reverse complement strand
CTGGACGATCGCTTCATCGAGCGCGACATTCAGTCGTTCTTCACTACGCTGCTGCGCTACCACAGTATCGCCTACAGCTACGAGTTCCCGCCGCCGCGCGAGCGCTACGAGGAGATCGCGAGGACAGTGCCGGGGCTGCTCTCGCGTGCGCTCAGCCAGCACCGTATCAATCTACGCGAGCTGATCCGCCTGGCTGTAATTACCTTCGATCTGCTGTATCTGCACACTGATTACCCGCCTGAGACGCTGCTGCAAGAACTCACGAACGGGCTGCGACTGTAGGTTGCGGTATTATCGCGCGGCACGTATAATGTAGTCACATATGTGACTACATTGGAGGGGGTTATGCAAACCATCGGCATCCGCGAACTAAAAGAGCGAGCGAGCGAGATCTTGCGCCAGGTGCGCGAGGAGCGCGCGACGTTTGACGTGACCTATCGCGGTCGCGTGGTAGCGCGCCTCGCGCCGGTCGAGCAAGCCGAGAATAACATCGCGGAGTCGCTACGGCTGCTTGGCGAACTGGATCGCATTGCAAATGAGATCGGCGCGCATATAGAAGGGGAAGTGGACGCGGTTGAGATGGTGCGCGATGTCCGGCGCGAGCTATGATCGTCGTGGATGCGAGCGTCTGGGTGAGCTATATGGTTCCCCAGGAAATCAACCATCTTACCAGCCGACGTTGGATAAACCAGTACCTGGCTGGAGGTGGGCAAATCGTCGCGCCATTGCTATTGGCGGTTGAAGTCGGGGGCGCGGTTGCCCGGCGATCAGGCCGGTCGGTAGAGGCACGGCAGGCGGTTGCGGTCATTGTGCGCTTGCCGACAACGCGCTGGATTGCGTTGGACTACCGCCTTACTCTGGCGGCGACACGGTTGGCGATCGACCTCAGGTTGCGTGGCGCTGACGCGCTCTACGTAGCGGTCGCCGTTCAATTCAACATCCCATTGATCACCTGGGATCACGAGCAGATCGATCGTGCGGGAGTACAACTTGAGGTTCGCACACCAGCCACTTCATAGGGATGTGGCATGACCGACCTGACCACCCAACTGGCCCTTAAAGCGCGCATCCCCCGCACCTGGCCGGCCTTCTTCGCGCGCCACGGCAACTTCACTCCCACTCAGCTCGCGGCGATGCCGGCCCTTCTGGATGGACAAAACGTGATCGTGTGCGCGCCAACGGCCAGCGGCAAAACCGAGGCGGCGATTGCGCCACTGATCGAGCGGCACTGCCCACCCGACCGACCGGCCCACGGCCCGCGCATCCTCTACCTGACGCCTACGCGCGCGCTGGTCAACGACCTCGCGCAGCGGCTCGCGCACCCGCTCGAATCGCTCGGCCTCGCGCTCGCCGTCAAGACCCGCGACCTGAACACCTTTCGGCCCGCGCACCCGCCCGACGTGCTGATCACCACGCCCGAATCGGCCGACTCGACCCTCGCCGCGCAGGCGAAGGTCTTCGCCGGACTGCGCGCGATCGTGCTCGACGAGCTGCACTTGTTCGACGGCACGCCGCGCGGCGACCAGTTGCGCGTGATTCTGAACCGCATCCGCCGCGTGCGCGCCTATGCGTTCGAGCGTGGTGACGCGCCAGACGTGGCGCTCCAGTACGCCGCGCTGTCGGCGACGATCGCTGCGCCGGAGGCCGCCGCCCGCTACTTCGACGGCGCCCAGGCGATCACCATCCCCGGCGCGCGCGCGATCGAGGCCGAGTCGCTGCCGCTCGCGCCGGACAGCGCCGACGAGCTGCTCGCCTACCTGGCAACATTTCGCGCGCGGGGATGGCGCAAGGCGCTGGCCTTCTGCAACAGCCGCGCCGAGGTCGAAGCCTACGCCGCCACGGTTCGCATGCGCTCGCCATTCGGCGGCGCGGTGTGCGTCCATTACTCCAATATCGAGGCTAACCGCCGCCGCGAGATCGAGCGGCAATTCGCCGAAACCGACGCGGCGATCTGCTTCGCCAGCAGCACGCTGGAGCTGGGCATTGATATCGGCGATATTGATGTGGTGATCCTGATCGGCCCACCCGGCAGCCGCAGCTCGTTCGTTCAGCGAATCGGGCGCGGCAACCGGCGCGGCGGCGTGACGCGTGTCGCCTGCTGCTACCGCTCGCCGCTGGAGCGGCTGCTCTTCGATGCGCTGATCCACGACCGACCGACGACCGAACGGGCACGATATATCGTGCCCCGACGACCGACGACCGAGGATGGAAGATCGCCGTATATCGATCTTCCATCCTCGATTCTCGATCCTCGATCCTCCGACTTCGTCAGCAATGATCCCCTCACCCCTTCGCTCACTCACTTCCGCCCTGCCGTCGCCGTCCAGCAGATCTTCAGCCTGATAAAGCAGAGCAAGACTGCTGCGGTGCGATTGGCCGAGCTGGCGAGTCTGTTCGCGAATATGCTCTCACCCGCCGATCTCCAGGCGATTCTGGGGACATTACAGCTGCGCGGCTACCTGAAGATCGGGCGGCCCGGCGAGTGGCGCGCCGGCGATCGTCTGAACGAGCTGTTCGATCGACAGACCGGCGCGCAGCCGGATATCAGCGTCTATAGCAACGTTCAGGGCAGCAACATGCGCCAGATCGAGATTCGCGACCAACATACCCAACGAACCGTCGCCAGGGTGGATGCGCTCTGGCTGAGCCGCGAGACACTGACGCTCGAAGGCCGGCCGGTCAGCGTCGAGTGGTGCGACGGCGAGGCGCTGTGGGTCGCGTCGTACCAGGGGAGTAATCTGACGGATCGGCTGGTCTACCGTTCGGCGCGGCAGTTACTGAGCTATGATCTGGCGCGACTACTTCCGGCGCGGCTGGGGTTGCCGCCCGGAGCGGCGCCGTTCGTCGCCGCCCCGGTGGGCTGGTACTGGTTTCACTGGATGGGCGATCTGTATGGGCGGGCAGCCCTCGAACTGTTGCGCTATCGTGTCGCGGCCGAGGAGACCGCGCAGCCCGGCCTGTGCCTGCGCCTGCCCGATCCGCCGCAGGCGCCGCCCGCGTGGAGCGAGGAGCAAGTCATTCAGTACCTTCAAGACAATTACCGCCGCTTCGAGCCGCTGTTGGCGCTAGGGCCATTTCAACATCTGCTGCCGCCCCAACTGCGCCGCCGCGCCGTAGTCGAGCAGTTCGATGTCCCACTATTCCTGGAGGCGATCACCGCCCTACAACCGCTCGTCGCGCCGGAGGCACTGGCCGAAGACTTAATTGAGTTGTTGAACGCCGACCAGGGAAGTCGTGAAGCTTAACCGGAAATACGCATGCAGATCGGAGGCGTAGATCAGAATCAGCGATGCTATATCGTACCCCCTAGCCAAACAGCCGCTACATGTGGTATAATGGTGGCAGGAGGCAGTGGCGACATGCGGATCGACCATCGGTTACTCTATTATGCCAGATTGCGCCATCGTGAGCGGTGTACGATCTTTCGCCGCGCATATGGCGATCAAACACGTACGGTTGATAGGCGGCCCGTTGAGGGGAAGGGATTGTAACCTTCCCCTCTCTTTTTATCCACGTCAGGATAAGCGATTACTATTTCATTACACCTGGTGAGGCCGTTCTACCGCGTTCCGTAGCATCCGAGGCGCTCAGGCAGGGCTGAAAACAACAGGTGATCACTGCCCAGAACCCGAAGCGCGCCGCCGATTTTCGTTATTATTGAGGAGGCGACTGAGCCGTACACATACTTGTGTCAGATATATCGTTCTTCATACAGCTATGCGACCAACAGCGACAATCACAGATGACCAGCGCAGTGTGCGGGTCGGTTCAGCCGGCAGGGTTGGACGACCCGCACGGCTTTACGTATCACCATAGTAGATTTGTCATCAGAGCGGCCACTCGATCAGCAAAAGGAGCGACAGTAGCGATGGCAAAGTATATCTTCGTCACAGGTGGTGTGGCATCGTCGGTTGGGAAGGGGATCACGGTCGCCTCGATCGGGCGGCTGCTGAAGAGCCGTGGGATGCGCGTGTCGGTGCAGAAACTCGACCCATATCTCAACGTCGACCCCGGCACGATGTCGCCCTACCAGCACGGCGAGGTTTTTGTGACCGATGACGGCGCCGAAACCGATCTGGATCTGGGGCACTACGAGCGCTTTATCGACGAACATCTATCGCGCTTGAGCAATGTCACGACCGGTCAGATCTACTCTTCGGTGATCCAGAAGGAGCGCCGCGGCGACTACCTGGGCGGCACCATCCAGGTCATCCCACACATCACCAACGAGATCAAGGCGCGTATCGCCGGCGTCGCGCGCCAGTCGAATGCCGACGTGGTGATCGTCGAAATCGGCGGTACGGTGGGCGACATCGAGGGGCGGCCATTCCTGGAAGCCATCCGCCAGATGCGCAAGGATGTGGGCCGCGACAATGTCCTGTACATCCATGTCACGCTGCTGCCGCATATCGGCGCGACCGATGAGGTCAAGACCAAGCCAACCCAGCATTCGGTCATGGAGCTGCGGCGCGACGGGATCACCGCGGACGTGATCGTGTGCCGCGCCGACCACCCGATCTCCGACGAGATTCGTGAGAAGGTCGCGCTGTTCGCCGATGTCGATCTGGAGGCGGTCATCCCATTGCACACGGTCGAGACGATCTACGAGGTGCCGCTGGTGCTGGAGGAGGCCGGACTGGGCAACTACCTGGTCGAGCGACTCAATCTGGTCGCCTCCCCGCCCGACCTGCGCGACTGGCGCCGGCTGGTCGCGCGCATCAAGGCGCCCAAGCGGCGCCTGCCGATCGCGATCGTTGGAAAGTATGTCGAGCTACGCGACGCCTACATCAGCGTGGCCGAGGCGCTGCGCCACGCCGGGCTGTACCAGGGTGTCGATGTCGACCTGAAGTGGGTTCCTTCCGAGCAGCTTGAACGCGAGGGCGCCGAACACTGGCTGAACGACGTGTACGGCATCGTCGTACCGGGCGGCTTCGGCTACCGCGGCATCGAGGGCAAGATCGAGGCGGCCGACTACGCGCGGATCACCAATGTGCCATACCTCGGATTGTGCCTGGGGATGCAGTGCGCGACGATCGCATTCGCGCGCCACATCATGGGCGACAGCAGCGACGCGAACAGCACCGAGTTCTCCCCGCACACGCCGCACCCGGTGATCGATTTCATGCCCGACCAGCTCGACATCACCGACAAGGGCGGCACGATGCGGTTGGGCGTATACCCCTGCGTACTGACGCCCGGCACCAGAGCCGCGGCGGCTTACGGCACGGAGCTGGTGATGGAGCGGCACCGCCATCGCTTCGAGTTCAACAACAAGTACCGGCGGCTGCTGGAGGTGGCCGGCTTCGTGATCAGCGGCCATTCGCCCGACGGCCGGCTGGTCGAGATCGTCGAGCTGCGCGACCACCCGTGGTACGTCGGGACGCAGTTTCACCCCGAGTTCCTGTCGCGCCCGAATCGGCCGCACCCGCTGTTCCGCGATTTCGTCGCGGCGGCATCACGCACCTACATTGAGGGCGACCAGCGGCCGCTGCCGCTTGGCGAATTCGTCAAGAACGGCAATGGCAATGGGGTGGAGGTGCTGCACGCGATCGGGGCGAAATAGGCGCGGCGAACGAAGAGCGGCTGTCGAAATAGGGCACGGGGAGCGGCCAACCAAGCCACTCCCCGTGCCCTTGCGTATCTACGCCTGGAATAGAGCGGAAGATACGCTCTTACGGGGCGTCCTTGCGATAAAACACTTGCCTGGGCAATGAAAATTGCGACCGCCCGACGAATCGTGCTATACTGCTACTAACCTCGATCAACCAATTCAGACGGGAGCCACCTATGCAACCACCACTCACCTCGGTGACGTTGAGCGACGAGAGCACCCCGGCCAGCCCGCGCCTGCCGCCGCGCCCGCGCAGCATCGAAGAGACCGGGCTTGCGCTCTCCTATGTCTCCGATCTTGTGCTGCGCGCGCTGTACCTGGTCGGCGAAATGACCGGTGTGATGCTCGTCGACATGCTGCACCTGCCGTACGAGAACGTGATCGATCAGGCGATCCTCTATCTGCGCCGCGAGCAGATGTGCGAGATCAAAGGCTCCGGCGGCATCGGCGAGAAGGCCTATCGCTACCAGCCGACGATGAAGGGCATCGAGCGCGCCAAAGAGATCGGCGAGCGCTCGCAATACCTCGGCCCGGCGCCGGTGCCGCTCTCAGCCTACGTGGAGATGATGACGACCCAGACGACGCAGGGGCTGATCATCACCGAGGACGCTATCCGGCAGGCGTTCGTCCACCTGGTGATCTCCGACGCGCTATTGCAGCAGCTTGGGCCGGCGATCAACTCGGGCCGCTCGATCTTCCTGTTCGGCCACGCCGGCAACGGCAAAACCAGCATCGCCGAGGCGGCCGCCGCGCTCATGTCCGACGCGATCCTGATCCCCCATGCCGTCGTCATCGACGGCCAGGTGATCCGCGTGTTCGACCCAATCCACCACGACCGCGTGTCTGTGCCCACCAACCTGGAGTACAGCTACGACCGGCGCTGGGTGCTCTCCAAGCGCCCGGTCGTCGTCACCGGCGGCGAGCTGAACATGGCCTCGCTCGACCTGGTCTACGACGAGTACAGCAAGTACTACGAGGCGCCGCTCCAGATGAAAGCCAACGGCGGCCTGTTTCTGATCGACGACTTCGGCCGGCAGCAGATGCGCCCACGCGACTTGCTGAACCGCTGGATCGTGCCGCTCGAAAATTCGACCAGCTGATCATCTTCTCGACCAACATCGAGCCGAAGCAGCTGGTGGACGAGGCGTTCCTGCGCCGTATTCGCTACAAGGTCGAGGTCGGTAATCCCTCGCCGCAGGAGTACCGCGAGATCCTGCGGCGTATCTGCATGGCGAAGAACGTGCCTTACAGCGACGATGGGCTGCGCTACCTGCTGGAGCAGGAGTACCCGCGGCGCAACATCGAGATGCGCGCCTGCCACCCACGCGACCTGATCGACCAGCTGATCGACATCGCGCGCTTCACCCGCACCCAGCCGGCGATGTCGCGCGAGCTGCTGGCGGCGGCGTGTAAGTCGTACTTTGTCGAAGTGTAGCATCCAGGAGTCAGGAGTCAGGAGTCAGAATAACGACGAGCATCAATGAACTCGACGCCATTCTGACTCCTGACTCCTGACTCCTGAATTCTGATGAAGCTGACCCCCGACATCCTGATCGCGGCCTACTGCCAGGGCCTGTTCCCAATGGCCGAGGAGGATGGCGCGATCTCCTGGTACGACCCCAACCCGCGCGCGATCATCCCGCTCGACGCGTTCCACGTCCCGCGCCGGCTGGCGCGTATGGTGCGCAACGGCGGCTTCGAGCTCCGCGTCGACACATGCTTCCACGAGGTGATGGCGGCCTGCGCCGAGCCGCGCGAGGACCACGACGGCACGTGGATCTCGCCCGAGATGATCGACGCCTACACCGCGCTGCACCGGCTCGGCTTCGCCCACAGCGTCGAGGCCTGGCGCGACGGCGTCCTGGCCGGCGGGCTCTACGGCGTAGCCATCCGCGGGCTGTTCGCCGGCGAGAGCATGTTCAGCCGCGCGACCGACGCCAGCAAGGTCGCGCTGGTCCACCTGGTCGAGCGGCTGCGGCGCGGCGGCTTTGTGCTGCTCGACTCGCAGTACGTCGTCGGCGGGCACATGCTCCAGTTCGGCACGATCGAAATCTCGCGCGCCGAGTACAGGCGCCGCCTGGCGCACGCGCTGACGGTCGAGGCGACGTTTTAGAGACTCGGAAGTTCCAAAACCTCCCGTGGGGTGGGGTGTGGGGGCGGCGCCCAGAGGGTACCCGGCCGCCTCCGCATCCCACCCCGCGGGAGATCTGGAGGGGCCTGCGGCCCCTCCAGATCTCCCCAGGTGTCAAGCACTCGGGTGCCCCACACCGCACACTCGCAGCCTGTACCGTCGCGCGGAAATCTGGTATACCTGAAGCGGAGAGAACGCCTCTCCGCTTCGCTCTTTGCACGAGGGTCCACCATGCGCACACTACGACACCCGCCCCGCATCCTGCTCGCGGCGCTGGCGCTGGGCATCTGCGCCGATCAGCTGTTCTACGCGCGCTGGCTGGGTATCTCCGCTCCGCTGTTCGTGGGGCTGGGCCTGGCGGCGCTGCTTGGCCTGGGCGCCGCGGAGCAGCGCCCGCCCGCGCGCGCGAACCTGTGGCTGGGCGGGGCGGCGCTGTTCTTCGCGGGCTGCCTGGCCTGGCGCGCCGCGCCGCTGCTGACCGCGCTGAACGCGCTGGCGGCGCTCGGCCTGCTGCTGCTGCTGGCAGCCGGCTACCGCGGCGCATCGCTCGTGCGCGCGCCGATCGAGCTTGCGCTGGCGCGCGCGGCGGCGGCCGCGGTCGAGATCGGCCTGCGGCCCGCGCCGCTGGTCGCCCGGAGCGCCGGCGCGATCCGGATCGAGCGGTCGCAGGCGCGCCGGCTGCTGCCGGTCGGCCGCGGGCTGGCGCTGGCGATGCCGGCGCTGGCCTGCTTCACGCTGCTGCTGGCCGCCGCCGACAGCGTCTTCGCCAGCTACGTGCTTCAGATCCTGCGCGTCGAGCTGCCATTCGACCTCGCCACGGTGGCCGGGCACGCGATGCTGGCGCTGGCGGTGGCGTGGTCCTGCGCCGGCGGCCTGCTGGTCGCGCTGCTAAGCGACGCGCGCTCGCCGATCGGCGGCGCGATCGACGCGCTGTTCGGCGGGCTCGCCGGGCTGGTGCGGATCGACCCGGCGGCCGTCGCTGATCTGCCGGCCGAGGGCGCGACCCGCCGTCTCGACCTGCCGCGCCGCCCGCCGATCTCGATCGGCGCGGTCGAGGCGCTGACGGTGCTGGTGTCGGTGGACGCGCTGTTCGGCAGCTTCATGGCGATCCAGGGGGCCTACTTCTTCGGTGGGCTGGACACGCTGGAGCGCACCGGGATGACCTACGCCGAGTACGCACGGCGCGGCTTCTTCGAGCTGCTGGCGGTGGCGGGCCTGGCGCTAGGCATGCTCTGCGCGCTGGCGGTGGTCGCACGCCGCGAGACGCGCGGGCAGCGGCGGGCCTTCAACGCCGCCAGCGCGGCGATGATCGCGCTGGTGCTGGGGCTGCTGGGGTCGGCGTTTCAGCGCATGCTGCTGTACGAGCAGGCCTACGGTTACACCCAGCTCCGGCTGTACACCCACAGCTTCATGGTCTTGCTGGCGATCGTGCTGGTCTTGTTCCTGCTGGCGCTGCTGCGCGATCGGCCGCGCCTGTTCACCTCCGGCGGCTTCGTCGCGGCGCTGGTCTACCTGGCGATTCTGAACCTGGCCAACCCCGACGCGCTGATCGTGCGCGAGAACGTTGCGCGCTACCAGGCCAGCGGCGCGATCGACGCATACTACCTGGCCGGGCTCTCCGCCGACGCCGCGCCTGCACTGGCCGACTCGCTGGACGCGCTGGGCGGCAATGCGCGCGCGACGATCGCGCGGGCGCTGGAGCGGCAGGCTGCCGAGCTCGCGGCGGCCCAGGCCGCGCAGGGCTGGCCAAGCTGGCACGTCGGGCGCGCGCGCGCGGTGGCAGCGGCAGCCAGGTGAGCCCTGATTCTTGAGCTCCGAGTGTTTGAGCTGCGCTCGCAATGCATATGCGAGCCAGCGCGCACGGTACTGATCGCGGCAGAAAGATCGGCAGAGGGATGACGTGCGGCCCTCCCCGCGCACCTCCCACGGCCGACGAACTGTATCGGTGGCCGGCAGCACATGAGTTGCCAGGAAGCCCAGGCTTGGGGCGCCATCATCAAGCGACGTAGAGGAGCACCGCGAAGAAGTGAAAGAGGCTGCCGGTCAGGACGAACACATGCCAGACGGCGTGGTGGTACGGCAGCCGGCGCCAGACGTAGAACACGACCCCGCCGGTGTAGGCCAGTCCTCCGAGGAGCAACAGCGCCAGACCTGGCGGCGCCACCGCGCCGAGCAGCGGCTTGATCGCCACCAGCACCGCCCAGCCCATGCCGATATACAGCCCGACCGAGGCGATCACTTTCCAGCGCAGCAGGGTGACCTGGAAAACGATCCCAAGCAGCGCGAAACCCCAGATCGCGCCAAACAGCGACCAGCCCCAGGGGCCGCGCAGGTTCACCAGCATAAACGGCGTGTAGGTTCCGGCAATCAGGAGGAAGATCGCCGCGTGGTCGAAGACCCGCAGAATCTTCTTGGCGCGCGGGTGCGGAATGCTGTGATAGAGCGTCGAAGCCGTATACAGAACAATCAGCGTCGCGCCAAAAATGCTGTAGCTGACGATGTGCCAGACCGTCCCAAACACGCTCGCGAAGGCGACCAGGACTGCCAGCCCCGCGATCGCCAGGACGATTCCCAGTCCGTGAGTAACGCTGTTCGCGATCTCTTCGCCGATGCTATAGCGGTGCGCGCCTTTTGCCGTGTCCATAGATATGCTCCCAGGTCGTCGCGCCGTATCTCTGTGCCGGCAATGATTGTACCACAGCACGGAATGTGTCAAGTACTTTTGGGTGTTTAACGAATAGTCATATAGGATCAGCTAATTGTGACCAACGTGTCATTCCGCGGGGCGGGTTCTCGTGGTACGATACACAGGTCAGATGCACCGGCGACACAGCGTTCACGAAATCGTCGCAGCCCACATCCCAGCAGACAACGACGCTGACAACCTGATCGACGTCGCACCACCATCACAGCCTGTTTCGCGAACGTGGCGCTCCCTATCTAGGAACCAGTACGTTGCTACGCCACACGCGCCGGTGCATCTTTCCGACACATCTCACAACCGCATCCCCACGGCCCCAGCACATTGCTGGGGCCGCCGTCGTTGGCCGCTGTCGTCCAGCGCTGAAGCTGACCTTCCCGCTGAACCTGAACTTCCTCAAGGCGACCTACGAGATCCCCTTCGGCCACGTCGAGCGGCCAACCAACGGCGAGGAGGAGCCCGGCCAGAGCTGGATCGACGTCTCGGGCATCGTGCGCGGGACGGACGTCGCGTACGGCCTGAGCCTGCTGAACGACGGCAAGTACAGTTACGACGTCGGCGGGCGCGAGATGAGCCTGACGGTGCTGCGCAGCCCGATCTACGCCCACCACCACCCGACCCTGCCGCAGCCCGGCGAGCCCTACGCATTCATCGACCAGGGCATCCAGCAGTTCACCTACGCGCTGCTGCCACACACCGGGAGCTGGGAGCAGGCCGTCACGGTGCGGCGCGCCGCCGAGCTGAACGCGCGGCCGATCGCGCTGGCCGAGACCTGCCACGCCGGGCCGCTGCCGCAGCACGACTCGTTCGTGGCGGTCGACCATGCCAACATCGCGGTCAGCGCCGTCAAGCGCGCCGAGGACGGCGACGATCTGATCGTCCGCGCCTTCGAGACCGACAAGGTCGCGACGCGCGCCACCATCCGGCTGCCGAAGTGGGGGCGCGCGATCGAGGCCGTGTTCGGCCCGTGCGAGATCAAGACGTTCCGCATCCCCAGGGACGGCGCGCTGCCGGTTGTCGAGACGAACCTGCTGGAGCAGGCCCTCCCCAAACCCCTCCCCCACGAAGGCTACGGCAGCGCCTGAAGCTCGCTGGTCACGCGGTGGCCGGGGTCGCTGAACGGCGGCGTGCAGTCCGGCAGAGCGGCCTGCCGCGCGACATAGCGCCAGTAGGCCCAGCTCTGCCACGCCGCGCGCCAGGTCTGGCGCGTCACGATCTCGCGCGGGATGCCGGTGGACGGATCGTAGGTCACCTCCAGATCGACCGAGCGCCGGCAGACGCAGCCCACGCCGGCATCCAGCCGCGCGCATGTCTCGACGGCGGCCTGCGCCTTTGCGACAAAGGTGAACAGCCAGCTGACGGCCCAGAGATTCGGCTGCGGGCAGGTGTTGGCGACGATCCGCACCAGCTCCTCGCCGCGCACCTCGACCGCCTGGCCGCAGCGCTGGCCGCCCAGATCCTCGCGGGTGCGCAGCAGGTAGTGCGCGATCGGGCGCGCCTGCCAGCGGCGCAGTGCGGCCGCGCGCCGTGCGTCGGCGACGGCGCCGCAGCCGCTCAAGATCAGCATCAGCAGCGCGAGCAGCGCTATGCGATGCGCCATCAGCGTGCCTCGTGGCCGATACGCCGCTCGAAACCAGGACGTACGCGATGGCATCCAATTTCGCGCGGAACAGATTATCAAAGCTCCTATCGGGTGGATTTTTCGCCCTGCGGGCGAAAAATCCACCCGATAGGAAAGAAAAATCCGTTCTCTGGCAGCGCCAGCGCAGGCCCGATCAGTGATCGGCTTTTTCATATGCGGGGTGCCCGGCGACGAACATTGCCGCCTCGCCCGAGAGATGATCGAACGCGGCCCAGCGCTTCAGCACGCCCTCCAGGCGCCCGCCGACCACATCCATGTCGATCTCGGTGATCGCGCAGTTGTGGGTCGGCTGCGCCATCAGCGCGGGCAGATCGATATCGCGGCAGATGTCTTTGAGCGTGAACGTGAAAATGCCGCCGTGGCCGACGATCACGACGTTGCGGTTCGCGCGGTCCTTCAGGGCGATCTCGACGCCGGCGCGCATCCGCGCCAGCAGCATGTGATAGTTCTCGCCCTCGGGGAACATCAGATCCGGCTGCCCATCGAACCACAACCGCACGATCCGATCGTGCTCGGCCCAGCTCTCGGCGCTCGGCGGCAGGGTCTCGAGCAGCCCGACGTTGACCTCGCGGAACTGCTCCAGCACCACCGGCGCCAGGCCGATCGCCTGCCCGATGATCTGCGCCGTCTCGACGCTGCGCTTCAAGGGCGAGGTGTAGATCGCGTCGATCCGCTTGTCTTTGAAAAACTCGCCGGTCTGCTGCGCCTGGAGAACCCCTTTCGGCGTCAGCGAGTAGTCGACGATGCGGTGAGAGAACTGCTTCGTCAGATTGGCGGCGTTCTCGCCGTGCCTGACCAGATAGATCCTGTTCATGCTCCTTACAATGCTTTCTTGCTGATGGCTCGCCTGGCGCTGCGCACCACAAGTGCGCTCCGGCAAAGGGGGAGGCTTGGAGGGGCCGCGCCCCCTCCACCCCCCACCGCCACAAGGTTTTGCTGCGCGCGCCATGATACCATATCGCAGCGCGGCCGATCGGGCGTGCGCCGCTCGTGAATTGCCGCACGAGTTCAATTGACGGGCCGCGTCGTGCCCGGTATAATGATCTGGGCGTGCGAGCGCGCGCCGATCGAGAGCTAAGACAAGGTTTCTGGTAGCTCATTTCAGCTTTACAGTCCATCGCATGTCGCAGGTCCCAGGTCGCAAGATGACGCCACGTGCGACCTGGGACCTGCGACCTGGGACGCAAACATTGTAAAGTGCCAAAGAACCTTGTCTAACAGGACGTCATCGATGAGTGAATTTCCCCTGGTCATCCGCCTCTGCGAGCTGGAGGACACGCCGCAGATCGTGACCATGATCCAGGCGCAGGTCGCCGCCGCGGGCCGCCAGGCGCCCGACCCGGACGCGCTGGCCGAGCTGGTCCACGCGCTGCTCAGCACGCAGTTCAGCGACTTCATTCTGGCCGAGCTGGAGGGGCGGACGGTCGGCGTCCTGCAGATCAACTACCGGCTCTCGACCTGGGACGTGGCGCCGTACGCGGCGATCGAGGATTTCTACCTCGCGCCCGCGGCCCGCGGCGGCGGTGTCGGCACGCGCATGCTCGACTACGCCTGCGCACGCGCCGAAGGGCGCGGGAGCACGTTGATCCAGTCATCGGTGCGCGCGGAGGACTGGGCGGCGCGGCGGCTCTACGAAGCGTTCGGCTTCACCGCAACCCCGCAGAGCCTCTGGCGCAGCGATCTTCCGTTGGGCTGCGCCGTGCCGACCGACGAGCCGGCAGCCGACGAGCAAACAGAGACGAGCAACCAATAATGAGCGACAAACGAACGGCGGGCGCGCGCCCCCAGCGCGGACGCACGCCACAGGCCAAGCGGCGCGGCAATTCGGTGGGAATCTTAATCGCCATCGTGGCGATCGTCGCGGTGGTCGGCGTCGCCGTGATCGGCATCGCCTCCCAGAGCGGCAAAGGCAGCACGGCGCAGACCGGCGGGATCGCCTCGACGATCCCGCTGGACAGCCTGCCCTCGCGGGGCTCGGCCAGCGCCCCGGTGACGGTGATCGAGTTCGGCGACTTCCAGTGCCCAGCCTGTGGCGCATTCGCGACAACTCTCGAGCCCGCGATCGTGAAGGACTATATCGACACCGGCAAGGTCAGGTTCGTGTTCCACGACTTCCCGCTCTCGCAGCACAAGAACGCGGTGCCCGCCGCCGAGGCCGCACGCTGCGCCAACGACCAAAACGCCTTCTGGCCGTTCCACGACCTGCTCTACGCCCGGCAGCAGGAGTGGTCGGACAGCGCGCAGCCCAATATGCTGTTCGCGAGCTACTTCGCGCAGCTGAAGCTCGACGGCAATGCCTTCGCGCAGTGCGTGAGCAGCGGCAAGCACCGGGCCGAGATCCAGCAGGCCTACCAGGACTCGATCAAGGCCGGTATCAACTCCACGCCGACGTTCGTCATCGACGGGAAGCCGTACGACGCCACCCAGCTGCGCGGGGCGATCGACGCGGCGCTTGCCAAGAAGTAGCCAGCAGTTCAAAGTTCAAAGTTAAGAGTTATGAGTTGTGGTACTCCACAAACTCATAACTCTTAACTTTGAACTCTTAACTCATCGCTTCTGGCGTTGACATCCCCCCAACCTGGCTCTATAATGCATCGGTTTTCACAATGTCTTAGCCAACCCGCATGGAGGCAAACCAGCTGTGCGTAGTCGAGAAGCAACGTTACTGGTCCTGATCCTGATTATCACCGGGCTGGCGCTCTGGATCAACTTCGCGCCCGCCAATCGCTGGCTGGGCCGCGATGTCCATACACGCCTGGGGCTCGACCTGCAGGGCGGCACACAGGTGCTGCTGAAGGCCCAGGACCCGAATGTCACGCGTGAAGATATGCAGACCGCCGAGCAGGTGATCGAGCGGCGCGTCAACGGTTTGGGCGTCAGCGAGCCGATCGTCCAGCTCTCCGGCAACGACCGGATCATCATCGAGCTGCCGGGCGTCACCAACCCCGAGCAGGTCAGCGAGACGCTGCGCGGCACGGGCAAGCTCGAGTTCATCGCCAACGTCGGCGGGCAGGGCTTCACCCAAGGCCAGGCGCCCCCGGATGGCTCGACGGTGCGGACGACCGGCAACCCGAACCCGCGCGTCCAGGCAACCACGCCGACGAGCAGCACGGGCACGCTGAGCGACACCGGCGCGCTCTCGTCGACCCAGCCGCTCTCGAACACCGCGGCGGCGACGCCGACCGGCCCGATCTACCAGAGTATCACCGACGGCCGCGATCTCCAGTCCAGCTCGGTCAACCTGCGGGTCAACAACCAGCCCGGCCGCCAGCCCTACGCGGTCACGTTCGCGTTCAGCGGCAACTCCGGCTCGAATCTCGAGCGGTTCACCAGCCAGAATGTCGGCAAGCTCATGTGCATCGCGCTCGACAACGTGGTAAACAGCTGCGCGACCATCCAGAGCACGCTGCCCGGCGGCAGCGGCGAGATCAGCGTGTCGTCCAAGGCCGAGGCCGACCGGATCTACACCCAGCTCAAGTACGGCGCGCTGCCGATCCCGCTCCAGGTCGAGTCGAGCCGCACCGTGTCGGCGACGCTCGGGCAGGACTCGGTGCAGGCCAGCATCGTGGCCGGCATGGTCGGGCTGGTGGTCGTGGCGCTGTTTATGATCCTGTACTACCGGCTGCCGGGCGTGCTGGCCACAGTGGCGCTGCTGATTTACACCGCGATTAGCTTCGCGCTCTACCGGCTGATCCCGATCACCCTGACGCTGGCGGGCATCGCCGGCTTCATTCTCTCGATCGGCCTGGCGGTCGACGCGAACGTGCTGATCTTCGCGCGCCTGAAGGAGGAGCTGCGCCGCGGCAAATCGCTGCGCGCGGCGGTCGAGGCCGGCTTCGACGAGGCCTGGCCGGCGATCCGCGACTCGAACGCCTCCACGCTGATCACCAGCGCGATCCTGTTCCTGTTCGGCAACAGCTTCGGCGTCAGCATCATCAAGGGCTTCGCGCTCACGCTGGGCCTGGGCATCCTGGTCAGCATGTTCACGGCGATCGTCGTGACGCGCACCTTCCTGCGGCTGATCGTCCCGCTGCAGATCGCCCAGAACCCCTGGATGTTCGAGCTCGAGTCGGCGCCGGGCCTGGAGCGCGAGCGCGAAGCGCTGGCGTAGAGCCAAGTTATCAGTTGTCAGTTATCAGTGATCGAGAGCTTGAGCTGATAACTGACAACTGACAACTCATCACTACAATAGGAGTTTCGCTTCAATGGAGAGCATCGTCCGTCACCGATATATCTGGTTCGTGCTGTCGCTCGTGATCAT
>WNGB01020122.1_pt1 | contig 16348 bp, 12 predicted proteins | sample 5400681 | NCBI WGS metagenome assembly WNGB01 (sample SAMN13153367, study PRJNA577476) | soil metagenome | isolation source: 115 cm soil or saprolite under grassland replicate 2 | place: USA:California | collected 2016-06-15 | reverse complement strand
TGCTTGTGTGCCCAGCATGAATGATGGCTTGGGGGTGGAAGTCCCCCGGGGAGTTGGTCGCAGCGACCCAAGGGAACCGCCAGGCGCCGACCGCGAGGGGAGCGCTGAAAGCAGCGGCTACCGAACCTGCGCGTCGAGGGACACGAACCGGATTCGAGGCGGTGCCGAGCAGGGCGAGCGGGCAAGCAACCGCAAAGCTCTCGCGATCAAGGCTCAGGCGGCGTAAATCCGGCGGCGGTGCAGGGACGGTCATCATTCTTACCTGGGGAGATCTCGCCTTACGCCTGAAAGGGCGACGGGGCCGTCCCGGCGCGAGAAGTCAGCCGAGGCCATAGTACCGGGGGCGCTCCCCCGGGAAGGGCCGAACAGGGAGGAGAGCGGACCGCGCATGAGCTGTGGGAAGGCCAGGCACCAGATGTCCAGGCAACTGGAGCTCGCGCTGGCCCGAGGGGGTGAAGCCCCCGCCGGCCAGGGCAGCGGTGAAGCCGGACGGGCAGCTCAGGGGCAGGAACGCTCAGGCAGCAACCGCCCGCTGATGGAGCAGGCGGTGGCGCGCGAGAACGCGGTGGCAGCGCTCACGCGCGTGCGGCGGAACAAGGGCAGTCCGGGGATCGACGGCATGACGGTGGGGGAGCTGGCGCCGTACCTGCGCGTGCACTGGGGTCGGCTCCGCGAGGCGCTCCTCGCGGGGACTTACCGGCCCAGCGCGGTGAAGCGACACTTCATCCCGAAGAGCGGCGGCGGAGTGCGGCAGCTGGGCATTCCGACCGTGCTCGACCGCTTCGTCCAGCAGCTGCTGTTGCAGGTGCTGCAACCGATCTTCGATCCGACCTTCTCGGAGCACAGCCACGGCTTCCGGCCGGGACGCCGCGCGCACGAGGCCGTGCGCGCGGCACAGCAGTACATCCAGGACGGACGACGCTGGGTGGTGGACGTGGATCTCGAGAAATTCTTCGACCGCGTGAACCACGACGTACTCATGGGGAAGCTGCACCACCGGATCGCGGATCAGCGGATGCTCCGGATTATCCGCCGCTACCTGGCGGCCGGCATTCTGGCCGATGGGGTGGTGGTGGAGCGGCACGAGGGGACACCGCAGGGGGGACCGCTCTCGCCGCTACTGGCCAACGTGCTCCTCGACGACGTGGATAAGGAACTGGAGCGACGCGGGCACTGCTTCGTGCGCTACGCCGAGGACTGCCACGTGTACGTGCGGTCGAAGCGGGCGGGGGAGCGGGTGCTGGCCGCGCTGCGGCAGCAGTACGCGACGCTCAAGCTCCGGATCAACGACGCGAAGAGCGCGGTGGCGCGGGCGTGGGGCCGGCCATTCTTGGGCTACAGCTTCTGGGTGGCCCCGGGGAGGACGGTCAAACGTCGCGTCGCACCGAAAGCCCTTGAAGAGCTGAAGCAGCGCGTCCGGCAGATCACTCGCCGGAGCGGCGGACGGAGCTTGGCCCAAGTCACGGAGGAACTCGGGGCCTATCTGCGCGGCTGGAAGGAGTACTTCAAGCTGGCGGACACTCCGAGGATCTTCGGGGATCTGGACGGCTGGATCCACCGTCGCCTGAGGGCCCTGCAACTGAAGCACTGGAAGCGGGGTCGGACAACCTTTCGCGAACTTCGCGCTCGGGGCTTGCCCGAGTGGCTGACCGCGACGGGCGCCAGCCACGGCCGCCGCTGGTGGTGGGCGGCCGCTCTCGGCGCTATGCAGACCGCTCTGCCGGGGACTCACATCGAACGGCTCGGAGTGCCCCGGCTGGCTGCACCTATCTCAACTCGCTGAACCGCCGGATGCGGACCCGCATGTCCGGTGGTGTGGGAGGGGAGTCGCCGGGATCACCGGCTACCCCCTATCCCGATTGGGGAGTCTCTCACCCGGACCTGTCATGCAGATCACGCTCTACGATACCACCCTCAGGGATGGGACCCAGCGCGAAGGCCTGTCCCTCTCGGTCGAGGACAAGCTGAAGATCGCCCTCGACCTGGACCAGCTGGGTGTGCACTACATCGAGGGGGGCTGGCCTGGGTCGAACCCGAAGGACGCGGAGCTCTTCACCCGGATCAGGGGTGCGCCGCTGCGGCAGGCCAGGATAGCTGCCTTCGGCAGCACCCGCCGGGCCGAGGTCCGCTGCGAGAACGACCCCAGTCTGCGGGCGCTGGTGGCGGCGGAAACGCCGGTGGTGACCCTGGTCGGCAAGAGCTCCCCTCTCCATGTAGACCGGGTGCTGGAGACGAGCCGTGCCGAGAATCTGCGCATGATCGGCGACAGCGTGGCGTTCTTTCAGCGGCTCGATCGGGAGGTGATCTTCGACGCCGAGCACTTCTTCGACGGCTGGGCCCTCGATCCGGAGTACGCGCTCGCGACGCTCCGTGCCGCGGCCGATGCCGGCGCGAGCTGGATCGTGCTGTGCGATACCAATGGTGGCTCACTCCCGGACCCGATTCGGGACGTCGTCCGCTGCGTCCGCGAGCGGATCGCGACGCCGCTCGGCATCCACCCGCACAACGACGCCGGCGTAGCGGTGGCCAATGCGCTGGCTGCTGTACAGGCGGGCTGCACCCAGGTGCAGGGCACGATCAACGGCTACGGGGAGCGTTGCGGCAACGTGGATCTGGTGCCGGTGATCGCCAACCTGCAGCTCAAGCTGGGCCGCAACGTCCTGCCGCCGTCTCAGCTTCGCCGGCTTACGGAAGTGTCCCATTTCGTGGCGGCGGTCGCGAATCTCAACCCCGACGCCCACGCGCCCTACGTTGGCCGGAGCGCCTTCGCCCATAAGGGCGGCATTCACGTAGCCGCGATTGCGAAGCTGCCGGAGAGCTATCAGCACGTCGATCCGGCGCTGGTTGGAAACGAGTTTCGGGTGGTGATCAGCGAGGTTGCTGGGCGCCGCAACGTTCGGCTCCGGGCCGAGGCCCTGGGCCTCGATCCCGGCGCCGGCGAAGCCGGCGTCTTGCAGCGGATCAAGGATCTCGAGCACCAGGGATTCCAGTTCGAGGCCGCGGACGGCTCGTTCGAGATGCTGCTGCGGCGCGCCGCACCGGGATACCTGCCGCCTTTCGAGCCGCTCGACTTCACCGTGATCAGCGAAAAGCGAGGCGGCCAGAGAGTCGCCGCGCAGGCGACGGTGAAGCTGCGGGTGGGCGACGAGGTGATGCACACTGCCGCCGAGGGGGACGGGCCGGTGAACGCCCTGGACCGGGCGCTTCGGAAGGCACTGGTCCCGCACTATCCCGAGCTGGACGAGGTGCGACTGGTGGACTACAAGGTGCGCATTGTAGACGAGCACCTCGGCACCGCTGCCAGGCCGCGAGTCATCCTCGAGTCGGCTCGCGGCACTGAGCGCTGGAGCACGGTCGGCTGCTCGGAAAACATCATCGAAGCCAGCTGGCTCGCTCTCTGGGACAGCCTCGAGCTCCCGCTTCTCAGAAATGGCGCTCGGCTGCCAGGACCAGCGCCGACTCCGCCGGGATGAGTTGCCCCTCACGGGCGGCGGCGGGCGTCCCCCCGCCACCGTAGCGTGGGTCCTCGGAGGACCAGATCAGGTTCCAGGCCGCGCCTTCCTGAGTCGTGAGCAACTCTCCAAGCTCGCCGCCGAGGGCCAGGTCGTGACCCAGGTTGATGAGCAACAGCCGGTCCAGTCCGTCGTCCCGGGCAAACCTGAGGCCGAGGGCCATGGCGCCGACCGGCTGCCCCCGAGGCGCCTGCTGGCGGGAGAAGGCGGAATCGTCGCGCCGGAGCTGGAGCAGGTCCCGATGCAGGGCCACTGCCTCCTGGTGTCGCCCCCACTCTCCCGGGTCGAGCCGGCACTGCGCGAACGTGTCCGGAGAGCCCGGATCGTCGAGCAGTGCCTGCATCGCGGGATCGGCCACGCTCTCGAACTGGGCCAGGTATTGAGCCCGCCCTCGGCGCACGAGGGGCGCCAGCTCCGGGCCATGGTCGGCAAAGAAGAGAAAGGGGCTCGACGCTGCGAATTCCTGACCCATGAAGAGGAGTGGCGTGCCTGGAGAGAGCAACAGGAAGGCGGACACCGCTCGCCACCGCCCCGGGCTGGTGAGCGCGTGAAGCCGGAGCCCGCGGGCCGAATGGGCGATCTGATCGTGATTCTGAAGAAACGTCACCAATCGGGCCGGCTCGAGCGCCCCAGGAGCCTGGAGCGTGCCCCGAATGACCGCGACCAGCTCCCCAGCCGACCCCTGGAACGATCGATAGTAGCCCTCCCGCTTGCCTCCGGCGGCGACGATCGCAGCGTGATGGAAGTCGTCGTGCCAGATCCCGTCCAGGCCCATGCCCCCCTGGGCCGCGGGCAGCGCGAGGGCGACGCGCTCCGGCTCGTCTTCCGCAATGACCAAGGTGCCGCGCCCACGGGCCCGCTCGCGGACGGTCCGGCCTATCGCAGCCAGGATGTGGTCGGGCGACTCGTCGTAGATCGTATGGGAAGCGTCGAGTCGAAGACCGTCGAGGTGAAACTCCTCGATCCAGTAACCCGCGTTCGCCAGCACCAGCTCGCGCACCGGCCCGGCATCGGGGCCATCATAGTTCGGGGCGGGGCCCCAAGGCGTGGCATGCCGCTCGGTGACGTAGCGGCGAGCGAATTGGCCGAGATAGTTCCCGTCCGGGCCGAGATGGTTGTACACCACGTCGAGAATGACGCCGACTCCGAGCTCGTGGGCGCGATTCACGAAGCCGCGGAAGTCATCCGGCCGGCCGTAGAGCCGGGTCGGCGCGAACAGATTAACGCCGTCGTAGCCCCACCCGAAACGGCCGGGGAAGTCCGCGACCGGCATGGCCTCCACGGCCGTGACGCCGAGATCGGCCAGCCGAGGCAGCTCCCGGGAGGCGGCAGTCCAAGTCCCTTCGGGCGTGAAGGTGCCGACGTGCAGCTCATAAAAGACCTGGCCCTGGAGCCGGAGCCCGCGCCAGCCACTGTCGGTCCAGCGAAACGCAGCCGGATCGATGATCTCGGATGGGCCGTGGGGCCCCTCGGGCTGGAAGCGCGAGGCGGGGTCAGGAAAGGCGTCGCCCTGGTCGAGCCGATAGCGATATCGCCCGCCCGCGGTCACGTCCGCGACCGGCCCCGCAAAGTAGCCGGCCGCCTCAGGGCGAAGCGGCGTCGCGGTGCGCACTCCGTCTAGAAGGACCTCGACCTGAGATCGGTCGGGTGCCCAGACCCGGAAGTGGGCGCCGCCGTTCGGTTGCGGCTCCGCCCCCACCGGCAGGCGACGTACGGCCGGGGTCAGCTGGGCGACGGCAGGCTTGGGCGTCACGCTCTCCTTGGACGTCACAACCTCAGGGTAGCTCCGGGCCGCTGGGTTCACCAGCGGTCGTTTGACACGGCCCGTCGCGCTCGGTTCCTTCCAGCGCAAGTAGCGCCGACTGACCGATCAGCCATGGAGCCGTCGTGCGGTATGCTTTCCTGGTGGAGACCTATGCCACCGAGCGCCTGAAAGTGTTGAATACCTGGGCCACGTTCCGTGATGAGGATCTCCCGGTACGACCGCATCCCACCGACCGGCGCGGCCGAAGCGTGCTCGAGCACATGGTCCACCAGTGCGTGAGTGAGAATCTCTGGTTCCGCGACATGCTGGGGATCGATGTGGTGGCGGATCCGCTGCCCCGCCCCGAGACCCGGCTCGAGTTCATTCGTCGGTACGCGGCGGATTCGACCGGGCGTCTCGGCCGGCTGCGCAATGGGCCGGAGCCGTGGTGGGAAGCGGACGTGCAGTTCTTCGATGTCGTGCGAAGCCGGGCCTGGGTTATGGTCCGCCGGGTCGCCCATACCGCACATCACCGCGGTCAGCAGGTCGAGCTCCTCCGGATGCTGGGTCGCAGCGTCTACAGCACGTATGGGCCAACGGCAGACACGGGAGGGCTGTTTCAGAGCCACGCGCCTACCATCTATGCCTATCCGGACGAGGCGACGTTGCTGCTGGGCGAGAGCGCGGGCGGCCGGAAGGCGCCGTTGCCCGGGCCCGGACCGAGACCGCCCACCGAGCGGCCCGAGGGGTGAGCGGCCGGACCCTTCCACCCCTCGCGGCCCGTGTTCTCGCAGCCTACGGCGGCGCCGAGCGGTGGGCCTCGGCGCGGTCGGTGCGGGCCACACTTTCGGTCGGCGGCCTGGCGCTCCTGTCCAAGGGACGACTCCCGCTGCGCCACGTGCCGGTCGGGGCCGAGCTCGACTTTCCGCGCCTGCGAATCGACCGCCTGGCCGGGCGCGACGTGGTCGCGTGGCTGGAGGGGGGCTCGGCGCGCCTGGTCGCTCCCAACGGCGAGACGCTCAGGGCGCGCGGCGACGCCAGGGCCGCTTTTCGGCGGCTTCGCCGGTTCTTGTGGTGGGACCGTCTGGATGCCACCTACTTCCTCGGGTACATGCTGTGGAACGAGCTGACCCTGCCCAAGCTGCTGCTGCGGCCGGACGTCGAATGGACCGAACTGGACGAGACGACACTGCGGGCGAGTTTCCCGAACGGCCTCCCAACCCACTGCGCCGACCAGATCTTTCACTTCGATCGGGACACGGGATTGCTTCGCCGCCACGAGTACACCGCCGACGTGTTCGGGCCGTGGGCGCGGGCGGTCACCGTCGTGAACAAGCACCGGGAATGGGACGGGCTCATGTATGCTTGCCGGCGGGTGGCGACCCCGGGCCGCGCCGGAGGGAAACGGCTCCGATGGCCGGTGCTCTGGTCGTTGGAGATTCATGCTTGGCAGCTTTCTGGAGCGGCGCTGGGGTGACGTTGCTCCGGCAGGGGCGGAGGAGGGCAGCGCTTCGATGAAGGCGATCCGGATCCACGGGCATGGCGGCACCGACGTCCTCCGCTATGAGGACGTTCCGGCTCCCACTCCGGGCGCCGGCCAGGTGCTGGTTCGAGTGGAGGGGGCGGGGCTCAATTTCATCGATGTGTACCACCGCATTGGCCTCTACAAGGCAGAGCTCTTCTGCATTTTTGGGCAGGAGGCCGCGGGGACTGTCACAGCGCTTGGCCCCGGGGTCAGTGGCATCAAGGTGGGTGACCGGGTGGCATACGCGGATGTTCCCGGTGCCGATGCCGAGTACGCTGCCGTCCCTGTCGCCCGGGTGGTTCCGCTGCCGGAGGCGGTGAGCATTCGGCAGGCGGCGGCCGTGATGCTCCAGGGCATGACGGCCCATTATCTGGCTTCGGCCACCTACCCTCTTGCGCGCGGCGATACCTGTCTGGTGCACGCGGCCGCGGGCGGCGTAGGCCTGCTGCTGTGCCAGATCGCGAAGCGGCGCGGCGCCCAGGTGATCGGCACCGTCTCGACCGAGGCCAAGGCGGACCTCGCGCGGGCCGCGGGCGCGGATGAGATCATCTTCTACACCCGCGAGGATTTTGAAGTCGAAGTGAAGCGGATCACCGCCGGCGCCGGGGTGCAAGTCGTTTACGACTCGGTGGGGAGGACCACCTTCGACAAAGGCCTCAACTGCCTGAGACGACGCGGCATGATGGTGCTCTGCGGGCAATCGAGCGGGCCGGTCGCGCCGGTCGACCCTCAGGTGCTCAACCAAAAGGGCTCGCTCTTTCTCACCCGGCCGACATTGTTCCACTATGTCGCGACTCGCGAAGAGTTGCTCGCGCGCGCGGGTGAGGTCCTGGGCTGGGTGGCGGACCGCTCGCTCAGCGTGCACATCGGTCGCGAATACCCGCTGGCCGAAGCAGCGGCGGCGCATCGGGCGCTGGAGGGGCGGGAAACGACGGGGAAGGTCTTGCTGATACCAGCGTGAACAGTCAACAGTGAAGAGGCGCTTCCGCTGAGCAGCGGAGCCCCTGTTCACTGTTTACTGTTCACTGTTCACGCAGTTACTGTTGACCATGCGGCTTAAGCCATTCCGTGCCGTCCGCCCGCGTCCCGAGGTCGCGGCCTGCGTTGCGAGCGTGCCCTACGACGTGGTCAGCCGGGCCGAGGCGGTGGGGCTGGCCGAGGGCAATCGCTACAGCTTCCTTCACGTCGGGCGCTCGGATATCGATCTGCCGGAGGACACCGATCCGCACGATCCGCAGATCTACGCTGCGGCAAAGGCGGCCCTGGACCGGTTCATGGCGGAAGGCACGCTGCTCCGCGATCGCGAGCCGGCGCTCTTCCTGTATCGCCAGGTGATGGAGGGCCGCCCGCAGACCGGAGTGGTCGGGTGCGTGCACGTGGACGACTACGAGCGGGACCTCATTCGCAAGCACGAGAAGACCCGCAAGGACAAGGAAGACGACCGAACTCGACACGTGCTCAGCTTGAACGCGCACGCGGAGCCGGTCTTTCTCACCTACCGGCCCGTAACGGTGTTGGATCAGCTAGTGCGCACAGTGACGACGGGGTCCCCGCTCTACGACTTCACGGCGCCCGACGGCGTGCGCCATACGGTCTGGCGGGTGCCGGACGCGGCGCCCTGGGTCGCTGCGTTCGAGGCCGTGCCGCTCGCCTATGTGGCGGACGGGCACCATCGCTCGGCCAGCGCCTCCGAGGAGTACAACTGGTTCCTAGCGGCCCTGTTCCCCAGCGACCAGCTGCGGATTCTCTCGTACAACCGCCTGGTGAAAGACCTGAATGGTCTGACACCGGCAGCGTTTCGGGCTCAGCTGGCGTCGCTTGGACGGCTGGAGCCGATGACCGAATCAGTTCCGTCGGAGGCTGGCAGCTTTGGTCTCTTTTACGGTGACCGCTGGGAGCGACTGACCCCCGCGCCTGCCGGCATCGATCGGCGAGACCCGATTGGCTCGCTCGACGTGAGCTTGCTGCAGGAGCGGATCCTAGCCCCGCTGCTCGGCATCACCGATCCGCGGACCGACAAGCGAATCGATTTTGTGGGCGGCATTCGCGGAACCGACGAGCTCGAGCGCCGGGTGAGGTCGGGCGAGATGGCGCTCGCCATCTCGCTGTTCCCGACTACGGTCGAGCAGCTTCTGGCGGTGGCCGATGCCGGTGCCATAATGCCGCCCAAGAGCACCTGGTTCGAGCCTAAGTTGAGAAGCGGGCTCTTTGTGCATGAGCTCGATTAGGCTATCCGCTATCCGCTATCCGCTATCCGCCGCTATCCGCGCGGGCAGCCTCGGCTAGCGGCTAGCGGATAGCGGATAGCGTCTATGAAGATCCTCATCGCCGACAAATTCGAGAAGGTTGGCATAGACGGGCTCAAGGAGCTGGGCTGCGCGGTCGTGTCGCTGCCCGACCTCGTCGCCGACGCGCTGCCCGTGGCGCTCAAGGAACACGATCCCAACGTGCTCATCGTGCGAAGCACCAAAGTGACCGGCGAGGCCCTGAGAAGCGGTACCAGCCTGAGTCTCGTGATCCGGGCCGGCGCTGGGATCGACACCATCGACGTCAACGCCGCCTCGGATCTCGGCGTGTTCGTATCCAACTGCCCCGGCAAGAATTCCATCGCGGTGGCGGAGCTGGTGATGGGCTTGGTGCTCGCCTGCGACCGCCGGATTCCCGACCAGGTGGCGGATCTCCGCGCCGGCAAGTGGAACAAGGGGGAGTATGCCAAGGCTCGTGGGCTTCATGGCCGCACGCTGGGGGTCGTCGGTCTGGGGCAGATCGGCCGCGAGATCGCGGCGAGGGCAGCCGGCTTCGGGATGCACGTAGCCGCCTGGTCCCGTAATCTCACGCTGGCTGAGGCCGAGCGGCTCGGCGTGCGCTACTGTCAGACCCCGCTCGAGGTGGCGCGGGTGAGCGACGTCGTGTCTCTCAACGTTGCGGCCAACGCGGACACCCGGAACCTGGTGAGCGAAGAGTTCCTCACCGCCATGAAGCCGGGAGCGTATCTGATCAACACTTCGCGGGGCACGGTGATCGACGAGCCCGCTTTGCTGCACGCGATCCGGACCAAGGGGCTTCGGGTCGGCCTCGACGTTTTCCAGAATGAGCCGGCCGGCGCGACGGGAGCTCTCGACAGCGCCCTCGCGAAGGAGCCTGGAGTGTACGGGACCCATCATGTGGGGGCGTCCACCGAACAGGCGCAGGTGGCGATCGCCCACGAAGTGATTCGGATCGTCCAGGAGTATCAGCAGACAGGTATCGTGCCCAACTGTGTGAACCGGCTGGCCCGGAGCTCGGCGACGCATATACTGGCCGTGCGCCACCACAACCGGCCCGGTGTGCTGGCCGACGTCTTCCGGGTGCTCGCTGATCGGGCGATCAACGTGGAGGAGGTCGAAAACATCATCTATCACGGGGCGCACGCGACGCTCGCCCGCATTCACCTGGACGGCAAGCCGGACGCGGCCGCGCTCGAGGCAATCCGCAAGGGCAACGAGCACGTCATCAGCGTAGAACTCACAGCGATCGACGGGAGAGGCTGGTAATGGCGGACCGCATCTACAATTTCAGCGCTGGACCGGCGGTGCTGCCGGAGCCCGTGCTCAAGGAAGCCCAGCAGGACCTCTGGAACATCGGCGGCAGCGGCATCGGCATCATTGAGCACAGCCACCGCGGCAAGCTGTTCGAGAAGATCGTCGCTGACGCGGAGCAGGATTGCCGGGAGCTGGCCGGGATCTCCGATCGCTACAAGATCCTGTTTCTGCAGGGGGGTGCGTCGCTCCAGTTCGCAATGGTGCCGTTGAATCTCCTGCCGAAGGGTGGGACTGCCGACTACATCAACACCGGCACCTGGTCCCAGAAGGCAATCAAGGAAGCGAAGCTGGTGGGCAAGCCCAACGAGGCCGGCTCGAGTGCCGACCGGAACTTCAGCTATATCCCCTCAGCCCAGCAGATCCGATATTCCGAACGGCCAGCGTATATCCACTTCACGACCAACAACACCATCGAGGGCACTCAGTGGAAAACCGAGCCGGCGATTCCCGCCGCCGCTCCACTGATCGCCGACACCTCGAGCGACATGTTCAGCCGCCCCATCGACGTCACGAAGTACGGGCTGATCTACGCGGGCGCACAGAAGAACCTCGGCCCCTCCGGCGTGGTACTGGTCATCATCCGCCACGATCTGGTGGAGGTTGGACCCCAGGACCTGCCCACCATGCTGCAATACCGGACCCATGTGGCGGAGCATTCGCTGTACAACACGCCGCCGGCGTTCGGGATCTACGTGATGGGCCGGGTGTTCAAGTGGATTCGGGAGCTGGGCGGCCTGCGTGCCATGGCCGAGCAGAACGCCGAGAAGGCAAAGCTCCTGTATGACTTCCTGGACCAGAGCGACTTCTTCCACGGCACCGCCGAGCTCGAGAGCCGCTCGCTGATGAACGTCTGCTTCCGCGCGCCCACCGAAGATCTCGAGGCGAAGTTCGTAACCGAGGCGACCAAGCGCGGGCTGGACGGGCTCAAGGGCCACCGCTCGGTCGGGGGCATGCGGGCGAGCATCTACAATGCCTTCCCCAGGCAGGGCGTCGCCGCGCTGGTGCACTTCATGAAGGAGTTCGAGCGGGCCAACCGGGCTGCGGCGCCAGCCTGAGCGCCGGAACGCCGGGAAAGTCCGCCATCGCCCCAACTTAGCTCCTCCTTCGTCCCCGCCCTTGGCCGCCGCCGTGACCCCGGTCATGGCCGGCCCCCCTTGCCGGACCCACCTTCAGGCCGTATAAGCCCCCTGTCCGCAGCCAGAGCGGCTGGCCTCTTAATGGGGCCCAATTCCCGGAACCTTTTGACTCCAGGCCTCGTTAACCCGGTGTCCTCAGATCACCTCCGGGAACGACGCGGGGCTCCCAATGGCGAATACCCAGCACTATGACGCGCTCATCATCGGCGCCGGGCAGGCGGGAGTGCCGCTCGCCCGGGCCTTCGCTGACGCGGGCCGGCGTACCGCGCTGGTCGAGCGGGAGCACGTGGGCGGCACCTGTATCAACGAGGGCTGTACTCCCACCAAGACGATGGTTGCCAGCGCACGAGTCGCCTACCTCGCGCGACGCGGCGCTGATTACGGCGTGCGGACCGGGCCAGTCACAGTCGACCTCGCCCGGGTGCGCGAGCGGAAGCGGGCGGTCGTCGAGAGCTTTCGAAGCGGAAGCCAAAGACGACTCGAGTCCACCGCCAATCTCGATGTCGTGTTTGGCGATGCGCGGTTTACCGCCGCCAAGCAGCTGGAGATCCGCCCCACCCTGAACGGCGGCCAGCCGCGAACCGTCACGGCCGACTTGGTGTTCATCAATACCGGGGGCCGCCCCGCCCGCCCCAAGCTCGACGGTCTCGATCGGGTCTCTGCGCTCGATTCGACATCCATCATGGAGCTGCCCGAGATACCGGAGCATCTGCTGATCCTGGGTGGTGGCTACATCGGACTGGAGTTCGCCCAGATGTTCCGCCGCTTCGGCAGCCAGGCCACGGTTGTGCAACGAAACACGCAGCTGCTTCCCAACGAGGATGAGGATGTGGCAGCCGACGTGCAGGCAATTTTGCAGGAGGACGGGGTCGAGGTGCTGCTCCAGGCCGAGTCGCGCTGCGTCGCGCCCGACGGATCCGGGATTCGGCTGGGGGTGCGCACGGCTGAGGGTGACAAGATGATCCGTGGCTCGCACCTCTTGCTTGCGGCGGGCCGCACACCCAACAGCGACGGCCTCGACTGCCCCGCGGGCGGTGTCGAGCTGGACGCCAAAGGGTCGATCAAGGCCAATGCCCGGCTCGAGACCAGCGCGCCCGGCGTCTACGCCCTCGGCGACGTGAAGGGCGGCCCGCAGTTCACCCACATCTCCTACGACGACTTCCGGATCATCAGGACCAATCTGCTGGAAGGCGGCAGCGCCACCATCGATCACCGGCTGTTGCCCTACACCGTTTTCATCGACCCGCAGCTCGGTCGGGTAGGCCTGAGCGAGAAGGACGCGCGCAGGCAGGGCCGCAACGTGCGAATTGCGAAGATGCCGATGAGCTACGTCGCCCGGGCGCTCGAGATGGACGAATCGCGGGGCTTCCTTAAGGCCGTGGTAGACGCCGACACGGGGAAGATTCTGGGCGCGGCGGTGTTGGGCATCGAGGGCGGCGAGCTCATGTCGGTGATCCAACTCGCCATCATGGGCGGCGTGACCGCCCGCACGCTGCGGGACGCGATCTTCGCCCATCCGCTGCTGGCCGAGTCGCTCAACAACCTGTTCGCCACGCTCGACGCGTGAGCGGTGCGGAGAAGTCATGACCACCATCCCATCGACGGCTCCCGGAGCGGGAGCCACCGGATCTCGAGATGAGAGGCTCCGGGCCCGACTCGCGGCCGAGCTGGCCGAAGCCCGCAGCCGGACGCTCGAGCTGGTAGCGCCGCTGAGCGACGACGACCTCCACCGCCAGCACGATCCACTGATGAGCCCGGTCCTTTGGGACCTCGGGCATATCGCGGCGTTCGAGGATCTGTGGCTGACGCGCAATCTCTCGGGCCATGTTGAGTTCAGCGAGATGCCCGGGCTCTACAATCCGTTCGAGCACCCGCGTCGGGTGCGCGGCACGCTCGCGCTTCCGGGCTTGAGCGAGGCCCGCGAGACGATGGACGAGATCCGGGTCCGTGCCTTGGTCCGGCTCGATAGCGCTGATTTCCGCGCCGGGCCGCAGCTGCTCCGCGATGGTTATGTCTACCGCATGGTGCTGCAGCACGAGTATCAGCATGATGAGACGATCCTCCAGACCCTCCAGCTCAAGCTGGGTGCGCCCTACCGGCCGGCCAAGCGCCGGCCCCTGCCCGCGGGGACGGATCTGGGTCGTCCGGGCGATATGGTGCTCTTCCCGGGCGGCGCGGTGGAGCTCGGCACCGACGATCGATCCGCCGCCTACGACAACGAGCGTCCTGGGCACGTGGTGGACCTCGCGCCGTTCTGGATCGATGTCACGCCGGTGACGAACGGCCAATACCTCGAGTTTGTCGAGGCCGGCGGGTATCGGCGCCGCCAGCTCTGGACCGACGAGGGCTGGCGGTGGCTGGAGGGGTCGGCCGCCTCGGCCCCGAAGTACTGGGCGAACGGCCCCGATGGGTGGACCACCCGGACCATGGATCTGGCCCGACCGCTGGACCCGGTCCGCCCGGTGTGCCACGTCTGTTATCACGAGGCCGACGCCTATGCGCGGTTCGTCGGCAAGCGCCTCCCCACCGAGCCGGAATGGGAGGCGGCGGCTTCGTGGGATCCGACCACCGCTGCGAAGCGGATCTATCCCTGGGGCGACCAACCCTGGACCCCCGAGCTCGCAAACCTCGATCAGCTGGCCTTCGACACGGCGCCGGTCGGCGCGTACCCCCACAACATCTCGCCGATCGGCTGCTACGGCATGATGGGCGAGGTCTGGGAGTGGACGGCCAGCGATTTCCAGGGCTATCCCGGATTCGAGGCTTTCCCCTATCAGGAGTACTCGGAGGCGTTCTTCGGCTCGGAGTACAAGGTTCTCCGCGGCGGGTCGTGGGCCACGCGCCCGGGTGCTGTTCGCGCCACGTTCCGTAACTGGGATTACCCTATCCGCCGCCAGATCTTCAGCGGCTTCCGGTGTGCCCGCGATGCCTAAGCCCCTCACGACTGCCGTCGCGCGGCCCAATCCGCGCATGCTGGCCGATGTGGCGGCCGGTCTCTCAGCTCCGCAGAAAGAGCTGCCGCCGAAGTACTTCTACGATCACCGCGGGTCCGAGCTGTTCGAGGAGATCACCCGGCTTCCGGAGTACTACTTGACCCGGGCGGAACGGGTGCTGCTCGAGCGATGGATGCCGCAGCTCATCCCGGTGCTGGGAGCGCGGACGCTGGTGGAGCTCGGCGCCGGCAGCGCGGAGAAGTCCCGCATCATCCTGAACGCAATGCGCGCGGCGGGCACGGCGGAGCTGTATGTACCCCTCGACGTCAGCGCGGCGTTCCTGCGGGAGACGGCAGACCAGCTGCGGGCCGAGTACCCCGGTCTTACGGTGACGCCTGCGGTCGCGGACATCCCCGGCGGTCGCGGACATCTCGGAGGAGATCAATGTTCCCCGCGGGCTCGCGACTCCGGTGCTGCTCGCTTTTCTGGGGAGCACCATCGGCAACTTCCACCCGCAAGCGGCGATCCGGCTGCTGGCGCGGGTGCGCGCGATCATGTGGGCCGGCGATCGGTTTCTGATGGGAGCGGATCTGCGCAAGGACATCCGCCTCATCGAGGCGGCGTACAACGACTCCCGGGGGGTGACGGCGGAGTTCAACCGCAACATGCTGCGGGTGCTCAATCACGAGCTGGGCGCGGATTTCGACCTGAGCAGCTTCACTCACTGCGCGTTTTACGACCGCGATGCGCATCGCATCGAAATGCACCTGATCTCTAATCGGCGCCAGGCGGTGGATATCCCCGGCATCGGCGAGGTCCGGTTCGCGCGGGGTGAATCGATCCGCACCGAGATCAGCTGCAAATACGACATCCCCAGCCTTGCGGCCTTGTTTTCAGCAGCGGGGCTTCAGCTCGAGGCCTGGAAGACCGACCCCGACCATCGCTTTGCGCTGGTCGTAGGCAAGCCGGTATGAGCCGCTTGAGCCGCGCAGCTCTGCTAGGCCAGCTCCGGGAACGAGTCTTCGCTGCACCGGCGGTCGCCGCGCTCACCCCCCGTCGGGTCGGGGCCGAGGTGGAGCTCATTCCGGTGGATGCAACCACCGGGCGTCCCTGTCCGCTCGAGGAGGGCGACGGCCCTGCCACGCTGCCCTTCCTGCGGCGATTCGGCGCACGGCAGGGCTGGATCGAGCAGCGGACCGCGAAGGACGTCGCCTGTTTCGCGGTGCGCGGGGGCGGGGTGGTGACTTTCGAGCCGGGCGGTCAGATCGAGTACGCGAGCCCGCCGAGCCGTTCGGCAACCGCCCTGATCAACCGCCTGCGGGCGGTGGTGTTGCCGCTTCGGGCTGCGGCCGCCGGGGAAGGGATCACCTTGCTCACCCTTGGCATCGATTCGCGCAATCCGGTGGAACAGGCACCCCTCCAACTGTCGTGCGATCGTTACCGCCGTATGGCCGAGCACTTCGCCCGGATCGGGCCGAATGGCGCGAGGATGATGCGCCAGACCGCCGCACTCCAGGTCAGCCTGGATTTCGAGGTCGAGCCGCTCCCGCGCTGGCGGCTGCTCAACGCGGTCGCGCCTTTCTTGACCGCCATTTTTGCTAACTCCCCAGTCTACGCCGGTCGGAACACCCGGCACCGGAGCTATCGGGCGCATTGCTGGCGGACCCTCGACCCGCGGCGCACCGGTCTGCCCTTTGATGAGCGGCAGCCGCTGGAAGCCTACCTCGACTTCGCACTGGGTGCGCCGGCGATCCTTTTCCCGACGGTCGGTGGCCAGTGCCTCTCTTTTGGAGAGTGGCTCGACCGGGCGAGCCCGTCCGTGGACGAATGGGACGCCCACCTGACCACGCTCTTCCCCGAGGTACGGCCGCGTGGCCACTTCGAGCTCCGCTCCATGGACGCGATCGACCCCTCGTC
>WNGB01007045.1_pt1 | contig 16351 bp, 23 predicted proteins | sample 5400681 | NCBI WGS metagenome assembly WNGB01 (sample SAMN13153367, study PRJNA577476) | soil metagenome | isolation source: 115 cm soil or saprolite under grassland replicate 2 | place: USA:California | collected 2016-06-15 | reverse complement strand
GCAGTGCATCCTATACGAAGATTGTTCATTCTGCTTTCAGAGAACACTAAATGTCTCACCTGCATAAACCACGCAGCATCTCCTGACAGCCATTCTGTATATGTTCTTGTGGCCTTCGCGGCACTTTCATAAAGCCGAAAAGGACAGAACGAGATGTGGTCTTTGAAAAGAGGATTTCGCATCAAGGATTGGAGGCATTCTAGGGGATCTCGGTAGTAAAGGACAACAGGGTTTTTCGTAGGTACGGCAGTCTTCATCTTTATGGACTTCCAACTAGGACCAGATGGGAGTTTTTCTGCTCGGTCACGTAGAGACTTAGCGCTTTGGAATGAAAGTCCAATGCGGTTAATCTACGAAAAGTCAGTCTAACTAGTAATGAGATATAGGGAACGCTGACCAATTTCAACTTCAGAAACTCACCAACAGAAGACATACTGAGTCCTGATTTCAGTAAAAAAGCAGCAAGTTGCCACTCTTCTTCTGAGGCAAAAGGAAAGTATAAATTGCCGGTTCTTTGTTCTGCGTATTCATCCTTGTCGAATAATTCCAAAAACGTTAAACCTTTATCATCAATGGGTCGAGATCGAGAGCCTTGAGGATGTAATTCCTTGTAGAAGGAATTGTCCGGCTCAAGGTTCTGAGGCTCAGGTGTAACGTCCATTTCGATATCTGGGAAGTCTTGAAATGGCTCTGGAGACTGGAATGATGGCGGACTTGTACCAGGAGGTGCGAGAGGTGCTGCATATATATTGGTTGTCGAGGAGGGTTGAGTGGTTTGATCAGGTAGCTGGGATTGCAGGACAGTTTCGAAATAGAGTCGACATTTTGAATAACGTTGGTTCATATGTTTCTGAACCGATGAGTCGGTCTTGAAAGACTTGCCACATCGCAGGCAAGTTGGTTTCTGTTGAGATGACATTTTACTGATGGTAGCAGGAAAGCAATGGCAAAGTTCAAGGTGGGGTAGGATGCAAGTAGCGGACGGCAACCTTTATAGGGCAGTGAAATGGGCAAAGGATATTGTGTATAGGCAAGAAATAGGTAATATGACGACAAGACTGCGGCAGCCTATGACGATGGTCAATTGCGGCACAGAGGCTGCGGCACAGAGGACAGAGGCTGCGGCAGAGGCTGCGGTACAGAGGCTGCGGCACAGAGGCTGCGGCGTAAGGGCCTAAGCAGGTTGTCGTAGCGAAGTTGTCGGTCAAGTCGAAGCCACTCGTCCATTTGCCAACGAGCCATGATAAAACCAGTGTATGGTTCCGATGCCGGTTGTATGTCAGAGTACTGAAGAGTGCGAAATAGTGCAGAAGGAGTTGATAAGGTATCCTTGTTATAAAATGCGATCCAACCCCAAGTGGGCGAATGCCATCGAGCTTGCTCGTAGGTTGATGTACCGATGGCCCAGTAGTTATGCCGTCGGCCGAACGGCGTATCGGATTCGTAGTAACTTCGTCAAGAGGAACCACCGTCCGTTTAGAATTAGGAGAATAAAATACGTCCCCGCTGAGCGCGCCCACGCGATTTATCTATATTCTTGGGCCTAACGAAATGGAACATGTCAGGGAAAACATATCATAGAAAGTGGTGCAACGCACCCCATGAATTCCTTTACAGCAGGGAGGCAAGAAACTGGTCTGTTGGCGCAGGGAGCTGACATTTATCTGCAGATTAAGCTATGGGTAAAATGTTGAACTTGAAAATAAGACCAATGGTGTGATGGCAAACCTTGGTTATGGAGAAGGTATTGAATCCAGTCGGAAACAATTGAGAGTTGCGGAGGAGGGAGGTTTTTGAAAGAGGAGGCCGAGATCCCAAGAGAGCGTCAATCAAGTTGGGTGTCGTGCCTGTTCGATCCTAGGTACAGTTACTCCAGGACGAGGGCGAGGGATTCCAATTCCTTGTACAGTTACTAAGGAATTGATGAGTGTATGGGGAAAATTGAACTTAGCAACGTTCAGCACGAAGCCGCCGGGGCGCCGGGCCGATGTCAGGCGCAGAATCAACAAAATGTGTTCCCGTACATTGCCTCAGTGAGTCAGTAACCGTACAGGGCAATGCACCTCGATCGTTAATCCAGAGTATCGCCACTTGTTCTAGTACCTTCAATTCCCATTCCAAGGAGAGCGGGTTAGGATATTTCACCGAGATTACCGAGTTTTGTCTCAAGATATTTTTGTAGGCCTCGATTCTATCCCAACAACGGATTGGATATGAATGTTTGAAGGTGGGAGCTGCACAGCCGCGATCTCAGCTCTCGCAAGCACTTGAACTCGATTCTCAAGCCAATCTTGCTCAGGAAACAACTCGGAAGTTAGCCATATCCACAATCTGTTGCAGGAGCAATATACCACCTTGGTCATCAAGTCCAACACCTCCTTCGTGAGGTTTCGCGTCGTGATTATCCAACTATTCCCTAGAACGAGGACCTGGAAAGCATTCCCACAGAGATACCCGCGCTGACCCAAACTTGGGGAAGGAGGAGAGTTTTCTTTCCGAACGTCGGTCCTTCGACCCACTGGTTCTCCCAAACGTTCCACCGTCGCCAACTCCAGCTGCAACTGCCACGCCTTATCCCACTCCCGCCTTTGACACCTGTTCCAGCACTACCCTCATCTGTATCATCTGCAACTGACGTTAGGACGCCAACTAGTTTGGGGTTCACATCGGAATCGAGTTCTCCATTACGCTCAGTATCTGCGATAAGCTTGTCCTACCTAAGTGAACCATCGTTTACTCAATCAGAAATCGAGGAACTTGAAGTAGGGGAGGAGGGTGAGGCGGAAGTCCTTGAGGCTCGCTGTGTCGGACGGTGCCAACCTTACTATCTACTGTGCCACTATTGATTGTAAGACCTCCGATTCTTCCTTGATGAACCTATATGCTTATATTTTCCCTTTGTGGCATCATCTCCTAGCTCAAGACCTAGTGTGATTGTTGTCCCATCACTTTCGACACCAGAGCATCGAGATCTCGTTGAAGTTCAAGGATTTACATCAAACACCTTCCCCTGCTACCCCTGTTCCTCACAGAATACCTCCTCAACTCCCAGCTCCACGACGCTACATTGAATTGGTTTCTGAACGTGAGCGAGACGAAGCACGAGGTCTTGGTACGCAAGATATCGAGCTGGACCAGGTGTTGCAGGACAAAGAGAGCTCGCTGAAGGAAATGGAAGCCTCTGCTGAAGATGTCCATGAAGAACTTACCCGGGTTAAGCAGGAGCGAGATCAACTAGGTTTTTCAGCTTTATCCGGTCATATATTTATCAAAGCTCATTTCTTTGGTAGTTGAGGCGAAGACCACTCTGCAAACCCAGCTAACGACGTTATCCAGTTCGCAGTCTTCTACGTCTTCTGAGGTCGAAACTTTACGACGGCGCGTGGATGACACTGAACGAGAGAAACGGGATCTGGTGGGTGTCATTAGTCGGCTAAAGGACGAGGGCACGCAGCGTGATGGTCAGAACAATAATCATTCTGTTTCAATATGGTATATCTCACTTGTATTTTTAGAGGAGATTCATACCCTTCGTGTAAATCTTAAGGAGGCACGTATGGAACACCAATCCATGGAGGCTCAATTGCGAGAATTGCGGTCAACAGAGACGGTCACAAAGGTAGGTTTTTTGTTTATGTTGACATTTTCTCTAACTAGTTTTCCAGTTCAAAACAGATTCTCTTGAACAACAACTGAAGTTATCTCAAGTTGAAGCCGAACGGGCGAACAACGATCTTGTGGCCAAGACGGACGAGTTCGCGAAGTATAGGCGGACAAAACATGCTGGAATCGCTACGCTTCAGGCTTCCTTTGACACACAGTCGACTTCATCCTCGGAGGCTTCTCTCAAAGCCCTTCAGTCTGCTCATACAGCACAAGGGCACCAATTAACTCAGGCATTGTCCAGAGCTCAGGATCTGACTGGCCAATTGGCAGAACAAGAAGCCAGGTATTCGAACGAAATTAGTGGTCTCAAGCGTCTCGTGTCTATGATGGAAGAAAGAGAACAACAAACGAAGGAAATAGTGGACAACGTTGAGCATGAATGGGCGACTGTTGGGGAAAAGGCTGAGCGAAGGGGGGCCACATTGAGAGAGCAGGTGGAGAAAGAAAAGAAGGAGCATCTTGAGACGGAGAAACGACTGGAACAACTCGAAGCTGTCCTAGACAAGATGGGAAGAGGAGAGCTGCCTGTCCCAGCTAGGAGCTCACCCTCTACGCCGTTCAGAGGAAATACTTCGATCGACTCCATTGAAAGCATGATAGGTCTCAGCCCTACTGTTGCGATGGCCAGCAGGGTCCAGCGTTCCGGCAAAACATTTACCGACGTGTATGCGGACTACATTCGACTCCAAGAAGAATACGCGAAGAATATGACCATATGGACCGAACACTTTCGTCCGTTCTTGCACAAATTGAGGAGCGGGTTAGTGTGTTGCATTGTGGTTACTGAGTTATGTCTCAAGAATTTTTCTAGGCCCCGATTTTCTCCCAACAACGAATCGAGTATGAACGTTTGCAGGTCGAAGCCGCACAACTGGGGTCTCAGCTCTCGCAGGCACTCGCGTTCCGCGATTCTCAAGTCAATCTTGCGCAGGAAACAACTCAAAAGTTGGCCAGATCCACGAATGAGGCCAATCTGTTGCAGAAGCAATTGTATGACCTTGGCCGTCAAATCCTCTCGAACGAGGACCTGGAAAGCCTTCCAGTAGAGGCTACTACCGATACTTCAACTCTCATTTCCAGTCATCTTGTCCTTTTCAGGAATGTCGACGAATTCCAGCAATAAAACCAGCGGTTGCTAAAGATTGTCAGAGACCTTGGAGAGAAGATGGAGAGAGAGGAGAGAGAGTACCGTGAAGCCATGGAAAGGGAACAAGCGGAGGCGATCCGAGAAGCCCATGAAACAAGGCAAGAACTGGCTGCTCAGAGCAGCGAAAGTATTATCAAGACCTACGTCAAGGAACCGGACGCCCTCAAAACTATCTCGCGCTGATGCTGGTGTTGGCTTACCATCTGGATCTCTGTCAAACGGAAGCCCTGGCGTATCGGGCGAATTGGCACAAGAACTCGCTGAAGTGCAGAGTCCGTTCAGTGCTTACCAGGTAGAGATGGGCGTCGACTCGGGACGCTTGCGTGAGGATTTCATTGCCGCTCAGAGGGAGGTCAATGGAGTGTCCGCCGCATTAGCTAAGGCCAACGCAAAGGTTGAATTCTTGTTCGGTAAGGGTGATTGCACACACGGCTTTCCTATATCCTTAATTCGCTTCAACAGACAGGCAGCGGATGCACGAAGAGCAGTTCCGCGTACATAACCTCGAAATTGATGAGCTAAGCAAACGGAATGCCCACCTCAATGAGCAGAACGTCCGTCTGGATATTGAATGCGGACGACTCGGAGGAACTTCAAGTTTCCCTTGGGCGTCTGGAACAACTGCGCAATAAGTGTGCAAATCTCCGTGCTGAAAAGAAGATTTGGGAGGTTAGTACTTCCCTGGTTAATGATTGCCTGCCATTAAAATACCTCAGGGAATTCAAGGTCGGCTTGTGGAAGAAAACAAGTCACTTGCTATGGAAAGGTCACACCTGTCAGACCCTACGAGCAATATGCAAAAGATGCACAACGACCTCGAGAGATCTGGCGAGAACGACCGGCGACGTCTAGAAAGCCAGCTACAGACGTTGGAATCCCAGTCATGCGTTGATGGCTTGAGTATTTCCTATCGTTAAAGCCCCGATGAAAATTTTAGCCAGCATCTCCGAACGCAGCTACTTCAAGAAGTTGAAGAACGAGAATCGATTCGACACATTCCGTTGCAGAAGGATATCGAGCTTAAGCAGCTACAGGCTAGGATTGAGAAAAATGTAGGGTTTTAGTGCCAATCTCTGCATTGATACTAATTTGTGTTTGCTAGGCACAAGAGTTCTCGAAAACATGCGAAGCGCTCGTGGAAGCTCAGACAAGCAAAAGGCACCTGGAAGAGAAAGTCGAAGATTTGAGTCGACAATTGAAGGGTAATGTGGAGAAGCGTGCTGTCTACAAACGTCGTCCTAGTAAGCAAGACATCAGCCGTGAGCAACAGCTTGAAACCGAAGTAGCACCTCTCAGGTTTGTTTTCCCTGTATTTGATCAACGTGATTTCTAACATTAAAACATGTAGAACTGCTCTGAAAGTAACGGAGGTCAACTTAGTTGCCACGTCGACCAATTCAAGGAGATCAGTCAAGCAAGCGAGGCAGCCCTGGTCGCGCTGAATACGACATTCGATGAATATAAGGCATTGTCCGAGGCTTCCATTGTTCGTCACGAGGTCAGTCTCGCTTTTTCAAAAATATTTTGCAAAAAGATAATGAGTTTCCTGCTAGTCCGAGATCAAGTCCTTGCAGGAGAATGGAAGCAAAGAGCTTGCCGAGATACGTGCCAAGTTCAACGAGCAACAGAAGGCATTAGAAGCTGAACGCACGGCATGGATTGACGATAAGAAAACACTTGAGGACACCATCGTGGACCTCAGTACATCGGGAAAGCAAACGGAGAGCGATCGTAATTCAAGGGAACAGGAACTGAGTGCTTTGGAGGACCGGGCAAAGGTGAGTTTCAAAGTGTTCTATTCCTTCTGGATTTTGAGGACAAACCCTTTGCAGAGCGCGGAACAGTGATATTCCCAGGAAACCATCGCGCATGCTGAATCCATGAAGACTTTGGATGGGTTAAAGAAGGATCTTGCAGCTGCTCGAGCTTCTGCACGAGGATTACGAACAGCAGCGGAGACAGCCAAAGCTAAGCTCACGTCTTCGGAAGGCAGTTGGAGGGAAAGATGCTCTGGACAAGGAAGTTGCAGATCTCAATGCTCGGTAGTGATTCTTTTCTTACGATTTTCTGCATTATTGATAAGGACTTCACAGCTGCCAAGAACTCTCACAACAGAACGCCACATTGCATCAACACCTTGAATCTATCAGCGCTCAAGCGACTCGCATCCGTCAGGCCACAGAGGCTCCTGTGGATCATGTTCCCGAAGGGGAAATTGCGACCGTTGACGACACCGACAACAGAATGTCGGAGCTCCGTTCTGTTGTAAGCTACTTACGGAAGGAGAAAGGGATCGTCGATTTGCAACTAGAGATGGCTAAACGAGAAAATGGTGTTCTCAAGAACCAAAATGAACGCCTCTCTCAGAGACCCGAGATACTCTTGCTGAAGTAAGTTTATTTTGTGCTACTGATTCGGTATAAGAGACTGACATGCATCCAGGAGAGGGAACGTGCAGTCCAGGACACTGCTTCTGTCACCCAGCATGCCGAACTTGTCGAAAGGATTAACTAGCTCAACATCTTAAGGGAAAGCACTGCTACCTTGAGAGAGCTCGACAAAGAAAGTCCGCATTCTCGAGGCCAAGCTGAAGCAACTATCCGAGGAACTTAATCCTGCCAAAGAAGAAGCACGATCGGCGATAGCAGAACTCGATGCAACCAAAGTCCAAATGCAGCATCTCGAACAAGAGTCACTGAGGTGGCAAGAGCGTAATGCTCAACTCCTCACAAAGGTGAGGTGATTTGCATGGTATCCTTACTCAAGATCTAAATCTTTTCTGCTCCAGTACGACCGTATTGATCCAGCAGAAGTACAGGCTCTTAAGGATGAGATCTCACAATGGAAAGAATCGGCCGCTTCTGCACAGCAAAAGGTTACTGAGAAAGAAGCAGAAGTAGATACTTCGACAAAACGGGTAAGTTCGACACAAGCCTTCAGTGAATCTGAAGCTGGAAACAATGCAGGTGGACGCCTTGGAAGGGAACTTACGTGCTCATAAGGAAACGATGGGGAAGAACTTCCAAGCCTTCCGACAAAAAGTGGGAGAACTGAATAAGCAAGTGTCTACCCTCACGGAAGAGAAGCGGCAGTTAGAGGCAAAGGTTGAGAATGTCCAACAAGAGAATGGCTCACTCAAAGCATCCCAGACACCCCAGCAACCAGATGGAAGCACAGCAAACGGTGCTCAGATAGAAGAGCTCCAGAAACAAAACGTTTGTTTCCTTATTTTCTCTGCCATTCTGCCTTCTGACCATTATGCAGGATTCCTTGCGCACAGAGCGTGATCGGTTGCTCGCTGAGAAAGACACGTGGGTTAAACAAACTGCTTCTACCGCAGAACCAGTAAATCCCGAGGTACCGAAAGTCTGGGAAACAGAGAAGGCGGAATTGGTCAAGCTACGCGATGAGGCACTAGAAAACAAGGTGGCTCAATTGGGTGCCAATCGGACTACGGCCACACCGACTTCTGCAGGGATCTCACACCCTAAGCTTGTTGTGGCTACCAAGGCTGGTACGAGTGCTGCACCCTATCTCCCCGAGCCTCCATTAGGACCTATTGCAGCGCAAGGCGGCGCTCCACTGCAGGGAGCAGGACAAGGCGGTAAGATCGGCCGTGGTGGAGCACCGCTCCCACAACCACCTGTGAACCCTGCAGGAACGACTGTTATGAGCGGTGGGATCTCTATCATAGGCGCAGCAAGCAAGAGACCCTGGGAGGATGGCTCGACGTCTTCAGATGGTTCTCTTGCAAAACGATTAACACCTGCGGACGCCCAGAGTCATGCCGAATCCACGATGGGTTCAAGAAGGATCGGAAATTTGTCGACAATTGAAGGGGGACTTGCAGTCTACAAATGTCGCCACATCAGCCGTGAGCAACGGCTTGAAACTGAGCCTGCAGACCTTAGGTTCGTTTCCCCTGTGCCCAATCAGTGTGATTTCTAACATGGAACATATAGACCTGCTCTGAAAATAACAGAGGTCAACTTACTTGCTGCAATGAGCGGACCAATCAGTCGTTGCACTGAATAGAAGAAGAGATGAATTTCCTGCTAGTCTGAGATCAAGGTCACGTTCGAAGAACAGAAGCAAGATTCTACAGACCTCAGTACATCGGAAAGCAAACGGAGAACGACTGTAATGTGCTCTGGACAAAGAAGTTGCACATTTGTTCCAGAGGCTGGAGATCTCAGAGCACCTGCGCATACTGATTTATATTCTCATTCCCTCCACCATCGTTGAAATTTGTCCTGTCGACATTGTAGCCTTCCGTTTACTATTATAAGTCGTTTTTGATCATATGACTCGGCCCGAACCGTAACCACGGCGAAAGTTCAAGCTTTCAATTTTCGTTCAATACCATCACTGCCTATTGCCCCAGTATCTGTACAATCGGGTGTTGGATTACCCTAGTATCTGTACAGCATAATCCGAAATATTGCTGTCTTCGTTTGTTTATGACACTGTTGCTCAAATTGAAGACCTATCGTACTTTTGAATCTCCATTGTTACTTTCTTCAATCATTGTAATATATGTCCAAGGCTGATTGTGTTCCAGAACCCATGGCTCCCCACCACGTTGAAGGAAACCTTGCTCCTAGTCAAGCCACCGCTTCATTGGTAGATTCATTGACTTTCGTAAGTCCTTTTGTTTATATAAATACCCATCAACGGCGGATTCAATGCCATCTTGATTCCAGGATTGCCCTGAAGCCATTTTCAGTCAAGAAGAAGCCGTGGTGTTTCTAGCGCAAGCACACCAGTTGCGCGTGAAATATGAAGACCAAAAACAACAATCTCTCGTTCAATTGCAACGTGCTCTGGATGATGCCAAAATTGCGGACAAGCTGCTTTTCGATGCTGATATCCACATCGGCAAGGTCAAACATACTATTCATAAATCTGGTTTTCAAGTTCCTAAGAGACTGGTTCCGTGGCAGAAGAGACAGGTTCTGACCGAAGGAGGTATGTTTTACTAAGTCTAAATCAAACACTTGTTGACCTATTTTTCGTCAGTCCTTCATTCTATTCGGGTCGGCGAAGACGACAGTATTAGCATTATTTTGGACTAAGTGTTCGATGACTCTTGTAAACCTCCTAGTATGTTTTACTATAACTACCGTTTGGTGCCTACTAGCTCCCTTTTTCAGATGTACAAATGCTTGTATCTTCAGGTCAAATTACTGTTGGTATGGAAATTATACTAGCATTAAATTCCGGTTCCTGGTTTGGTCTAATTCAAGGTGTTCGGATGTAATAGACCGACGCTTAAGCTCCGGGGTTGTATAAATGGCTGTGTTCCTCAACATTTAAATTCAACCACAAATTTCTAGTCGTCTTTATTCCCTTTCTATTCTCCCCTTTTCTGCTCACCTAGATTCACGAAGTACCATTCGACTCACGAGCTTTATTATGCCCAAGCCTAGACCTAGACCAAGGACCAAAGCTCTAGCTGCGCAGACGAAAGAACAATCTGGTACGCGTCTATTACTTGCTTGGGACACAACGTGGATTATTTCATGTTTTCAACAGTAGCGGAAGCATTGGATACCTCTAATGGTACTGCGAATCCGATGGACAAAGGTCAGTCACTACATCATACACCAGTACTTGTTTACTTGATTTCGTCTGCAGAAAATGTCAATATACCTGAGCAATCTGGTGGCCGACCCCGACGTGCAAATAGAGGCCAGCTCATGCGAGCCATTCTCGACAATTTGGAGCCAGACGATGAGTTGAATGGCCCCCAAGTCAACCGGCGTGGTCTCAAGCGTCGTGTCATAGAGAGTGATGACGAGGGTAATCAAGATGCTATTCCGGCAGATACGCCATTGAATCCTATGGCCCCACCACTAAAGCGGCGCAGAGGAACTAAGGTAAGTTTACTATCCATATTCACATCTCATCTTGTTTTACGTGATGCGTAGGCACCTCCGAGTTCATTTAATGCTCCCCAACAAGATTCAATTCAGGTAACTGCGCCATTGCCTGTGCAACAAGCCCCGGTAAATGGCTTGTACCCCACAATTCAGGGCATTCAGAATACCAGTCGCAATCCCACAGCATCTCGTCAGGCCACTCAATCCGTTCATCAAGCTGGGCCGCTCCATACCCAGAATCGGCCATCAGCGCCTACCGCACCTCAGACTCAAGTCTCACAGCCAGCCAGCCACCAAACTGCTCAGAAGTCCAGGCCACCTCCGCCTGCTAATCGTGACATTCTTTTGACAGATTTGGTGCCAGTTCAGTCTCTTCCGAAGGTGAACGAGGATTTTGAACACAACGATATATATGGCGATGAAGGTGAAGACTTTGTGGAGAATAGGGATGGTAGTTACAACGAGCCAGACAACGAGCCAGACAACGAGCCATACGACGATGACAACAACAACATGCAGCATGATGACGATGATGATGACCGACCCTGGGATCAGTGGCATCGTCAACCTCGGGGTAATGATAATGCTGGTAAGTGTCTTGATGAATTATTGAGGTTACTCAATATCTATGGTTTTTAGAAATCGATGAACAGTCGCCAGATGAAGATGAGCGGCAAGCTCTAGCTGTCATCAGACAGCGGTCCCGAACACAGAGTCCACAACCATCCGCAACTGATGTACTTGTTGAGCACCAGCGCCGCAACCGTGTGGTTGGTCTGCCAACTGAAGAACGACTTCGTGCTGCTGCCCAGCAGCAACTATATGGAGGCAATAACTTGGATGTTGACGGCCACACTCCTGAACCCGAGGACGGTAGTGAAGATGAAGAACCTGCCTCTGGTCGAGCTCAACGTCACTCGAAATCAAATGGCTCAGCTATACCAACAACGTTGCGTTTCTACCGTGACAACTGGAAGGTGGCCATGGAAGAGGCAAAGAGACGCTTTCGGGGCTATGTTCTTCTTCAAAATGCATTTCCGACCAGAGATGAGCATCTCCATGAGGCGGCTCACATTTTAACTGAGGTCATCGAAGAGATGAAGAATGAGGAGAAAATCTTTGACGAAGGTATGGTTCCTGCACTGTGATTTCCTTCCATTCACATCTTTCTTTCGTAGAATTTTGCCAGAACAGAGACATGAATATTGTGGTGCGTGAAATCATTTACATGCCGATTATTGGTCATCGAGTCACCCTACCCTTTTAGGTCTTCAAGGAAGCATCGACATATCGTTGTAAAATGAAGACTGAAGTTGGCCGGCCAATTGTTCTCAGCGATTACAGGGAGTATCTTGTTGCCAGGGAATTTGATGGGGGCAATCAATTAGAGGAGCAGTCAATCATTGCAACCCAAATCGAAGAATTGATTGGCCCTGCTTGCAAGTTTCACTTAGGAGAGTCGGAAGATGTGAGTTCCACGCTTTTGTAGACTCTTTTTACTAACTGGTACAATTCGGACTTTTAGGGCCGTTCGAGCAACTTCATGCACCCTGCCATTGAGCGCTTTTGCCTTTTGATGTTCTATAGTGGAACGGAGCCCATCGCCAAACAATTTCCAGACAATTTCAGAACCGAGGTACCAGAACATGCTGTTGCCGTCGCAATTACCTGTGTAGGTTCTTCTTTTACCTCAATTCATTTGACTGATTCTTCTGAATGGAAGATCTATCATTGTCTGGATGAGTTTCGGCACAATGGCTACCGCATTTCAAAAAGTTTCAGTTCTGCAAATTATCAAGACATCTACGAAACTATTCTGGAGCTCATTAGCCAGCTGAAGACAAGCCAATACCACAAGAAGAAGTGGGACGAAGCGCGCAAAAAGTGGGCTCAGAAGGGAATGTAAGTGAACAGCTATTCAAAGAATGTTTTACACTTACATTGAAATTAGGAAACTTATAAACCCCAAAAAGATTCGGAAAGGTGCTGGACTTCGAATCTTCCTCGCTTAGCATAGCCCTTCTCTTCTACCTTCTCCCCTTCCGCCTCGGATGAGTGGCCAGCCATTCTCCGCTCTTGTTTCCTTTTTTGTCTATTTTTGCTTTTTTTGACCGCTTGATGACCCATTTACGACTATTACGACTATTATGACTATTATGATTGTTATGATTTTGTCTGTACCTAACGATGTGTTATGTCTCCTCTTACCATCGAAATATATTTGATGTTGCAACTGTGTACTGCTAGAAAAGGAAACTAGGTTGATTTCCAAATATAGTAATTATCGGCGATGGAATACAGATATCTGGACCAAGTTACACATCTACATATAGCAGTGTAGACACTACAATGCTACTTCATAACTTGAAAGCAAATCTAGGAAGCATTGTATACCATACAGACTAATTATATACCTCATTTATATGACTATATAGCAACTACAGAGTGTATATATACTTCTAGCATAAGGTTGTATAGCAACCTACTTAAGGACATGTAATGCTAAATAGCTGACCAATGTTGTTCCATAACAAAGTCAGTACTCTACATATTGTTCCATGACAAAGTCAGTACTCTACATACTGTTCCATAGCACAGTTAGTCCATTCCATACCAGAGTGTAGCACTCCATATCCACCACTGATCAATCTATAATTAGTGCAGGAGGTTATATACATAGGGACCTATGCTACACCACTATGGTGCTATATAGTGGTATGTAGCACTCCCTAACCAATACAAGAATTCCTGATGAAAGGTGCAAACCCAAATCGAACTGGCGATCGGAGATGCGGAAATGATCCATGTCAGCGGCGCAACGACTGCGCGAGATATGTGGGATCAACTTACAATGGTCAAAGAATCAAAGGGACAGCTAGGTGTGCTGGCCACGCGAAGAGCACTGTATAGGGCAACGGCGGAAGAAGGATTCAAGATGGTCACTCACATCTCCAAGCTTCGTCAGCTACAAGAAGAACTGCACATCATGGGCAGTTTAGTAAGCGATGAAGACTTCGTGATGATACTACTCACCTCACTGCCGGAATCCTGGAACAGCTACACGACTTCGCTTTTTGGATCGAGTGGAAACAAGCCGAACACCAAATCGCATGAACTGGTGGCCTTACTGCTTGAGGAAGACCGTCGACGAAAGGCCCGAAATGGAGAATCTTCGGCAACTGTGCTTCAGGTCAAAGCAAAGGGGAAATCCAGGGCGGATAACCCAAACAAGGACAAGGAATGTTTTAATTGTCACAAGAGGGGTCACGTTTCGACGGACTGTTGGTCGAAGGGCGGGGGAAAGGAGGGTCAGGGACCTAGAGGGAGAAAGGGACCAAAAAGGGGAAATAGGGCGAACCAGGCAGAAGAAGTGAACTCAAACCTCAATGATTGCGCCTACATGGCCTCCCATTCCAATAACTCCCGCGAAATCTCAAAGTTCGATTGGTTACTTGACTCCGGAACCACCTCCCACATCTGCACAATCCGTGATGCATTCACCGAATTTTACCCTGTTCAAGGGGCATCAGTAAAGGGACTTGGAGCATTGGAAACGCCTGTCGTAGGACGAGGAACCGTTACCTTGAAATTCGAGTTCGACGGAAAGATCCTCCACCATCAACTACGCAATACCTTGTACGTACCAGAAGGAGGGAATTGCCTACTTTCCCTTGGACGTTACGATGATACAGGAGGAAAAGTCGAGTTCGAAAATGGAACCTGTTGGCTGAAGGATAAGTCAAAGAACATTGTAGGGAAGGGGTATAAACACCAGAAGCTTTACCTGCTCGCGGCAAGGGCAATCCTATCAGGAGGAGAGCGATCGAACTACGCAGCGACAACGAAACTCACCTGGGATCAATGGCATCATAGATATGGCCATATCGGGATGACAGCGCTACGACAGCTCGATCGGGAAGGATTAGTCAGTGGATTGGAAATAGACCAGTCATCGATTCCATCACAAACATGTGAGGCGTGTATCCAAGCCAAGCATGCACACCAGCCTTTCCCAAAAGAAGCCGAGAACCGCTCGGAAATCGCTGGTGAACGAGTCGTGTCTGATGTATGGGGTCCTGCCAAGGTCAAATCGATTGGAGGATGGAGCTATTATATCTCCTTCATCGACGATGCCAAACGACATAGCACAGTCCTATTCTTGGCAGGAAAAGGGGACGCAACCGGACGTATCAAAGGCCATGTCGCCAAAGTCAAACAGAAGTTTGGGAAGGCACCGAGATATATGAGGGTTGACAACGGGGCAGAATTGGTAAACACGGAAGTGAAGAAGTTCGCGGAGGAGGAAGGGATCATCATCGAAACAACAGCGCCATACTCACCATCACAAAACGGGATCGCAGAACGATTCAACCGGACGCTATTGGAGTTGGTACGCGCGATGTTGATCGCAAAGAACCTACCAGCATTCCTATGGGATGAAGCCGTATCGCACGCGACCTACCTACGAAACCGAGCCCCAACTCGAGCCCTAAAAGGCATTACCCCATATGAGGCTTGGACCGGAAAGAAGCCAGATGTCAGCCATTTTAGGGAATTTGGCTGCGACGTTTGGGTCTTCGACGAAACTAAAAATAAATCGAAGCTGGACCCAAGATCGAAGAAGATGGTATTCGTGGGTTTCGAGGATGGATCGAAGGCGATTCGATATTGGGATAAGGAGATGAGGAAGATCAAGGTATCGAGGAATATGGTTTTCAACGAGAACGACAAACCAGAACAGTATGGAGAAGTGCCTGGAGTTTCGGCTGAGGTGGAGAGTGGAATAAATCCAACCTCAACTCAAACCGAAAAAGGTACTGATCCCCAGGACGTTCCAACCGTTCCAACCTCGAACATACCACAAGTTGAAACCGAAACTCGAAACCTGCGACCCAGAACAAAGATCGACTACAAACAGCTAAGTAATCCGTCCATCAGACAACCACCTCAGAAAACCCAACAACCCTCTCGATTAACCATTCGAATCCCCAGACCATCAACTCCCGCAACTCCTCCCGATGTTTCAAGGCCTACAGAAGCTTCAAAGGCTAAAACGATTGGAAAGGATAAGGCGAATCTCGCGATGGATACCCTGTGGAAGAACATCCTTGAAGAGGAATTCGCGTTCAGGACGAACGAAGAAGACTTACCGAAAAATTACGAAGAGGCGATAGAGGGCGATGAAAGGGAAAAGTGGAAGGCAGCTATGGACGAAGAAATTGGGACTTTAGGAAAGATGGGTACATGGAAGTTGGAGGACTTACCCACGGATCGAAACCCCGTCGGATGCAAATGGGTCTTTCTTAGGAAGCGGGACGAACACGGCCAGATCACGAAGTACAAAGCTCGTCTCGTGGCACAAGGATTCTCCCAGAAACCCGGAACTGACTACAGCAACGATGGGACCTTCGCGCCGGTAATGCGATTCGAAACACTACGAACCCTACTTGCGTACTCTGCGGTTCACAACTTCAAGCTTCGGCAATTCGACGTAAAAGGCGCCTATCTACATGGACAACTAAACGAAACTATCTACATGCGCCAACCCCCTGGCTATAACGACGGATCTGGATGATCCTGCCTACTCATTCGCTCACTCTACGGACTCAAACAAGCCGGTAACGTGTGGAACCAGGAGCTAAATCGAGTTCTCGAA
>WNGB01011952.1_pt1 | contig 16355 bp, 14 predicted proteins | sample 5400681 | NCBI WGS metagenome assembly WNGB01 (sample SAMN13153367, study PRJNA577476) | soil metagenome | isolation source: 115 cm soil or saprolite under grassland replicate 2 | place: USA:California | collected 2016-06-15 | reverse complement strand
TCCGCTCGTCGCCGACCTCGCGGCGCGTGAGATTCCGCTCGTGGGCGTCGACGTGAGGTGCAACGTCGGGCGTGCGGCCTTCGTCGGCTCCGACCACGCCGACGGCGTGCGCCTCGCGCTCGCGCACCTGTACGCGCTCGGTCACCGCCGAATCGCGCACGTCGCCGGCGCAGCCAACACTGTGGCCGGTCGCGACCGGATCGCCGCCTTCCAGCGCGAGGCGAGCAGGCTCGCCCTCGTGCTTCCGGACGACTACGTGCGCGAGGCCGACTTTTCGTCCGCATCCGGATACCGCGAGACCTGCGCGCTGCTCGCGTTGCCGGAGCCGCCGACGGCGATCGTCGCCGCTTCGGACCTGATGGCGCTCGCAGCGTTGCAGGCGATCCGTGACGTCGGGCTGCAGCCCGCGGACGACGTCGCCATCGTCGGCTTCGACGACCTCGAGGCGGCCGCCCTTGCGCACCCGCCTTTGACGACCATCCGCCAGGACCGCCAGGAGCTCGGCACCGTCGCCGCGGAGTTGGCGATCGAGCTGATTGCGGATCCGGAGGCGACGCCACCCGCCGCAATCCTCCCCGTCGAGCTCGTCGTGCGCGCGTCAACCGGCTAGCCCGATCGTAAGTCCAGGTCTTCAAGGAGAGGCTCGCATTGGAGTGAGTTCCGCGTTTCAACCCAGCCGGAGACGCGGGCGAAGCCCGCGTCTCCTCGATGGTCGGCGCCGCAAGACGGCGCCTCGTCGCGCCCTGACTACTCCTGGAAGAGCACGCTGATGCTCTCGCGCCGGTGGATGCGACCGATTGCCTCTGCGAAAAGCGGTGCGACCGAGATCACCGTCACCTTCGGCGAGAGCTCCACCGGCTGAGTCTCGATCGAGTCGGTGACGATCAGACGCTCGATCGGACTGCGATCGAGGCAGTCCATCGATCCCTCGGCAAAGACCCCGTGCGTGACGACGGCGGTGACGGAGCGGGCTCCACGCGCAATGAGTTGCTCCGCCGCCTCCACCAGCGTGCCGGCGCTGATCGTGAAGTCATCGACGACGATCGCGTCACGATCGGCGACCTCGCCGATGATCTCGACGACCTCTGTCGTCTCATCGTGTCCCTCGCGGACCTTGTCCGCGATTGCGAGCGGTGCGCCGAGCCGTCGCGCGAACCTCCGCGCGCGCTTGGCGAATCCGGCATCGGGCGAGACCACGACCGGATCACGCACCTTCGCGCGCTCGATCTCCGCGCAGAGGTAGGGCATGGCGTAGAGGTCGTCCACCGGCACGCGGAAGAACCCCTGGATCTGCGGGGCGTGCAGGTCGAGCGTCACCACTCGATCCGCCCCGGCCGCCTCGATTGCGTCGGCACAGACGCGCGCACGGATCGAGACCCGCGGCTCGTCCTTCTTGTCACCCTTGGCGTAACCGAAGTACGGCACGATCACCGTGACCGACTCCGCGCTCGCGCGCGAGAAAGCATCGATCCAGAACAGCAGCTCCATGAAGTTCGCGTTGGTCGGAAACACCGTGGACTGCACGAGGTAGACGCTTCGACCACGCACGTTCTCGAGCACTCGGACGAAAAGTGTCCCCTCGGAAAAGCGAATGACCTCACCCGCCCCGACCTCGACTCCGAGATCGCGGCAGATGGCTGCCGTCAGCCGAGGGCTTGCGCTTCCCGCGAAGACCAGTGGATCTTCGTCATCGGGCCGATGCCGGCGGAGGCGACGCATCGCGACCACGGGTGTCTAACACACGCCGCTAGTTCCCGAGCGCAACAGAGCCGAGCTCGCCGTGGACGTCCACCTCCGTCGCACCGTGCCAGCGATGCGGGCCCGCGGCGTAGAAGAGCGTCGTGCGCAGTCCGGCTGCGGCGCCGTTGCCGAACGCGATGCCCCAGACGCCCGGGGCCTTGACCGGCAGACGGCCGTCGAACACCCAGCGACCGTTGTGTCGTGCATACGCGTTGATCGCGCCGCTGCCGAAGTTCGCCACGAGCAGGTCGCCGCCGAACCGGCCGAAGCCGCGCGGAGCCAGCGCAATGCCCCACGGCTGGTCGAGCTCTTTGGTGTGGCCGACTCGGGCGACGAGTCGCCCGTCGAGGTCGAACTCGTCGACATAGCCGCCCGTCGGGGCATCGTTGCCGTTGACCGGGGCGCGCCACGCGTACGTGACGAAGATCCTCGAGCCGATCGCCTGGATGCCGAAGGGCGCGTACCAGGCCGGGATTGCCGGGTCGACGAACGCGCCGGGCCGCGCAATGCGCCGCCAGCGGGAGTCGAAGACGAGCACGCGATCGTTGTGGAAGTCCGTCGCGTAGAGGCGCTCACCCGCGAGGGCGAGCCCACGGAAGACCGCCGCCGATCCGCCGGCGTCGACTGCGACCACCGCCTCGGTCGACCAGCTGTCAGGCACGGTCGGGCTCCAGCCCCTGATCATCCCGTCCTCGCAGGCGTACAGGAACCGTGCCGGCGCCGCGGCACCGCCGGAGCGCACGAGGAAGCCGCGACCGCCGTAGAACACGACACCGGTCGGCCCGCCGGGGACGGCGACGGTCAAGACCTGCTTGCGGCCGTTGCCGTCGTACAGCGTGCTCGAGCTCCGCGCTTCGTTGGCGACCCACCACGGGCCGGTGGCGCTGGCCGCAAGGCCCCAGGCGTTCACGAGCTGGGCGTCGGCGCGATCGGAGACGAGCCGCTCCACGGTGAACCGGTTCAGGCGCGCACTGCTTGCCGCCCCCGCCGTCGCGAGTGCCACGATCGCGACCGCAAGGGCGGCTGTCCTCATCGTCAGGCCGCGGCGATCGGGGACGGACGCGGCATGCCGCGCCGGCTCGCGATCAAGTCGCGGTACCAGTAGAAGCTGTCCTTCGGCACGCGCTCGAGAGTCGGGTAGTCGACGTAGACGATCCCGAACCGCTTCGAGTAGCCCATGGCCCACTCGAAGTTGTCGAGCATGCTCCAGACGAAGTACCCCTTCACCGGTGCGCCGTCCGCGACGGCCCGCGAGACAGCGTCGATGTACGACGAGAGATACGAGATCCGCTCCGGATCGTGGACGCTGCCGTCGTGGACGCGCACGTCCGCAAATGCGGCGCCGTTCTCCGTCACGTAGATCGCCTGAGGCGCATAGTCGTTGGCGACCCGAACGAGCAGCCTGTGCAGGCCGTCGGGGTAGACCTCCCACCCCATGTCCGTGTGCTGCGCTTCGGGATTCCCTTCCATCCGCGGGCCCTCCGCGCCCGCACTGACGAGGAAGCGGAAGTAGTTGTTCACGCCGAGGAAGTCGAGCGGCGCCGAGATTGCGCCGAGGTCCCCGTCACGGACGAAAGGCGCGACCAGCTCGTTGCGCTCGAGCAGGTCGGCGGGATAGGCGCCGCGGAAGATCGGATCGAGGAACCAGCGGTTGCCCTCGCCGTCGACCTGCCACGCCGCCGCCTCGTCCTCGGGCGTGTCCGAAGCCGGATAGGCGTGCGCGAGGTTGAGCGTGATTCCGACACGTGCGTCCGGTGCGGCGCGCCGGATCGCGTCGACGGCCCAGCCGTGCGACAACAGCAGGTGATGCGCCGCCGCTACGGCATCGGCCTCGCTCGTCCGTCCCGGGGCATGCTCGCCCCAGGCGTACCCGATCCACGCGTGCACCCACGGCTCGTTGTGCGTGATCCAGTAGCGGACGCGGTCACCGAGGCGAGCCGCGACCGCCTCCGCATACTCCGCGAAGGCCTCGGCCGTCGCGCGCTCCGGCCAGCCGCCCTCGTCCTCGAGTACCTGCGGCGTATCCCAGTGGAAGAGCGTGGCGAACGGCTCGATCTCATTCGCCAGCAGCTCGTCGACGAGCCGGTCGTAGAAGTCGAGCCCGGACTCGTTCACGACACCACAACGCCCCGCGGGCAGGATCCGCGGCCAGGCGATCGAGAAGCGGAAAGCGTCGAGCCCGAGCTCGCGCATCAGCTTCACGTCGTCGCGATAGCGGTGGTAGAAGTCGCACGCCACGTCGCCGGTATCGCCGCCGCGAACCTTCCCCGGCGTCACGCAGAAGCGATCCCACACGCTCTCACCCCGGCCGTCATCGTGCGTCGCGCCCTCGATCTGGTACGAGGCCGTCGCGGCACCCCAGATGAAATCGGAGGGGAAGGAGGTCGGGTCGATGGTCATGGTGTCCTTTCGATCAGGGCCGAGGGGGCGGTGACGTGGCAGCGTGCGGACTGGTGCGAGCGCGCTTCGACCAGCGCCGGCGTGACGCGCGAGCAGATGTCGACGGCCAGCGGGCAGCGGCTGACGAAGCGACAGCCTTCGGGCGGATCGACGGCGGCGGCGGCAAGCCCTTTGCGCTCCTGGATGCGGTCTACCTGGAGCCGCTTCGCGGGATCGGGGACGGCGGCGAGCAGCAGACGCGTGTACGGATGGAGCGGAGACGCGAGCACTTTCTCGACCGGGCCGCCCTCGACGATCTGCCCGGCGTACATGACGAGCAGATCGTCTGCGACGTAGCGCGCGCTGGCGAGGTCGTGGGTCACGAACAGGAACGCGAGGCGGCACGAGCCCGACGCTGCGCAGCAGCTCGTGCACACGCTGCTCGATGCTGTCGCGCGGGACCATCTTGTGAATCCGCAGCGCGCGCTCGACGTGGTGGCGGACCGTCTTGACCGGGTTCAGCGAGTCGAACGGGTCCTGGAAGATGAGCTGCACCTCCGAGCGATAGCGCAGGACGTCTCGCCGGCGGCGCACACGCGAAACGTCGCCGCCCTCCCACAGCACGGATCCGGAAGTCGGGTCGTGAAGACGCGCCAACAGCCGCGCGACTGTGCTCTTGCCGCTGCCGCTCTCGCCGACCAGCGCCGTGATCGTGCCGGGCCGCAGCTCGAACGAGACGTCGTCGACAGCGTGGACGCGTGAGAAGTGCTTCGTGAGGCCCCTGACCTCGAGCGGCGCGGCGGCGCTCATGCGCCACCTTCCTCGACGAGGTGGCAAGCGACAGCGTGCCCCGGCCCGACGTCGCGCAGAACGGGACGCTCGGTCGTCTGGCGCGCGTACAGCTCGGAATTGTCGGGCGTGCAGTGCGGGCAGCGGGGATGGAAGCGGCACCCGCTCGGCGGATTGCGCAGGTCGGGCGGCGAGCCGGGGATCCCGGTCAGCCGCTCCATCGGTCCGCTCAGCGGCGGGAACGACTGCAGCAGGCCCTGCGTGTACGGGTGCTGGGCATCCGTCGCAAGCCGCTGCGCCAGCGCCGTCTCGACGATCTCGGCGGCGTACATGATCGCGATGCGGTCGGCGAACTCGAGCAGCAGCGAGAGGTCGTGCGTGATGAAGAGGACGGCGAAGCCGAAATCCCGCTTCAGCGCCTCCACCTGCTGCAGGATCTCGCGCTGCACGACGACGTCGAGTGCCGTCGTCGGTTCGTCGAGGACGATCAGCTCGGGGTTGAGCGAGAGCGCGATCGCGATGATCACGCGCTGCCGCATCCCGCCCGACAGCTCGTGCGGGTACGCGCGCACGCGGCGGGGGTCGATGCCGACGAGCTCGAGCAGCTCCTCCGCCTGCCCAAGCGCGCGGCGCCTGTCGATGCGCTCGTGCGCGCGCATCGCGTCGACGAACTGGTCGCCGACGCGCATCACCGGGTTGAGCGCGTTCATCGCGCTCTGGAACACCATCGAGACGTTGCGCCACCGGAAGCGGCGCAGTTCCTCCTCGCTCTTGCCGACGAGATCCTCGCCGCGGAAGACGACGCTGCCGCCGGAGATCCGTCCCGGCGGGCGCAGGATCTGCATCACGGCGTTGGCGACGGTCGTCTTGCCACACCCGGACTCTCCGGCCAGCCCGAGGATCTCGCCCTCGTGGATCGCGAGGTCGATGCCGTCGACCGCACGCGCAGAGCCGTAGTTCACGGAGAGCCCGCGCAGCTCGAGCAAGGCGGGTGCGCTCGTGCGGGTCTCGACCGGCGCTTCCATCAGGCTCGTCATGTTGACGCGCGCTCCGTACGCAGTCGCGGGTTGCTGACCTCGTCGATGCCGGCGAGCAGCAGCACAAGGCCGAGAACCGTGAACGCCAGTGCGGCGCCGGGGAAGAAGAACGGCCACCACTCGCCCTGAAGGACCGTCGAGTTGACCTGTGCCCAGTAGAGCGTGACGCCCCAGCTCGTCTTCGACATGTCGCCGAGCCCCAGGAACTCGAGCCCGGCGTCGGTCAGCAACGCGATGTAGAAGACAAGCACGAATCCGGCCGCGATCCGGCTGATCATGTTCGGCATCAGCTCGGCGAAGACGATGCGGCGCGTCGACTCGCCCGTCGCCTTCGCGGCGAGGACGAAGTCGCGGTTCTTCAGCGAGAGCGCCTGCCCACGCAGGATGCGGGCCTCGAACGCCCACAGGACCGCCGCGAGCACCAGCGCCATCGTCCACATGCCGCGGTTCTTCATGAACCCGGAGATGACGACGAGCAGCGGGATCGCCGGGATGACGATGAAGACGTTGATGAAGAAGTTGATGGCCTCGTCAACGATCCCGCCGGAGTACGCGGCGGTCACGCCGAGCGTCGCCGCGAGCGCGGTCGCCAGCAGCGCCGCAACAAGGCCGAGCAGGAGCGAGCGGCGGGCTCCGACCACGACCTGCGAGAAGATGTCGCTGCCCTGGTCGGTGGTCCCGAACAGGTGGTGCCAGGACGGCGCCTGCTTCGCAGCGAGCAGGTTGAACTCGTCGGGGTGGGCGACCGAGATCAGCGGCGCGATCAGCGCGATCACGACCATGAAGGCGACCATCAGCATCCCCGTGCGCGACTTTCGGTTCCGCCACAGGAGCACCAGCCAGCCCGGGACTCGCACCCGGCCGCGCACGCGTGTCGGCGGGGCGGCGAGCGGGAGATCGAGGGCCGGCTCGAACTGGGACATCAGGCCGTGCGCAAGCGCGGGTCGAGGACGAGGTTGAGGATGTCCATGAGCAAGTTCGCGAAGATCACGCAGATCGAGAGCACGACGAGGATCGCCTGCGCAAGCGGATAGTCGTTCCCGAGCACGGCCTGCTGCAGCGTCAGGCCGGCGCCGGGGTAGCTGAAGACGAACTCGACGAACACGAGGCCGCCGATCGCGCTGGCGAACAGCGGCGCGAAGCCGTTCAGCGGCGGCAGGATCGCGTTACGCGCGGCGTAGCGCGTCATCACACGGCGATCGGGCAGGCCCTTCGCCTGCGCCATCAACACGTAGTCCTCGCCGATCGTGTTGATCATCACCGTCCGCATGTTCAGGACCCAGCCGCCAGCGAATGCCGCGACGACGACGAGGATCGGCAGCTGAGCGTGCCGGAACGCACTCGAGAGAAAAGCCCAGTTGAAGCCCGGCGTCAGCCCGCTGTCGTACGCGTGCTGGATCGGGAACCAGTGCAGCTTCAACCCCAAGAAGTAGAGGCCGAGCAAGGCGGTGAAGAACGCTGGCAGCGCGCTGAGCGCCATGAACGTGGGGACGAGGATGTTGTCGACGGCGTGACCGCGCCGCCACGCGGCGACCATCCCGATCGCCGTGCCGAGCACGAACGCAAGGATGAACGCCACGCCGACGAGAAAGATCGAGTACGGCAGAGTCCTGCCCACGACCTCGGAGACCGTCGTCGGGTAGTTCGACGTCGAGATGCCGAAGTCGAAGTGGACGATCCGGCCGAGGTAGGTGACGTAGTCGTGCCAGATCGAGTTGTGCGTGCCGCCGAGGAGGGTCTCGAACTCGCGGACGATGCCTGGGTTGGCGGAGATCTGCGACGGCGTCAGGTGCTGCAGCAGGCCGTTGACCGGATCACCCGGCATCAGCCGCGGGAGCAGGAAGTTGATCGTCAGCGCGACCCAGATCGCGAAGACGTAAAAACCGAGCCGTCGGGCGAACCAGCGCATGAAACCTCCTGGAGCGTAGACCGGCGGGCAGCGAGGAGGGGCTGCCCGCCGGTCAAGGGCTAACGGGGCTTAGCCCCCGCTCTTACCGCCCGGACAGATCCGGGTGAAGGAGAGGATGTTGTCGGGGAAGGTCGTGAAGATCGGATCGCCGTAGAAGTTCTTCGCGTTGGCGAAGCAGTGGAAGTACCTGGTGCTGTACGTCGACCAGCGCGGCCCGATGAACAGCGGAACGATCGGCAGGTGCTGGAGGAAGACCTTCTGCAACTTCGTCGCGATCTTCTTCTGCTTGTTGATGTTCAGCGTGACCTTCCACTGGTTCAGCAGCGACGTCGCCTGCGCGTCGCTGAAGTGCTCCCAGTTTCCGGTCGGCGACGCGTCCTGCCCCTTCGGGATGAACGCGTTCTTGGAGAGGTTCGCGTAGAAGTAGCCGTACGGCGACCCCTGCGACCCTCCCTGCCACAGCAGCGTCGGGAACTTGCCGGCGCTCGCGTTCGGCCACCACGCGCCCCAGTCGGGCTCGAGCGCGACGTTCGAGTTGATTCCGATGTCACGCAGGTTGCGGGTGATGATCTGGTTGGAGGCGACCCAGTCCGACCAGCCGGAGATGACGTGGATGTCGATCTTGACCGCGTCGCCGTGCGGGTCGATCAGCTTGCCGCTCTTGTAGGTGAACCCTGCGTCGGTGAGGGCCTTCCTCGCCGCCGTGGGGTTGTACGTGGCCATGTCCTTCGCGAGCTTCTTCACAGCCGGGTCGGTGACCCAGGACGGGAAGAGACCGCTGAGGCCGAGCGCATCCGTCGGCGGCGCGTAGCCGTACTCGCCGAGTTTGGACACTGTCTTGCGGTCGATCGCGAGGCTCAACGCCTTGCGGAACGACGCGAGGCTGTACGGATAGTCCGTCGTGTCGAGGATCAGCGAGATCGGATAGGCGGTCTTGGCGTAGAACGCGTGGAAGTGCTTCTTGTCCTTCGCCACGTACGCCTGCTCGACGTTCGGCACGAAGTTGTGCGTCCAGTCGACCTGGCCGCTCTGGATCAGCGCGAGGGCCGCGTCATTCGACGCTGCCTGCACATACTCCAGGCACGCGATCTTCGGCGCGCCCTTCCTCCAGTAGCCCGGGTTCTTGTTCAGGACGTAGTCCTGCGTCGTGAAGCGCCCGAGCCGGTTGAACGGCCCTGAGCCGACGGGCTTCGAGTTCGTGTAGTTCGCCGCATCGCCGACCTTCGACCAGATGTGCTTGGGGACGACGAACTGCCGGTTGAGGATCGACGAGATGAACTGCGAGTCCGGCGTCTTCAGGGTGATCAACACCGTGTATGCGCCGCGGGCCTTGATCGAGACGATCTCGTTCGCGGCGCCGGCGAGGCCGACGCGGTCCATGATCTTGTCCTGCCGCCCGGCGGTGAGGCTGTAGACGACGTCTGCGGCGGTGAGGGCTTTCCCGTCCGACCACCTGGCGTTGTGGACGAGGTTCAGCCGCAACGTCTTGTTCCCGTTCGTCCACGAGTAACTGCGGGCGAGCCACGGTTGGGGCTTGCTCTTGCCCTCGGCCGTGATGAGCAACGGCTCGTAGAACGCACCTTGGACGAACGAGCCACTCGGCAGCCCCGTGGCGGTGTAGGGATTGAAGTTCTTGACGAAGGCCGGGTCGCCCGAGCCGGTCATGACCAGGCAGCGATGAGCAGCGGGAGCGGCGACTCGGTCGACGGCAGCGGGGGTCGCTGCGGTGAGGACCGTCGCGAGGGCAGTGCATCCCAACGCGGCGGCGATTGCGACCCAACGGGTGGTACGGGTGCTGCGTCGCATCGGCTGTCCTTTCTCGCCCGGGGCGGGCGGTGAAAAGCAGGAGGGGTTCCGGAAGCGTTTCCGGAAGCGTTACTACGTTTCAACCCAGGAGTCAAGCCCTTCTTCCGCAAACTCCGGCAAAATGGACAGGCATTTGTTCCGGAATGTTCCGGAACATGCTTCAATAGAGCGATGGCACAGGTTGCGGGGCAGCAGCGGCTCACAATTCGCCAGATCGCCGACCTGGCGGGCGTCTCGATCGCCACCGTCTCGCGGGTCCTGAACGGCCGCAACGACGTCTCCGACGAGACGCGCGAGGTCGTCAACCGGGTGATCCGGGAGAACGGCTACACCGCGAACCGGAGCGCCCGCGGGCTTTCGGCGGGCCGCACCGGTCTCGTGGGCATCCTCGTCCCACTCGTCTATCCCGCGTACTTCTCGGGCATCCTCGCCGGGGCCGCAGAGGCGCTTGCCGAGCTCGACTTGCAGATCGTGCTCTCGCCGACGCGCGGTGAGCACGACCGCGAGGTCGGAGTTCTGAAGCGGCTGCACGGCGCGACCGACGGTGCCCTGCTGATCCTCCCGGAGGAGTCGAACGAGGAGCTCCAGCAGCTGCTCGACGGCGGGTACCGGTTCGTCGTGCTCGATCCGCTGATGCCGCTCGACGACCGCATCCCCTCGGTCTCTGCGGCCCACACGTCGGGCGCAGATCAGGCGATGCGGCATCTCCTCGAGCTCGGGCACCGCCGTATCGCGCAGATCACAGGTCCGCGCGGGTGGCTCGCGACGGAAGATCGCCGGCGCGGCTATCGTGCCGCGCTCGCCTCCGCGGGCATCCTCCCCGACCCGGCATTGGAGGTCGAGGCGATTCCGGAGATTCCCCCGGGCCGAGCTGCGGCCGAGCGGCTACTCGACCTGCCGGAGCCGCCGACGGCGATCTTCGCGTTCAACGACAACATCGCGATCGGCGCCGTTCAGGCGGCACGTGCACGCGGCCTGCACGTGCCGGAGGATCTGTCGGTCGTGGGATTCGACGACGTCGAGCACGCGACGATCGTCACACCGGCGCTGACGACCGTCCGCCAGCCGCTCGAAGAGATGGGACGGACGGCGGTGAGCCTGTTGAACCGTCTACTCGAGAAGCAGCGCTTCGAGACGCTGCATGTCGAACTCGCAACCCGCCTTGTCGTGCGCGAGTCGACGGCGCCTCCACCCCGCTAGCCGTTGTGGTTGACGACCTCGACGTTGTTACCGTCGGGGTCGAGCACGAAGGCTCCGTAGTAGCCGGGGTGGTAGATCGCGCGCTCGCCGGGCGGGCCGTTGTCCTCGTAGCCCGCCGCTGTCAGCTCGCGGTGAAACGCATCGACGGTGGCGTTGTCGCCGGCCTCGAACGCGACGTGGACATGCTCGGTCGGCGTGTCTGACGTCACGACCGAGAACGAGTGCGCACGAGGCCACGCGAACTGCACTCGCTCTTCGCGCTCGCGGCGCAGGCTGAAGCCGCCGAACGGCCCGACGAGCTCATAGAACATCTTCGACGCCTGCAGATCGGCGACCCGGATCCAGAGATGGTCGATGCTGCCGGTGTGGCCGTCGTCGCCGAGGTGCATCGCCTCGGCGCTGTTGCCGTCCGGATCGAGCAGGAAGCCGCCGTAGTACTCCGGCCCGTACTCGGGACGCGGACCCGGCGCGCCGTCGTCCCGGTATCCGGCCTCCGTCCCGGCGCGCCAGAACTCGTCCACATGGTCGCGTGACGGCGCGACGAAGCCGATGTGCAGGTGGCGTGTCACCGGGTTGTCGTCGTCGGCGTGTGCGAGCGAGAAATCCCCGCTCCACACGGTGTACGTCTCGTCGCGGCTCGTCCGCGCGACGCCGAGCGTCCGCAGTACCGTGTCATAGAACAGTTCGCTCTCCTTCCGGTCGCCCGCCCGGATCGTGATGTGGTCGAACACGCTCCCGACTATGCCAACTACAGGGCGGCCCGAGCCATGTCCCTGGCCGGACCGACCACGTCCTGCCGGGCCACTGTTCCGGGGTCAGACCCCAAGACATGTCCGGACGGTGCAAAGCCCCTGCAAACCGGGAGGGCGACTCGAGCGAGGGACATGTCCACGGGACGTGTCCCGGCACGACACGTTGAACCGTCCCCCGCGGCCCCCGTCCCGTGCCTGGCACCAAAAAGCGGGTAAAGTACCGGTAATGAGATCGAAGCCGAGGCAGGAGGAAGAGGAGCTCGTCTCGAGGCTGATGGAGCTCTTCGCCCGCACGCTCGACCACCAAGGCACCTGCCTCGAGACGCTGGAGCTCAGCTATTCACAGGCGAAGCTGATCTGGCGCCTCCGGGCCGGCGACACGCCCTCGCTGAAGGAAGCCGCGCGCCGGTGCGGCGTGGATCCGTCCAACCTCTCCAGCGTCGTCGACCAGCTGACCGAGCGCGGGTTGATGACGAGCCGGCCGGCCGCGCACGACAAGCGCGTCCGGATCGTGCGTCTGACCGGGGAGGGCGTGCGCATGCGCCGGCGGCTCGTCGCCTGCATGGCGCAGAACCCGACGGTGGGCTCCCTGTCGCCGGCACAGCAGAAGCAGCTGCTCGAGATCCTCCGCAACGTCGCATGAGCCCCGACTTCTGGAAGTTCTGGACCGGCCAGACGATCTCGAACCTCGGCACGTCGTTCACGCAGTGGGCGGTGCCGCTGCTCGTGTTCCAGCTCACCCACTCCGCCGTGAACCTCGGGATCGCGACGGCGGCGACGTTCCTTCCGTACCTCCTCTTCGGCCTGCTGCTCGGTGCATGGATGGACCGGGTCGACCGCAAGCGGGCGATGATCGCGCTCGACTGGACCAACGCGCTCGTGATCCTCTCGATCCCGCTGGTGGCGCAATTCGGGCATCTGAACGTCGGGCTGATCTACGCCGTCACCTTCATCCAGTCGACCGTCGCGATCGCGTTCAGCGCGGGCGAGTTCGCCGCCATTCCGAGCCTGGTCGAGACGGACGACCTCGTGACCGCAAACGGTCGGATCCAGGCGACGTACTCGGCGGCGCAGGTGGTCGGGCCGCTGCTGGCGGGCGCCCTGCTCTCGTTCTTCCCGCTCGTCTGGGTGATGGCGTTCGATGCCGGCTCGTTCGCGGTCTCGGCGATTTCGCTGGCCCTGATCCGGCGTAGCTTCAACGTCGTGAGCGACGAGCCGAAGGAGGCGACGACGATCCTGCACGACGTGCGCGAGGGCTTGCGCTACGTCCTGTCGCATCCGGTGCTTCGCAACATCTCGGTGATGATGGCGCTGATCAACTTCGTCGGCGCGACCACGTACGCCCAGCTCGTCCTCTTCGCGACCGAGCGCCTCGACGCCAGCCGCTTCCAGATCGGGATCCTCTTCGCGGCCGGGAGCGCGGGTGTGGTGGTCACCGGCCTGCTCGCCGGACGGCTGCGCAGGCGCTTCAGCTTCACCGCGCTCGCGATGACGTCGCTGATGCTGATGGGCGCCTGCACGATCGTGTTCGCCGGCATGCGCTGGTTCTGGGCCGCGGTGCCGCTGTGGGGCGCGGCGGGCGGACTCGGCATCCTCTTCAACATCAACACCGGCAGCCTTCGGCAGGCGATCGTCCCGAACAACCTTCTCTCGCGCGTGCTCTCGATTGCAGGCGTGCTCGCGTGGTCGGCGATCCCGGCCGGCGCCCTCGTCGGTGGTTGGGTGGTCAGCGCGACCGGCAACGTCGCCGCCGTCTACGGCGCGATCGGGATCCTCACCATCTGCATCGCCGCCTTCTTCCGCTTCTTCACCGCCCTCGGGGACGCTCAGCGTTACGTGGACGAGCGCAAGGTGGAGGAAGAACGCCTCGCGCCCGGCGCCGAGGCTCTTACGGCCTAGCCGCCTAAGCTCTGGAGATGGCCGTCGTCGCGTACCAGGGTGAGGTGGGCGCGTACTCCGAGGAAGGCGCGCTCGCGCTGTTCCCGGACACGGAGCACCAGCCGTTCCCGTCGATCCGCACCGTCTTCGAGGCCGTCGAGGTGGGACGTGCGCAGTGGGGCCTGGTCCCGATGGACAACTCGCAGGCCGGCAGCATCAACGAGACGTACGACCTCTTCCTCCGCCACGGTCTGCATCTCGTCGGCGAGACGATCGTGCGTGTCGACCACTCGTTGCTGGCGCTGCCGGGAGCGAGCATCGACGACGTGCGCGAGGTGATCTCGCATCCCCAGGCGATCGCGCAGTGCGAGGAGTTCCTGAGCGCGCTCGAGGTCGAGGTGCGCGCCGAGTACAACACGGCCGGCGCCGCCAAGCGGATCGCGGAGGAGCGGCTCGAAGGTGTGGCGGCGATCGCCTCGCGCCGCGCCGGTGAGCTCTACGGGCTTGCCGCCCTCGCAGACCGGATCCAGACCTACCCCGACAACCACACGCGGTTCGGCGCGCTCTCACGCGACCCCGCTCCGCTCGGGGACCCGGACAAGTCCTCGCTCGTCTTCGGCGTCGGTCACGTTGCCGGGTCGCTGTACCGCTGCCTCGGCGCCTTCGCCGAGCGGCATCTGAACCTGACGAAGCTGGAGTCGCGGCCTCGCCCCGGCCGCCCGTGGGAGTACGTCTTCTACGCCGACGTCGAAGCCGCCGCGCAGCTGCCGGCGATGGTCGACGCGCTCGAGTCGCTGAGCGAGCATTCCACGTTCACGCGGCTGCTCGGCACCTATGCGAAGGCTTACACGTGAGCCGGTCAGAGATACGCCCAGCCGCCCCGCTCGAGGGACGCATCGTCCGTGTCGAGCCGATCGAGGAGCGGCACCGCGAGGGGCTGCGCAAAGCTGCGGAGCGCGAGCCCCAGATCCACCGCTACACGAATCTCTACACGATGGGCTTCGAGCGCTGGTTCGACGAGGCGCTGGGAAGCGAGTCGGAAGTGCCGTTCGTGGTGCACGTCGACGGCCGCCCGGTCGGCTCGACGCGCTACCTGAACGTCGAGCCCTTCCACCGCCGCACGGAGATCGGCTGGACGTGGCTCGAGCGGCCGCAATGGGGAACGGGTGCGAACATCGAGACGAAGTACCTCCTCCTGCGGAACGCCTTCGAAGACTGGGGCGCGATGCGCGTCGAGTTCAAGACCGACGCGCGCAACCTGCGCGTGCGAGGCGCCTTGCTCGGCATCGGCGCAACCTTCGAGGGCATCTTCCGTAAACACATGGTGCTGCCCGACTCGATCCGCGACTCGGCCTGGTACGCCATCCTCGACGACGACTGGCCGGGGGTGAAGAAGCTCCTCGAGGGGAAGATCGAGCGACATGCCACTCGACCCGCGCACGACGCTCCGGTGTAGATGACGCCCGTAGGCCGGGCTCTCGCGCGTCCTGCCGTGCTGCTCGGTCTCGCCGCCGTCATCGCGGTCTCCGCCTTTCAGCTCTGGGTCACACCGTCGAACCCACCTGGGTATCACCGCGACGAGGCCTCGCTCTCGTTCAACGCGTACTCGATCTCGACGACTCTGCGCGACGAGGACGGAGGCCTCCTCCCTCTCTTCTTTCGCTCGTACGGCGACTACAAGAGCCCGCTGTACCCGTATCTGCTCGCGGGCATCTTCAGAGTGACGGGGCCCCACGCCCGCGTCGCACGCGCCTTCTCCGCAGTGCTTGGCCTCGCGGCCGTCCTCCTGCTCGGGCTCCTCGCCTTCCGTGTCACGAGACGGAGGCTCATCGGGGTGGTCGTTCTCGTGCTGGCGGGTCTGACGCCGTGGCTGTTCGAGCTGGGACGGGTCGCTCTCGAGGTCGCAACCCAACCACTGATCGTGACGCTGCTCCTGCTCGTGCTCGAACGAGCCTGGCGTCGCCAATCGTGGACGGTCCAGGAAGGAGCCCTCGCCGGCCTGCTGCTCGGACTGCTCCTCTACTCCTACACCGGCAGTCGCTTGCTCGCGCCGCTCCTCGCCGGTGCTCTCGTCGTCTTCGCCGGGCGCGGACGCTGGCGGTGGCTGCTCGGTGCGTGGGGGTCGTTCTCGGTGTTCCTGCTGGTACTCGGCGTCTATGCCCTCCGTCATCCAGGGGCGCTGACCGCGCGCTACGGAGCAACGACGATCGCTCGCGAGGGACGCTCGGACCTCTGGGTCGTCATGCAGGCGACGGCGAACTGGTTCCACGACATCGACCCGTGGTTCTGGGCGACCTCCGGCGATCCCGCCCCCTACGTGCACAACGGGGGGTACGCCTCGCTCTTCGGCGCGGTCGTCGCGCTGGCGCTCGTCGGCTGCGTGATCGTGCTCAGGCAGCGACGCGACAACCTCTGGTGGCGCTACGTGGTGCTCGCGACGCTGCTCGCTCCGATCCCTGCGGCTCTCACGGTCGATCGACACAATGCGATCCGGCTCGCGGCGCTCCCGGTCCTCTGCCTGGTGCTGGCGATTCCCTCCCTTGAACTGCTGGCCGACAGAGCCCGTCACCGACATTGGGCGCAACTCGCGGTGGTCGCCCTTGCAGTGACGGTGGCGCTCCAGTTCGTCCAGTTCCTCGATGCGTACCGGCTGCGCGGCCCTGCCCGGCTCGTCCTCTTCGACGCCGGCGTCGAGCCGCTCCTGCAGCAGGCGTTTGCGAGTGGGAAGACGATCTACATCGACTACGACGACCGCGGCGCGCAGGCGCAGGCCCGCTGGCACGCGGCGGAGGACGGCGTGCCGTCAAAGCGGATCCAGATCCTCCCCGACGGCGGGATTCCACCGGCCGGCAGCACCGTCTTCGG
>WNGB01010378.1_pt1 | contig 16355 bp, 10 predicted proteins | sample 5400681 | NCBI WGS metagenome assembly WNGB01 (sample SAMN13153367, study PRJNA577476) | soil metagenome | isolation source: 115 cm soil or saprolite under grassland replicate 2 | place: USA:California | collected 2016-06-15 | reverse complement strand
GTGGACAGCGACATCCCGGTCGCCACGGCGGCCACCGACAACATCGCGGCCGCCGGCTTCGCCGCCGACAAGATGGCCCAGCTCATCGGCGACCAGGGTGAGGTCGCCGCCGTCGTGCACGATCAGACGAGCCGCACCGGCATCGACCGCCGCGACGGCTTCCTCAAGCGGATGAAGGAGAAGCACTCCAAGATCAAGGTGGTCGACGTCCAGTACGGCGGCGGCGATCAGCTGAAGTCCACCGACCTGGCCAAGGCGATCATCCAGGCGCACCCGAACCTCAAGGGCATCTTCGGCGCCAACGAGGGCTCGGCCATCGGCGTTTTGAACGCGGTCAAGGAGCTGCACAAGCAGGGCAAGATCGTCGTCATCGGATACGACGCCGGGAAGCAGCAGAAGGACGCGGTCAGGAGCGGCGTCATGGCCGGCGCGGTCTCGCAGGACCCGGTCGGCATCGGCTACAAGTGCGTCGAGGCCGCGGTGAAGGCGATCAAGGGGGAGAAGGTCCCCAAGACCATCGACACCGGCTTCAAGTGGTACGACAAGAGCAACGTCGATTCGGCCGAGATGAAGCCGCTCCTCTACGACTGATGTTGATCGGCATCTCACCGGTGGTCGGCCCGGACCTGCTCGCGACCCTGTGCCGGATGGGGCACGGCGACGAGCTGGTCCTGGCCGACGCCCACTTCCCGGCCGAGTCGATCGGCGGGCGGGTCCTGCGCGCCGACGGCCTGCGCGTCGCCGACCTCCTCGACGGCATCCTCCCGCTCCTCGCCATCGACTCGTACGTGCCCGATCCGATCGTGATGATGGCGGCGGTCGAGGGCGACCGCCTCGATCCCGCGGTCCACGAGCGATTCCGGGCCGCGATCGAGCGGCATCACCCGCGGGCGCCGGCGACCGTCTTCATCCCCCGCTTCGACTTCTACGACCGGGCCCGCCGCGCGTTCGCGGTCGTCGCGACCGGAGAGACTGCCAAGTACGGGAACATCATCCTCAAGAAGGGCGTCACTCCGGTCTGACGGCGATGCCTTTCCGGTTAGCACGCCGCGCGCTTCAATCGCAGAGGCGCAGAGACGCAGAGACGCAGAGACAATTCAACTTGTTTACTTAGTTACCTCTGCGTCTCTGTGTCTCCGCGTCTCTGCGATTGAAACGCGCGGCCTCGGGTCTGACCGTCAGTGCGCGCGGATCTCGAGGACCGTGATCGAGTGGGGCGCAAACGTGGTTTCGAACGTGCGCCCGACGCCGCGCACGGTCATCGTCCTCGGCACGACCCGCTCCGGATCGCTCAGCGTGTTCGTGTCCTGCGCGCTCGCCGCCGTGAGCACGACCGCCTTCGCCCGCGACGAGACGGCTCGCACGCCGCTCAGGCTGACCTGCATCGGCTGCGGCTCCTCGGCGGCGTTGACGACCTTGATGAAGATGGTCCCGCACGTGCTGTCCCGGGTGACGCTCTGGAAGACCCGGGACCCTCCCGTCGCGGTCAACGTCGCCGGCAGGACGACATCGCCCGTATTCCCCGCGAACATCTTCTGCAGGTGATAGGAGGGCGAGCCGTAGCTGCGCAGCGCGTCGTAGCCGATGAGGTTCGTCGGCCACTGGCTCTGTCCGGGATTGAGATTGATGAACAGCGGCGCATAGGCCGTCATGATCGCGACATCGGAATTGCGCTCCACCCCGGTCAGGAACGCCGCGTCGCCGATCGCGGCGTTGAGGTCCGGCGTGGGCCGGCCCTCGATGGACGCGTACTCGCCGACGAAGATCTTGGGCCCGCTCCGGCTGTAGCTGTCATAGCGATTCGCCATCCCCTGGAACGTCCTCGGCGTCGCGTAGAAGTGTTCGTCGACGACATCCGGCGTGCGGCTCGTGACTCCGGTCGTCGCGATGACTTGCAGCTCCGGGTGTACCCCCTTGATGGCATCGAAGAACTGGGCGAAGCGACCGTCGTAGCTGCCCGACCGGTCGAAGAAGTCCTCGTTGCCGATTTCCACGAACTCGAGCGTGAACGGCTCGGGATGCCCGTCGGCGGCGCGCCGCGCGCCCCACACCGTGTCCGTGCTGCCCATGACGTATTCGATCTCGTCCAGCGCGTCCTGCACGTACGGCTCGAGGTCGGGGCCGGGATTCACGAAGCTGCCGTTCAGCGAGTAACCGGCGTAGACTCCGAGGACCGGCTCCATGCCGAGGTCCTCGCACCACTCGAGGTACTCGAGGAGACCCAGGCCGTCGGTCGAGCGGTAGCCCCAGGGCGCCTGATGCCCCGGCCGCGATGCGAGCGCACCGATCGTGTTCTTCCACTGGAACCGCTCCGCGATCGTGTTGCCCTCGAGGAAGTTGCCGCCCGGCAGGCGCAGGAACGTCGGACGCATGTCCGCGAGGAGCTGCATGAGATCGACCCGGTTGCCGTTCGGCCGGTCGCGGTAGGTCGCCGGGAAGAGCGACACCTGGTTGAGCCAGAACGTCCCGGACTCGCGGGTCGAGATGACGAATCGCGCCGCCGCCGTCAGGCTCACCGACCCGGTCCTGAGGCGCACGCTGTACTGCTTCCATCCGCTCGCGAGCCTGGACACGCGACCGCGCGCATACACGGTCGCGCCGTCGGTGCTCTCGATGCTGACCGACAGCGGACCGTCGAAGCCGGCGTCGGGCATCGCGAAGAAGGACGCGTGGTAGGTGGCGTGGGGCCTGACCGGGATGCCGCCGAAGCCGTCGTTGGCCGCGCCGACGCGCTTCCCCGCGGGGCTGGCCGTCACGCGCAGGCTGGTCGTCAAGGCCGTGCCGGCGATCGGCCGGGTCGTGTCGAGCGCGATCGATCCGGCCCCGCCTGCCCCCTGCACGACCGTCCACTGGACCGGTTCGGCCGCATCGTCCTTGAACACGCGATTGCGGATGAGCTCGCCGTAGAGTCCGCCGTCCAGGGAGTGATTGATCTCCTCGATCATGAGTCCGTTGAGGATGGGACTCACCTCGTGACCCGGGCTGGCCGCGTCGATCTGGAGCGCGGCGGGCTCGACCGGCAGGGGCCCGGTAAGATTCGGATCGCCGACCTTGGCGATCGCCAGGATCTCGGGCGCCGAAAGCGCGGACTGATACAGGCGGACGTCGTCGACCGCGCCGTTCACGAAGTCGACCGGGTTGCCCGCGAACTTCCCGCGCCCGACCGCGGTCGGCCCGGTGGCGGGGCCCGCCACCACCCGGAAGATCACGTCGGCGAGAACGCCGTCGACGTAGAGCAAGGCGGACTGCGCGGCCGCGTCGTAGACGCCGGCCAGGTGGTACCACCTTCCGACCTGGGGCGAGAAGCCGGACTGAGGCAAGACGAAGAAGTCGTACGGGACCGTGAACGAGAACTGATGGCTGTCGCCACGCAGCTGGAGGAAGAACGCGCTCTGGACGGGGCCGTCCTCGCTCACGAACGTCTGGTAGCGTGCCGGGGACGGCCAGGCCGAACGGACCCACCAGGCCGGCCCGCCAGCCGGCTCCGCCGAACAGGGTGGCGGTGTGACCGTTGCCAGACGAGTCGCCCGCCGTCGTGCCGGCCCCCTCGTCGAAGGTCAAGTAGAGCGCGGGGCCAACCGTCTGCGCCTGCGCCGTTGACGCGGCGGTTACGAAGAGCAGAGTCAGCGACAGAGTCCCTGCGAGCGATCGCGTCATCTCGTTCCTCCGGTTGCGGGTCGAAGGCGCTATGTGTCGAGGGGCGCACTATAACCCCACGCCCGCGACCACGCTCTCGGAGTGGCGGCCGTGTCGCGCCGAACGAATGCACCGCCCGCTCCCGGAAGCGCGGTTCAACCTTTTGGTACGCCGCCGACGCCCCAGTTCTCCGGGGGGACCTCGCGCAGGATGACCCTGATGCTGTCGCGCGGTGCGCCCACGGCGCTGATGAAATCCCCTCATTTCGTTTCGTTCGTGCCCGAGCCCGTGCCCGAGCCCGTGCCCGATCTGGGTCGAAGGAGGCTATGCACGTGTTCGACCACGTCGTAGCCATGCCTGGTTCAGATGGTCCGACGCATCGGAGAGTCGGGCACGGGCTCGGGCACGGGCTCGGGCACGATTTCGGAGCGGAATGACGGGATTCCTCAGTTAGACGTACCGGGACGGCAACCGGTCGCGGCTTGGTCCGACATGGGCGGCGAAACGTTCCTGGATTTCACGCCGCCATCCCCCGGGAGGACTCCATGTCGAGATGCCTGTTTGCGGTCCGCGCCCTTGCGCTGTCCATCGCTCTCATCAGCTGGGATTGCCACGCCGGCCTGTCGGGCGGAAGCGTCGATCGCCAGGAGGAGGTCAGCCCGGAGGAGGGCGCTCCCGGGCCCGCGCTTGCCGGCGCGGTGAGCATCGACTGGTGCGCGGGCCGCTCGCTCGCCCGCCGCATCGACCTGACGGCCGTCGCGGTCTCGCCGGCGGCCTTCGATAACGCGAGACTCGCCTCCATCGCCCGGGCCGGCTGCAGCGATTCTCTGTCCCCCGAGCAGCGGGACGAGGTGCTGGAGTCGTACCGCGCGCTCCGGGACTGGAGCAAGCTCTCGGCCGACGAGGTGCGCGACTACCTCTCCGCGCTCACCGAGGAGCCGGGGCCGGTCGAGCGGGCTTGCCGCGACCTGAAACCGGCCGACGACACGAGGCGCGGCCTCGCCAGGCTCCTCCTCTGTGACAGGTCCGAAACGCTCCCGCTCGAGGACGACACCTCGTCGGCCCTCGCCTCCGCCGCGGCCGTCTACCACTGCTTCGACGCCAGCCGCAGGTCGGCCGGCGCCTCGAGTCGACCGCCCCGCGCCACCTTCGCCCTGTGCGGCGCCGAGTTCCGCAGGCTCGATCGCTCGGCCCTCGAACGCGAGCTGACCGCGCTCGCGGTCCACCCGGCGGTCCGCACCAGAGTCCTCATCGGGCTGCGCCAGATCGAGACCGTCCTGGCCAGCCTCGAGGAGGAGCTGGGACCCAGGCTGGCGAGGGATCCGCTGCTACACGCGTTCTTCTACGAGACCGCGGAGGACGCGCTGCGCGAGGCCGAGCGGATCCGCCGCGAGGGGGCCGAGGAGCTGGCCGCGGTCAGAGCTTACGAGGCCCGCTTCGGCGGTGGATTGCCTCCCAGGGTGACAGGCTGCTTCGCGGAGCTCCGTCCCAGGTTCATTGCGTTCCTCCGGCGGGCAGGCGTCACCACGCTGGCGGGCGCGCGGCGGGAGATGGTCAAGCCGATCGGCTATCAGCTCGCTCGCGCCCTCGAGTCCTGTGCCAGGTACGACGGTCAGGGTGAGCTGGCCGAGCTCCTGGCCAGGGAGATCCAGGATGCGCGCTACGTCCGCGGCCCCCGCACGATCCTCTACTGGCGTCTCCGCGACGCGCTCGAGGAGGACATGAAGGCAGGAAAGCGGCCGCTCGAGCTGCGCGAGCTCGACGACGCCGGCCGGTACCTTCAAGTTCCCGTGCCGCTGGGCCCGGTGCGCTCGGTCGTGCACGAGGAGATCGCGCCCCTGCGCATCCTGAAGGCCGCCCCGCGAGCGGGAGGGGTGCGGCTGGAGTTCGAGAAGCAGGTCGGCGCGCGAACCGCGCCGGCCTTCATCGCGGCCGAGAACGCGGCCGGTCTGGCGCCGGGCCGGCCGATCGTCATCTTCTGCGACGACTCGAAGGAGCCGCGCGTGTGCGCACCGCTCGCGGTCTGGCAGGACCCGAACCAGGATGGTCTGGCAAGCTTCCTGGGCGCCGAGCTGTGAGGTCTGCCCTCCACGCCCTGCCGCCCCCGGCCATCCGAACGGCTATCGCCGTGGCCCGAGCGGGGTCATCATGGCGGCGCAGGCCAGCTCCACCTGGCCGGCGATGACGGCGACGTGCGCTGCGAAGCGGACGAGCCCGGCGAGCTGGCGAAGCGCGACCAGGGCGACCAGGCCGGAAGTCGCATCGCTCCCCGAGACCCAGACGTAGAGCGCCCACACCCCGATGAACGCGGCGCCGTGGAGCAGGGTGTGGCTGAGCGCGAGCGGGTGACGGGCGACCGTGCGGAGGCCGCGCACGAGCGCGCGCAGGGATGACATGCCCGGATGGCGCACGAGATCGATCCGCGCGTAGTCGATCGCGGCGGCCACGGGCCAGCGGAGCAGGAACGCCGGGCCGAGGGCGAGCGCCAGCGCCACGGCCATGTCGTTCGCTCCGAGCGCGTTCGCCCGCCGCTCCTCGGTCAGGCCGATGCCGAACCCGGCCGCGACGAGCACGAGCGCGTAGGGCAGGGCGGACCAGGCTGACAGCCGCAGGAAGGGAAAGAAGTTGGACGCCCCCGCCGCGCCGAACCAGCGCACCACCTCGCGCCGGCGGGACGGCGCATCGAGCAGCACCGCGACCAGACCGGCGGTCAGGAACCAGGAGACCACGCCGTAGATCAGAACCGCGGCGATCCCGATCCCGAGAAGCGACGGCAGCAGATCCGGTTCCGCGCGGAAGCACGACATGAGCGCGGCCAGGTCTCCGTCCATCGCCCGATCGAAGAGCGGGCGGCCGCCGAACACGTCCAGCAGGAGGAGCATCATGACGAGCGCTGCGCCGGCCGACAGCGCCACCTGCACGAGGTACATGATGAGGACCAGGCCGGGGAAGCGGCCCAGGGCGCGCAGGCCGGCGCGCAGCAGCACGCCGAGCGACGGACGCGGCATCATCGACCGGCTGGCGCTGCCGAGCGACTCGCCGGGGTCCGGCTCGCCCGCCGCTTTCAGCTCGCCCTCGCCGGTGAATTCGCCCTCGGCGCTCATGGCCCGAAAAGCTCCATCGCGGTCTGGGTCAGGAACTGGCCGTGGGTCGCGGCTCGCCGGGCCGGCCCGATCTCCGGCGCGACCCGGAGACCGCGGCGGGGTCCGGCATCGTCGAACGGCACCAGCCGATCTGGATCGATCACGACCTCGACCACGGGCTTGCGGTGCTCGACCTCGAACCGCTTCCAGCGCGGCCCCTCGCCCCGGTCGTCCCATCGCCTGCGCACGCGCTCGCCGTCCGCGAAGCTGATCTCGATGTCGACCGGCACGGGGACCCGGCCCAGGTTCTCGACCGTCACCTGGCAGATCGAGGGCGCGCCCTCCGCCGGCTCGGTGTCCACCACCTTGCGGCCGGCGCCGCGCCCGAAGACTCCCTGCGGCTCGCGCTTGACTCGGCAGCGGATCGAGCGGACTTCCAGGTCCGGGGCGCCCGGCTGGTGAAGCGCCGGGGTCAGGAACCAGTCCAGCTTCTGACCCAGGCTGCGCTCGAGCGCCGCCACCAGGTCGGCCTCGCGCGGGTGGGTGAAGGCGTGCGTCTCGGCGTAGGCGCGCAGGGCGGCGAGGAACCGCTCGCTGCCGACCACGTTCTCCAGCGTGCGCATCAGGCTGGCGGTCTTGCCGTAGGTCGCATCGGCATACGACCGCGCGTCGGCGAACTCGAACGAGCGCTGGCCGATCGGGTCGGGAAGATCGCGGTACGGCCAGTCGAGCACCGCCTGGAAGGCGAAGTACTCCGCCCGCAGGCCGGCCCGGTCGACCGCGTTCGCCTCGCGGCCGTAGAGCGCCGCCATGACCAGGCCGTCGACGTATTCGTTCATGCCCTCGTCGAGCCATGCCTCGTCCACCTCGTTGGTGGCCAGGATGCCCTGCAGCCAGTTGTGGCCGACCTCGTGGATCGTGACGAACTCCGGGAAGCGGACGCCCGGGATCGCGAACGGGAGGTCGAGACCTGTCGTGACCAGGGTCGGATACTCCATGCCGCCGGCCCCGCCCGCCGCGTCGGCCGGCGGGTCGACGATGCTCATGCGCGGCCACGGATAGGGGACCAGGAGGCGGCTGAACGTCTCGATCGCGCCGATGCCGGCGGCCAGGTGGCGCTCGGCGAAATCGCGCTGCTCCGGCCGGAAGTAGACCCGCACCTCCACCTCGCCGTTCTTCGTCCGCGCCGCACCGGAGATCGTCTGCATGAACGGATCCGCCATCCAGACGAAGTCGTGCACCGCCTCGGCGTGGTACTGGAGGGTGCGGGTCGCGTCCGGGTTGTCGCGCGCCTTGACCAGCATCCCCGTGGCGGCGACGACGTGCGTGTCCGGGACGGTCAGCGACACGTCGTAGGTGCCGAAGTCGGCGAAGAACTCGCTCATGAGGTGAAACGGCTCGCAGTGCCAGGCCTCGCCGCCGGAAGGCTGCGCGACCCGGACCCCGATCTTGGGGAACCACTGCCCGACCATGATGAAGTCGCCCTTGAAGCCGGTCCGGGCGAACACCTCGGGCAGCTGGGCGTCGAACGTCATCGCCACGTCGATCGAACCGCCGGGCGGGACCGGCCTGTCGAGCGGGACCTCGAGCACCGTCTCGTCCGGGCCCGGGAAGACGGCCTTGCCGGCGAGGTCGGGGCCGTCGCCGACGCGGATGGTCTTGACCTCGATCCAGCCCCAGTTGCCCTTCGAGGCGCGCGCGCCCCGGTGCCGCCCGAGCGACTCGCGCATGAACACGCTCGTGTCGTTCTTGAAGGCGTTGAGGTAGAGGTGGAACGGCAGCTGGTCGACCGCGTTCTGGCCGGTGTTGCGCCAGGTGAGAGTCTGGCTGCCGGCGATCCGGTGCTGGCCGGCGTCGAGCGCCGCGTCGATGCGATAGCTCGCGATCGCCTGCGGCGGCGGTCCCGGTCGCTGGAGCGCCGGCCGCGTATCGGGGGCCGGCAGCGGCTGGACGACTCGCTCGCGCTCGCCGCCGCACGCGATCGGCAAGAGTGCGAGCCCGACGAGCAGCCGGGGAGGGGACATGAACCGGACATACCGCGCAGCCCGCAGCCCGACAAGGGATTTGGGTCCGGGTCGCCCAGTCTCGCCCGCGCAGCCGGCGAAGTGATGGGCCGCGCACCTCGATGTGCGACGCCTGATGACACGCCACCGGCGACCGCGGATAAGTTATGGAGCGAAGGACGCGACGTGGCCATCCTCGGACACCTTCTCTCCGGGCCGGACGAGACCGAGCGCGCCGCCCGCTCGCTGGGCGGACTGCTTCGCCCGGGTGACGCCATCGGCCTGGTCGGCGAGCTCGGGGCGGGCAAGACGCGCTTCGTGCGCGGCCTGGCCCGGGGTCTCGCGCTGCCTGACCGCGTGCGCGTCACCAGTCCGACGTTCACGATCCTCAACCAGCTCCGCGGCGGGCGGCTGCCGCTCTACCACGCCGACCTCTACCGGATCGAGAGCGCCGCGGAGCTGGACCAGATCGGGCTCGAGGATCTCTGGGGCGAAGCCGGCGTGCTCGCGGTGGAGTGGAGCGACCGGTTTGCCGTCCTGCCGCCCGATCACCTGGTCGTGCGGCTGCGCGTCACCGGCGAGGAAGAACGCATGCTCGACGCGGAAGGACGCGGCCCGCGGGCGGCGTCCCTGGCCGCGGAGTGGGCGAGGCTGCTGAGAGCCTGACGCTGTCAGAGAATCGCCGGGCCGCTGCCATCGGGGCGGGGACCCGACATGCGTGCCTGCGCGGTGGGGAGGAGCTTGCGGTTGGCCAGGATCATGGTGCCGACCGGCAGAACGAGGCAGAGCGCGATCTGGAAGTAGGCCGCGACCGTCGCGAAACCGTCCATGCTGCCGAATGCCATCCGCTCGAGCTGACGCAGCTCCGGCCACATCACATAGGTCGCGACCACCGACGACAGGCCTCCATAGATCGTGGCGGCCATGCGGTGGCGGTCGGTCATGTGAATGAGCTCGAGCGCGGCCCAGAGCTGGACGGCGCCGGTCCCGATCGACCACCACGGGGAGCGCGGCCGGAAGGGAATGTCGGCCAGTCCCGGACCACCCAGACCATCCAGCGACGCCAGTGACGGCAGAAAGTCGGGCCCGGATATCAACCCCGGCAGCGCGAGCCCGAGCTGCAGGGCAGAGGCCGCGAGCAGGAGCCAGCCGATCGCCGTCATGCCGGCGTCGGGCGCCCGCACGTAGCTGGGACCCTCGGCTCCCGCCAGGAGAGCGGAGAAGTTTCGCTCGGTGTAGAAGCGGCGCAGGATCATCGGCCAGCTGAGCAGCAGGTAGACCACGGTGGCCATGCCGAGCAGCATGAGCGGGTGCAAGCCGACGACCGGTCCGCCGCCCATCATGAACAGGATGAGGAGCGCGCCGCCGGTGATGACCGACGACACCACGCCGAAGCCGAAGTAGCGCGCGGCCGCCAGGGTGGCGCCGTCGGAGTCGATTCCGCGCGTGCCCCTGACCCCGGCCATGGTGTGCAGGACCGAACGGGCGAGCAGCATCGCGAACACGCCGATGAGGAGCAGCGCGTGCGCCGAAGCGAGCGATCCTCCGGGCCCCGCGAAGGCGGCGTAGAGCATGAACAGCGCCACCAGCGAGCCCATCATCCCGAACAGCACCATGAGCGCCGCGGCTCCCTCGAACCCCATGTCCTCGGAGGGCGGCAGCACATCGTCGGCCGCCAGGACGCGCAGGCGGGGTCGGGTGAGGACGACGAGCAAGGTGAGCGGCCACGCGAGCAGGAGCAGCGCCAAGGTGAGCGTGACGCCGGCCGGAACCCCGCTCTTGTTGAAGACGACGAGGGTGAGCGCGGTCTGCGCGAGCGCCACACCGATGTACGTCCAGGTCGGCCGGAGCAGGCCGCGCGGAGACCCGTAGACCAGCGCGCTGCCGGCGGCCCGGTGAAAGGCGGAGCGCACCGCTCCCGCGCTGCCGACCAGGATGGCGGCGAACGAACCGGAGCCGAACCCGATGACCACCGCCACGAGGGCCATGCAGCCGAGGAAGATCGAGCCTCCCAGCTGCATGATGAGTCCGAGCGCGGCCAGACCGCGATCGGAGGGCATGCGGGCCCCGGCCAGCTCGGCGACTTCTCTCTCGTGGCCCTCTCGTCGATCCATCAGGTACCTCGCAAAGCGGAGCGGAGCCCGGCCATCCGGGTATAGCACGCTGCGCGTCGGAGCCGGCGATCGATCCCATCTGCTATGGTAGCCGCGTGACGCGCGCACGATCGTCGGGTCCTGAGGGTCTTGCCTCTCTCGTACTCGTGCTGGCCACGCTCGCGGCCACCGCCGGGGACGCCGCGGCCGACCGGAAAGGGGACGCGGGCGCCTCCGCCGAGGTCGGCTTCGACGCGGAGGCGACCTATCGAGTCGCGACCGAAGGCGCCCCGGCACGCGGGCCGGCCGATGCGCTGGTCACCGTGGTCGAGTTCTCGGACTTCACGTGCCGCTTCTGTCGCGCGGCGAGCGAGACCCTGGCCGAGCTCGAGCGGCTCTACCCGCGCGATCTCCGCCTGGTCTATCGCCACAGCCTGCTCGATCCGGAGGACGGGACGCTGGCGGCCGAGGCGTCGGCGGCGGCTGCGGCGCAGGGACGCTTCTGGGAATTCCACGACCGCGTGTTCGCCGAGCACGGGCCGATCGATCGGGCCGCCCTGGAGGCGTGCGCGCGAGAGGTGGGGCTCGACCTCGCCCGGTTCCGCCGCGATCTCGACGACGCTCGCTTCCGCTCGGCCGTGCGCGACGAGAATCGCCGCTCGGTCGAGCTCGGCGTCACGTCGACGCCGGTCTTCTTCGTGAACGGCCGGCCGTTGCCCGGTTCGCGCGGGCTCGGCCCGTTCATCGCGCTCATCGAGGAGGAGCGGGCCGAGGCGGAGGCGCTGGTCGCGGCGGGAGCCCCGCGCAGCCAGGTGTACGAGCGCGTCACCGCCCGCGGTCTGCCGGCCGCCGGGCCGGTCTGGCCGGGCGCGGGCGAGCCGCGCGATCCGGCGCTCGACCCCCAGGGCATCCATGCGGTCGACCCGGGGCGTCCGGCCCAGCGGCTCGGGCCGGACGACGCGCTGGTCACGGTGGTCGAGTTCGGCGACTACCGGTGCCGCTACTGCGCCCGGGTGGCGCCGATCCTGTTCGAGCTGAAGCTGCACTACGGAGACGATCTCCGGATCGTGTTCCGTCACCTGCCGCTGTCCGGCAACCCCGAGTCGCGCCGCCTGGCCGAGGCGGCGGAGGCGGCCGGCGAGCAGGGCCGGTTCTGGGACATGCACGCGCGTCTCTTCGCCGCCGATGGCCCCCTCGACCGCTCCGCGCTCGAGGCGATCGCGGCCGAGATCGGGCTGGACCTCGCTCGCTTCCGCGCCGCGCTCGACCGGCGCCGGTTCGCGCTCGCGGTCTCGCGCGATGCCGCCGCGGCGGCCCGGCTCGGGATCAACGCCACGCCCACCTTCTTCGTCAACGGCACGCCGATCCTCGGGGCGCCGGGATCGGCCGAGCACTTCCGCGCGCTCATCGACCGCAAGAGGGCCGAGGCGCTCGGCCTGGTCGGCCGCGGCGTTCCACGGGCGGATGTCTACCGCACGGTGACGGGCCAGAAATCCAGCCCCTGAGCGAGGGGCCGTCGTCGGAGTGGTCGGAGTCAGAGCAGGCCGGCCAGGTACCGGATCCCGACCAGGAGGAGCCCGAGCCCGACCAGGATGCCGACGACGGTCATGCCCTCCCCGATGGTGAGCGGAGCCGGCGGCCTCGCCGGCTCCTGGACCTGGATGCTCGCGAGGATGTTCACCACGTCCACCATGCTGGCGGGCCGCTCGTCCGGCGACTTGGCCATCATGCGCAAGATCAGTTCGTCGAGAGCGGGCGGGATCGCCGGGTCGAAGGAGCGCGTCGACGCTGCCTGCACGCGCTTGTGCCCGATCAGGATCTCGAGGATGGAGCCGCGAAACGGCACCGTCCCGGTGACGAGCTGGTAGAGGAGACAGCCGAGCGAATAGATGTCGCAGCGGTGGTCGACCGTGCTCGGGTCGAAGCTCTGCTCCGGCGCCATGTAGTAGGGCGTGCCGAGCAGATCGCCGCGCTGGGTGAGCGGCGGGCCGCTCGAGGTGAGGAGCTTGGCGACGCCGAAGTCGAGCACCTTCACGAACTCGTGGTCCGAGCCGGCCGGATCCGGGACCAGGTGGATGTTGCCCGGCTTGAGATCGCGGTGGATCACGCCGGCCTCGTGGGTGGCGGCGAGGGTCAGGGCGAGCTGGGTGCCGAGGTCGAGGACGCGCGCGATCGGCAGCCGGCCGCTCCGCTTGATCCGAGAGCTGAGCGACTCGCCGGTCAGGTATTCCATGACCAGGTAGGCGCCGCCCTCGACCGAGCCGCAGTCGAACACGCTGACCACACCCGGGTGGGAGACGCGCGCCGCCGCGACCGCCTCGGCGAAGAAGCGAGGCACCGCCGACGTGTCGCCCAGGAGACGCTGGTGCAGGAACTTGAGCGCCACCATTCGCCCCAGCGTCAGGTCCTCGCCCAGGAACACCATGCCCATGCCGCCATCCGCCAGCGACCTGAGCACGCGGTACTTGCCGAACACGCTGCCGGGGATGATCGCTCCCTGCACGTCGAGAACGGTCGGATCGTCTTCGCCGCCGGTGGTGGTCGTCGTCAGCGAATAGTCGACGACGACGGTCGCGGTCTCGGCGCGGTCCATCGCGCTGGCGGGGTGGCGGCTGTCGTCGTTCGATGGCACGAGGGCTGAGCGCTGCACGTGGGTGGCGCGGTCGCGGCGCAGTGGAAGGCCGACCCGTGACGTTTGCAACGAATGGACCAGCCAGCTGGCGCCCGGACCGCGACTCGGTCCGTTCTGATTCGAGAGGTTGCCGCCGCAGTCTAGCTCGATCCTGATGAGGCGACGGCACCAGTGTCCATTTCCAGTCTCGCCGGCGAGCCGCGTGGTACCGAGGTGGAACCTCCTCGGAACAGTTCCAGCTGTTCCGGTCGAGCGACGGATTTTCGCCGTCCGGGCTCGCACTCGATCCGATCTCGCTGTCCGCTATCGCCTGAACTCTGCCAGATAGATGCCCAGACGGCGGCACCAGCGGCGGATCTGGACCGGCGCGCGGTCGAGAGCGCGGGCGGTGGCGCTGATGTTCCCGTTCGTCTGGCGCAGGATCTCGACCAGCTTGGCCCGGAGCGCGAGATCTTCGGGGCCGAGGTGCGCCCGGGCTGCCTCCTGCGGCCCGCGCATGGCCTGGGGAAGGTGCTGGAGCCCGATCTGGTTGTCGGAGGCGAGCGCGACCGCGGCGCGGAGTGCCTGCTCCAGCTCGCGGACGTTCATCGGATAGGAGTAGGCGAAGAGAGCGAACGCGGCCCGCGGGTGGAGCGAGAACGCCGGGTCGTCGATGCCGATGCGGCGGAGCAGCACGGCGATGAGCGAGCCGATGTCCTCGGGGCGATCGCGAAGCGCCGGCATCGCCATCTCGTACCCGGCCACGCGGCCGTACAGGTCGCGCCGGAACCGCCCGTCCGCGATGCGGCTGGACAGGTCCTGATGAGTCGCGGCGATGACCCGGACGTCCACCTTCACCAGGTCGGCCGATCCGATCGGCCGCACCTCACCCTCCTGGAGCAGGCGGAGCAGCGCCACCTGCGACTCCTCGGGCAGCTCGGCGACCTCGTCCAGGAACAGCGTCCCGCCGTCCGCCTTGCGCGCCAGTCCCATGCGGTCCTCGCGCGCCCCGGAGAAGGCGCCGCGGCGATAGCCGAAGAGCTCGCTCTCCACCAGGGTCCGCGGCAGAGCACCGCAGTTCACCGGCACGAAGGCGCCGCGCCGCTGCGAGAGAGAGTGCACCGCCTCGGCGACCAGCTCCTTGCCGGTCCCGGTCTCGCCGACGATGAGGACCGGCACCGGCGTGGGTGCGATGCGGACGAGCTCGGCCGCGCGGCGCTCCAGGTCGAGCGAGAGGGTCCGGAACACGTCCGGTATCGGGCTCTCAGCCGCCAGGTCGCGGTCGCCCGGATCGGCATCGTGATCGGCGCGGTCGCGATAGACGAACAGACTCCCGCCGATCTCGATGATGTCGCGATCTGCCAGCGTGCAGCGCTCGGTCCGGATGCCGCCGACCAGGGTCCCGTTCTTGGAGCCGACGTCCTGGAGCGTCCAGCTCTCCCCACGCCGCACCAGCCTGACGTGGAGCCGGGATATCTCGACATCCGGTATCGCCACGGTGAGCTGGCGGTTGACCCTGGACCACTGCCGCTCCTCCCCGCGGCCGATGATGACCTCGTCGACGTCGGCGAGGGACACACGAAGACCGGCGCACAGCGGTCGCCGGCATTCGAACGCGGCGATGAGCCGCGGCATCTGGACAGCCCGGGCGTCGCCGTCGTGAGAGGCGTAGCGCCTGGTGATCGTGTTTCGGTCGTCTACGATGGGCGTAGGATACGAGCTCCGGGCCGCCTGCGCGCAGCCGGTTCGTCTGCGCAGCCAGCCGTAATGGTCGTCACCATCCGGTTCGAGCCAGGTTGCGATGGTAGAGTTCGCGCGTGGCGACGGGTAGTCTACCGAGCCTGCCCAAAGAAGGGGACGTCGTCGCTGGCAAGTACAGGGTCGAGCGGATCCTGGGCAAGGGTGGCATGGGGGTCGTGGTCGCGGCGGAGCATCTGTCGCTTCGCCAGCGCGTGGCCGTGAAGTTCCTGCGCCCCGAGGCGCTGGCCCGGGCGGAGGCGATCGAGCGGTTCGTGCGCGAGGCGCAGGCCGCCGCGGCGATCCAGAACGACCACGTCGCCCGGATCATCGACGTCGGGACCCAGGATTCCGGGGCTCCCTACATCGTGATGGAGCACCTGACCGGCCGGGACCTGCACGATCTCCTGCGCGAGCGCGGTCCCTTGCCGCCCGAGGAGGCGGTCGGCTACTTGCTCGAGGCCTGCGAGGCGCTGGCCGAGGCGCACGCGCGCGGCATCGTGCACCGCGATCTGAAGCCGTCCAATCTGTTCCTGTCCAGCCCGATGGGCGGCCCCCCGACCGTGAAGGTGCTCGACTTCGGGCTGGCCAAGTCGGTCCCGGACGCCGGCTCCGACGAGGACAGCATCACGACCACGAACGTGGTCATGGGATCGGTCCACTACATGTCGCCCGAGCAGATGCGCTCGCTGAAGCAGGCCGACGCGCGATCCGACATCTGGTCGCTCGGCGTGATCCTGTACGAGCTCGTCGCGGGCTACCGGCCGTTCCAGGGCGACTCGCTGCCCGCCTCGCTCATGAAGATCGGCCTCGATCCGCCCAGGCCGCTGGCCGGCGGCTCGGTGCCGCCCGGTCTCGAGGCGATCATCATGCGCTGCCTCGAGAAGGACCGGGCGCGCCGCCCTCAGACGATCGCCGAGCTCGCGGTCCTGCTCGCGCCGTTCGCGCCCGCGGTCGCGCGCGCGTCGGTCGACCGGATCGTCCACGCTCGGCGGCCGCCGACGGGGCCGGCGAGGAGCGAGGTCGTGCGCCCCGGATCGGGCGGCGAGCCGACGGGCTCGACCGCGACGCTTCCGGCCCGGGCTGCGGCCAGGGTCGTCGACGCGACCGGAGGGGATGTGCTGGCCCCGACCGGGAAGGGGAGCCGGACCCGGACGAGCTCGTACACCGGCTGGGGCGAGGCTCCGAGCCG
>WNGB01007043.1_pt1 | contig 16355 bp, 14 predicted proteins | sample 5400681 | NCBI WGS metagenome assembly WNGB01 (sample SAMN13153367, study PRJNA577476) | soil metagenome | isolation source: 115 cm soil or saprolite under grassland replicate 2 | place: USA:California | collected 2016-06-15 | reverse complement strand
CGCTTCATGATTTCGGAATCGCGCCGCGCGCGCGCTCGAGCTCGCGGCGGGCCTGCGGCACGAAGGCGCTGGTCGGATAGGTGAGAATCAGGTGCTCGAGGCGTGGGATCGCCTCGGCGGCGCGTCCCTGCCGCAGCAGCAGCCGCGCCCACTCGAGATCCGCCGCCGCGGGCGCCGCACTCGATCCGACGGCTCCCCCGCCGCCGGTCGCGACGCGCGCAAACAGCGCCGCGGCCGTGGAGTCGTGCGGGCCGCCGAGGCGCGCCGCGATCTGGCCCGCGAGCAGCAGCACGTCGCCGCCGCCGCCATCCAGCTGCGGCGCGACGCGCTGCAAGGCGGCGACCGCGGCGACCGAATCGCCGCGCTCCAGGGTGAGCAGCGCGGCTCCGAGCGCGGGGAGCGAGTCGGCAGGGATCTGCTGCAGCAGGGCGAGCATCGACGTGCGCTCGGTCGCCGCGGCGCGGTCCCCCGCGTACGGGCCGGCCGTGCGGAACGCGTCGCTCGCGCCGCGCAGGTCGCCGCGGTACAACGCGATCCACCCGCGCTGCGCGACCGCGGCCACGCTCGAGTCGTCCCCGAGGGCCGCCGCCGCCCGGTCGAGCTCGCCGCGCGCGATGCGCGCCCGCGCCAGCGCCAGCCGCAACATCGCGCGGTCGTCCTCGCTCAGCTCGCGCGTTCCCGCGCCGGCGGCGGCAAGCCGTCGCTCGACCGCGTCGAGCTGGCCCTCGCCGACCAGGAACTCGAGGAGCGAGGCCTCCGCCATCGCCTGCGCATCCGCCGGCGCCAGGCTGTCGCCGGCGAGGCGCTCGAGCGCGACGCGCGCCGCGGCACGGTCGCCGCCCTCGAGCAGCTCGCGCACCGCCTCGGCGCGCGCGCGCTGCGCCAACGGCGACGGCACCAGGTCCGCCCAGCGACTGAGCGCGAGGCCCCGCACGCGATGCCCGGCCGGCGTGTCGAGCGCGCCGGCGAGGTCCGCGTAGCGGCGCAGCGCGGCGGCCGTCTCGCTCGACGGCGCGCTGCCGCCCACCGTCGGCTCGAACACCGCCCAGCTCTCGAGCGGCTGTCCCCAGGCAAGCAGCAGCTCGGCGCCGAGGCGGCGCGCGCGCGGCGCCGCGTCGGGCGCGGTGAGGGCCCGGGCCACGCGATCGCGCTGCGCTCCCGGCGCCTCCACGAGCTGTCCCGACGCGTTGGGCAGCAGCTCGCCGGTCTGCACCACGGCGCGGCCCCACTCGCGGGCCGCCGTCTCCCAGTTCCCCGCCCGCTCCTCCAGTTCCGCGAGCTCGACCGCGAGCGTTGCCTCGCCGCCCAGCGAGCGGCGCCCGAGGAGCAGCACGCGGCGCGCGTCGTCGAGGGCGCGGCGCTCGGAGAGTGCCAGCGCCCACTCGCGGTACGGTGCGTCGCTCCCCGGCGTCGCTTCCGCCCACCGCCGCGCGGCCGCCGCCAGCGAGTCGGGTTGATCCAATCCGGCGTACACGCGCAGCTCCAACGCGCGCACCGCGCCGCTCTCCGGCAGGCGCGCGCGCGCGCGCTGCACCAGCGGCAGCAGGTCGCGCAGCCGGCTCAGCGGCGGCAGCACGCGCTCGAGCCCGAGCAGGGCCGGCAGGTTGGCAGGGTCGCCGCGCAGCGTGGTGAGGTACACGTCGGCCGCGTCGGCGAAGCGCCCCGCGCGCTCAAGCTCGAACCCCTGGCCGAGGGCCTGCCCCAGCGCGGGCGCCGCCGCCAGGGCCAGCGCCAAGAGCGCCGGGCTAAGGCCGCGGCTCATTGAGCAGGCGGAAGTATTCGAGGACGAGCCGGCGCTGCTCCGGGGTGAGGCGGGACAGCTCCTCCCACGTGGGATAGCGTACGCGCGGCCCGGAGCCTGTCGCGCCAGGCGCCAGCACGCCGGGCAGGTGGACGCTGTCGCCCGTGGCCGCGCGGCTGGTGCGCTCTTTCTGCTCGTCGGGCTCGGGCCCCGTCAGCGTGCGACCGGCATCGAGCAAGCGGCGGTACAGGCGCTCCTGGCGTTCGACGATGCGCCGGTCGAGGCGACCCGCTTCGAGCTGGCGCGCCAGCTCGCGGGCCTCGGCCGCGAGCGGCCCGGCGGCGCTCGATGCGCCCTCGGCCTGCAGCCGTTCCAGCTGCTCGGCCAGCGCGCGCTGCCGCGCCGCCAGCTCCCGCAGCCGCTGCAGCACCGCCTGCCCGCCCGGCCCCATGAGCGGCAGCAGGCCCTGCGCATCGCCGCTCAGCCCCTGCTGCTGGCCCGCCATCCGCGCCAGCTGCTCCACTGCCTCCTGAAAGCCGGACCCCGACTGCGCCCCCGCGACCTGTTGCGCGGTGCGCACCAGCGCGAGCGCCGTCGCGTTCAGCGCGTCGAGCGCCTCGTCGCTGTACGCGGCCGCGGCAGCGGCGTTGGGATCGGGCTGCTCCAGCTGCTCGCGCGCCAGGCGCATCTGGTTCTGCGCCGCCCCGAGCGCCGCTTCGAGGTGCGGCGACACGAGGGCGTGCCGGCCCGCCGCCTCGCTGACCGAGCGTCCGATCGCCAGCGTCCCCTCTTCGATGGCGCCCTGGCGGGCGCGCGTGCCCGCGCCCGTCTCGCCCCGGCGCAGCGCGTCACCGACGTCGCGCTGCCGTTCGGCGAGCGCCGCGGTCTCGCTCAAGGCGCGGTCCAGGGCCTCGAGCGTCTCCCGCCGCCACGCGCCGGCGAGCGACGCTCGCTGCTCGTGCAGCCGCGCCGAGAGGCCCTCCAGCGAGTCGGCGGCCTCCTGGCCGCGGCGCCCCGCCGCGCGCGCATCCCGCTGATCGGCCGCCTCTGCCGCTTCCTGCATGGCGCCGCGCGCGCGGCGGGCCGTCGCCTGGGGTCCAGCGAGCGGTTGCGGGTCTCCGGCGCGCTGGAGATCGCGCGCCGCCTGCGCCAGCCCGGACGCGAGCGAGTCGGTGCGCTCGGCGAGCGCCCGCTCGGCCGCCGCGGCCGCCGAGTCCGCGCGCCGCGCATCGTCGCGGGTCCACTCCGTCTGGCGCCGCCCCAGATCCTCCGCGTCCTTGGCCAGCGACGCCAGCTCCCCCTCGATCGCGGCGCGGCGGAACAACTCCTCACTCCGCTCCAGCTCGCGGCGCAGCTGCTGCTGCGCCTCGGCCAGCCGTTGCAACGCCTGGCGCGTGGCCTCGGGATCGAGCCGCGCCAGCGCCTCCTCCAGCTCCCGCAGCCGCTGCTCCAGCTCCGGCGTGAGCGCGCGCTCCAGCAGCTGCTGCACCTCCTGGAGCCGGTTCTGAAACGCCGTGTCGTCCACGCCGGCGGCCCGCGCCGCCCGCGCGATCTCATCCACGGCTTGGGCCAACTCAGCCACGCGTTGCGCCATCGCGGCCTGCTGCCGGGCGATCTCCTCGGCACGCTGCCGCGCCTGGAACGGCAACGTGCCGGGCTGAGCCCCGCCCGCGGGCGGCCGGCCACTGCCGCCCGCCGCCGCGTCTCGGGTCCGCTCCTGCGCCAGGTCGCGGGTGCGATCACTCAGCTCCCCTTGGCCGGCGGCCAGCGACTCCGCCGCCGCCGCGACGTCGCGCGCAGCTTCCCGCGCCGCCGCCCGCAACTCCTCCATACTGGGGAGCCGCAACGCAACTTCCGCGCTGCGCCCCCGCCGGGTGGCGGGCGGGGGAGCGTTGTCCCACGCCTCGACGTACAACCGCAGCGTGTCGCCGGGCAGCAAGCCGCGCCGCTCCGCGTCCAGCTCGCCCTGCACGATGGCGCGGTCGCCCACACCCGTGGCATCCAGCGAGTCGCGAACGGGATCGCCTACCCGGCCCGTGCGGCTCACGCGCCAGCTCACCACGGCGATCCGCGTGATCCCGTGGTCGTCGCGCACGTCCACGACCAGCGGTTGGCGCAGCGACAGCGGGAGCGTGGTATCGCCCGCCGGGACGGCGAGCGCGACCACGGGGGCGGAGTCGGGCACGAGCGCGAGGTGCAGCTCGGGCGGCGCTCCCTCGAGCGGCGCCCCGTCCGCGGCGCTCGCCGCCAGGCGCCACGTCCCGCTCGCGGCGGGCGTGAAGCGTCCCTCGAGCCTCGCGCCGTCCACGCGCAGTCGCGCGACGCGCTCTCCGGATCGCCAAGCGGCTTCGCCCAGCGCGACACTCGCCGTGGCGGCCGTGAGGAGCTCTGTGCCGGCGGGGAGGAGGACCGTGTCGGGGCCCGCGAGCAAGGGCTCGTCGGCGCGGGCGAGATAGGCGGGGAAGCGCGCCGTGATGCTCAGGTCGGCGAGGAAGGCGGGGAGCGCGACTTCCACCTTGAGCTCCCGGCTCGAGCGACCGCCGCTCGCCGCGCGGAGGTACAGGTCGGCCTCGAGGGGGCCGAGCCGCCGGGCGGCGCGACCATCCGGACCCAGGCCGAGCGTGGCGGCCCGCCACGGCTCGCCGGGACCGCGGGTCCACAGGATCGCACGCGTCGCGCCGGGCACCGCGACCGTCACGGTCACGGTGTCTCCGCGCCGCACCACTCGGCGATCGACGGCGAGTCGCACAGGGGCATGGGAGTCACGCCAGGCGCGCAGCGGGTGCCAGAAGACGGCGGCGCGTCCCGAGGCCGGCGCCGACGCGACGAACAGCGCGGCGCCGGCGAGCGCGGCGGCCGTGCCGGCGGCGAGACGGCGCCGCGTCGTGCGACCGAGTAACCCGTTCACCGCGGGTGCCGCGCGCTCCACAACGCGCGCGGCGCCCACGTCGGCGGCGGCCAGCAGGTCGGGACTGGCGCCGCGGGCGGCGGGCGCGGCACCCACGACCCCCACGACGCTGCCGGGGCGCGCCCCCGAAGCCGCCTCCACCAGGCGGCCCACGGTGGTTGCCGTCGCTTCGCGGCGCGCCCGGCGCACGGCCCACACGGCGGCGGCGCTGCTGGCCACGATCAGCGCCCACGCGAGCGCCACCCAGGCCAGGCCGGGCGCGAGGGCCAGGCCCAGCGCCGCGGCCGCAAACGCCGCGCCCGCGCTCCACAGCACGACGGCGAGGGCGCGGGCGCGGGCGTGCGGCAGTCCCAGCCGCCGCAGCCGAGATGCGGTCTCGGTCACCGGCTCGCGCTCACCGCGTAAGTGAACAGGTTCACGCCCATGCGCAGGGCCGCCTCATGCAGCTCGGGGGGATCATGGTGTACGTCGGGGTCTTCCCAGCCGTCCCCGAGATCCGACTGATATGAATAGTATACCACCAGGCGGTCCCCCAAAAAAACGCCGAACCCCTGCGCGGGCAGCCCGTCGTGCTCGTGGATCTTGGGGATCCCCTTGGGGAAGTCGTACACGAGGTGATAGATGGGGTGGGTCAACGGGACTTCAACCAACGGGTGATCCGGGAAAACGCGCGCGATCTCCCGGCGGAAGGCGCGGTCCATGCCGTAGTTGTCGTCGGCGTGGAGGAATCCCCCCTGCTCGAGGTAGCGCCGCAGGTTGCGGATCTCGTCGTCGGAAAAACGCACGTTGCCATGGCCGGTCATGTGCAGATACGGAACGTCCCACAGCTCCGGTCCGGTCAGGGTGACGACGCGCTCGCGCTCGGCGACCGGGAGGGTCGTGCGCGCGCGGATGGCAGCGAGGAGGTTGGGGAGGCTCGAGGGGTTCGCGTACCAATCGCCGCCGCCGTCGTAGTGGAGGCGGCCGATGGTGAGGGAGGCGGGGGAACGTTGGACGGTTGGAAGGTTGGAAGGTCCTGATGAGCTTGCGCCGGTGACGCTGACGCCCGCCAGCATTATCAGTCCAACCTTCCAACTTTCCAACATTCCGACTCTCATAGTTCGTTGACGAGCCGATACGCCGTATTGCGGGAGATCCCCGTCTCCTCAGCGACCCGGTCCGCGACGTCCTTGCGGGTCAGGCCCTGGGCAAGCAGCGTGCGGGCGCGCGTCTCAGGATCGGGCGGTTGCTCGACGGGCGGCGCCTTCCCGGTGCCCGCGACGACGACCGTCACCTCGCCCCGCGCCGGCGCCTCCGCGTAGTAACCCGACAGCTCGGCCAGGGTCCCGCTGCGTGTCTCTTCGAACACCTTGGTCAGCTCGCGCGCGACCGACGCCGTGCGATCCGCGCCGCACACTTGGGCGAGGTCGGTGAGCAACTCCACGACGCGATTCGGCGCCTCGAACAAGACGACGGTCCACTCACTCCGCGCGACGGTTTCGAGGAGCCGACGGCGGTCCGTCCCTTTGCGGGGCAGAAAACCCAGGAACAGATAGCGGTCGGCGCTCAGACCGGAGACGGCCAGCGCGGCGGCGACGGCGGTCGGTCCCGGGATGGCGACCACCGGGATGCCGCGCGCCCGCGCCGCGGCCACCAGCGCTACGCCCGGATCGCTCACGGTCGGCGTGCCGGCGTCGGTGACGAGCGCGACGTCCTTCCCGCTCCCAAGGAGCCGCAAGATGCGGGCGAGCGCCCGCTCCGTCGAATGGGCGTGGAAGCTCACGAGCTCGGCGCGCGAGCCGACGTGCACGAGCAGGGGCTTGGTGTGGCGGGTGTCTTCGGCCGCGACCACGGCCGCGTGCTTCAGCGTGTCCGCGGCGCGCGGGGAGAGGTCGCCGAGGTTGCCGAGGGGCGTCGCGACGACGTAGAGAGTGCCCGCCACGTCACCACGTCACCTGCCACGGGAGACGCGCGTAGAAGCCGGCGGCCTGCAGCACGTAGCGGTGCTCGCGCGTTGCGTCCTTGAGGACCTTGGGGGCGGTGCCCGGCATCATCACCTCCGCGCCCTCGAGGAGCTGGAGCGCCCAGTCGGTGAGCGCCGTGGACAACTCCTCGGGGCGCACGACAGCATCGGGCGTATCGGCGCCGCGCGGCACACTGAGCAGCACCAGCGCCTGGTGCGAGCCCATGATCGCCGCCGTCACCTTCGACGCCCGGCGCTTCGCTTCCCCGGGGAACTCGCGGTCCACCGCTTCCACGATGCGCCAGTAGAGCTCACGATAGGTGTTGACCAGCGCCGTGGGCGCCTGCGCGGGCAGGTCGGCCGCCGCCTGGAACACGCCCGCGGAGAGCCCGGGCGGGGCGCCGTCGGGGCCGAGATCGAACAGCGACTCCAGGTAGCGCGCCGGCGCCACGCTGTCGGGCTTGTCGCAGAAGTAGCCGGTGAGATAGCGCCCCTTTTCGAACTTGAGGTAGGACACCCGCCCGTTCGAGATCAGCTCCAGCACGCCGCTGACCTGCTCCTTCTGCAGCACAGGAAAGAACTTGTCGGGTTGGTTGACGTCGATGACGCGGGCCTGGTAGCCGCCGGCGCACGACCCGTACATCCAGGCGAGCTGCTCCATCGGCGCGGCGCAGTAGGCCAGCTCGCCGCGCTCCACCTCGGCCCGCATCCGCTTCAACGCCTCGGTGATCGTGACCACCTGGCGCCCGGACGTGTGGAGCGACGCCGCGTTCACCGCCTCGCCCTTGCGGAAGAAGAGCAACAGGCACTCGTCGGGGAGGTACGCGGCGATGTAGCCGTCTACGCGCCCGTCACGGTCGCGCTTGGCGAAGGCCAGCAGATTGTCGAAGTGGATGAACGCGAGGCGGGTACGATGAATCAGCCGGTTCACCTCGGGGAATTGCAGATCCGCGAGGCGAACCGGCGAATTCGTCAGGCGAGCGGTGCTCGCGCGCATCGTCCTCCGCGGAGGAGACTACACCAGGTGCTGTTGAATCTTCTGCTCGAATGCCGGCTTCGGATAAGCGCCCACCAGGGTGTCTACGTGGCGCCCGTCCTTGAAGAATAGAATACTCGGAATCGAGCGCACGTTAAAGCGCATCGCCGTCCGCTGGTTGGCGTCGACGTCCACCTTGAGCACCTTGATCTTCCCCTGGTACTGCCCGGCCAGCTGCTCCATGATCGGCGCGACCGTGTGGCAGGGACCGCACCAGGTGGCCCAAAAGTCCACGATGACGAGCCCCTGCTGTTGTTCGACTTCCTGCTGGAACGTGGCATCTGTGACCGCCACGGGGTGCGTCGCCTCCATAACCCTCCACTCCTTCTCTGACTCGCGTTAACTTGACCGACATATGACCGACAGCCGCGTCGCCCACGTGGGCATCGCCGTGACCAGCATTGCCGAGGCGCTGCCCTTCTACCGGGACATCCTCGGCCTCGCACCGGGCCAGCCCGAGACCGCCGACGGCGCCACCATCGTGAGCCTGCGGTTCGGCGACGTGGACGTCGAACTCCTCGAGCCTATCCATCCGCAGAGCCCCGTCGCCAAGTTCCTCGCCAAGCGCGGGCCGGGAATCCATCACATCTGCTACCGCGTCCCCGATCTCGATGCGGCGCTGGCGCGCTGCCGCATGGCGGGCTATCGCCTCGTGGACGCGACGCCCCGCCGTGGGGCCGGGGGCCGCCGCATCGCCTTCCTGCATCCCCAGGCGACCAACGGTGTGCTGCTCGAGCTGACCGAGTAGGTGAAACGCCGGGCGCTAGGGCCGAGTTCCCGTCGCAGCCGGCCCGCACCGCGCGGCCGGATTCCCGGCGCTCTCGAGGTGCGGGTCGAACACCAGCCAGCCGCCGCTGCCCGCGCGGATGACATCGATCTGCACCACCTGGCTGCACCCGGTCGCGCGCTGCAGCTCAACGCGGTAGGTACGCAGCGCGGGACGGCCGGGCACCATGAGCGGCCCTTCGACAAGGCGGTACCCGACGTGATCGAGGTACTTCTGGATCACCGCGAGACGCTGGCGCAGGACCTGCGCGTCCATGCGCCGCGCGTTGGCGCCGCGCTCGGTGCCCCACAGGCCACCCATGCGGTTCAGGTCGTTCGCTTTGACGGCCGAGAGGAACTGCTCCACCGACGCGTTCATGGACTGCGGAACCGGCGTTTGCGGCCCGCTCCCACGGCCGCCGCAGGCGCCGCTGAGTAAGATGATGAGAAACCCGGTGAGTCGCCGCATCCCGAGAGCAACCTAAGACGCCATGCGCCTCTACGTCAACATCGATCACGTCGCGACGCTGCGCGAAGCGCGCCAAACGGACGAGCCCGACCCCGTGCAGGCCGCGGCCGCCGCGGAGCGCGCCGGCGCCGACGGCATCACGATCCACCTGCGCGAGGACCGGCGCCACATCCAGGACGCGGACGCGGCGGCGCTCGCCCGCGCAGTGCGGACCGTTCTCAACCTGGAGCTGGGAGCGAACCCCGGCATCGTCCGGATCGCCACGCGCCTGCGTCCGTTCCAGGCAACTCTCGTCCCGGAGCGCCGCCGCGAGATCACAACGGAAGGCGGGTTGGCGCTGCGCCGGGGCGATCGCCGGCTCGCCGGCGCGATCCGCGGACTCCAGGACGCCGGCATGCGCGTGAGCCTCTTCATCGACCCCGTCCGCCGGACGATCGACCAGGCCCGGGCGCTCGGGGTGCCGGCCGTCGAGCTGCACACGGGCCGCTACGCGCATACATGGAGGCGTAGCACAAAGGCGTTGGATGAACTGCGTCGAGCGGCGGCGTACGCCAAAGGCGTGGGGCTCGCAGTCCACGCGGGACACGGCCTGACGTATCAGAATGTGCAACCCGTCGCGGCCATCCCGGAGATCGAGGAGCTGAACATCGGCCACAGCATCGTGAGCAACGCGCTGTTCTGGGGGCTCGAGGAAGCGGTTCGCCGCATGCGCAAGCTGGTGGATGAGGCCCGAAGTCCCTAGCTTGGGAGGCCGATGACCACCCCGCCACCGCTCGGGATGTCCGACTTCTTCGCCCTCGAGGCAGGGGAATACCTGGATCGGCTTGACGCCGTCCTCCAGGGCGACGTCCCGCCCGCCGCCGACGAGTTCGTGCGCCTGGCGCGGGCGCTGCGGGGCAGCGCGCTGATGGCCAGCCAGCAACCGATCGCCCGGGCGGCGTCCGGGGTGGAAGCGCTGGCCCGCGCGGTGCGTGAGGGACGACGCAGCTGGGATGCCGCCACGAAACAGATCGCCATCCGCGCCGTGGACGATCTCAAGATCTTCGTGCGCCGGGCCCAGAGCTGGACCGACGCCGACACGGCGAAGGCCGAGGCGCTGGCGGCGCAGCTCGAGCAGCTGGCGGGGCGGCCGTCGGCGCAGGTGCGGGCGGCGGAGGCCTTGGGGCTCGACGCCGGGGCGCGCGCGTTCGTGGCCCGCGAAGGCGCGGCGATCGCCAGCGCGCTCGACCGGGCCGCGCAGGTCCTTCGATCCAACCCCCTGGCCCACGACCCGCTGCAGCACGTGCTCAAGGCGCTGCAGCCGCTGCGCGGGCTCGCCGCGCTGAACGACCTCCCGCCCCTGCCCGATCTGCTCGAGGGGATCGAGCGCGCGATTGGAGAGCTGGGCCGCACGACCACCGCGCCGCCGGCGCTGGTCGGCGAGCTGTTCCAGCACGCCGCCGTGGCGATCGCGCAGGCGGCGCGGCAGGTCGCCGAGCGGGGCCGTCCCGACCCCGAGAGCGCCGAGTTCCGGCGGTTCGCCACCCTCCTGATGCAGTTCATGGAGAGCGAGCCTGACATCGTGCCGGTCGAGACGCTGTTCTACGGCGACGGTGCGCCGGACGTCGTGCAGCGCGGCACACCCGCCGCCCGCCCGGCCACCCTGGGGCGGTTGGAGCTGGTGAGCCACGGCGAGCATCTGCGCCAAGCCGCCGATTCCCTCGAGCGCGCCCCAAGTCCCACCCAGCGCGAGCTGCGGGCGCACACGCTCGCGGGCACGTTCCGTGCACTCGTTGCGGCGGGGGCCGGCGCCGGTGCCGTGGGCGAGCGCGTCGCTGAGTTCGCACAGGCCGCCCGGGACGCGGTCGCGAGCGGGATCGCGGTAGTCCGGGCCGCCGTGTTCGCAGGGGAGCTGCGCCGGGCGGGCGACATCCTGTCGCGTTCGGGGTCGGGCGACGAGGGGGCGCTCGCCGCCGAGCTGGCCGTCGTCACCGAGGCGGTGCGCGCCCTGGGCGGCGCGGCCGCGCCATCGCTCGCGCCTGCCCCCGCACCGATCCCCGCACCCCGTGCCGCGCCGTTGCCTGGTCGCGACGAGCCCGTCGCGGAATCGGGAGACCTCGTGGGCTCGTGGGCCGCGTACCAGCGCCTCGTCGCAGCCGGGGTCGGACCCGCCTCGCTCGATGAGCTGCTGCGCGCTCCGTCGCTCGACACCGCGCGCCCGGGCGGGGCTCGGTCCACCCCGGGTCATCGGCCCGGGGTCAGCCGCGCTGGTGGTGCCCCGGCTGACCCCGGGGCGGCGCCCCGGGGTGACCGGGAGCCCCCGATCGTGGATATCCGTGCGCTGCTCTACCGCGGCGAGCGGGCGCGGTTGCGGGCCCAAGAGCTGCGCGACGCGGCGGCGCGGGCGTCGGGCGACGGGCTGCGCGCGATCATCGACGAAGTCTGCGACCTCGTTGTCCTCGCCCTCGAGCCCGAGCCGTAACCGGTCGACCCGCTGGGCCTGGGGGATCGGGCTCGCGGTCACCGTGGCGCTGCTCGCGTGGGTGCTCCACGGCGTGGCGCCGCGTGAGGTGGTGACGCACGCTCGGCGGGCCGATCCCCTCCTGCTTCTCGCCACCGTGGCGATCGCCACCGCGACCTTCCCGCTGCGCACTATCCGCTGGCGCCTGATCCTGCGCGACGTGGACGGCCACCGGTTCGGCTGGATCCCGCTGTGGCACGCGACCGCGATCGGTTTCATGGCGAACAACCTGCTGCCGGCGCGCGCCGGCGAGGTGGCGCGCGCGTACGTCGCCAGGCGGCAGCTCCCCGTGCGCTTCACCACGGCCCTCGGCTCGGTGGGCGTCGAGCGCGTGTTCGACGGGCTCGTGATGCTCGCGCTGATGGCGGTCGCCATCGCGGCGCCATCGTTCCCGGCCCAAACGCTGGTGGGGGGACGCTCCCTCGCCCGGCTCGCGACCGGGGCCGCCGCGCTGTTCGGGGGGGTGCTGCTCGTCGCGCTGATCGTGGTGCACCGCCCGGCGCCGTGGCTCGCGCTGCTCCGCCGCGTCGCGCACCGCTTCCTGCCGGTGGGCGCGGCGGCCCGGCTCACCCACTGGGCGGAGGGCATCGTCGCGGGGCTCGCGGTGTTGAAGAGCCCAGGGCGCTTCGCGGGCGTCGTCGCGTGGTCGGTCGTGCTGTGGGGCGTGAACGCGGCCGCGTTCGCGGTCTGCTTCCGCGCCTTCGGGTTGGACGTGCCGCTCGAGGCGGCGCTGTTGCTCCAGGGGATCATCGGGTTCGGCGTCGCGGTGCCTTCGACGCCCGGGTTCGTGGGCGTGTTCGAGGCCGCAACCCGGATCACGCTCGCGGTGTACAGCGTGGACGCCGGCCGCGCCGTCAGCTACGCGCTCACGTACCACCTCACCACGTTCATCCCGATCACCCTGCTGGGACTGTGGTCGCTGTCGCGGCTGCACCTGCGCCTGGGCGAGCTGCGGACCGCCGACGGAGAATGACGGCGACGGGCCCGAGCGGCGTCCGGGTCGCCGCGCACGCGAAGGTCAACCTGTTCCTGCGGATTCTCGCGCGCGACAGCACAGGATGGCATCAGCTCGAGACGGCCTATGCGTTGCTCGAGCTGGCCGACGAGGTGGAGGTGCGGCGCATCGACTCGGGCGTCACGCTCGACGTGGACGGACCCGACCTGGGCCCCGCCCAGGACAACCTCGTGGTGCGCGCGGCGCGCGCTGTGCTCGACGCGACCGGGAACCGCTTCGGCGTCGCGGTCCGGCTCACCAAGCGCATACCGGTCCGCGCGGGGTTGGGCGGTGGCTCGAGTGACGCGGCCGCCGCGCTACACGCGGTCAATGCGCTCGCGGCGAACGCGGTGCCCCGCCACGAGGTGCTGCACTTTGCCGCGCGGCTCGGCGCCGACGTCCCGTTCTTCGCGAGCGGCGCGCCGCTGGCGCTCGCGTGGGGCCGCGGGGAGCGCCTGTTCCACCTCGCCGCCCCACCGACCGCGCCGGCCCTGGTGGCCGTCCCGCCGATCACCGTCGCGACGCCCGACGCGTACCGCTGGTGGGACGACGCGAACCCGACGCCGGCGACGCGCGGCCCGGTCGCACTGGACGCCGACGCGCTGGCGACGTGGGGCAGCATCGGACGGCTCGGCGGGAACGACTTCGAGTCGCCCGTCTTCGGGAAGCATCCGGAGCTGCGCGCGCTGTACGAACGACTCGCGGCTTCGGCACCGGTGTGGGTGCGGCTGTGCGGGTCGGGGGGCGCCGTGGCGGCGGTCTATAAGAAGGAGAGGGAGCGGGACGACGCGGCGCTGCAGATCGGGGAGCAGCAGCAGCGGGTGATCAAGACGAGCACGCGCTCGGCTGCTGCGCGAGCCCCTTCCTTGTTAGATTAGCCACGCGAGGCGCTGGCCCCTCGTCCAAGGGCAGGACACCGGACTTTGGATCCGGGAATCTTGGTTCGAATCCAAGGGGGCCAATTCCGACAAGCAGGTCGGGGAGGTTGGTGGAGGTCGTGGAAGTTGGTGGAGGCTCTAACGGTTCAGGCATCGGTAGAGCCGCCACGTCAGAAACCGGGCGAGCGGCGCGCTGAGCCTTCAACGATGTTCACCGCTCCTGAGAACGCGGCTCGGCGCACCTGGGACGTCAGACCGTACCGCTCGTCTGGGGGGAACGTTTTCGTGACGCGATAGACCGCGAGCGCGAGCTCGTGCGATTCACGCCAGGCGTGTAGCCTTTCGTAGGGCGCCATGCAGCAAACCTATGGGCACTTGCGGCCTGAACCGTACCATTCGCCTGCCCCACGCATCAATTCGCGGCGATCATCCCCTCCCCATCCTCCACCACCTCCACCATCCTCCACCACCTTTAGAGATTCTCCTCCACAAACCTCGTCAGCAACGCGAACAGGTGCTGCCGTGTCGTCCCGCCCGAGATCGAGTGCGTGCGGTTCGGATACACCATCAGCTGGAACGGCCGGTTCGCCGCCACCAGGGCGTTCACCATCGCCTCGGTGTTCTGGTAGTGGACGTTGTCGTCCCCCGAGCCGTGCACGATGAGCAGCTTGCCTCGCAGGTTCTTCGCGTACGTGAGGGGCGAGCCGCGGTCGTAGCCCGCCGCGTTGTCCTGCGGCAGACCGTTGTAGCGCTCGGTATAGATCGTGTCGTAGTACTTCCAGTGCGTCACGGGCGCGACCGCGATCGCCATCTTGTAGACGTCCGCAGCCTGCGTGATCGTGTTCAGGGCCATGAATCCGCCGTAGCTCCACCCCCAGATGCCGATGCGTGTCGAGTCCACGTACGGCAGCCGCCCGATCGCGCGCGCGGCCGCCGCCTGGTCGTGCGTCTCGACCACGCCCATCTGGCCGTAGATCAGTTTGCGCCACGCGCGGCCGCGCGCCCCGGTGCCGCGGTTGTCCACGCTCGCCACGATGTAGCCGCGCTGCACGAGCATCTGGTGCCACAGATAATTCTGGCCGCCCCACGCATCGACCACGGTTTGCGACCCCGGCCCCCCGTACACCGTGAAGAACACCGGGTACCGCTTGGCGGGGTCGAACCCCGGCGGCTTGATGAGCCAGGCGTTGAGTCGAATGCCGTCGCCGATGTCGACCTGCGTGAACTCCGTGGTCCCCAGCCGGAGTGCGGCCACCTTCGCTTTCAGCGCCGCGTTGTCCACCAGCGTGCGCAGCACGCGATGGTCGGGGAGGCGGACCAAGTCCGTCGTCGGCGGGACGCCGAAGCGCGAGAAGGTGTGCACCGCGTAGCGCCCGCCCGGCGCCAGGTTGTACCCGTGCGCGCCCGCCATCGCTGCAGGACTCAGCCGTTGCGGCGGGCCTGGGCGGGCGAGACTGGCGCGGAACAGAGAGCGTTGCGTCGGATTGTCGGGCGACGCCATGTAGTAAGCCCATCCCCCGCCCCCGGTGTCCACACCCACGATGCCGAGCACGTCGAACGCGCCGCTCGTCACGGGGCGCGGTGGGCCACCACCACGCGGGAAGAGATACAGGTGACTCCACCCGCTCCGCTCGCTCCGCCACAGGATGTCTCGCCCGCGATTCACGAACGTCAGCTCGTCGAACTGCCCCACCCACGCGCTGTCCTGCTCCGTGAACACGGTGCGGACCGCGCCGGTCTGCGGGTCCGCCAGCATGACGTGCAGCGTGTTCTGCAGGCGGTTCATGTGCTGGATCACGAGCTCGCGTGCCCCCCCCCCGACCCACTCCATGCGCGCGATGTAGTTGTTGCGCGGGTCGCCCGGCACGGAGAGCCAGCGGGTCGCGCCCCCCGCCGCGTTCACCACACCGACGCGCGCGGCGGAGTTCGTCTCGCCCGCCTTGGGGTACTGGACCTCAACCAGGTAGGCGTACAGCGAGTCGGTCGTGTCGTACAGCGGGAAATCGCGCACGCCCGACGCATCGAGCTGCCAGTAGGCGATCACCTGGCCGTCGGGACTCCAGCGCCACCCGTCCTGCAGCCCCAGCTCCTCTTCGTACACCCAGTCGAACGTGCCGTTGATCGTCGTGCGCGAGCCGTCGCTCGTGAGCTGGGTGATCTTCCCCGTCCCCAGATCCTCGACGTAGAGATTGTACTCCCCGTAGCGCACCCAGCCCACGCGCCCCCCGTCGGGGGAGAACTTGGCGAACATGAGCGTGGAGGCGGGTCCGGCTCCACCCAGTTTCTTGAGGCTCCACGTGGTGCGGTCGAGCACCCAGTAATCGCCCCGCGTGTTCGTGCGCCACACCTGCGCGGACTTGGTGAAGATCAGGAGGCGGTTGCCGTCCCGGGACCAGGTGTACTCCTCGATCCCGAGCGGCACGGAGTCGCCCGGCGGCACCAGCCGCGCCGCGGGCACGAGGATCGTCCGAGCGCCGCTCGCCGCGTCGTAGCGGACGAGGTCACGCCCCTTCGTGTCGGCGCTGCGCTCGAGCGTCGTGTATGCCGACCCATCGCCCAGCCAGGCGAGCGGCCCGAACGAGCCGGCGCGGAACTCCGCGCCCGCGTAGATGCGATCGACGGTGAGGAGGGTGGAGTCGGAGGTCGCGGCCTGCTGGGCGGCGACGCTGCCGCCCAGCGGGGCGAGGAGGGCGAGGACGAGGAAGAAACGGTGCATCATCGGTCTGCTACATCCCCGGTCGGCGCGGCCGCGCTAAGACCGGCTTGGGCAGCGCGTCGAACTTCGCCTGCTGATCGGCCGTCAACTGGTTGCGAATGGCTTGCAGCCACTGGTCCGCTTCAGCCTGAAAGCCCTCCATTTCGGCGCGCACGCTGTCCATGCGCGCGCGCATCTCGGGGCTCGGCGGCGTGCCCGGCTGGAAGGTGCCCTGCATCTGTTGGCGCAGCGCCGCACGGCGGCCGGCGGCGTCCTTCATCACGCCGTTCAGCGCGTTGTAGGGTTGCGCGACCTTGGTCTTTTGGTCCGCGGTAAGCCCGACGGCCTGGACGAGAGAGTCGAGCGTCATCCAATGATCGGGGGGCGGCTGGAACTGCCCGCCCATCCCACGCCCCTGCGCGCGCAG
>WNGB01007042.1_pt1 | contig 16356 bp, 13 predicted proteins | sample 5400681 | NCBI WGS metagenome assembly WNGB01 (sample SAMN13153367, study PRJNA577476) | soil metagenome | isolation source: 115 cm soil or saprolite under grassland replicate 2 | place: USA:California | collected 2016-06-15 | reverse complement strand
CGGGGCGACCCGCTCGACATGGAAGAGCTGATCCTGCGCCTCGGCGTCTATGTCCAGGGGAAGCTCGAGGTCGATCGCCTCGGCGCCGAGGGGCTGGTAGATCGCGCGAGTGGGCTGTACAACGATGTGGGGTTGAACCGGCGCTCGGAGGAAATAGCGGCGTTCACCGCGCGTCAGGGCCTCCCGCTCGCCTGCGTCGTGTTTCAACCCGACGACGGCGCCCTGACCGCCGGAGCGGCGGACCGTCTGGCGCAGGCGTTCCGGCGGGCGGGCCGGATCTCCGATGCCGTGGGCCGCACCGGTCCTGCCGAGTTCGCCGTGTTCGCGCCCGCGACCGATGAGACCGGCGCGGAGGGATTGGTGCAGCGCATCACCGACGCGGTGTCGCGCGCTGCCGCGGTGAAGTTGCGGGCGGGCATCAGCGCATCGCCCGCAACCGCGAAGCCTCCGTCGGGCGCGCGAACCTCCACCGCTCTCCCCCAACCCGCGCCGCCTTCGCCGACCGATTTACTGGATCGCGCCCGCAACGCGCTGGACTAGGACTTGTGCGGCTGCGGTCCGCTGGTGCGGTTGGTCGAATGGGGTCCGCTATTGCGTCGGGCATGGGTGCCGCTGTTGCGCACCGGATGCGCGCCGCTCACGCGCCGCTCGACGCGCGGGTCTGAACGCCGGGCGGCGACGACGGGCAGGTCCAGCTCGAAGTAGAACCGCGTTCCCCAGTCGGTCCGCGACTCGACTCTCAGCTCCGACTTCATCGCCGTCGTCAGCTTGCGGCAAATCGTGAGGCCGAGTCCCGCCTGGGAGAAGAGCTGGCCGCGCCGGCCCGACTCCTTGCGCAACGGTTGGAACAGGGTGGTGATCTTGTCGGTCGGGATGCCGCGGCCCGAGTCGCGCACCGCGAACTCGATGCGATTCGATCCCTCGTCGCCGATTTCCTGCGCCACGATTTCGACGTAACCCTGATCGGTGAACTTCAGCGCATTCGTCGTGAGATTCAGGAGCACTCGGCTCAACGCCACGGGGTAGCCCATGCGCTGGTCGTGCGTCGGCGCGAGCAGGCGGACGGTGAGATGTTTTTCTTCGGCGATCGGCCGCACGATATCGCGTACCGATTCGAGCATCGCCGTCACGGAGAATGCCGACGGCTCCTGCTCCACCAGCTGATCGCCGCCCTGCGTGAACTCGATGATGTCGCTCGCGACCGTCGAGAGCCGGAGCGCGGCGATGTAGATCAGGCCGAGCTGGCGCCGCTGCGTCTCGTTGACGGCGCCGCTTTGCCCGCCCTGCAGCGTCTCGGCGAGGACGAGGATCGACGTCAGCGGCGAGCGGAGATCGTGGGCGACGTCCATGAGCAGCGCCAGCCCGTCGCGCCCCGACAGCTGTTGGGCGAACGTCTGCGCCCAGTTCGGCTCGATCGTGACGCGCACGCGCTCCATCGCGACGAGCAGCGCCAAGAGCTCCGTGTCGGGCACGCCGAGATCGCGCCAGCCCTCCACTACCGCGCTGCGCAGCAGCTCGAGCAGGCGGCGGCCCAGCGTCGAATGGATGCGCGCATCGACTTGCGGCCGGGCCGGAATTTCGGGCGATGTGGAGAACCACGCCTGGTGAATGGCGCTCGCGACCAGGCCGAGCAGCTCGTGCACTTCATCCTGGCCGGTCGAGCGCGGCCGCTTGCCCCAGCGCGACAGCACGGCGCGGATCGCGCTCTTGAAGACCTTGCAGGGAACGCAGCGCGCGTCCGCGCCAAATGGATGCGGTGGATTGGAGTTCAGCGGGGGCGACGGACCAGGAGGGGGCGTAACTAGCTGAGGGGGCATGGACTTATTACCCGGGGCCCTACGGCGTGATCCACCCCTCGCGAATGGCGTAGCGTACCAGATTGGCGGTGTCGTGCACGTTGAGCTTCTTCATCAGCCGGCCGCGATGAAACTCCGCCGTCTTGACGCTGATGTGCAGGACTTCCGCAATCTGTTTCGTCGATTTGCCTTCGCCGACGAGTTGGAGCACCTGCCGCTCGCGCGGAGTGAGGTGCGACCCTTCCTCTTTCTCCGTTGTCGCGCACACGTCGACGATCGCCTGCGAGGCTCCGGGGCTGACGTACAGCCGCCCGTCACGCACTTCTTCGATCGCGTGAACCAGGTCGTCGGCGCCCTGGCTTTTTTGAACGAAACCCCGCACTCCGGCCTTCAGGGCTTCGCGCACGAATCGCGCGTCATCGACGCCGGACAACAGGATCACGGTGCAGTCTGGAGCGATGCGCTGGATCTCGCGGGCGGCATCGACGCCATTGAGGACGGGCATGGCGACGTCCAGAATTGCAACGTCCGGTGCGAACTGCTGTACGGCGGCTACGGCAGCCTGGCCGTCCGCCTCGTCGGCGACGACCTCCAGACCGCGGCGCTCGAGTAAGGCCCGCAAAGCCTGACGCAGTACCAGGTGATCATCGGCGAGCACGAGTCTGAGGCCCATCCTTAATACTCCTGCCTGGGCACCACTTCCGCAACAACGCCTTGTGATCTGGTCACTTGTGGAATCGGAGCCGGGGGGGGGGGAGGCCCTCGCCAGTGGTCGAACGATTGGGCGGTACGGTCGACGCGAGCTGATCAGCCCCGCGGGTCGGGGGTGAGGCGGGGACGGCGCTCCGCCGTCCGCCGACCGGCACCGCTCACGCGGCTCGGTGTACGCCGCGAGTGACACGGCGGCAGCTCCAGCGTGAAGTGGAAACGGGTTCCCCACCCCACGCGTGACTCGACCTGGAGCTCGGAGCCCATTGTCGCGACCAGCTTGCGACAAATGGTGAGCCCGAGTCCGGTCTGTGAGAAGAGCTTGGCGACGTGATCTTCGTGTTCGCCGCTCACCCGTGCCCGGCGCACCGAATCGAAGAGCGTCGGCATCGTCGCCGCGTCGATGCCTTTGCCGCTGTCCGCGACGCCGAATTCGATACGCCCCGGCGTGATGTCTCGCGCGCTGATCTCGACGTACCCCTGGCTCGTGAACTTGAGCGCGTTCGTCGTCAGGTTGAGGAGCACGCGGCTCAGCGCGACGGGATGCCCGAGCCGCTCATCGAGAGTCGGCGGTACGAGCCGGACCGCCAGGTGTTTCTCTTCCGCGATGGGACGCACGATGTTGTGCACCGACTCAAGCACGGCGCCGACCGAAAACGGTACCGGCTTGAGCTCCACCAACATCTGGCTGCGCGTGAGATCGATGATGTCGCTCGCAACCGAGCTGAGGCCGAGCGCGGCCGTGTAGATGAGCCCGAGCTGGCGGCGCTGGACGTCGTTGACGTCGCCGCTCTGTCCGCGCTGCATGGTTTCGGCAAGGAAGAGAATGGACGTCAGCGGCGAGCGCAGGTCGTGCGCGACGTCGATCAACAATCGCAGCCCGTCCGCGCCCGCGAGTTGGGCGGTGAACGATTGCTTGGCGTCGGGAGAGATCGCGTCGCGGACGCGTTCGAACGCGGCGAGCAACGGCGCCAGCTCGGTCTCATCGACGCCCGCGTTTTTCCAATCGCGCACCAGCTCTGCGCGCAGCGCGATGAGCAACTGGCGCCCCAGAACGGAATGCACGGACGAATCGATGACCGCGGAATCTGTGACTTGCGTCTCCAAAACACCGGCCAGCAGGTGAGCCAAGACTTCGGTCACGTCGGCGGCGCTGGGTCGTGCGCCGAGGTCGGCGGACCAGTTGGCGAGGAGCTGCTGCGTGGCGGCGTGTTGGATTTGTGCTGGCAGGCCCACAATACCGGCTCGCGAGGAACGCGTGTCGGGGGATGTCCTCAACTCTGCATTGACTGGCTGTAGGGGCATCCCGACCGTTGGTTCTAGGACGCGTAAAGCTACACCTAGGGCTTAAGACCCCGCTATAGGCCCAGAAACCCCAGGTTTGGCAGGGAAAAATCGACCAGCGCGGGGAATCCCTGTACAGGAAACCCCTTGGGAGGGGACTCCGAGACAATGCTCATCAGCGCAGGCGCGTGATCGTGAAGATGGCCAGTGGAATCGAGATGAGCACGCCGATGATGCGGAACGTGCGCTCGGAATCACCCCGCGCGGGCACAAAGAGGCGGTCGCCCGCGCGAAGATTGAGCTGGTCGATCGAGTAGCCGAGTCCCATCGCGTCTCGCAGGCGCGCACCGCTCCAGATCGGCGTCGCGCCGCGCTCGACGCGAATGTCCCCGGCCTTTGCGCGCTGCGTGAGGCCGCCGGCCTGCGTGATGACGTCGGCGAGCGGCTGTTGCGGCGCGGCGGCGTAATAGCCGGGCCGCGTGATTTCGCCGTCGACCAGCAGCCGCACCAGCGGCTGCACCTGCACGACGGGATCGCGGAGGAATTTTACGAAATGCGTTTGGAGCCGGCTCTTGAGCTCCGAGCGCAGGACACCTTGCAACGACACGGTCCCGACCTGCGGCAGGTCGAGCTGGGGCCCGTTACTCACGACGAAGGTGTCCGTGAGCTGGGCTTCTCCTTCGACCCGGATGACGATGCGATCGCCCGTTTGAAAGTCGCCGGCCTCCAGCCGCGTCCGAATCAACGCGGCCCCGGCCTGCCCGCTCGTGCCCGCGCGCTCGAGCCGCGCCAGCTCATCGCGCAGGGACTCGCGCGTCGCCAGGATCGTCCCCTGGGTTGATTGTTGCGCACTCGCGGTCGGCGCGGCCACCAGGCAGAGCGCGGCGCCAACGATGAGCAGGTGTACGTATCGAACGAACGGCATGACCAAAACCATTCTACTCAACCGTCACACTCTTTGCGAGGTTGCGCGGCCGGTCTACGTCACAACCCCGCAGGACGGCGACATGATAGGCCAGCAGCTGGAGTGGGATCACCGTCAGGATGGGCGACAACAGCGAGGCCGTAGCGGGAACCCGCAGCTGGTGCTCGGCGAGGGTGCCGAGGTTGCCGTTGCCTTCGGTTGTGATCGCGACGATCCGGCCGCCCCGCGCACGGACCTCTTGCATGTTGGAAACGACCTTGGGGTAGACCTCGTCGGACGGGGCAACGAAGATGACGGGCATGTTCGCGTCGATGAGCGCGATGGGGCCGTGCTTCATTTCCGCCGCGGGATACCCCTCAGCATGGATATAGCTGATCTCTTTGAGCTTGAGGGCGCCCTCCAGGGCGACCGGGAAATTCACGCCGCGTCCCAGATACAATGCGTTGGGCGACCCGGCGAACTGCTCGGCCAGGACGCGGATCTGCGGCTCGAGCTCCAGCGTTCGGGCCACGAGCGCAGGCAGCTGGGCCAGACGACAGGCCAACTCCTGACGCTCCTCGAGCGGCAACCCGTGGTGGGCGCCCAGGTAGAGTCCGAGCAGCGCGAGTGCCACGATCTGTGACGTGAACGCCTTGGTCGAGGCGACGCCGATCTCGGGACCAGCGTGCAAATAGATGCCGCCGTCCGACTCGCGCGCTATCGTGCTGCCGACCACGTTCACGAGCCCGATCACGCGCGACCCCGCGGCGCGCGCGGCCCGCATCGCCTCGAGCGTGTCGGCCGTCTCGCCCGACTGCGAAATCGCGATGGTCAGGGTCCCGGGTTGCGCGAGCTGCCGGCGGTAGCGGTACTCCGAGGCGTACTCGACGCTCACCGGGATCTGACTCAGCGCCTCGATGATGTGCCGACCCACCAGACCCGAGTGCCACGACGTGCCGCACGCCACGATCGTGATCCGACGGATGGCGGCGCAGTCGGCGGGGCTCAGGTTCAGGCCGTTGAGCCGGGCCATCCCCTCCTCGAACACGAGCCGGCCGCGCAGCGTGCTACGCACGGTCTCGGGCTGCTCGGCGATCTCCTTTTGCATGAAGTGCGCGTAACCGTTCAGCTCGATCGCGTCGAGGTCCCAGGTCACGTCGTCCACCTCCCGCAGCTGCACGTGCGATTCCCGGTCGATGACGTGGTAGCCGGCGGGCGTGAGCACGGCGATGTCGCCGTCGTCGAGATGTACGACCGAGCGGGTGTGCTCGAGAATCGCGGACGCGTCGGAGGCGACGAAGTACTCATCGTCGCCGACGCCGAGCAGTACCGGCGAGCCCTGGCGCGCCACGACGATTTTGCCCGGCTCGTCGGCCGACATCACCGCGATGCCGTAGGTGCCGACGACGTGCTCGAGCGCGGCGATCACGCGGGCCTCGAGCGTATCCCCCGGGGAGTCCTCGATCAGGTGGACCAGCGTCTCGGTGTCGGTCTCGGTCCCGAAGGTGTGGCCCGTCCCCTCCAGCGCCGAGCGGAGCGCCTCGGCGTTCTCGATGATGCCGTTATGGACGAGGGCGATGCGCTCGTGGCAATCCACATGCGGGTGCGCATTGCGCGTGGTGGGCGCGCCGTGCGTGGCCCAGCGCGTGTGGGCGATCCCGGTGGCGCCGTGCACCGGCGACCGCGCGAGCAACGCCTGCAGGGCCGGAACCCGACCGGCGAGCTTGCGCGTGACGAGGCCGCGGTCGGTCTGGAGCGCGAGTCCCGCGGAGTCGTAGCCGCGGTACTCGAGGCGTCCGAGCCCCGCGATCAGAATCGGTGCCGCCTCGCGGCGGCCGTCGCCGGTGTAGCCGATGATGCCGCACATGGTCAGCCCTTCCAGAGCCAGATCGCACGCGTCCGCGGCGGTGGGGCCGGGACCGGCACTGAGCCGTCGTGTGGTGTGGGGGCGAGCCCGAACTGCGCCAGCTGCGAAGCCTTCTCGCCGAGCAGCAGCGCGATGTCGTCGGCGCCGAGCAAGACGCCGCAGCGCTCGCACCGCAGTCCGCTGATGCGGTCGGCACCCCAGACGCGCCCTGCCCCCGCTCGCCCCGACTCTGGGACATTCGAGGCACCGGGTGCCGGCGTTTTACAGCGGCGGCAGTGCATGCCAGCACCCAATACAAATTCCGGGCCGCGCGCGCCGCCCTGAGCGGGGTGCCCAATCGCGAATCACCCGGAGGGGTTCGTGCGCGGCGCGCCACGGGTTGTCGCGCCGCTGTGGTCACCGTGCATCACTTCCGCCGCTCGCCGCGCCACCCCGGGTCTAGTAACTTGTTGCGTCCGGTAACATTATGGTCACATTCTGCCCCGGGGCGGCGCGCATGAGTCCTGCAGGTGCGAAACGTCGGTGATGGCTGTCAGGTCACGGCAGTAGCGGTTCGGGCCCCGGCCCGGAGAGGATGCGATTTGGCCACGACTGCGCTGTCGGCCCACCCGACCGACGTCGTCATCATCAGCACACAGGAATGGACGAGCCGATCCCTGGCGAGCATCCTCGCTCCGCTGGGGCACGTGGTGCACAACACGTTCACCGTCGCGCAAGCCCTCGCGCGAATTCAGCATGATCCGCCCGACGCGCTCATCATCGATGAAGACCTCCCGGATGGAGACGGCTACACGTTGTGCCGCGACCTGTACGACGAGGGCCTCATCTCACCGAGCACGCCGGTGTTTCTCGTCATGCCAGGGCCACCGACCCGGCGCGACCGGCTCGCCGCGCTTCGGGCTGGTGCGTGGGGCTGTCTGGGTGAGCCGCTCGATGCCGAGGAGCTGATCGCCGCGCTCAACGTGTTCGTGCCGGCAAAGCTGGACGCCGACCAGGCACGCACGCAGGGACTGGTCGACGAGATAACGGGTGTGTACAACGTCCGGGGCCTGACGCGACGCGCTTCGGAATTGGGGGCGGAGGCGACGCGCCGGCACGCGGCGCTGGGCTGCGTGCTGTTGGCGCCCGACCCGGAGCCCGCAGGCGACGATGGTGCACACGGCGGTCTGCCGCTGTGGCTCCTGCGCCGGATCGCCACGGCCATCCGCTCCACCGCCCGACATTCGGACGCCATCGGCCGCCTCAATCACCAGGCGTTTGCGGTCATAGCCGTCGACACGGACGCCGGGCAGGCGCGGCACCTCGCGGAGCGACTCGCGGCCGCGATTCTCGCCCAACCCGCTGGAACGTCTCCCAATGGGCGTTTTCGACTCCGCGCCGGCTATCACGGGGTCAGCGATTTCCACAGCGCGGCGATCGATTCCTCGGAGCTGATGTTGCGCGCTACCGCGGCGCTACAGCAGGCCCGAACCGATCTGCCCGACGCCTGGCTGCAACCGTACCACTAGCAGCTAGAGTGCGCCCTGCATCCGCCGCCGGGCGACCTGCGTACCACTGCCCTCATCGACCGCGGCGTAGCCGCCCGTGTACGTGTAGCTGTAGTAGCCGTACATCTCGCCTGGCTGGACGTCGTTCAGCAGCACGCCGAGCAGCCGGATCGGGAGTTGTTCGAGCATTGCCAGCCTGGTGCGCGCGAGCTCCAGATTCGTGGTGCCGGTCCGCAGCACCAGCATCATCGCCCCGGTGAGCGTGCCCAGCGTGTACGGGTCCACACCGGCGCCGAGCGGGGGGCTGTCCACCAGGATCACGTCATAATCAGCGCGCAGCCGCACCAGGAGGTCCACCATCGCGGGGGATCCGAGCAGCTCGGGGGATTCGCGGAGCCTGCTGCCCGCACCCAGGAAGTGCAGCGACTTGTAATCGAGGACTTGCTTGACCGCCTCGAGCGGGATGCGGCCGGCGAGGACGTCGGTGAGGCCGGGTTTGCGTGCACCGCCAAGCACGCGGTGGAGCGCACCGCGTCGCGTGTCGCCATCGACGAGGATCGTCCGTTGGCCCGCCTGCGCGCAGGCCAGGGCGAGGTTGGTCGCGACGAATGACTTGCCGTCCCCCACGCCGGGGCTCGTGATCGTGATGACCATTGGGCCCGCGGTGCCGTAGGCATGTAGCAGGCTCAGGCGCACGCTGCGCATCGTCTCGATCACCTGCAGGACCTGCTCGTCGTCGGGGCCGGCTTTCTTGTCCTTGACGTGCGGGAGCGCGCCGAGGATGCGCAGACCCATGCCGTTGGTGACCTGATCGGGATAGCGGACGCGCCGGTCGAGGCGGTCCATCAGGACGGAGCCCACGACGCCGAAGCCCAGGCCGGCGAGGAATCCCAGGGCGATGAGCCGGGAGGCGAGGTCCTTGACGGGACGCTGTGGAGCGATCGCCGCATCGAGCACGCGCACGTCGGCGATGCTGCTCGCCTCCGCCAACCGCGCCTCATTATAGCGCTGCTGGACCGTGGCGAAGAGCTCTTCGGCGATCGTGACGTCGCGCCGCAGGCGTGCCTCTTCGATCGTGCGCTGCGGGATCTGCGTCAGCTCGTGGGCGCCGGCGCCGAGCTGCGACGTGAGCAGCCGTTCGCGCGCCGCGAGGTCGGCCGCGAGGCTGCGCGCCAGGGCAGGAATCGTCTCCTGCTCGAGCGTCGCGATATCAGTCAACACGCGCTGCACGGCCGGGTGATCGCCCGTGTACCGGCCGAGCAACGCGCGCTGCTCGGCGCGTTTGCCGGTGAGATCGCGGAACGCCCCTGAGAGATCCGGCGAACGTTGTACGGCCCCGATGCGCGCGAGCGCGTCGATCGACCCGTCGGAGTCGCGCTGCGCCGACAACACCTGCACGATCGCCGCCCGATCGTTCTGGGCTTCCTCGCGCTCGAAGCGTTGCGCGAAGTATTCGCTCACCGCCGTGCGCGTGACCCCACTCGCCACGCTGGCGGCAGCCGTGGGCAGCGAGGGATCGGAGGGCAACGTAATCGTGCGCTCCCGGAATGACGCGAGCGCTCCTTCACTCCGGTGCAGATTGTCTTCGGCGCCCTTGAGCTGCTCTCCCAACAGCCGCGCCAGTGCCGTCAGTTTCGCCCGCCGCAGCTCGGTCGCGACGGCGACGAACCGCTCCACGATGGCGTTCACCGTCGCCGCCGCCGCTTCCCCGTCGACGTCGGGCAGCGACACGCGCAGGAAATTCCCGCTCGGGTCGACGCTGACTTTCAAAACCTCCGCTAACTGCTTGGACGCGTCGCGGGATGACAACACGGTGAATTTGATGTCCCCGGTCGCGGCGAGCGCATCGGCGGACGGACGCCACTCAAAGCCGAGGGCGGCGCCAATGGGGTCGCCAAGGCGGCCCGACTCCAGGCGTCCCTTCGGGTCCGCCTCGAGCGCGTAGCTCGAGTGCTCGCGATCCACCCGCAGCCGGTAGCGTCCCGGCCGGAAGGGGTCGCGCACCGCAAAGTGGCCGAACGCCGCGGCATCGCCCCGGCGCCTTTGTAGATAGAGTCCTTGATCGCGCACGACTTGGTCGAGCACGACATAAGATTTGACGAGCTCGCCCCACGCCGCGGCGCCGAGCAGCTGACCGGCACCCAGCGGACCACGATCAGGAGCGCCGCGCGTATCGGTCGTCTGAACCCAGATCGTTGCCTCCCCGAGATAGTTCGGGGGCAGGAAGCGTGACGCGGCCGCGCCGCCGAGTGTGCCGACCAGCGCGAGCGCCAGCACCCACCAGCGGTACCGCACCAGCGCGCGGCGATACCCCATCCAGTCGGGCGGCGGCTCGGGGGGTGCGGGAGCAGCGAGCGGTTGCGCCGGCGCGGGCACCGATGCACGCGGAGACGGCGCGAGCCTTTTATCAGTCACGCGCTTCGATACCGCAAGGCCGGTACCAAGTGCCGGTGGGTCGCAGGCGCGCTCTCGGGCCCCCCGCGCTCAAATTGTGTCGCATATTGCTTACAGCTCAGACGTTTGCTAGTTTTTTGTGTCGCGAATCGCTGACACTGCGACTTGACAGTCGGTCAGAATCCATGTAAATGCTGCACCTCCAGATGCCTGTCGGACCAGTTTTCCTCCCGGCCCGATCCGTGCCTTGCATACTGGCAACCGTGATGGGGTCGATACCGTGATGACAGTCGCATCCTCGCAGCCGTCTCGCCCGGCCAAATCGCGCCGGCGCGGGGGCCGTTCCCCGGAGATCATTGGACTGCCGCAGCTCACTCCCGAGCTGAAGGCGAGTATCCGGATCCTGATCGTCGATGACGACGATACGCTTCGCGACAGCTGCGTCAGCGTCCTCAAGTACGAGGGCTATCAGGTGACGGCGTGCAGCCGCGGGGAGGAAGCTCGTAACCTCCTGAAGCGTAACAAGTTCGATATTGCGATCTTCGACCTGTACCTCCCCGAGATCTCCGGTCTGACGCTGCTGCGCAAGTGTGTCGACGCGTATCCCGACACCATGGTCATCATGATCACCGGCAATCCCAGCGTCGAGTCGAGCCTGGAAGCGCTGCGCTCGGGCGCGTGGGACTACCTGCCCAAACCCTTCTCCGGCACGCACCTGCAGATCCTGCTCGGCCGCGCCGCGCACGCCGTGATCGTCGCGCGCGAATCACACGCGCTGCAGGCGTCGTTCGACCGCGAGAACGGCAACAGCGATCTCATCACGGTGCTCGGCTCCGCCCCGGGCTTCCGTCGGGCCATGGACATGGCGCGACGTGTGGCGCCAACCGATGCGTCGGTGTTCATCACGGGCGAAAGCGGCTCGGGCAAGGAGCTGATCGCGCAATTCATCCATCGGCACAGCCGCCGCAGCAGCCGGCCGCTGATCGCGCTCAACTGCGCGGCGCTGCCCGAGGCGCTGCTCGAGTCGGAGATGTTCGGGCACTGCAAGGGCGCCTTCACCGGCGCCGTCCGCGACAAGCCCGGGCTGCTCGAGACGGCAAACGGCGGCACGCTGTTGCTGGATGAGCTCGCCGAAATGTCCAAGCCGATTCAGGCCAAACTGCTGCGGGCCGTTCAGGACGGCGTCGTGCGCCGCGTGGGCAGCGAGACGACAGACGCGGTCGTCAACGTGCGCTTCATCGCGAGCACGAACCGCAATCCCGAAGAGGCCGTGGCGGCCGGCTTGCTGCGGCATGACCTGTACTACCGGCTGCGCGTCGTGCCGATTCACCTTCCCCCGCTGCGCGAGCGTCCCGGTGACGTGAAGCTGTTGGCGGAGCACTTCCTGGTGCATTACTGGGGACGCCATCGCGGCGCGACCGCCGCGTTGCCGACGTTCTCCGACGCGGCGGTCCGTGCCTTACGGGCGCGCCCGTGGCAAGGCAACGTGCGCGAGCTGCAAAACGTGATCGAACATCTCGTCGTGTTACTCGACCCCGGTACGGAGATCCATCCCGACGACATTCCGGCGGTCGGTGAGGGAGGCGCCGCGCAGGCGACAAACTGCACGATCCCCTGCGAGGTGTCGATCGACGAGCCGTACTATCAGGCGCGCGATCGGCTGGTTGCGGAGTTCGAGCTGCAGTACCTCACGCAGCTGATCAATCGGGTGCGCGGTAACATGTCACGCGCGGCGCGCGTCGCAAACGTGGATCGCACCAGTCTCTACCGGCTGCTGGAGCGGCACGGCCTGCATCGCCGAGTGCCCACACCGCCAGCGACTAGCGACTAATCGACCCGCGATTGTCGCGGCGGATCAACAAAAAACGGTCGGGTAACAGCTCCGAGACGCTTCTGCCTGAGCGCGCCGAAGGCACGTGACCTGCATTTGGCGTGAGCATGATCACATTTCGACGCCCGCTCAACGTCCTGGTCGCCGCGGTTGGAATTGTCGTGACCCTGCCGCTCATGGCCGCGATCGCCCTGCTCGTAAAGCTCACGTCCCCCGGCCCTGTGCTGTTCGTCCAGGCGCGCGTGGGCATCGACCGCCGCAGCAGAGGACACGAGAACGGCAATCACCGCCGCAGCGTCAATCAAGGCGGTAAGCTCTTCAAGATCTACAAGTTCCGCACGATGGCGGCGAACGGAAATGGCGCGCAGGTGTGGGCCACCCCCGATGACCCGCGCGTCACGCGGGTGGGCCGTGTGCTGCGTCTCTTCCGGCTCGACGAGCTGCCGCAGCTCGTCAACGTGCTGCTCGGCGACATGAATGTCGTGGGACCCCGCCCGGAGCAGCCGGGAATTTTCGTCCGGTTACGCGGGCAGATCGGGAGCTATGCGGAGCGCCAGCGAGTCCTGCCAGGCATCACCGGCTGGGCGCAGGTCAACAACAGCTACGACCGATCGTTGAGCGATGTCGAACGCAAAGTGGCCCTGGATCTCGAATACATCGAACGGCAGTCGGTCTTCGAGGACATCAAGATTCTGCTGCGCACGTTCCCGGTCGTGGTCGGAAAGCGCGGCGCCTGGTAGCGGCTAGCTGGCGGTTGTCGGCGTAGCCACCTGCCGACGCGTCGGTTCCCAAGTCGCCGGCCCCGCGCTCGCAAGCGCAAGCCACGCGGCGTGGAGCACCGCCAAATTCCCCAACGTGAAATAGGCCGGCACCGCGACGACGCGGGGCAGCCGCCTGGCTTCCGGCCACCACCACGCGATGGCTGCGCACATCCCCGCAATCGCACCCAGCGGCCACGCATACGGCGTGAGCGCCAGCGCGATGAGCGCGAAGAACGGCAGTGCCCAGCGGCAGGCTTTGTGGCTGAACAGCACCCACGAGAACATGGTATAGCGCAACGGGTTGAGCAGCGCGCGCTTGTGCCACAGCGTGCGGATGCCGCCCGTGATCGTGCGTACTTTGCGCCAGTACTCGCGCCGCAGCGACGGAATCCGCGGCACGAAGCACACTGCGTCCGGCACGGACACCGTGCGCCAGCCCAGCTCGCGCGCGCGCAGCGCGGCAGCGAAGTCGCGCACCAGCTCGCGCCGCAGCACCTGACGCTGCACCGGCAGCCGCGCGGCGTAGAGGCAGCCCGTGGCGCCGACGATGCCGGAAACACGCGACTCGAGATCCCGCACCCACATGTCGTAGGTCACATACAACGCCTCAGCGCGATTGGCGGTCTTGGTGCGGAGCGGCACGCTCACGTTATGACTCGAGGCGACCCCGACGCTCGGATCAGCAAAGCACCTCACCAGGCGCTTGAGCGCGTTCGGGTCGACCTGCACCGAGGCATCGGTGTTGACGACGATCTCCCCACGGACGAACGGGATCGCCGCGTTCTCCAGCGCGGTCTTGCCGTCACGCGACGGCATACGCAACAGCTCGACGCCACGGTTCACAAAGCTCGACACGATGGCGTCGGTGCGATCGGTGGAGGCATCGGACAACACGACGATCTGACGCCGATCCGCCGGATAGTCGGCGCGCAGCAGGTTCTCCAACGTCGCCGCGATTACCGTCTCTTCGTTCCGGGCCGGAAGCAGGATCGTGATCAGCGGCCAATCGTGCAGCGTTGTGGCGGGACGTGCGGCGCGTCGCCGGGCCGCCAGCAGCAGGAGCCCGGGATACCCGATGTAGGTGTAGACGGCGAGCGCGACGGCGGTCACCACGGCCCAGAGTCCCAGCATCGATCCGGACGTCACGCAACTCGACGGCCAGGGTGTCGCGCGGAGCGGCGCGCGCCACAGCCTGCAAGGTGTGAGTGGACTGCCACACGTTTTGCGGCCGTGCGTGCTCAGGTGCCCATGTGCGATGGCCCTCGTCTTGCTCCTTGCCTGGTTTTCGTGTGCACTACAGTTGCGACAGAGACCCTCGTTGGCGTCGAGGTGGTGACGACGGGCTTGGAGGTCCAGCCCGACGCTACGGCCGCCTGGTACGACCTGCTGTCGGACACGGAGCGAAGCCGGGCGAATCGCTTCGCGTCCGGTAGAGACCGGCGTCGCTACATCGTCGCGCGGGCCCGCCTGCGTCAATTGCTCGGCGAGCGGCTGCGGGTTCCGGCAGCGGCAGTCGAGCTGTCGTCCGGCCCGAATGGCAAACCGGCGCTCGCAGGACGGTTCGCGTGCTCGGACCTGCGGTTCAACACCTCGCACTGCGAGGATGTCGCCGCGTATGCGTTTGCCCAGGGGCGCGAGGTGGGGATCGACATCGAACGGCTCCGCGTCATGAGCGACGCCGACACGCTGGCGTCGCGCTTCTTTTCCGACGGCGAGCGCGCGGCCTATGAAGCACTCCCTCCGGCCGGCCGGCCGCTCGGGTTCTTCGAGTCCTGGACGCGGAAGGAAGCGTTCATCAAGGCGCTTGGTGAAGGCCTGGATCATCCCTTCGATGACATCGACACGAGGCAATGGCAAATGATGCGCTTCGCACCCGCTCCCGGCTTTGTTGGCGCGCTCGTGATCGAGAGGAGGCCGGCGTGGCAACAGCAGTGATGCCGGCCGGCGGCTACGAGCCGTCGTGGGTGAACGAGGAAGTCCGGATGTACCGCGACAGCGTACGCCAGTTCATCCAGCGTGCGTTCGTCCCGCAGCAGGAGCGGTGGCGCGAGCAACGGGCCCCTGATGTCGCGGCATGGACGGCCGCCGGCGGCGCCGGTTTGCTGCTCCCCGACATCCCCGAAGAGTATGGCGGCGGCGGTGGCACCTTCGCGCACCAGGCAGTGGTGCTGGACGAGCTCGCGCGCGCGGGAGTCCACTTCGGCGCGATCATCCAGAGTGTCGTGGCGCACTACGTCCTCGCGTACGGCACCGACGGGCAGAAACGCAGCTGGCTGCCGCGCCTGGCGAGTGGCGAGATGGTAGCGGCGATCGCCATGACCGAGCCCGCCGCCGGCTCCGACTTGCAGGGCATCAAGACGACGGCGCGGCGCGATGGCGATCACTACGTCATCAACGGCTCGAAGACGTTCATCACGAATGGCCAACGTGCCACGCTGATCTGCCTTGCCGTAAAAACGAACCCCAAAGTCGCCGGGGTACGGGGCATTTCGCTCGTCATGGTCGAATCACCGGGCCTCGCGGGGTATCGGGTTGGACGCGCGCTCGACAAGATCGGCATGCACGGCCAGGACACCTGCGAGCTGTTCTTCGACGACATGCGCGTTCCCGCGGCGAACCTGCTGGGCTCCGGCGAAGGTCAAGGCTTCGGTCAAATGATGGAGCGCATGTCGTACGAACGTCTTGCCGTCGGCGTCACCGCGGCCGCAACGGCCGAAGCAGCGGTCGCCGTGACGGCGCGGTACGTGAAGGAGCGCGTGGCGTTCGGAAAAACGCTCCTCGATTTGCAGCATACGCGTCTTGTCCTCGCCGAATGCAAGACCGCGGCGCACGTCGGCCGTGTGTTCCTCGATCATTGCATCGAACAATTCGTCGCCGGCCAGCTCGACGACACGACGGCCGCCATGGCCAAGTATTGGCTCACCGACTGCCAGTGCCGCATCGTGGACGAGTGTCTCCAGCTCCACGGCGGCTACGGTTACATGACGGAGTATCCCATCGCGCGCATGTGGGCGGATAGCCGCGTGCAGCGCATCTATGCCGGCGCCAACGAAATCATGAAGGAGCTGATCGCGTGCTCGCTGTAAACGACGGAGACCCCCGGGACGGGGGCTGCCTGCATCACCTCATCGAACAGCAGGCGCAACGCACCCCCGATCAAGTGGCGGTGGTATTCGAGCAGCAGCGACTGACGTATCGCGAGCTCGACCGTCGCGCCGGCCAGCTCGCGGAGTACTTGCGGCAGCTGCACGTCGGGCGGGGGCCGGACTCGCTGGTGGGGCTGTGTGTCGAGCGCTCGCTCGAAATGGTGATCGGGATCCTCGG
>WNGB01011507.1_pt1 | contig 16358 bp, 16 predicted proteins | sample 5400681 | NCBI WGS metagenome assembly WNGB01 (sample SAMN13153367, study PRJNA577476) | soil metagenome | isolation source: 115 cm soil or saprolite under grassland replicate 2 | place: USA:California | collected 2016-06-15 | reverse complement strand
AACTGCTACTTCTGGGAAAGGAGGAATGATAGTAAGTCCCCGAGTTCCGCTGGTGTTTGGATCATTCCTTCCGGCATGGGGGAACGGTCCTGGATCTCGCGGCTGGCGATGGCATTCTTTTTCACCGTTCGGTGAATTGCGGAGGGGAGCAACAAATCAATCTCATCGCCGGTTTCTCCAGTCACCAGACCGGCAATCTCTTCGTCATCTTTAAGATGAACAAGCGTCCAACGGAACATTGGGGCGACGGTCTTGTTCGGCGTCATCACAGATTCGACGAGGTAGGCCACGTTGAATCGGCTGCCGGCGCCCGCCAGACTTGGCCCGCCCCCGCCTTTATCGCCGGGCTTGATTTCGTGGCAGACGGCGCAGCCGCGTCCGATGAAGAGTTCCTGACCCTTTTTGATGTCGCCATGTAAGGCTTCTTTTTGCCAGTCGAGATTTCGGAACGCTTCCGGCAACTCCATCGTCCCAGTGACGCGCGCGTTGGCTATAGGCGAATTGGTCGGCGCGTTGACGAGGATGCCGAGGATGCCGGAAGCTTTTGCATCGACTCGCTCATCTTTGAGCAATCGCAGAAAGAACGCAGCGTGCCGGGCCACACGCTCGTCGGCATCATCCATTCGCCGCGCCAGCAGCGCAAAAATGGTTTCGTCCTCGGAGTTCCCGGCCCGCTTCGCCCACGCGTCGGCGATCGTAAAAACGCCGAGGCGTGCGTGCGTAGCCAGATTTTCGATTCCGTCCGCATATTGCACCTTCGCATTGAAGCCTTTTGGATTGAGCGGAAAATTATCCGGCAACGGCTTGGCGCTTTGCGGAACGGTCAGTCGGAAGCCAAGGGCAAGCACACCGGCCAGACGCGCCGGCGACCGCGTTGACTCACTGAGTTGTTGCAATTCGGCGAGCGAGGCTTTTTCCGCCAGCAACTGCACGGCAGTCTGGCGAACGAAACTGTCGCCGTTCTCGGCCAGTCGGAAAATTGCTTCGCGTGGAAAATTTCCGCACTTGTCAAAAAGTCCAATCAGCGCGGCGTGAGCGACCTGAGGATTCACGTCCGAAAGAGCCTTTTCGAGAATGCTACAGGTTCCATCTTTCGAACCAAAGCGGCTGAGTGCGCGAATCGTCTGTAAACGGGTGTTGTCGTTCGGAGACGCCGCGAGGGGCTCAATTTCCTTCGTTTCGCCGCCAACTGCGGTCAGCCACAATAAGGAAGTTTGCAGCGGGCTGCCGGCGGCCGCAGTTGCGAGACGCGAAGCCGCCATACGGCAAACGCTTCGCCCCCGACGCAACAGCTCGATATGCGCGCGATAACGGCGATGCCACGATTCATTTTCGAGTTCAGCGAAAAGCTTTTCATTCGGCGCAGTGGTTTCTTCGAAAGCTGGGAATGGGGCGGTGGGCGCGTCGTCCGCGCGTGTGATCATGATGATTTCGCTACGGGAGACGGGGGAGGCCTCGTTGCCGGCCATCACCAGCGACGAAACAAATATCCGGCCGCCGCGACCGACCGCGACGCCCACCGGCCGCATGTTGTTGACACACGAGAGGAGCGGGGCTTGAACAGCCCTAAAAGACGCGCCGCTGGCGCTGAGGGGATAGCGCAACAGAACGCCTTTGCCCCATTCAGCCACCAAAAGATTGTCGCGAAATTTCTCCGGGAACAATGGATCGCTGTAATATGCCTGCCCCGTGGGCACGTAGCGGCCAAGATCAGGATTGAGCGTGTCCAGGAGGTCTGCGCGCCACGGGTGCTTCTCGACCAGCCAGCCGCGCGGCCAACTGAAATACGCGTGCGGAGTGATATTCAACAAACGGCCCGGCACAAATTCGTTCGGCAGACTTTCATGGTCATTATCGTTGCCAAAAAGATTCCACTTCGTATCGAACGTAAGCCCGCAACAATTGCGAAGCCCACGGGCCACGGTCGCGAATCGTTCTCCGTCGGGTGAAATTCGCGCGACGATGCCCGCTGTCGTGATGGGAGTTTGGGCGCTGCCGTGAAAAAACGTCCAGTGCCCCCAGTGATCGGCGCGTTTGAAATCACCATACGCGACCAGATTATCACCGGCGGAAAAGTAGAGGTCGCCCTCCGGACCGAATGCCAGTGCATGCATTCCCTGGTGTTCCTCAAAGTACGGCAGCATCGGCAGACCCCAAAGCAGTTGTTTCGGCTTGATGTCGGCGCGATTCAGGACCGCGCCCTCAAGCACATAAACCGCCGTGTGCGTGGAGACATAGAGATCGGCGCCGCGAATCGCGATGCCGTAAATCCAGGAATTTTTGGGAAAGCGATAGAGCAGTTGGCGCGGCTGGTACAATCCATCCCTGGTCGGCTCATAAACAAAAAGCGCCTCGCGGCCACCGGCGAACAGTCGCCCCGCGCTGTCGAGTTGCGGCGCCAAAAAAGACTCCGTTGCATCGGAATCAATGCCCACTAACTTCAACTCCGAATCAACCAGCCGGTAATCCGAAAAGCGCGGCAACGGTTGCGCTTTGGCGTCCCCGGCCTCAGCCGAGAATGCCGCCTGTTGAAACGAAACCATCGCCAATAGCGCAATGGCTCGAAAAATCTTTTCCATGCCGAAGTCTTTCGAACGGGCACGCCTTTGACAACCAAATCAATGGCCAGGACGCCAGCGGTTCTCGCCCGTGCGAACGTTGCAAATCTAAGATCGGTCCAAGAGGAACAATCCGTGTGGGATTGATGTCGTCGTGCGTGATATAATAGTGCCTTTTGATGGATTTTTCATGAAACTCGACAATGCGCCCCGCCTTTGCGTATGAAGAGAAATGATGTGCCCGTTTTCACTCCCACGACGCTTCTCTACCGCGATTGTGTTTCCCATCACAGCGACCCTCGCGTTCTGGTTAGCAAGGCAGCCGGCTCGGGCCGTCGAAACGAATTCGACTCTTCGCCCCGGCGGCTTTCAATTCGACGGCAAAATCTCGCGGCCAGTCCTCGAAAACTATCTGTCACGCTCCGTTAGCATGGAGGGCCTGCTCAATGGCCGGGGTGATCTCAAAGACAACATCCGCATGCTCAAGGGAGAGGGGGCCAAGTACATCGGCCGCGCGCTCTGCTTATGGGGCGCCGAGAGGGATTTCACGAATAGCGTCGAGCGGGCACGAAAGGAAATCCCGCTGGTGTTGGCGGCGGATCCGGACATGGTCATGGAAGCGTGCGTCTTCGAGATCGTGGGCCAGCGGGTGAGTCAGATTCCGATTCCCGACTGGGTGTTCACCTCTTTTGGACAGCCGGTCACGAACCGGAATTTTATTTATGAGAACATGATTTATCCGACAAACATGCGCCGCTCCATGGGCGGAGGACAAGTGCCAGATGAAAGCCAGCTCGAAACCCGGATGTGGTTCTATTATCAGGCGGTTTCGTACATCGACATTGGCTGCGAGGCCATTCACTTCGGTCAGGTGGAGATCATGAACAGGAACGACAAGGACAATGCCCATTGGGAAGAATTGCTGGCCATGGTCCGTCAATATGCGGCGAAGCACGCGCGCCGTCACATGGTGCTGTGCAACGGCCACACGCCCACTGGCGGCCTGCAGCGGAATGGCAATCCTCTGCTGGACTTCAATGCGTTCCCCTTGCGCATCATGGAGACGACGAATGCGCCGATGGAAGCGATCCTGAAAGTCGGGTATTCGGATGGGCTGTACGGGCGCAGCAAGGGCGGAAAAACTTTCAGCGGTTGGACCTGCGAGCATTTGCCCTATCTGGTGGAGCTCGACAACTTCGGCGCGAGCCGGCATCAGGGGCAGACGGGTGGTCCCAGCGAAAGGCTCTATGTCTGGGGCTATGACGAGATCACCTGGTTTGCGCACCAGACCAAGGAGTATCGCGCCAAGTGGCTCCAATACGCCTGGGATTGGTTGCGGGATACCGATACCAATGCCCATCTCCAAATGCCTGGCAGTCGCACGGCAACTTCGTCGGATACCCGCTGGTACTTTGCCAACAACAAGAGCGATACAGTTCCGAATGGCTCGGGCGACGAGGCGGCCATTCGCGCCGTTTGGGTGAACGACACGGCCAGGCTGAACAAAGAGAATTCACCAAACGCCAAAATTGCACCGTGAGAGAAACGTGGAAACTAGGGTGACGGCAACGAGGGTTCGGATTTCAGTCCACCGCTGTTCACGGTGACGACGACATAAGAGTGCTTCTCTCCCGATTTCGCTGAAGCATCCAGGCAACGCATCTCCGGCATCGGCTGCGCGGGCGTGTCGTGGCGCGAGTTCCCGTCCGTCGCGCAGCACGATGAATTGTTGAATGCCGCTCTCGAAATCAGCTTCGGCGCTCCAAGTGATTTCTGTTCCTTGATCCGTTTTGCTGATGGATTTCACGTTGAACGGGACGGGTGGCGGCGTGGTGTCGCTCGTCGCGCCGGTCTTCACGTATTCCATCCACGCTTTCGCGACGGATTCGTTCGGCAGCCAGACCGCTTCGTTCGCATTGCCTTTGAACTCCGCCGCAGGGACGGCCTCGTCGCCGAATAACGGCGCAAGCCACGCTTTGCTCGCGTCCATCGGTTTGAGCGTTTGATCTTTGTTTCCCTTGTCCGGCAAACGCGCGGCGAGACACGCATCGAGAAATGGAATGGCGAGATAACGCGAGTCGCCGCACTCGTGGCCGGTGCGCGGGTCGGGCGCGAACCCGATGAGGCCGCCGTGCGCGCGATATTCCTTGAACGTGGCGATATTGCCGAGCCACGGCCCTTTCATCTTTTCCACCTCGGTGCGATTGTCCGGCGCGTCTGGGTCCAGTTTCGGTTTTTCCTTCACGCCGGGATTCGTCATCATCGGAATTTTGTAAAGCGCGGCGGGAACATCAGGCCGCGTAAATTCTGGATGCGAAAGAAACATGAGCGCTGAACCGGATCGCATCCACACCGCAATGACGCGGTCAGGATGCAATGTCGTCATCACGTCCGACCAAATGCCGCCGCCGGAATGTCCCCACAACGCCCATGGAATTTTGTCCATTTCGGGATGAGCTGACTTTGCGGCGAACTCTGTGAGTCCCTGGAGAAATGTTTTTTCCGAGCCGCGTCGGGAATCGAACCACAGTTCCGAAGCGCCCGGCGAAATGTCGATCTTCTCATTCTGCACGTGATAGCTGGAACCCCAGAGCGCGCAGTCCCATTTCTTCGCCAGTGCCTGCCAGTGCAAGTCGTACGCGGCGGTCGAGCCTTCGATGGACGCCGTAGTGCCTGCGCCGTGTTGATGCACGATGATGCCGCGCAACGTCTTCACGCCGTCGGGAATCCACAGCGTGTAAGTCACCGCCACCCGCAATTCATTGGAGGCAGTGGAGGCCGGGTAATCAATTTTCAAATACTGCCCCGCGCCACGCATCGTGCCCCCAAAGCCCACGACACCGATCGCAAGCAGTAAAGTCGTTCCGAATCGTGTGTTGTTCATAACCCCAGGTCACTTTGTTTTCCCCACGATGAAATCCACCACGCGCGTTTGGTCCGCCGGTGCGAGCGGATAGCGCCCGTCGTTCTCATTGATGATGACAGTGATTTGTCCGCCAAGCTCCTTATAGCGTTGATCGACGACTTTCGCTTGGTCGTTAAACCACGGATCGTTGCGGTCGCAGACGTGCAGCAACGGCACGCCTGCTTTGGCAAGCGGGCTGAGATTTTCCAGCGGCTGGGTCTTCGACATGAGGCTGCGGAGTGCGGGGTTGCGGCCAACGATGCACGTAACCTTGTCCGGGTTTTCGATGGCCCACGCGTAGGCTTCGCCCGCCGCGGTGCCAGTCCCTTCCAGCACGGGCTTCTTGGCGAATCCGTGCGAAATCATGAGTTCGTAAGCGTTGTTCCATTGCGTGCGCACAGCGCCGGATTGCGCGGTGAGTGGCGGAATGACGATGTGAAAGCCGCGCGCGAGCAGCGCTTGATCGATCACTGCGTCCCGATTAATAGCGTCGGCGCGGAGGACCCATGGTTTTCCGGGCGCGACCGACTTAGGCACAATGACGGCGAGGCCGGTGATGCCCCATTGGCTCGACGTTGTTTCATCATAACGGTCGTAGCACTCGACGAAGCCGGGCCCGCGACAATTGGCCCAGGTCTTCTCTTCCTTAAGCCAGAGGTTCGTGCTTTCGGTGCTGAAGTAATACGTCTTGATGAACTTCTCGTTCGCGAACTCTGGCCGCGCGCTTGGGGACGGCGGCATGTGCTCGACGATCCAGTCCGCAATGGGCTTGGGATTCTTCAGACTGTGCGGGTGATGCGCGTGACCGTCCTTGATCATCAAGGTAACGCGTCCGCCGAGTTGCTGATATCGATCCTCAATGGGCAGGGTGTGGCGCTGGAGCAAAAAATCCGCGCTGCCGCAAACGTTCAGTAACGAGACATCGTTCTGCGCCAATTCGCCGAGTTTTGCAAAAGCTTCCGGACGAATCGCCGGATTGTCCGCGTAGATGCAAGAAACTTTGTCTGGATTGGCTGTGGTCCAGTCGTATTCGTTCACACCGCCTTTGCTCATGCCGACGAAGGCCGGTTTCTTCGCCAACCCGTGTTTCCCGGTGAGCCACGCGTACCACGCGTCCCATTGTTTGCCGGGATCTGGCGTGATGAAGGCGATGTGAAAACCGCGCCGGAGCAGCTCGACTTCTGTCTGCGGTTCATGATCCCAATAACAGGCCTGCCACGACCACGGATGGCCGGAAGCCGCTCGCTTTGGAACAACGACGATACATCGCCGCTGTCCTTTCGCTGGATTGCCTACCGCAAATTTTTCCGCGTCGGGTCGCTTGAACGGTGTGATGGCAAAGCTCGCCTCATCCATAAGGTAGTCATAACGGTCAAAACCGTCGTGCCACGTTGTCTTTTCTCCTTCGAAGGGCACATATGTGTCCTCCGCTCGAACTGCCCTCGGATTCCAGAAACCTGCGGAGAAAACACTGAGCGCAAACAAAGTAAGCGCAGAAAATGTTGGTTTCATGAATTGCGGAGAGTGTCAGCGGCCTGCCCGCAGGTCAACCGCTTTGAACCCGGCTTTGAACCCGGTCAAATCGTTTTAACCGAAACCATCCTGCACGTCATGAACGGTGCTGATTAGCGAGCGCCGCCTGCATTGTCTAACCGCGATGACTTCTGTCACACGCGCCTCGCTACGCCCATTGACGATGACCCGAGCGCCTTCGGCGGCGAGGGCTTTGGCAATGGCGAAACCGATACCGGCGGTGGAGCCGGTGACGAGGGCGAATTTATTTTCAAGTTGGAGGTTCATGCAGGCAATTCATAGCCGCTACACAGCAAAGTGGCGAGTAATACCCATAGCCTTCAATCGAGAAGACAGGGTGGTTGGTCTCATTCCTAGCAATTCAGCGGCTCCGCCCCGGCCTGACACTTTGCCGCCGGCCTGCTGCAAAGCCCGCATGATGCTCTCGCGTTCCTGGCGTTTCCAATCATCGCGGGTAGCTAGTTCGGAGCAACGGGCGACGGGCACATCACCCCGGAGCGGAGAGGGAGACTGACTTGATGCGGAGGGGCGAAGGTCAAAGCGCAGCTCCCCGTCGTGTGCGAGGATGACTGCTCTCTCGACGACATTCTGAAGCTCGCGCACGTTTCCGGGCCAGGAGTGCGCGATGAGCTGACTGCTATTTGCTCGTGAGAGGCGCGGCAAAGGCCGATTCATTTTCTTCGCTGCCTTGCGGAGGAAGTAAGTCGCGAGGACCGGAATATCCTCGCGGCGCTCGCGCAGCGGCGGGATTTTCAGAGGGAAAACGCTAAGCCGGTAAAAGAGATCTTCACGAAAGCGCTTTTCGTTCACCTCTTCTTTGAGGTCACGGTTGGTGGCGGCGATGACGCGAACGTTGACCTTGCGGGTGCGAATTTCACCAACGCGTTCGATCTCCTGTTCCTGGAGGACCCGCAGCAGCTTCGATTGCATCGCGGGCGGGAGTTCGCCGATCTCGTCCAGAAAAAGTGTTCCGCCGTCAGCCATTTCGAAGCGGCCCGGCTTGTCCCGGAGCGCGCCGGTGAAAGCGCCTCGTGCATGGCCGAAGAACTCGCTTTCAAACAGATTTTCAGGGATGGCGCTGCAGTTAACTTTGACCAGGGGACCATTATGGCGAGGACTGGCGTCATGAATGGCCTGTGCGATGAGTTCTTTGCCCGAGCCTGTCTCACCCGAAATAAGAACCGTGGAATCTGTTGGAGCTACGACCGCGACTTGTTTCAGCAGGGCGCGCAAGGCGGGGCTGCGTCCGATAATGCCCTTGAATGCGGGCTCCGCTTCCTCTTCTGGTGTCAGCGACTCGTCACTCGAAACGTCATCCTCTGTTGAGTTGCCATTGTCGCGCAGCATCCCGGCGAGGCTGGCAGTATCTCCGGGACCGCGCTGTACGAATTCCCAATTAAAATCACGAAAGGCTTCCGGCCTTGTGCTGGCGAGACCGAGGACACCGATGGGGCGGTCCGCGATCGTGAGAGGCACGCCGCAAAAGGACTTCATTCCACTTTCGAGCAAGACAGAGGCGAAATCAGGGAAACGGCACTCGTTCTCTGTGTTGATCGTAAGAGGCTCTTGATGTTTCCAAACCCAGGCGGCAATCGAGTCGTCGATCGGAAACGCCATGCTGGCTCCGCGATCAGGTGGCAGATCAGCCATCAGCAAGTGCGGCCGGATCGCGTGCCGCACCGGTTCATAGAGCCAAACGCAAACCGCCTGGATTTCTCTGAGGGCAGGAAGGCGAATTGCCAACTCATAGAGCAACCGGGGGAATGTTTGGTCCAGGGGCAGATCGGCAGCTCCCCTCGGCTCAACACCAGGGGCTTCAACCCGGCGGTCGCTATCGAATGAGAATCGTCCTGCGCTGCTCCCGCTGAGCTGTCCCGCTGTAGCATCCATTTCGTTTATCATAGTAGTCATATTCAATCTGCTGTAACACAGGTTTCCAAGGTTTCCAACTTGGGGACCTCGGCGATTGTGAGCGTTTGATTCTTCCCATCGGTTTCAGTCCACGAGAATAATTGTTTCATGATTAACACTAACCACGCTCGTGGTCGGAGTTCTACTGTTCCTTGGTACAGGAAAGCACCTGTCCCTTGGGACAGGTCGATTCTGATCTAACGGTGGGCGGAGGCAGCGAGTTTTTCAACCATTCGCACGAGGTCAGCAAGGGATTCCGCTTTCATCTTTTGCATAATGTGGGCGCGATGGAATTTGATCGTGCGCTCGGTGGTGGCGAGTTCGCCGGCGACCTGTTTATTAAGCATTCCGGAGGCAATGAGAGGCATCACTTCGCGCTCACGCGGGGTGAGTTGTTCGTAGCGCTCGCGCAATTCCCGAGTTTCGGAGCGCTCTTTGTGTGCTGAACGATCCCGCTCGATAGCGGTGCGGACAGCGTCCACCAGACTGCGGCCACGGAAGGGCTTGGTAAGGAATTCCACGGCTCCCGCCTTCATCGCGCGCACGGTGGTCGGGATATCGCCGTGTGCAGTAATGAAGATGATCGGGATGTTGATTCCAGATTGGGCCAGCTCTCGTTGGAGGTCCATGCCGCTCAGCCCTGGCATACGCACATCCAGCACCAGGCAGGAGGGCCCATCAGGCTGATGGCGAAGGAATTCCCGGGCGGAACTAAAAGTTTGCACTTTAAGCCCGGCCGAGCGAAGCAGGCGTTCGGTTGAGCGACGAACTGACGGATCATCGTCCACGACGAACACGATAGCATCCGGCTCAGTCATGTTTACATAAAAGGTCTTACAACGGTCCCTTCGAGGCAAGGCGGAAGCAGGACACGGGTAGCGTCGCTTCAAGGCCCGGTTGGCTGTGGGGCGAGTCCGGCAGCTCAGAAATCCAAAGACCGAAATCCGAAGGCCGAAAGAAGTCCGAAGCCGAAATCCGAAAACTGCTGGTTCGGTGGCAAGTCGGCGACACTCCGTGCAGTCTCGCAATTTCACCCCTCCTTCGGATTTGAGCCCCGCCTGGAGCCACCTTAGAGCGCCGCTGGCAGGCCGCGAAAAAAGTGCAGCACTGACCCCGCCGACTGACGAGAAATCGTAACCCCACCCGCAAGAAAGCAGATTTACGAAAGTTCGTTGAGGGATGAAATGGGCCAAATGTTCCTATGATGTTGGCGTTTGGGAGGTCCCGCTTTTTTCCCAGGTTGGCACGGGTTGTGAGATACAGCGATTGGCTGGATGAAATTCCGTGGCGGGAAAAATGATGAGCTTTTATGAAATACTTTGAAATTCTGGCGAGCTCCTACTTTGCCTACGGGTTACGAGAAGAGGCTGAGGGACTGGCCGTCGTAACCTGCGCTCTGCTGGGAGCAGGCCTCTTTCTTTGGCGAATGACGCGATACCTAAAGAAGAACAATGCCGATGAGTTGGAGCGAGAACATCATGGCGAAAAGGTTCCATGAATCGAGCGCTGCAACTCGGGGAGGCCTCGCGGGTAGCTCCGGTGGACAAGTTAAGTGTGGTGTTCGCGATCGTTTTTGCTGCCGTCCTGCTGCGAGAGAGAGTCGGTTGGCAACAATTGGTAGGAGGCTCGTTCGTGGTCGCTGGCGCGGTCATTCTCGCAATCAAATAGTAAGGCTATGAAACACGACTCTTCATCACTGACACGCCGCCAATGGATCAGCTCGAGTTTGGCCACTTGTGGCTTTCTGGCGGCGGGCGGCCTGGTCCGGGCTCAAGCGCAGGAGATACCACTGCCGCAAGGTTACACCCGGCCGGGTCTGGTCACGGAAACGGGCAAGGCACTCGGATGGCGCGCGCGGTTGGTCACCGAGCATCTTAATGGCGGGAGGACCTACGCGGTGATTTTTGCCAAAGGAGACGAAGTCATGTCCGGCCTCACGGAATTTGCCGAGCGCAATAAGATCACGGCGGGCCATTTCACTGCTATAGGTGCGCTGCAGAGCGCACGGTTCGGCTGGTTCGATTCGGCGCGCAAAACTTATCGGCACATCCCGATCAATCAGCAGGTGGAGTCGATTTCACTGATCGGCGACGTCGGCCTGGTCAACGGTGCGCCGCAAATCCACGCGCATGGGGCGGTGGGTCTGCCTGACGGGGAGGTACGCGGCGGGCATCTGCTGCAAGCCATCGCATGGCCAACGCAGGAAGTGTTTTTCACGGCCCACCCGACAACGCTCGTCAAAAAGCATGACGAGGAAACGGACCTTTTCCTGTTTGAATTGAAAACATGAGCGGGTTGTTTCGCCGCTGTTATCAGCAAAAGATTAGATGAATAATCGCTCAACATCCGTAGAAGGCTCTGTCGCTCTCCATGAACCTTCGCAGCAACAGACGGAAAACGGCCTCCTCTCCCCAACCCTCTCCTCCAAAGGAGGAGAGGGAGAAGACTCCGGCTCGTTTTCGGCTCTTGGTCCCAATGCGCGTTCGAAGAACGTCGAGACTTTCCATGAGCCTCCCCCCGATGTGTTCGAAAAGGCCTCCTCTCCCCAGCCCTCTCCTCCCGAGGAGGAGAGGGAGACTCCCAAGCTCGGCACTGTGATGGACACCGGGCCGCGGCAAGGACCCGTGAACCCCTGGATCACGTTCATCCTGGTCGCAATTGGGACGTTCATGATCATGCTGGATGCTTCAATTGTTAACATCAGTCTCCCCTCGATCGCCCGGAGCTTCCATACACCGGTTGGCGGTGCCATGGAATGGGTCATCATCGCCTACCTTGTAACCATCGCTGGGACGTTGCTGACCTTCGGGCGCTTGTCCGACATGATCGGGCGCAAGCCGATATGGCTTTCCGGGCTGGCGCTCTTTACGCTTGGTTCTGGCACTTGTGGCGCTGCCAACTCGCTGCCGCTGCTGATCGCCGCGCGCGCCTTCCAGGGGCTCGGTGGCGCGCTCCTGCTCTCGACCAGTGTCGCGATCATCACCGACACCTTTTCTGCTGAAAAGCGGGGCTTAGCCCTCGGATGCAACGCGGTAGTAATCGCCCTAGGTTCCAGCGCGGGTCCGACTCTGGGAGGCCTTATCACTGAGCACTGGAGTTGGCGTTGGATTTTTTACGTGAACCTGCCGATCGGGATTTGTGGTTTTCTCGGGTCGCAGAAAGTGCTTCGGCACACTTTGAACACTGTGCGGCAACGTTTTGATCCCCTCGGCGCTGCCTTGCTGGCTACAGGCTTTGCGTTGCTGACGCTGGCGCTTTCCTTTGCCGCGGAATGGGGTTGGAGTTCGTGGCGTTTTCTCCTCTGTTTGGGCGCGAGTTTGGTTGCTTTGCTGCCTGTGCCGGCTGTAGAGCGCCGAGTGGCTGATCCAATCATAGACTTGGGCCTGTTACAAAACCGCGTATTCAGGTCGGCCCTGGTCTGCATGACCCTGGCGATGCTTGCATTGTTTGCGGTGGGATTCATGCTGCCGTTCTATCTCGAGGAGTTGCGTGGGTTTTCTGCAGCCAAGTCCGGATTGTTTCTCACTGCCCTGCCCTTGAGCCTCGCGCTCGTGGCGCCAGTGAGCGGCTGGTTGGCGGATCGCTTCGGCTCACGTTGGCTGGCTTCGGGAGGATTGGCCGTGGCGTGTCTCGGTCTCCTTGCTTTGGCGCAATTGAATGCTCAAAGCTCGGACTGGGGCATCATCTGGCCGCTGCTGCTCACGGGTGTTGGCCAGGGTCTGTTCATGACTCCCAATGCGCGCGCACTGATGAACGCCGCACCCGCGAATGAACAAGGCGAATCCTCCGGCCTGCTGGCAACTGGCCGGGTGCTGGGTCAGAGCTTGAGCGTGGCGTTGGCCGGGGCCATTTTCGCCGGGCTTGGAGGCGCCGAGGCCGGTCGGACTTTGATCGAAACTAACCATTCATTCGTCCAGAGCGAAATCAACACCCTACAACTAAGGTTTCTCACCGGCTTTCATACCGCGTTGTTGGTTTGTTCGGGCATTGCGGCGGCAAGCATCTTCGCCGCACTCACTCGAGGTAGTGAGACCGAACCGGTATTGCTTGCAGTCTCCGCAACGAGGGCCGCCAAACGGATTCAAAACCAAAATGCGATTTAAGAAACATCTCATTACCTTCCGGCCTGGCGTATTGCTTGCCGCCTGTTTCGGAACTGGATTGATCAAGCCGCTCCTTTCCGACGCCGCGCAATCCGACTCCACCGTTTATGCGCCCGATGCGCAATCAGGATTAGCGAACGACTGGCTCCGAAGCCAATCCAGCTTGTTCTCCGCGTGGGACGTTGGCGGACAGTTTCGAGCACGTTATGAGCACGCCGAGTACCTGGGGACAGTGGACTTCAGCGCGACAGGCGGGCACTCGTCCGATAATCGGATGCTGCTGCGCACGTTCGTCCACGTGGGTTATGATCCAACGTCCTGGTTGAATTTCTATGCAGAAGGCCGGGACAGTCGTGGTTTTTGGGATGAGCCAAATCCGAATCCCGACCTGGACACGGCGGATCTGCACCAGGCCTTTGTTCAGATCGGAAATCCTCTAATTCACCTTCAACTTCTAATCTTATGCATGACCATAAAGTATTCGATCAAGAATCAAGCAGTAAACAGATGAACCAGAGCAGATTCACGACTCGTAGCCGCCGACGTGAGGAGGCGGAACCCGACTTGCAACCAAGAGTCCGCCTGCTCACGTCGGCGGCCACGGTTTCTTCGCGCAGTCCTGAACCGACCCTGCCTAGGACCCGTTGGCTTATCGCCGTGGCGGGGATTGTGATGCAGGTCGCGCTCGGCTCGGTTTACGCGTGGAGCGTGTTTCGAATTCCGCTGACGCGCGCTTATGGGTGGAGCGTCCCCCAGGTCACCCTTACTTTCGAAGTGGCGATACTCATGCTCGGTTTTGCCGCCTTCGCCGGCGGGTTGTGGATGAAACGAGCGGGTCCGCGCCGAATGGCGGTGATCGGCGGTCTTGGTTACGGCCTGGGTGTGATATTGGCCGGGCAGGCGCACGGACACCTGGGATTGCTCTATCTTAGTTTTGGAGTGTTGGGCGGCTTTGGTTTGGGGCTCTGTTACATCGTTCCGGTGGCGACGCTGATCAAATGGTTTCCGGACAAACGCGGCATGATTACTGGCCTGGCTGTGGCGGGGTTTGGCGCCGGCGCTCTCGTCACTGCGCCGATCGCGCAGAGGCTGATCCCGTCAGTGGGTCTTCCCGCCACGTTCAGCATCCTTGGCAGCGCTTATCTTATCGCGATCGTGGGTTCTGCGTTCTTCATGAAAAATCCTCCGGAAGGTTACCGGCCAGCGGGATGGCAGCCTGCCGCGGCTCAACGGACGCATGCTGCTGGTGATTTGACGTTAGGAGAGGCGCTGCGCACATGGCAATGGTATGCGCTTTGGGCCATGCTGTTCCTGAACACGATGGCCGGGATTTCGATCATCTCTCAAGCGGCGCCCATGGCGCAGGAGATTGCCAAAACCAGCGCTGCGACGGCGGCGGGGTTAGTGGGGATCATCTCGATCGCCACCGCGGCGGGCGGATTCTTCTGGGCCTGGGTCTCTGACTTCCTTGGCCGAGCACGGGTATTTCAATTCATGTTCGCGGCGCAAGCAATTGTATTTGTGCTGCTTTCCCTGGTCCATAGTTTTGGAGCTTTGGCCATTCTCTTATTTATCGTTTTGTTGTGCTACGGCGGGGGCTTCGGAACGATGCCGGCGTTTGCCGCAGACTTCTTCGGGCCGCGAAACGTCGGTTCCATTTATGGGTTGATGCTGACGGCCTGGGGATTTGCCGGGGTATGTGGGCCGACTCTGATTGCGCACGTGCGCCAGAGCACAGGCCACTATATTCAGGCTCTCGAAATGATTGCCGCGATCATGCTCCTAAGCGGCGTTCTCCCGTTTGTAATCCGCCCTCCCAAGGGACGAAATCCAGAATCTGTCGATTAAGCACGTCGACGATCTCATTGAAGCTCATAATCTTTTCGTTCTGCTCAGCGTCTGTTGGCTGCCTTGTTGGACGTGTTGTTCATCTGCATAATCATTTACCTCCTCGCTTTGAATTGGCCTAATACCGTGTTCCTTGCGCTGTCATGCTTTTTCGGCATAATGCAGCCAGGTTTACTAAAGCATGAAGCCGGTCATTTTCCACGTCGAAGCCGCAGGCGAATTCCGTCCTGTTGAATTCGCGTTTGCCACAGAATCGGAGGTTCGGCGCGTGCGCGCTTGGCGGAAGATGACTCCGGCATCAGACGCGGGCGAGTTTGCCGCGCTCGCCGCCAAACGTTGGTTTTACTACACCCGCGAAGGCGCAACCGTTGCGAGCCTCGACGAATTGCGCGCCGCTTTTAAACGCAACGACCGTGCCGAACTTGCCTTCCTCATGGTCGCGTCCGCCGAGTGGGCCAATCGTTACAAGTTTCTCGCGCTCGCCTACTGCCGCCGCACCTGGTGTCATCACCTCATCCTCGACTTTCTCGCCGTTCGTCCCGGTGTGTCCTTCGCAAACCAGCCGATTCGCGGGCTTGGCACAGGCATGATTTTCGGTTTGTCCACTCTTGCGGATGACCTCGGCATGGGCCGAATCTGGGGCGAAGCGACGGCCAGTTCCGCGCCATTTTACGAGAAGGTGTTGCGAATCCGTTCCGTGCAGGACTCATTCATCATTCGGCAACGGAAGATGCGCCAGGTTCGCGAACGCTACGTGGCCAAAATCAAAAGGCGGCTTGCCGGACCCGAGTTTCAGATGCACTATTGCTGACATGAAAGCGCAACGAAAACGCGATTGGCTCGACGAATGTTTTGAATATGAAGCGACTCACCCCGTCGCTTTTGCCTCGCCTCGTGCCTTAATGGAAGCCCGTCTCATTGCGGAAATGGACAAAGCCCGCCTTCCACACCGCCGCAATCACCGCAACGGCGTAGCCCGCCGCCGCAAAGCTGTGCCTGGGTGACCTGAAAAAGAAACTGACAGCAGGACAGTGGTGGGGTGACCTCATGGAGTATCAACGCACGCACGAAATCGCGTTCACCGCCAGATCCGACGACGGCGACGCCGATTTCACCTTCCTGGCCCACGATACCTCCTCGCCCTAGATAGAGCCTGTCCCCAAACCCGGCAATTTTCGATTTCGCCACCAGGCCAGGGCTGGAGCGACTCCGGCGACGAAGTTATTCGCAATTTCCGTTGGGCAAACTCCCTAATTTCCAAATTCGGCAGACACTTCTTCTGTGTGTCAGCGCTGCGAGACTTGCTCCGGCGCCGCTAGGCGGCCTTGCGGAGGGCGTCCTTCTTTTTCTTTTTCCGCATTCGGGCGAACATCCACAGGTTGTGCGCCAACACACCCCAAGCCAACGCCAGTTCTCGATGGACGAATCCTTTGGCGCGCATCGGTGTTCCCAAAAACCCACGCTTCAGGATACTGATCCGCGCCTCGGTCTGGCTGCGGC
>WNGB01007031.1_pt1 | contig 16368 bp, 21 predicted proteins | sample 5400681 | NCBI WGS metagenome assembly WNGB01 (sample SAMN13153367, study PRJNA577476) | soil metagenome | isolation source: 115 cm soil or saprolite under grassland replicate 2 | place: USA:California | collected 2016-06-15 | reverse complement strand
GGTCGGGGTCGCGCTCGGCCTCGTCGGTGTCGGCGTGCTCGCGGGCGTGCACCCGGAGGGCGGATGGGCCGGGGTCGCCGGGACGCTCGCCGTCGTCGCCGCGTCGCTCTCGTACGCAATCGGCACTCTCTACACGCAGGGCATCCTCGCCGACGTGCGAAACGACGTTCTCGCCGCAGCGTCGATTGCCTGGGGCGCCGTGGTCGCGGCCCCGCTCGGAATCGGCCAGGCGCCGTCGCACCTTCCGAGTTGGGGGGCAATCGGAAGCGTCCTGGCCCTGGCGCTTCTCGGCACCGTCGCGGGACAGCTCATCTACTTCCGCCTCATCTACAGCTATGGCTCAGCACGCGCCAGCCTCGTCGTCTACCTCCTGCCGGTCACGGCTCTCTTCTACGGCGCACTGCTGCTCGACGAGGCGATCACGGCCTCCGCGATCGCCGGCCTCGTCCTGATCCTGACCGGCACGGCCCTCGGCTCCGGGGTGCTGCGGATGCCTCGCAGGCGGGAGGCCGTCGCGGCCGCGCCGTGAGCGAGTCGATCCCGGGAGACGGTTTCCGCCTGCGCCGCGCAACCGCGGACGACGTCGACTTCCTGCTCGAGCTCTCCGCCCACGAGGAGGTCGAGCCGTTCCTGCGCGCCGTCCGCGCGCGGGACCGCGCGGAGCTCCTTGAAGAGATCGAGCGCTCGCTCGCCGAGCCGAAGGACTCCGGCCGCTTCGTGATCGAGGTCGAGGAGAACGGAGCGTGGCATCGCGCCGGCGTGATGGCCTTCGACGTCGCGAACCGCCGTAGCAGGATCGCCGACCTCGGCGGGCTCGCCGTCCACCCCGATTTCCGCGGTCGCCGCCTTGCCGACGACGCGGCCCGCGCGCTCCAGCGCTACCTGCTACACGATCTCGACTACCACCGGCTCCAGCTCGAGATCTACGGCTTCAACGAGCGCGCGATCGAGCACGCCGAGCGGGCCGGCTTCGTGCGCGAGGGCGTCAGGCGCAAGGCGTACCGGCGCCACGGCGAGTGGGTGGACGGCGTCCTCTTCGGGCTGGTTCAGGAGGAGCTCGAAGACCGTTAGTGCGTCGAGCTCCAGAGCGTGGGGTCGAAGCCGAAAGTCTCGGAGAGAGGCTTCTGGGCGGCGGCATTGGCGGCCGCGCGACTCTCGCTGTACGTCCAGACGGTCTCGCGAATTGTGCCGTCCACGCGGTGGATCTCGACGCCCTTCGGATTGTGATCCTCGACGAACTCGGCGGCGAAGTCCGTCGCTTCGAGCAAGCTCGCGCTTTCGTACAGCGCCTCGCCGGCCCGGTAGCCGGGCTCGTACTCGACCTCGCGCACCTCGTAGATCGCCTGGTCCGACCCCGCGACCCTGAGCACCGCGTGAACCTCCTGCTCGTCCGGGTCGAGCTCGACTCCTTGCTGCTCGGCGAGCGCCCGCGCGAGTAGGGGCGCGGAGAGGAAGCCTGCGCCAACGATGATCTCGCCCAAAAGGCGGCGGCCTCCGCTTGCGCGTTGCTCGCCCAGAGCCCACTCGAGCTGGGACATGGTCAGGAATTCTTCCTCGAGAAGGAGCTTCCCGAGCGGTCGCCAAGCGGTCGGTTGGCTGACCTGGCGCGCGCCGGGCTTCCTGGCGGAGCTCGATTCGGCGCTTGTCGGCTCCAGCTCGACACCGTGCTGCCCCGCGAGGGCCCGACTGAGCGTGAAGGGCGTGATGTAGCCCGACTCGACCAGGATCTCGCCGATCAGCCGGCCGGTCCGCCGCTGCTCCGCGAGCGCCGCCTCCAGCTCGTCAGCGGCGAGTGAACCGTCCTCGACGAGCAGCTCGCCGAGAGGGCGCCAAGTGTACGAGGTGTAAAGCATCCTCCCTCTATCGGCAGAGCTAGGCTAGGTCCCCAGCCCATGGAGCTCATTCACACCTGCTACCGGATCACCGACATCGACCGCTCGGTCGCCTTCTACGAGGCGCTCGGCTTCGAGGAACGAGGTCGATTCCCGATCCGGGACGAGGCGAGCAATGTCTTCATGGGCCTTCCCGGCGATGGCAACCGGCTCGAGTTGACGTACAACTTCGGCGTCGACTCCTACGAGCCCGGCACGGGCTACGGGCACATCGCGGTCACGGTCGACGATCTCGACGCGACGCTCGCGCAGCTCGCCGAGCAGGGGATCGAGCCGGAGCGCGCGCCGTACACCGTCCGCGAGGGCGGCTCGCGGCTCTGCTTCGTCCGCGACCCGGACGGCTACCGGATCGAGCTCATCGAGCGCTGACGAGAGACAGGATGGCTCAGCCGACCAAGGTTGCCGAGGCTGTCCGAGCGCACTGTGTGGAGCGGTTCGGTGAGCCTTCCCGGCGAGCTGAGTTTCGGGTCAGAGGTGTGCCCATCGAGGTGCTCAAGTGGGGTCCTGACCGCCACTCCGAAGGCGTCAACCTGTCACGGTCGGATGGAGCGAACACTCGGCGGATAGCAGCCAAGAACACCGCGTCGAGTTCTTCACGGGCTTCATTCCGGAGAATGACGAAATCGCTAGACCGCTCGCGATGCTTGGGGATCAGGATGAACTCCTCGACCACGGACACACGGTCTCATTTCAAGAGCCACTTTGGCCTGCGACAAGCATGCGAACGTTCCTTGTTCTCCGGCCGCGCGTCGAACTCATCCCAGTACTGGTCTTCTCGAAGCGGCTGCATGTCGATTTTCTCCAGGCCATCCCCATTTACCCGACCGAACTCAACGCTAAGAAACGCTCGGGGCTCGACGCACTTCTAGCCCGCTGGGAGAAGCACAAAGTTCCATTTTGGGATCCGCAACGTGAAGCCAATCCCAGTGGTTCCGAAGCTGAAGCCTGACGCGACCCGGACTCGTACCGGGTCGAGCTCATCGAGCGCGTGAATCAACTTGCAGACGTGCTGTTCCTAGACGGCTACCGGATCGAAATCATCGAGCGCCCCGGCTGACCGGACTGTTCTTCGCTCGGAGACGCTCCGTTCGCACTTCCCGAGCTCGACGCTCGAGGGCGGACATGAGCTCATCCAGCTCCTCGACATGGACGCGGAAATCGTGAACGCGCCGAAACGTGTCGGCGATTTCGCCGAGGGAGCTATCGGGATCGCTGCCGAGCTGTGCAAGTCGCCGTTCGAGGCGCCCGAGCTCCGCGCCCAGGATGCGCGTGCAGGCTTGCCCTTCCTCCAGAAGCCTCCGCAGCTCGGCTTCGGTGATCGGGCGCGGCGGGTCTTCCAGTACGTCGCGCAGCCGCCGTCTCAGATCGGTGTCGAGCCCGAGCCAGGCGTCAGCGACCATGGCGTGGCAGAGTACTCAAGCCGCACCGTCGGTGAACGCCGGAGCGAGGCTGTTCGCAATCCGTGCTGTTGACGGGGATCACGATTGCGGCACGAAGACGAGCGCCGTGGTCGACCCCCAGTCGTTGTTGTTCCAGCCGGTACCGCCTGTGCCGCAGAGGCCGACCAAGTACTGGCCCGTTGCCAGCTGAAGGGTCCTGCTCAAGCCCATGGTGACCTTCGTGCTGGCCGGCAGTTGAAGTCCGATAATCCCGTTACCCACGGAATGGATCGAGCCTCCCGGCTGCTGGTAGCAGATGAAGAGATTGAGAGCGCCGGCCGGTGCGCCGAGGGTCCCAAACGCGTTGTTGGCGATGACGGCGATCAGCTGGGACGAGCTGGTCACGGTGACCGTTGCCGGCGCTCCGAAGAATTGCATCATCGGGGAGGGATTTGGCCCGCCGCCGATTGCGCTAACTCCCTGAACCACGCCTGAGGGACCCTGGATCACCTGAATCCCCTGGATCCCTTGAATTCCCTGCGAGCCGGCGGCCCCCGGGTCGCCCTTCGGACCCCTCGCCCCACGGAGCGCGGTTCTCGCCCTTCGGCTCAGATCACGCAACGGCGTCCGAGGCGAGCGCGTCCTCGTCTCCGAGCGGGCGACGGCCGACTGCGCCCGCGCCGATTGCCGCCGCCATCGCGCCGGCGACCTTGAGCAACGAGCGCCGAGTCAGGTGTCCGTCCATGCGGCGACGGTATACCGCCGGCATGAGAAAGCTCTAAGACTCGGGAATCTCGACGACGAGCTGTGTCTTCGAGGCGGTGGCCCCGAAGGGTCGCTTCTCCTCGAGGCCGATCACCCAAGTCACGACGGACTCGAAGTCGCCTGTCTTGACGACATTGAGCACGAAGCTGAATCCCTCGGGCCGGATCCGGCGCGGTCCCGTGTAGGTCGGCTTGACCTCCTCGCCGGAGATCTCGGCCGTCATCGCGGGCGCGAGCCGCACGACCAGGAAGGCGGAGCCCTCGATCTCAATCGGCTTTCCCGAGCCGTCTTCGAGCTTGGCGCTCGCGGCGGGCTCGTACGAGACCTTGAACCCGGGTCCCGGCGCCCCGCTCTTCTTGAAATCGAAGGTGATGCGGTCGCCGCAGTGGTCGGTGTGGGCGGTCACGTTCGTCAGGTACATCGTCTCGTCTCCGGGGGTAGGGCTCACCTGGGGAGAGGTCGCCATGCCCGCGGGCGGCTTGCAGCCGGCGGTCGTTGTTGTGTTCGCGGTGGTCGGTTCCGCCTCGTCCGCCGGCTTGCTCTGGCTGCCGCAGGCCGCGAGCGCGAGCGCGAGCACGATGAGTGCCGACGGTCGAATCACGCTCACGAGAGTACCCCTCGGCTCAGTCGCCGCTCGACCTCCGCGGCGTCGAGTCCTTCGATGTCGACCACCTTGGCGCGCCCGCTGCGCCCGGCGACCACGCGGATGGCTGTGCGCGGGACGCCGAGTACCTCACCGAGCAGCGCGCAGAGCGCCTCGTTCGCCCGGCCGCGCTCCGGCGGGGCCGCGACGCGCGCGCGCCAACCCTCACCGTGCCTGCCGAGGAGCTCGCTTCGCCGCGCGCCTGGGGAGACGGTCACGCTGATCCGGCCCATGCCCAGACTGTACGGGCCGCGCGTTACAGATTCGTTTCAAAGATGTCACGAACAGGTCACAGGCCTTGCGCTATGTTGTCTATTATGGCAACGAAGGCAGAGACACCATGGGGGAGGGCGACGCTTCTCGAGGAGCTGACGGTTCGACAGCGCGCCGGCGACAAGCGCTTCGCGTCGATCGTCCAGTTGCTCGAAGGGCCGAAAGGCGAACAACTCGTTCGCTTCGCCTACACCTCGGACGGGATCGCGAGGCGGGGGCCGGTGACCCTGCGCGCCCGCGACCTCGAGCGGTTGGCGGAGGGCCTCTCAGCTTGCCCGCGGCTTGCGGCGACCCTGCGCTTCGACGGTGTGAAGGAGGTGGTGGGCGGGAAGTGAGACATCGACATGGCTCTCGTGCTTCCTGTCGTCCTCGTTCTCGGCGTTGTGACGATGTTCTTCGTCGGGTTCGTGATCCCGCGCAAGTCGCGGGCTGTGCAGACGTGGATCGACAAGAAGTTCTTCGAAGGCCAGCGAAAGAGCGATGAGGCACCGGGACCGCTCGTGCCGGAAGCCGTGCACGAGACGCTCAAGGACTCGCGCACAACGCTTGACAGGAGCGCCAACGTCGGCCGCAAGGCGCGCGAGAAGACCGCGTCCTAGAAGCGGGCCGGCTCGAGCAAGCGCTCGCGCGAGGCCTCGACGAGTGCGCCCAGGATCAGGGCGCCGTCAGTCGAGCCCAGAAGCGGGTCGACCGCGTGCTCGGGGTGTGGCATGAGGCCCAGGACGTTGCCGTCCGCGTTGACGACGCCCGCGATGTCGTCGATCGAGCCGTTCGGGTTCTCCCCGTCGTACCGGAGCACGATCTGGCCCGACTCCTCGAGTTCGGCGAGGAGGTCGGCGTCGGCGAAGAAGCAGCCCTCGCCGTGCTTGATGGGGATCGTCAGCGTCTGCCCGACCTCGCAACGCGAGAGGAACGGTTCCGCGGCGCGCTCGACGCGCAAGGCCACGTCGCGGCAAACGAACGAGAGCGACTCGTTCGGGCGCAGCGCCCCCGGGAGCAGGCCGGCCTCGCAGAGCACCTGGAAGCCGTTGCAGATGCCGAGCACGAGACCGCCTTCCGCGGCGAACTCGGCCACCCCGCGCATCGCCGGCGAGAAGCGGGCGATCGCCCCCGCGCGGAGGTAGTCACCGTACGAGAAGCCGCCCGGCAGGACGACGGCGCCCACGTCGGGGAGCTCGGCGTCGGCATGCCAGACCATGACCGCTTCGGCGCCCAGGCCTTCGAGCGCGTTGGCCGCATCTCGATCGTCGTTCGAGCCGGGGAAGACGACGACGGCAACGCGTGGACGAGGGGTCTCGATCATGAGTTCTCCACGAGCTCGATCTCGTAGCTCTCGATCAACGGGTTCGCGAGGAGCTCGGCGCACATGCGCTCGACCTCGGCGCGGGCCTGCTCGGGATCGGATGCCTCGACCTCCAGGTCGACGAGGCGTCCCACGCGGGCGCCGTCGACGGTGAAGCCGAGATGACGGAGCGAGTTCTCGACCGCCTTTCCCTGGGGATCGAGGATGCCGGGCTTCGGTCTCACGAGCACGGTCGCCTTCATCGCAGCACGACCTCCGGATCGGCCGCGTAGTCGTCGAAGGGAATGCCCGTGATGCGCTCGAAAGCCTCGAGGTAGCGCGCTCGCGTGCCGGTGACGACTTCCTCGGACAGCTCCGGCCCCGGAGGATTCTTGTCCCAACCGAGCGATTCGGTGTAGTCCCGGACGAACTGCTTGTCGAAGGACGGCTGCGGCCCGCCCGGCGAGTATTCGTCCGCGGGCCAGAAGCGCGAAGAATCGGGCGTGAACACCTCGTCCCCGAGAACGATGGCGCCCTCGTTGTCGAGGCCGAGCTCGAACTTCGTGTCGGCGATGATGATCCCCTTGGCGGCTGCAGACTCGGCGGCCGTGCTGTAGAGCTCGATCGAGATTCGTTCCAGCTCCGCAAAGCGATCGTCGCCGACGAGCCCTGCGGCCTGCTCGGCGGTCAGCGGCTCGTCGTGGCCCTCGGCCGCTTTCGTCGTCGGCGTGAAGATCGGCGCGGGAAGCCGCTCCGACTCGCGCAGCCCCTCGGGCAGGGCGATCCCGCACACCTCGCCGCTCTCGCGGTAGCTCTTCCAGCCAGAGCCCGAGAGGTAGCCGCGCACGACGCACTCGATCGGGAGCATCACGAGCCGGCGGCATTCCATCGACCGCCCGTCCTCGCGGATCGCGAGCAGGTGGTTTGGGACGATCTCCCGCATGCGCCTGAACCAGAAGCCCGAGAGCCCCGTCAGCACGCGGCCCTTGTCCGGGATCTCCGTCGGCAGGACGACGTCGAAGACGGAGATGCGATCGCTGGCGGTGAGCAGCAGACGCTCCTCGTCGAGCGAGTAGAGCTCGCGCACCTTGCCGCTCGCGATGTGCGCAGTCTCGGTCTCAGGCATGGACCGGCTCCCCTCGCCCGGCGAGCGCGTGGAGGCGCTCGAAGACCGCGTCGACGTGGCGCGTGTAGTGGCCGAGATCGAACAGGGTGTCGAGCGTAGCGGCGTCGAGCCGACCGGCGAGCTCGGGATCGGCGCGCACGAGCTCGGGGAAGTCGAGCTCCTCCTCCCAGGCGCGCATCGCGTGTCCCTGGACGAGCCGGTAGGCCTCCTCTCGGGAGAGCCCGGAATCGACGAGCGCGAGCAGCAGGCGCTGGCTGAAGAAGAGCCCGCGGCTCGACTCGAGGTTCTTGCGCATCCGCTCCGGCTTGACAACGAGCCCGTCGACGAGCCAGGCGAAGCGGTCGAGCATGTAGTCGAGCGCGAGGAACGAGTCCGGGATCGTCACGCGCTCCGCGGAGGAGTGAGAAATGTCGCGCTCGTGCCAGAGCGCGACGTTCTCCAGGCCGACGAGGGCGCCCGCCCGCACGATTCGTGCCAGCCCGCAGATCCGCTCGGCGACGACGGGATTTCGTTTGTGCGGCATCGCCGAGGAGCCCTTCTGGCCCTTCCCGAACGGCTCCTCGACCTCACCGACCTCGGTCCGGGCGAGGTGCCTGATCTCGAGCGCGAACCGCTCCAGCGACGCGGCAACGACAGCGAGCGAGGTCAGGAGCTCCGCATGGCGGTCGCGCTGGACGATCTGGGTCGAGGCGGGCTCGGGCTCGAGGCCGAGGCGCTCGCAGGCGAGGCGCTCGAGCTCGGGATCGGTCGCGGCGTAGTTGCCGACCGCGCCGGAGAGCTTTCCCACCCGCACGCCCTCGAGCGCATGTCCGAGCCGGCCGCGGGCCCGGTCGAGCTCGAATGCCCAGACCGCGAGCTTGAGGCCGAACGTCGTCGGCTCCGCATGGACACCGTGGGTGCGGCCGATCGTGAGCGTGAGGCGGTGCTCGTCTGCGCGCGCGACGACCGCCTCGAATGCACGGTCGAGCCCGTCCGCGATCAACTCGCCCGCGGCGCGCAGCTGGAGGGCGAGGGCGGTGTCGACGACGTCGGAGGAGGTCAGGCCGTAGTGGAACCAGCGCCCCTCAGGCTCGAGCTCGCCCGCCACGGCGTCCACGAAGGCCGCGACGTCGTGCTGGGTCTGCTCCTCGAGCTCGGCGACGCGGGCCGGCGAGGGAGGTGTTGCCCGGGCGCGGATCTCCTGCGCGGTCTCGGCGGGGACGACGCCGAGCTCGGCCCAGGCATCGAGCGCGGCGAGCTCGACCTCGAGCCAGCGCTCGAGCTTGCCCTTGTCCGACCAGATGCGGGCCATGGCCGGGCGGGAGTAGCGAGCGATCACTCGTTCGATTGTAGAGACGGGCTCTGCGGGTACCCGCCGCCCTGGGCGAGGATGCGCGCGGCGAGGATCGCGGCATTGCGGGCGCCGTCGATCGAGACGCACGCGACCGGGACGCCCGGCGGCATCTGCGCGATCGCGAGCAGCGCGTCGAGGCCGCCCCCGACGCTCTTCGACGACCGGAGCGGGACGCCGATCACCGGCAGGTCGCTGTAGGAGGCGACGACGCCTGGCAACGCTGCCGCCATGCCGGCGCCCGCGATGATCACGCGCACGCCACGGAGCTGTGCCGTCGAGGCGTACTCGGCCACGCCCCGCGGGTCGCGGTGAGCCGACAGCACCTTCAGCTCGTGCGAGATCCCGCGCTCCCTGAGCTCCGCGAGCGCGGGGTCCATCGACTCGAGGTCCGACTCCGAGCCGACGAGGATTCCGACGAGAGGACCCGGCTCGTCGAGCGCCTCGAGCAGGCCGAGCGGGGAGGTACGGGGCTGACGCTCAGCCGACGACGTTCACCGCCTTCTCCGCGATGTCGCGCCGATACCGCACGCCTGGGAACGAGATCAGCTCGCACGCGTCGTATGCGCGAGAGCGAGCCTCCTCGAGCGTGTTGCCGACGCCGGTCACGTTGAGGATCCTGCCACCGCTCGTCACGAGCTGCCCGTCGCGCATCGCCGTGCCCGCGTGGAACACGAGCGCTCCGGCCGCCTCGGCCTCCTCGACTCCCTCGATCGGCGACCCCGTGTCGCGGGACTCCGGGTAGCCCGGTGCGGCGAGGGCGACGGTCACCGCCGCCGTGTCCGCGACCTCCAGCGCGACCTCCCCGAGATCGCCTCCCGCCGCAGCGGCGAGAGCCTGCGCGAAGTCGCCTTCGAGGCGAGGGAGGATGGCCTGCGACTCGGGGTCTCCGAAGCGGCAGTTGAACTCGAGCACGCGCGGCCCATCCGCCGTCAACATGAGGCCGGCGTAGAGGCAGCCGATGAACGGCGTCCCGCGCGCCGAGAGCTCCTCGATGACTGGACGGTGAATCGAGTCGACCAGAGCCGCGACGTGTCCGTCGTCCAGCTCGGGGACGGGAGAGAACGACCCCATCCCGCCCGTGTTCGGCCCCGTGTCGCCGTCGCCGACCCGGCTGTAGTCGCGCGACTCGGGCAAGGCCAGGACGTTCGTTCCGTCGACGAGCGCGAAAAGCGAGAGCTCCTCGCCCTCGAGCAGCTCCTCGATCACGAACTCATCGCCGAACGCGGCGACCGCTCGCAGCGCCGCCTCGAGCTCGTCCTGCGTCCGGCAGACGAAGACGCCCTTGCCCGCGGTGAGCCCGTCGGCTTTGACCACGCAGGGTGCGCGGGCCACCGACATCTTCTCCGCCGCCGGCACCCCCGCCGCGCGCATGATCTCCTTCGCAAAGTCTTTCGAGCCCTCGATCTTCGCGGCCGCCGAGCTGGGGCCGAAAACGGCGACACCGCCCCGCCGGAGCTCGTCGGAAACGCCTTCCACGAGCGGCGCCTCCGGTCCAATGACCACCAGGTCCGCAGACAGCGTGCGCGCAAGCCCGAGCAGGCTCTCGCCGTCTTCGGCGCGGATCGGATGGCATTGACCGAGGCGCGCGATGCCCGGGTTTCCAGGCGCCGCGTGGAGCTCCTCGAGCGCCGAGCTCTGTGCGAGCTTCCAGGCAAGCACGTGCTCCCGCCCGCCGGAGCCGACGACGAGGACTTTCACGCGGCGAAGCCTACTCACGGGCCCGGGCGTTTGAAAGACTCGCGCACATGCACGTTGAGGTCGTGTCAGAGTGAGCCCGCCCGAAGGCGCGGCCACGTTTCGGGTCTCCGCCGACGCGTACGACAGGTTCGTCGGCCGCTACGCGCCGGCTCTGTCGGCGGCGCTCATCGGAGTCGCGACGATCGATCCGGAGATGCGCGTCCTCGATGTCGGCTGCGGGCCCGGTGGGCTAACCCGCGCTCTCGCGGACCGGGTCGGAGCGGAGAACGTCGCTGCGGTGGATCCCTCGGAGCCGTTCGTCGAAGCATGCCGCGCCCGTGTCCCCGGAGCCGACGTTCGCGTGGGCTCGGCCGAGCAGCTGCCCTTCGAGAACTCGACGTTCGACGCAGTCCTCTCCCAGTTGGTGGTCAACTTCCTGGACGATGCCGAGCGCGGGGTCCGCGAGATGAGGCGGGTGAGCCTCCGGGGCGGGACCGTGGCCGCGTGTGTCTGGGATTACGCGGAAGGCATGACGATGGTCCGCGCGTTCTGGGACGCTGCGCTCGAGGTCGCACCCGAGGAGGCGGCGTCGCGTGACGAGGGGACGACGATGCGCTACTGCAGTCCCGATGGTCTCGCCGCTCTCTGGCTGTCGGCGGGCCTGATGGACGTCGAGGTCGGCGAGCTCGTCGTCAGCGCCGAGTACGAGAGCTTCGACGACCTCTGGGCGCCCCTTCCGAGCGGGGTGGGCCCGGCCGGCGCCTTCTGCGCGTCGCTCGATCCCGAGCGGCAAGAGGCCCTTCGGGTCGCTTGCTCGCGGCGCCTGGGCGACCCGCACGGGCCGTTTAGGCTCGAGGCGCGCGCCTGGTACGCGGTCGGAAGGGCCTAGCCCGCGAGGACGGTCTCGAGGCCGCGTCGGGCGAGCACGCTCTCGCGGTCGGCGCCCGTTCCGATCAGGCAGACCTCGACGCCGAGCTCGCTCTCGACGAACTGGACGTAACGGCGAGCGGCGTCCGGCAGGGCGTCGAGATGGCTGACGTCGTCGAGCGGCTGCTCCCAGCCCGGCAGCGTCTCGTAGATCGGCTCGCAGTGGTGGAAGTCGCTCTGGTGGGCCGGGAACTCGTCGGTCTCGGAGCCGTCGCGCAGCCGGTAGCGCACGCAGACGGGCAGCTCGGCGAACGTCGAGAGGACGTCGAGCTTCGTCAGCGCGAGCGACGTCATGCCGTTCAGCCGCACCGCGTAGCGGAGGCCGACGAGGTCGAGCCAGCCGCAACGACGCTGCCGGCCGGTCACGGTGCCGTACTCGCCCCCGAGCTCGCGGAGGCGCTCCTGGTCCGGCCCCTGGATCTCCGTCGGGAACGGGCCCTCGCCGACCCGGGTCACGTACGCCTTGGCGACGCCGATCACGCGGTCGATCCGGTTCGGCCCGATGCCGATTCCCGTCGCGGCTGCGCCAGCGATCGGGTTCGACGAGGTGACGAAGGGATACGTGCCGTGGTCGAGATCGAGGAGGGTCGCCTGCGCGCCCTCGCAGAGCACGGCCTTCCCCTCCCGGAGTGCGCGGTCGACGAGGAGTGAGGTGTCCGAGATGTACGGACGCAACCGCTGCGCGTAGCCCTCCGAGCGCTCGACGATCTCCTCGAGATCGAGCGGCGCCGCGCCGTAGACGCGCTCCAGCCAGACGTTCTTCTCGGCGAGCGCGATCTCGATTTTCTGGCGCAGGATCTTCGGGTCGAAGAGGTCCTGGACGCGGATGCCGAGGCGCGCGGACTTGTCCGCGTAGGCGGGGCCGATCCCGCGCCGCGTCGTCCCGATCTGGAGCTTGCCGAGGCGCCGCTCGCTGGCCTGGTCGAGCGCGACGTGCCAGGGCATGATCAGGTGCGCGTTCCCGGAGACGCGAACCGTCTCCGTTGAGACTCCGCGGCCCTCGAGCTCGTCCAGCTCCTCGACGAAGACGCCGGGATCGATCACGCAGCCCGCCCCGAGCACGCAGACCTTGCTCCAGAGGATCCCTGACGGCATGTGCTTGAACTTGTAGGTCTCGCCGTCGGCGATGATCGTGTGGCCCGCGTTCGGGCCGCCCTGGTAGCGGCAGACGAGGTCGGAGTGCTGGGCGAGCAGATCGACGATCTTGCCCTTGCCCTCGTCCCCCCACTGCGCGCCGACGATGACTGTCGCGGGCACGGACGATCAGTCTGCCAGAACGGGTCGGCTGTCAGAATCCGTTCGATGCGCTCGTTCGCACCGGCGCTCTTGCTCCTCGTGTTCTCCGCTTGCGGGGGATCTTCACCGGGGCAGGGATCTCCGCCGCGACAGGTCCACAATGACCAAGTCAACGCTGTTCGATGCATCCTCAGCGGCGGCGAGAGCGGGATCGTCCCGGACACGGTCGCGAATTCAGGGGACAACGTTGCCGGGGAGTTCGAATTGAAATTCCCGCTCTCCGATAGTGGTTACGCTGTCTTGGACGTCGTTGTCGGCTACAGCTCTGATCGCGCGACCGCACGCATCGGAGCGAGGTCACTGCGGAAGAGTCTGCCGCTGGACGTGCAGTCAGCCCGAGCCTGGGAACGGCACGACGGGAACGTCGTCTTCGAGGCCTTTGGCCCCCTCTACGTCCGGGGCTTCGAAGAAAATCTGCCTTCTGGGGTAACTCCCGCTGATCTCGAGCGAGAGGTTGAACGCGTCTCCGGTGAGGTGCGCGAGGCGTTGGACGACTGCCTGACGAAGGCGGGGCGCGACTGACTATCAGAGCGGCGAGATCGCTTCGGCTGTGACCGGGTCGCCGGCTCGGACTACGTGGATCGAATGGCCGCGCGGGCAAGTCGCCCAGCTGTGGTTCTGTCCGAGCCGGAGCGTCCCCCGGACCGTCAGGCCCGCGAATTCCCCTCGCGGCTCGAGCTCCGCGCAGGCCTCGCAGACGACCGTGAAGGCCGTCGCGCGGACAGGGAGGACGACGGTTTGCTCGAAAACGGCCACAGCTAGGCCGCGAGGTCGGCGAACTTCGCGTAGCGCTTGAGGAACGAGAGCTTCTCCGAGCCCGTCGGCCCGTTCCGGTGCTTCGCGCAGATGACCTCGGCGAGCCCCTGCTGGTCGGTCTCCTCGTTGTAGTACTCGTCGCGGTAGATGAAGAAGACGAGGTCACTGTCCTGCTCGAGGCTGTTGTGAACGGTCATGTCTTCTGCGACAAAGTTGTGCAATCCCTCCACGGTGAGGTCATAGGTCTCCTCCTCGCCGGCCGGCTCGATCGAGACAATCTGGTCCCAGTAGACGTCGCTGAGCGCGAGATTCGCGAGTTCGTCGGAGTCCACGAGCTCAGCGACAAGGAGCGTACGCGCGCGGCTCAGGCCTGACTTGTAGAGCGTTGAGCCGCAATACCGGGTGCCCAGCCCTCGCTGGAGCTCGCGGGCCGTGGTGCTGGCCGCTTGCATCGCCGGTTTGACGTGCGTTTCCCAAGCCGTTGCGGGCAAGGTGTCCCGGTTGGTGTTCGCAGTCATGCTGTCGATTCGCTCCATGATCTGCATCCGTGTGCGTCGCCGGCGATCGCCCACTGCCCCGACGACGGCGAGGAACTCCTGAAGATCGGGTCGCCCGCTCAGCGAGACTCGCCAGCTCGGCCGCCCTTTGCCGGGCATCGGCACAGGACTGACACGTGCGTTGATCCCGAGCCGCAGCAAGAGTGACATCACATCCCGACTCAGACCTTCGCTTGACGAGTCAAATCGAACGGCCGGATACACCTTCGAGTTCATAATCGTCCCGTCGGTCGCCCAGAGATGGCGCAGGAAGGTCGCGATACTCGCGAGTGGCTGTTCGAAGACCTTCGGAGGCACGCGCTTCTCGTACGAGCGCAGTCCGAATGCATCGAGCTCATCGAGCCACGCGGCGACAGGGTTTCGAACGCCGTGGGTGAGCGGGAAGCTCGCCGGCAGGTAGACCTGATACCAGGTGCGCTCGCCTTGAACGCGGGGCCGAATGTCGTCACCGAAGACGTCGGTGGCAAGCCCCCCGACGAGGTCGGCGAGCTCACGCTCGCGGCTCGTGTACTGAATCGCGTGCGTGGGGAGAGTGCAGCCGTCGCCGATCAGATGTCCGAGCAGCGCGAGCTCGGCGTCGCTCATCGTCGGCGTCACGGATCCGTAGCTGTAGAGGTTCCGCGGAACCGCCATCTGCATGCCGGGCTCGAGGTCGTCGAGCCGGCGCCAGCCGTCGAAGGCTCGAAACTTGTGATTGGCCGTGGCACGGATCGTCCGCCCGAGCCGCGTCGTGAGGCGGAAGATCGGCTTACGTCCAGTCGAAAACGCCCTCAGGATTCGTCGCGGCTCGAGCCGCCACGTCTCCTCGTTGAGAGCGAGTACGTGCTCACCCTCCCTCCCGATCAGATCGCGGATCGGCACATACCGCCCCGACTCGGGTAAGAAAACCCTCGACTCGCCGGTCAGGCAACCCGATTCACGTAGGTCGGACAGGATCGGGCGCTTGTCGTGGCGCTGCTCGACGGCCCGCGAGAGCTGCGAGAGCGCCAGCACCGGGACCTCGAGGTCGCGGGCGAGCACCTTCAGCTGCCGCGAGATCTGCGAGACCTCCTGGACGCGGTTCTCGGCGCTCGCGCCAGAGGTCATCAGCTGCAGGTAGTCGACGACGATCAGGCCGAGGTTCGGCTGCTGGGTCTTCAGGCGCCTGGCCTTCGAGCGGATCTCCATCATCGTGATCGAGCCCGTGTCGTCGACGTAGATCGGCGCCTTCGCGAGCTTGTCGCAGGCCGCCGTCAGGCGCGGCCAGTCGTCGACGGCGAGCTTCCCGCTGCGCAGCCGCTGCGACTCGACCTTCGCCTCGCTGCACATCAGCCGCTGGGTGACCTCCGACTTCGACATCTCGAGCGTGAAGAGCGCGACCGGCGTCTGGTGGCGAACACCGAGGTTGGCCGCGATGCACAGGGCGAGCGCCGACTTGCCCATGCTCGGCCGCGCCGCGATGATGATCAGGTTGCCGGGCTGGAAGCCGGACGTCACGCGGTCGATGTCCTTGAAGCCCGACGGCACGCCGGTGATCTCCTCGCCCGACTCGTAGAGCGCCGTGATGCGCTCGAAGCTCTCCTTGAGCAAAGACTCGATGTGGCTGAACTCGGTCGAGGTCCGGCTCTGGGAGAGCTCGAAGACGATCTGCTCCGCCTGGTCGACGAGCTCGCGGGCGTCGCCGGGGCGCTCCCAGCCGAGGCGGGCGACCTCACCGCCTGCGCGGATGAGACCGCGCAGGGTCGCCATCTCGCGCACGATCTTCGCGTAGTGGCCCGCGTTCGCGGTCGCGGGGACGAGAGCGGCGAGCTCGTGGATGCGGCCGCGTCCCCCGGCCCCCTCCAGCTCCCCGCGCTCCTCGAGCTCGTCGACGAGCGTGATCGCGTCCACCGGCTCGCCGCGCGCGTAGAGGGCGAGCGCGGCCCGGTAGACCTTGGCGTGGCTCTCGCGGTAGAAGTCGCCGGCGTCGAGGACCTCGCTGACCGCCCCGATCGCGCCGGGGGAGAGCATCATCGCGCCGAGGACGGACTCTTCGGCATCGAGATTCTGCGGCGGGACCGGGGCGGTCTGCGGCGACTGGGCGGTCAGAGCCACGTCGGAATTAGTGGGGTCTGGAAGAGCCGATATCAAGGCAGGGAAAACTCCGGTCGCGGGGCGATGGCCACGGACGAAAAGTGGCCCGCTTGCAGGGCTAGGGAACGCACGTTCGTCCGATTTTCACCAGGCTGTCGGACATCATCCCCAGCTCCTCGAACACTCGGAGGCGCTGAATTTCCCTCTCTTTGCGGAATCTTCCGCAAGTTGTCCACAACCCGTCAGAGGGCTGTGGATAACTAGGCGCTCTCTTGTGACTCCTCGGCCGGTGCGGGCTCCTCGGCGCGGGCATCGACCGGCGCGGGCTCCTCGGGCGCGGCCTCGACCGGCGCAGCCTCACCCTCGGCGGCGCCCGGCGATCCCTCCTCGGCAGCGGCTTCGGCCTCCTG
>WNGB01016606.1_pt1 | contig 16369 bp, 12 predicted proteins | sample 5400681 | NCBI WGS metagenome assembly WNGB01 (sample SAMN13153367, study PRJNA577476) | soil metagenome | isolation source: 115 cm soil or saprolite under grassland replicate 2 | place: USA:California | collected 2016-06-15 | reverse complement strand
TCGAACGGCGTGGGCGGGTCGAGCAGCAGCCGGAAGCTGAGCAGCTCCTGCCCGGACTCGTCGCGCGGGCGCAGCCGCGCCTCGCCGACCGCCTCGCGCACCGGCTTGTCGTAGGTGAAGATTGTCTCGTGTTCGATGTGCAGTCTCATGCGGTCGTCAGTCGTCAGTTGCCAGTTGCCGGCAGCTAGCAGGGCGCAGGGCGAAGATCCCAAGTCCCAAGTCCCAGGGCGCAGGTTGCAGGGCGCAGTCGGGTAAGATTGCGTTTCCGTACGTCACCACTCCTGACTCCTGGCTCCTGACTCCTGACTCAGCGCTTGTTGCCGTGCTTGAAGTTGCTGGTGACCTTGGCCATGACGATTTGTTCCGATCGCCTGTGCTCGCCATGATTTAGCCGGCCTTCTGCATGGTGTGGCCCGCCAGGGGCTAAGCAAGAGCCGTGCCCTGGTTGGTGCTCCGTGCTGCGCGCCGCGCGCCGCGGACAGATTGCGTATCGCCAATTCTATTGTCATTCAATGACCGGAGTTACGCGGTGGCGTTGAATTGGGTATGGCACGGATTGTCAAAGCTCCTATCGTGGGGATTGTTTCGCCCGTAGGGCGAAACAATCCCCACGATAGGAAAGAAAAAATCCGTTGGATTGAACGAATTAAGCCGTGAATCCGTTCAATCTGTTCCCGAAATCCGTTGGCAGGAGTCTCCTGTCACCATCATATCTTGACTATGACGTAGCGGCCATGTGCTTGATGGCACACCACCAGCAATGAAAATGAGCTTCACAGCGGAAGCGACCGCTCATTTTCAGCCCAGCCCTAGACATCGCCCCGTCACCTTGTCACCTTATCACCTTGTCACCTTGTCATCTTGTCATCTTGTCACTGCTGCTGCTGTTGCGCCTCATAGAATCGGTCGCGCGGCGGGCTGCCGGGCGGCACCAGCGTAGCGACGAAATAGCTCTGGACGATCGCCTCGCCGACGCCGTTGATCTTGCGCTCCATGTCGTCCAGGTAGACGTGCAGGTCGGCCAGCGCCTCGCGGATATCCAGATAGGTCAGCTCGGCGCACAGCCGGCCAAGCAGCCGCTCGGCGGCGTTGGATGGCCGCTCGGGCGGGCTTCCGGAGATCCGCGAGAGCGAGTTGCGGGTCTGCTCCAGGCAGAACGCCACGCTCCGTGGGAACGTCCGGTCGAGCAGCAGAAAGTCGACCACGCGCCAGGCCTGGAGCTGCGAGTGCGATCGGCGGTACGGCTCGAACGCGCTGCACGACTTGAGCAGCGCGATCCACTGCAGGCTGGCCAGCGGCTTGCCCTCCCCGCCGCCGTTGGTCGCCAGCGCGCTATACTTTACGTCGAGGATGCGCGCGGTCTTGTCGGCGCGCTCCAGAAACTTGCCGGCCTGGATGAACTCCCAGCCCTCGCCGTGAGCCATCGTCGCGTCGGTGACACCCTGGAACAGGTGCGAGCCATTGCGGATCTCGTCGAAGAACTCGTAGGGGTTGAGCGTGATCGCGGCCATGTCGGCGCCCGAGATGATGTGGTAGAGCCGGTTGATCTGCTCCCACATCTCGCGGCTGATCTGCTCGCGCACCGCGCGGGCGTTCTCGCGCGCGCGGCCAACGCACGACAGGATAGCGTTCGGGTTGTCGGGGTGGCGCGTCAGAAACGCCATCACGCTCGCGGCGTCGTAGCGCTCGTACGCGCCCGCGAACATCACGCGGTCGCCGGTGATCGCGATCAGCGGCTCCCAGGCCAGCTCCTGGCTGACGCCGGGCGCGTCGAGCGAGGCCTGAAAATTCACGGCGATGATCCGCGCGACGTCCTCGGCCCGCTCGAGGTAGCGCGACATCCAGAACAATGACTCTGCTACACGACTGAGCATCTGTTACCCCTGACAGGGTGACAAGGTGAGGGGGTGACAAGGTGAGCTTTCTCGACTGCAATGTCACCCTGTCACCTTGTCACCTTGTCACCTTGTCATTCATCTAGCACCCAGGTATCCTTACTGCCCCCGCCCTGCGAGGAGTTGACCACCAGCGATCCGCGCCGCAGGGCGACACGCGTCAGGCCGCCGGGCACGATCGTGATGCCGCGGCCCGAGAGGATGTAGGGCCGAAAGTCGATATGGCGTCCCTCGAAGCGTCCGTCCGCGAAGGTCGGGTGGCGGCTGAGCGCGAGCGTCGGCTGGGCGATGAAGTTGCGCGGCTGTGCGCGGATCTTCTCGGCGAAGCTGGCCCGCTCGGCCACGGTGGCGTGCGGCCCGACCAGCATGCCGTAGCCGCCCGACTCGTTGACCGCCTTGACCACCAGCTTGTCCAGGTTCTCCAGGATGTAGGCGCGCGCCGACGGGTCGTCGGCGCGATAGGTCGGCACGTTGTCGAGGATTGGCTCCTCGCTCAGGTAGAAGCGGATCATGGCCGGCACGAACGGGTAGATCGCCTTGTCGTCGGCCACGCCGGTGCCGACCGCGTTGGCCAGCGTGACGCGGCCGGCACGGTAGGCGTTGAACAGACCCGCGCAGCCGAGCATCGACTCCGAGCGGAACGCCAGCGGGTCGAGGAAGGCGTCGTCGATCCGACGGTAGATCACGTCCACCGGCTGGAGCCCGTGGGTTGTGCGCATATAGATCCGGTTCTCGTAGGCAACCAGGTCGCGCCCCTCGACCAGCTCGACGCCCATCTGGCGGGCCAGGAACGAGTGCTCGAAGTAGGCCGAGTTGAAGACGCCGGGCGTCAGCAGCGCCACGGTCGGCGAGTCGACCCCGCGCGGCGCGACCGCGCGCAGCGTCTCCAGCAGCGCCTGCGGGTAGTGCTCGACCGGCAGCACGCCGGAGCGCTCGAACAGGCGCGGGAAGGCCCGCTTCATCGCGGCGCGGTTCTCGAGCACGTAGGAGACGCCCGAAGGGCTGCGGCCGTTGTCCTCCAGCACCAGGTAGCGCCCGCGCTCGTCGCGCACCAGGTCGGACCCGACGATGTGGATGTAGACGCCGCTGGGCGGGTCGACGCCGACCATCAGGTCGCAGAAGCCCTGGGCGCCCAACACAAGCTCGGCCGGGATGATCCCCTCGTGCAGGATGCGCTGCTCGTGGTAGACGTCCTGGAGGAACATGTTGAGCGCGGTGACGCGCTGGCGCAGGCCGCGGTCGAGCATTTGCCACTCGGCGTGGGGAATGATCCGCGGCACCAGGTCGAATGGAAAGATCCGCTCGATGCCCTCGTGCGCGCTGTAGACGGTGAAGGTGATGCCCTGGTAGAGGAACGAGATATCGGCCGCGCCGATCCGCTGGTCGTAGTCGTCCCGCGACAGCTCGCTCAGGCGCTCGAACAGGCGCCGGTAGTGCGGCCGCGGCTGCCCGGGCTCCTCGAACATCTCGTCGAAGAATCCGCCGGTCGTGTAGCCGTCGAACAGGTCGCCCATGCGGCGCCCCTCACCTTTCAGATCGATCTGCAACCTGGGGAGAAGGCGCCTTCGCCGCTCGGTTCATCTTCGGTGTGCGGCGATTATACTCGAAGGGCGAGCCGGTGACAAGGCGACACCAGTTACGAGTTAAGAGTGCAAAGTTAAGAGTTAAGAATTGTTCATCTGATAACTCTTAACTCTTAACTTTGCACTTTTAACTTTTACGGGCGTACCGCCCCATCAGCTTGGCCTGGCCGATCACGTGGCCGCGCATGGTGGCCTCGATCTCCTGGCGCGGGCGCTCGGCCGGCACCAGCAGCGACGGGATGTCGAGCGCGTAGAGCGTGAAGAAGTAGCGGTGCGCGCCGCCGCCGCGCGGCGGGCAGGGGCCGCCGTAGCCAACCCTGGAGAAGTCGTTCATGCCGGGCGTGCCGAGCGCGCCGACGTTCGCGAGGCCGGCCGGCAGCTCGCGCTGCGCGCCGGGGATGTCGTAGAGCACCCAGTGGGTGAACGTGCCGCGCGGCGCGTCCGGGTCGTCCACGATCAGCACGAAGCTCCTGGCCTCCGGCGGGCCGTCCCAGCCCAGCGGCGGCGCGCTGTTCTCGCCGTCGCAGGTGTACCTGGCCGGGATCGCCGCGCCCTCGGCAAAGCCGGCGCTCGTCAGGTTGAAATTCGCCACCGTACCTCCTCCTTGCGCCTGCGGCGTCGGCTGCCCACGCGTCGCCGCCCCGCATGCTGCGAGACAAACGAGCGCCAGGGTCAGCCAGATTGTGCCGCGCACTACCGTCATTGCTATCTGCTCCCAGCTGAGTCAGCAACATCAATGCCGAGGTTTGAACGAGGAGCAGCGGAAGCAGCGGTAGTGGCGGAATGTGAAGATGGAAGAGCCGTTCCGCATTCTAAGCCACCTCGCTCACCCGCCCGACCACAAACTTCAGGTAGCGCCCCTCCGGGAAGTGCGCCGGGACGGGGTGGTCGAGCGGCTGGCCGGCCTCGTGAATGATCTGGAGGCGCGCGCCGGCGCTGACCCCCGCCGCCGCCAGCGTCTCCTTGAACGCCTCGGGCCCGACCTGGCTGGTGCAGCTCGCGGTCGCCAGCAGCCCGCCGGATGCGACGCAGCGCATGGCCAGCGCGTTGAGCCGCGCGTAGGCGCGCAGCGCGGCGTAGCGGCTCTGCCTGCTCTTCGCGAAGCTCGGCGGGTCGAGGATCACCAGGTCGAAGCGGCGCCCCTCGGCGGCGTAGCGGCCCAGCAGCTCGAAGCAGTTGGCCGTCTCGAAGGCGTGCCGCGCGCCATCAAAGCCGTTCAGGGCGATGTTGGCCGCGGCGGCGGCGGCCAGCCCCTTGCCGACGTCGGCGCTGACGACCTCGCGCGCGCCGCCGCGCAGCGCGTAGAGCGAGAACGCCCCGGTGTAGCGCCCACCGCTCAGGCCCTCGACGAAGCGCCGGTTCTCACGGTGGTCGAGGAACAGGCCGGTCTTCTGGCCGCCGTGCAGGTCGGCGTAGAGCTGAACGCCGTGCTCGCGCACCACCAGCCTTGTCGGGGGAATGTCGCCAGACAAGGAGACCAGGAGATGGGGAGACAAGGAGCGATCTTCATTGTGAGTCTGCTGGTCTCCTGGTCTCCTGGTCTCCTGGTCTCCTGCATAAACGGCCGCGCCTGGTTTCAGCACCACCCCGCGCAGTGTCGGATCGATCTCGTGCAGCGCGGCGACCAGCCAGTCGAGCAGATCGCCGGCGCCGCCCATGTAGGTCTGGACGACGGCGAAGTCGCCGTAGCGGTCCACCGTGATGCCCGGCAGCCCGTCGCCCTCGCCGAAGAGCCAGCGGTAGGCCGTGCAGCCGGCGTCGCGCAGCGGCGCGCGCAGCTCCCAGGCGTCGCGCACCCGCTCGCGCAGCCAGCGCGCGTCGGGCAGCTGGCGCTCCGAGAAGATCCGCAGCGCGATCGGCCGCTCGGCGTCCCACAGCCCGTAGCCCGACCACCCGCCGCAGCGCGCGCACACCCAGGCCCCGCTGGGCAGGCGCAGGCCCGGCGGCACGTGGTCGCGGTAGACCCACGGGTGGCCCTGGGCCAGCCGCTCCTTGAGGTGGCCGGGCAGGCTGATGTCGGGGATCTTAGGCATAGTGCTTCGCTAGCGCCACTGGCTCATCCACCGCATGGACTTGCCCCATGTGCTCTTCGAGAGATCCCACAACCCCCCGATATCAAACATCCGTAGCTTTGCCATGCCGCGCTTTTGCAGCGCATCCAGATGTTTTCGGTCTTGCTTGAGTACGGCGTTGAAGTCCTGCCGCGCGAGTCCTGGCTTGCCATCCGCCAGCCTGATACACCCGCGCTGGTAGAGCACAGGGACGTTTGTGGGGTCTGGCTTGAGCGCGTCGGTCATATCTTGCGCGGCTTCCGAAAGCTTCTTCCGCTGGAAATAGACCTTGCCGCGCTGGTAGAGCGTTGGGGCATGGTCACGGCGATGCCTAAGCGAGGCCGTAAAGTCTGTGAGAGCGTCGTCGAGCTGTCCCTGGTCCGCATAAACCCTGCCACGCCCGTGTAGCGCGTCCGGCTGATTGGGGTCGACATGGAGCGATTGCCGAAGGTCGGCCAGCGCTTTTTCCGGCCGACCCAGCCGGCGCCAGACACGTGCGCGGGCGTTCAGCGCCTCGACGACGTCGAGGCGGCCATCGAGCGCCGCGTTCAAGTCTGCCAGGGCGCGCTGTGGCTGGCCAAGCTGGAGCAGGATAATGCCGCGCCTGGTAAGCGAAGGGGCATGGCGCGGGCGCAAGTCAAGCGCGGCGGTGTAATCGTCGAGCGCCGCCTGGCGAGCCCTCGTGCGGTCAACCGCGCTGGCCGGGGGCTGCGCTTTGCTTTCCCAGAGCTGCCCACGCGCGTAGCGTGCGTCGGGGTCGTCGCGCAGCTCGATCGATCGGTTGAGGTCGTCCATGGCGCGGGCTGTGTCGCCCCGGGCCATGTGGACCTGCCCGCGGTGGTAGTGCATGTCGGGCTGATCCGGCAGCAAATCGAGCGATTTGTCGAGGTCCAGCAGCGCGACCGGGTCATTAGCCGGCCGGTAGGCGCCGCGCAGGCCGAACGCGATCGGGTCGTCGTTGCGCAGGTTGATGGCCGCGGTGAGATCGTCGAGCGCCTCCTTGGTGTTGCCCAGGGCTTTCCGGACGCGCGCGCGGTCGATCCACATGTCCGGGTCGTCCTGGCGCCGGCCGAGCGCCGCATCGAAATCGGCCAGCGCTTCCGGCAACTTGCCGTGCGCATAGGAGACACGTCCGCGGGCGTTGCGCACAACCGGGTCGTCGGGATACAGATCGAGCGCCGCATTGAAGTCGTCGAGCGCGCCCGGCAGGTCGCGCAGCGTGCGCCTGAGCTCACCGCGGCCGTAGCGCGCGGCGGCGTCGGCGCCATTCTTTGTGAGCACCTGGCTAAAGTCGTCGTGCGCGCCGTGTGGGTCGCCCAGGGCCTGCCTGGCCGTGCCGCGCCGGCGAAGCGCGACCAGGTCGCCGGGGCGCAGCTTCAGCATCTCGTCGAAATCTTTCTGGGCCGCGTAGTAGTCACGTTTCTCGTAGAGCAGGTAGTGGCCGCGGCTGGAAAGCGCGTCAAAAAGCGCGTCCTGCACCGGCGCCCATGCCGGGTCGGCGCTATGCCCCTGTCTCAGTAGCTCGATATACGTGTCGCACTGCTCGGCCATCGTATTCGTGACGACGTCCACCTGCGATCGGCGCGACTGCATATAGCACAGGATCGCCCGGTCGCGTGAGTCAAGCAACGACGAGAAGCGGTCGAGCGCATGGTAGTCCTGGATCTGCAGGGCATGCACCAATCTGAGCCAGTCCGGCGTTTTGGGCGCGAGCACGGCGGCGTGGGCCAGCAGCCAGTCGTCGAATGCTGCGCCGGCGAACCTCGCGGCGATCCAGTGCTTGAGCAGCAGCCGCTGCACCGCATCCGATTGCCCAAGCCATAAGAGGAAGTTGAGCTGGTCGAGGACAGCCTCGCACCATCTGGAGCTGGCATAGCATTCGTCGATTGCTTTCAGCTTGCTCAGCTCCTGCGCGGCGCGCCTCTGGGCCAGCGCGAGGCCGCGGGTCAAGCCGACCTCGATCGGCTGCCACTCCAGGCTATGCCGGGTGCGGGTAAGCGTCTCCTCGCGCACCAGATCACGCACCACGTCGCTCATGTCATAGCGGGAGCAGCCGGCGAACATACATGAGTAGCGATCGGCGATGATGTCCATTGCGGTCCGGCACTCGTCGCGCATGGTGCCCCACAGCTCGCAGACCAGCTCCTCGTCGGGCCGCAGCAGCAGCGCCAGCGCGCGGATGCGCTGGCGATCGCGCAGCGACGATTGCCCGGGGATTGTGCCGCTGCGCTGCGCCGCCGAGCGCCACCAGCGCTGGACGATCGTTCGCTCGATTGCGTGCAGCGCCTGGTCCTGCGCCGGCGGCCCGCGATATGGCCCAACATGACCCTCGGCCTGGATCTGGTCGCACAGCGCGGCCACCAGCAACGGAATACCGCGGCTGATGCCCTCGACCTCGGCCAGATCGCCGTCGTGGCCAAGGCGCTTGTGCATGCAGGCTTTGATCTCGTCGTCAACTTACCGCAGCGGTTAAAACCGCGCGGCTTGTTCCTCACGACCGAACGAGTCGGACCTGGAAACGATCGGCTGGTTGCGCAGCCCACCGGCGGGGGATGTGCCCCCACCGGCACGGTACTTGGCCGCGATGTTGCGAGCCGCATTCAGGTCAGCATTGAGCTGATACCCACACTGCCGACAAATGAATACGCTCTGCGAACGGCGGTTGTTGCGGGCGGTATGCCCACACCGGCTGCACGCCTGGGAGGTATGTCGCGGGTCAACCGCAACCACCGTACAACCCCGGTCCTCGGCTTTGTACTCGATTTTGGCCGTGAGACTGGCGAACGGCCACGAATGCATCCGGCGCTTCTCGATCGTGCGCCGTTTCGCCTTCATGCGCTTGCGGATGTCCTTGAGGTTTTCCAGCACGATCGTACCGCCCGGCTCAGTAGCCCGGACAATCTGCTTACTGAGCACATGATCAGCGTCCTTGCGGAAGCGAGCGCGGCGGCGTTTGATGTTTCGCAGATGCCGTTTGGCGCTTTTTGTGCCCTTCTTTTGCAGCGCGCGGATACGCTTGAAGTAGCGGCCTTCGATCGCTTTCCAGCGTCGCTGTCCCAGGAAACGGTTATTCGACGCGACCGCCGGGCGATTGATACCCAAATCGACGCCGATGACCTGACCCTCTGGCGCAACATCGGGCGCGGGAACGCTCACGACGACGTGCAACCACCAGGCGCCATCCCGCTCAACCAGGTCGGCGGTATCAACCGGATAACCCGCATACTTGGCTGCATAGTCCAGCACGCGGAATCGGATCGTCTGACGCCCGCCAACGAGCGACATTCGCACGGTTTGGCTTTCCCAATCCAGGCGGTAGGTATGGATGTTGTAGCGCGGCGGGCATGCGACCGATCGGGGCATGCTGACCTTCCGATCCTGGTCTTTGCGCAACCTGAAGGCGCTTCTCAAGGCTTCGGCAGCTTTGGCACGGGCGGTATTCGCGAGATTGCTGTTCAAATCCGGCAGCGCGTCTCTGACCGGATAGTAGGCCAGAAAATGCAGCTTGGTCGCATTCGATACGCCATTCGACCATCCGAGGTGGGCAAACAGGTTGAACGCCGCCGTAAACTGGCGACTGGTTTCCGCAAGCGCGTCTGCCTGGACTGGCGATGGCTGCAATTGGATGCGAATAGTTCTCTGCATAAGTGTATTATAACATGCAGAAAACACATTCGCAACCTCGGTGCTGTTACCGCGCCGCCCAGCCCAAACGTGCCGGGACTCCATGCGGCGCGGCTCGCCTCCGCCCCGTGGGCTAAAGCCTAGGGGCTACCGGCTCGCTTTTATTCGGTGTGGGAAGAACGAGCCTGTGCCGGCCGGTCGCCGGCGGCTTTGCGCATAGCGGACGGACGCGCGAAATGCTCGTAGCTCGGCCTGGCGGCCTGCAAAGATCTCGTCTGGGCCTGGCGTGCCTGGGGGCATACTCGCTCCTTTTCTCGCGGCGTGGGGCTGCGAAAGGCACAGCGGCCGTAGAATGCCGAGTCGTGCAACAACCCGTCGACGGCCGGCGCTGCGCTGATTGTAGCGCAGAGCGCATCTGGAAGCAAGGGACGGGCAGTCCTGCGTGATCCCAGGCGCAAGACGATCGTCGGGCGAGATGAGATGGCCGATCTACCGAAGCGGCGCGATCTTTTTGGAACGAACCTTGCTGTCAAAAACCCCCGGTGCCGCAGACTGCTATACCGTTCATTGAATCTGGAGCAGCCATGAACCAGACCGCACGACGTGAATTGATGAGCTGGATGGCGCAGCCGCGGCGCGCCGATCTCTGGCGCCGGCTGAGATCGCTGGACTGGCGCGGCATTACCGCCTTCGGCCTCCCGTTCATGCTCTACCTCTGCACCCTCGCCCCGACGATCTACAACCTCGACAGCGCCGAGCTGACCACGGCGGCGGCGACGGGCGGCATCACCCGCGCGACCGGCTACCCGACCTATCTGATCCTGGGCCGCCTGTGGTCCATGATTCCGATCGGGGATGTCGGCTATCGCATGAATCTGTTTTCGGCGTTCAACGGCGCGCTCAGCATCGCGCTGGCCGACCGGATCCTGCGCCGGCTGGACGTCGGGCCGTGGGCGGCCTTCGGTGCGCTTGGGCTGCTGGCCTGCGCGCCCTACTTCTGGGCGCTCTCACTGATCGCCGAGGTCTATACGCTGCAGACGTCGCTGATGGCCGGGCTGATCCTGCTGCTGATGCGCTGGGTCGACCATCCGTCGGCCGGGCGGCTGGCGCTGGCCGGGCTGGTGGGCGGGCTGAGCCTGGGCCACCACGCGATGACGGTGCTGCTCATCCCCGGCTGCGTGTGGTATGCGGTGACGGTTGCGCCGCGCCGGGTCGTCGCGCCGCGCACCCTGCTGGCGACGCTGGCGGCCGGCATCGCCGGCTTCAGCGTCTACCTGTATCTTCCGCTGCGCTACGCCAGCGCGCCGGCGTTCAACTATGCCGGACTATACGACGCGACCGGCACGTTTCGACCGATCGATCTGCAATCGGTAGATGGCCTGTGGTGGCTGATCTCCGGCCGCTCGTTCGCCGGCTTGATGCTGGCCTACAGCGGCCCGGCCGTGTGGCACGAGGTGCGGCAGTACGGCGTCTATCTGTGGCAGGCGTTCTTCGCCATCGGCGTCGGGCCGGGGCTGCTGGGCATGGTCATGTTAATGCGGCGCGACTGGCGTCTCGGCGGCATGCTGCTGCTGATGTTCGTGTGCAGCGCCGGCTTCTACGTCGACTACCGGGTGATCGACAAGCAGACGATGTATTTGCCGACATATCTGATCTGGGCGGTCTGGCTTGGCATCGGCTACCAGCAGCTGCTGGCGTGGATGCAGGCCCCCGGCCCGGAGCTGAGCTCGCGGTGGAGCGCCGCGCTGGTGCAGGGTGCGCTGGCCGGCGCAGTGCTGCTGGCGATGATGTGGAACTGGCGGCTGGTCGACCTCTCGCACGACTGGAGCACGCGCGCGCGTGGTGAGGCGATGCTGCGCGCGGCCGGGCCGCACGCGCTGATCTTCGGCTGGTGGCAGACCGTGCCCGCGATTCAGTACCTGCAGCTGGTGGAGGGGCGGCGCCCCGACGTTCAGGCGATCAACCGCTTTCTGATTCCGGCGCCCGACATGCACCGGATGATCCTGCACGAGATCTCGCGGCGGCCGATCTATGTCGACAGCGTGCCGCCCGACCTGGCGCAGAGCGTGACGGCCCGGCCGGCCGGGCTGCTCTACCAGCTCTGCCCTCCCAGCAGTAGCCAGCAAGTTTCGGGAAAGGGGGTGGTAGGATGCCGTTAGCAGGCTGCATGAGCTATGGAGGTAGCTGATGCAACACGTTCTTCCTGGAGAGAAGGAGAGATCCATGTCCCGCTATCTACGCATGTTCGTCATCCTCGCGATTCTGTTGTCTGGGCTGGCGATTCTGCCATACGCCGGCCTGACAACGAAGCGGATTGGCTGGGAGCAATTTGCCGGGGCGTATGCGCCGGCGCCGGCGCCGCCTACTACGCTCTATTTCCCGCTGGTTCTGCAAAACACCACCGCTTCTTCCCAGGGCGGCTTGTAACAGGCCGATCGTCCGCCTGAAACGTGAAGCGTGAAACGTGAGCGTGGGCCACGTCTCACGCTTCACGATCACTATGATGTTCCGATCGGCGGGTTCGCCCGCGCGCGTGGAGTCCCTGCGGCGCGCCGCTCCAGGCGCGCGCGCTGGCCGCCCCCAATCCCAATGGGCCTATGGTACAATCTCCAAAACGCCGGTCCGCCGACGTTCAATCCTCGGGCGGCAGCGCGTCCGACGATGGCGAGGGCGGGGAGTGGTCTTGCAGCCTCTCGACGCCGCACCACGTTTCATGAATCGACGACAAGGGAGGTTCTCATGGCCGAGACCCAGTCTATTCCTCGTCGCGACGAGGTTCCGGCTGAATTTACCTGGGATCTGAGCTCGATCTACGCCGACGTCGGCGACTGGGAGCGCGATATTGCGCGCCTGGAGCGCATGGTGCCCGACGTCGCCGCCCGGCAGGGCACGATCGCCCAGGGCCCCGCCGCGCTTCTGCAGGCGCTCGCGCTGCGCGACGAGGTGACCAAGCTCCTGTACCAGCTCTACGTCTACGCCAGCCACCGCAAGGACTCCGACAGCACCGACCCGGTCGGGCAGGCGCTGGAGGAGCGCGCCGGGTCGCTCGTCGCGCGGATCGGCGCCGCGCTGGCGTTCATCGAGCCGGAGATCCTGGCGATCCCCCAGGAGACGATCGTGGCCTGGCTGCAGGCCGAGCCGCAGCTCCAGGTCTACGCCTACGAGCTGGAGGAGCTGAACCGCCAGCGCGCCCATGTTCGCTCGGCCGAGGTCGAGGGCATCCTGGCCCAGTTCGGCGACGTCACCCGCGCGCCGGGCGAGATCTTCGAGATCCTGACCAACGCCGACCTGCAGTTCCCGACGATCGAGGATGAGCAGGGGCAGCCGGTGGCGCTCTCGCCCGCGCGCTACGGCCGCCTGCTCGAGAGCCAGGATCGGCGGGTGCGCCGCGACACCTTCAAGGGATTCTACAGCTCCTACCGTGGCGTTCGCAACACGCTTGGCACGACGCTCGCCGCCGAGATGCGCAGCCACGTGCTGAACGCGCGGGTCCGCGGCTACGATTCGGCGCTGGCGGCCGCGCTCGGGCCGCGCGATATCCGGCTGGATGTCTACCACAATCTGCTCGCGACGATCAATGCCAACCTGCCGCGCCTGCACCGCTACATGGAGATCCGGCGGCGGACGATGGCGCTGGACGACCTGCGAATCTATGACCTGTACGCGCCGCTGGTGCCGCAGGCCGACGTGGCCGTGCCGTACGCCGAGGCCAGAGACACGGTTCGCGCGGCGCTCGCCCCGCTGGGCGCCCACTACGGCGCAGTGGTCGAGCAGGCCTTCAGCAGCCGCTGGATCGACGTCTACGAGAACGTGGGCAAGCGCAGCGGCGCCTACAGCGGCGGCGCCTACGCGACCGCGCCGTTCATTCTGCTGAACTACCAGGACCGGCTGCGCGATATGTTCACGCTGGCGCACGAGCTAGGCCACTCGATGCACTCCTACTTCACCCGCCGCGCCCAGCCGTTCGTCTACGGCAGCTACACGATCTTCGTCGCCGAGGTCGCCTCGACGCTCAACGAGGCGCTGCTGACCGACTACCTGCTGAAGACGCGCCAGGATCCCGCGCTACGGAAGAGCCTGATCGTCCAGCAGCTCGACGACATCCGCGCGACGATCTTTCGCCAGACGATGTTCGCCGAGTTCGAGCTGGACATCCACCGGCGCACCGAGGCCGGCGAGCCGCTGACCGCCGACGCGCTCAGCAAGTGGTACTACGATCTGGTAGCGCGCTACCACGGCTCCGGCGTCACGCTGGACGACGAGATTGCGTTCGAGTGGGCGCGCATTCCACACTTCTACTACAACTTCTACGTCTACCAGTACGCCACCGGCCTCTCGGCCGCGCTCGCGCTCAGCCGCCAGATCGTCGCGCAGGGCCAGCCGGCGGTCGACCGCTATCTGAAATTCCTGAGCAGCGGCTCGTCGCGCTCCTCGATCGACATGCTGCGCGACGCGGGGGTCGACATGACCACGCCGCAGCCGATCCAGGCGGCCATGGATACCTTCGACACGCTGCTGGACGAGCTGGAGGCGATGGGGTGAATGGGGTGACAAGGTGACCGGGTGACAAGATTGACAAGATGACAAGATGACAAGATGAAGGATCGGCGCGGGGGTGGTGTGGGTTATCACATCCCGCCCGCGCCGTTTGACATATACGATCTTGAGCTCTGTGATGAGATAGAAGAACCACAACTCGGTGTGCTCTGTGATCTCTGTGGCTCAACCATTTTGCTTATCGCTGTTATCGCTTGGCAGGGCGGATTGGGGCGCGCGAAACTCAAAACTCAGAACTCAAAACTTAGAACTCTACACGATCGCCATCAGCTCGATCTCGAACGTCAGATCCGCCCCGGCCAGCGGGTGGTTGGCGTCCAGCGTCACCTGCGACCCGGCGACATCCATCACCGTGAGAATCGTCGACTGGCCGTCCGGCTGGCGCAGCTCGAACTGCTGGCCGACCTCCGGCTCGATATCGGCCGGAAACTGGCTCCGGTCGACGGCCAGGACCATGTCGGGCTGGTAGGCTCCGTACGCCTGGTCGGCCGGGATACTGGCGGTTCGCAGCTCGCCCGGCTGCATGCCGAGCACGGCCTCCTCGAAGCCGGGGATCATCTGCCCCGCGCCGAGAGTAAATTTGAGCGGCTCACCGCTGCGCGAGCTGTCGAAGACTCGATCGTCGTCCAGCTTGCCGGTGTAGTGGACTTTCACCGTGTCGCCGTGCTTTGCCTGGGCCATAACACACCCCCTTTCCACACCCCCACCCCAAACGATAGTGCATCTGCCACGGCCTGTGTCTAAAACACCGGCTGGCCGGCGATCAGCTTTTCGATCGCCGGGCCGATCTCCTCCTTGGTGATCCCGCCCTCGTAGCGACCCGCCACAGTTCCCTTCGCGTCGATCAGGAACAGCCACGGCTCCGAGGCCAGGTGCCAGGCGACCATCGCGTCGGCCAGCCCGGCGCGCTCCTCGTCGGGCGTCATCTCGCGGTTCTCTTTGGCGGCCTTGGCGGCGGCCTGCTCCTGCTGGCTCACCGACTGGTCGAACGGGTATTTGTACACCTCGACGTGGATGAAATTCACTTTGTCGCCATACTGCTTCTGGAGACCCTGCATCACCGACAGGCTCGGCCCGCAGGTAGCGGTCCGGCAGAAGGCCGGTGTGGCGAACAGCAGCGCGGTCGGCTTGCCGTTCTTGAGCGCCTCGTCCAGGCTGATCTGGTACATCGCGGGGTCGGGATTCGGGCCGGACGAGAGCTGCGCTACGTCGGGCACATCCTTGACGGTCAGCGTCCTGGCCGCGATCGCCGGCTGGCCGACGGCCGGCACGGCGGAGCGATCCTTGACCTCGAGCCGCTGCTTGCTGACGCTCGGCTTGGTCTGGCCGCTCACCTGGGTCTCGATCTCGACGCCCCAGTTGCCCGGCTTGTCGAAGTTTGGGTAGGCCACGTAGAAGCCGGCCGGCAAACTCTGGCCGTAGTAGATCGCATCGGTCTCGAACTTCATCGGGGCGTTGCCTGCGTCCAGGTCGAAGAAGCGCAGGTGGACCTTCGCATTCGGGTCGTTGATCGGCGTATTGTTGCGCACCAGCCCGATCGCGATGCGATTCTTGCCGGCGACCGCCTCGGAGAACGCGAATACTGGCACGACGTTGCCGCCTGCCGCCGCGGCACTCGATCCGCTTGGCGCGGTCGTCTGGCCGCAGCCCGCCAGGAGCAGGGCGAGCAGGAGGAGTGGGACAGATAGTCGACGAAGCATCTATGTGCGCCTTTCACGATATGATCCGTACACTCGGCCAATTATATACGATGAAAGGCGGAGGCCGGTTCCGCTTGACAAGCTTGCCCAGAGTGTGTATACTTAGTGTGTATTTAACACTATTTGCGAGAGAACGAGTATGCCAGAGAGCGCGGACACCTACGACCCGTCGCGCTACGATCGGCCGTCGGTCACGGTCGACGTGGTGATCTTCACCCTGCAAAGCCGCGAGCTGCACGTGCTGCTGGTGAAGCGCAAGCACTGGCCGTTCGAGGGGCGCTGGGCGATTCCGGGCGGCTTTGTGAACATCGACGAGTCGTTGGAGCAGGCGGCGCGGCGCGAGCTGGACGAAGAGACCGGCGTGCGCGATATCTACCTGGAGCAGCTCTACACGTTTGGCGAGCCGAAGCGCGACCCGCGCACGCGCGTGATCAGCGTGGCCTACATCGCGCTGGTCAGCGCCGACAAGCAGACGCTGCGCGCCTCGGACGAGAGCACCGACGTGCGCTGGTTTCCGGTGCGGCGGCTGCCGGGGCCGCTGGCCTTCGACCACGACGCGATCCTGGCGACCGGGCTGGAGCGGCTGCGCTCCAAGCTCGAGTACACCACGCTGGCGTTTCAGCTGCTACCGGAGGTCTTCTCGATCCTGGAGCTGAAGCACATCTACGAGCAGATCTGGGGGGAGGAGAAACTCGACAAGGGCAACTTTTACCGCAAGATCAAGGACGCGAATATTCTCGAGGACACCGGCATGCGCCGCGAGGGCCGCGGCCGGCCGACCACGCTCTATCGCTTCCGGCGAGAGCGGGGTGAAAAGCAGTTCGTATTCAGGTGGAGAGAGGATAGGATAGAGGAGTAGATTTTTCGGGTCTGCAAGGAGTATTCGGATGAACCTCAACATCGCAATCGCCCAACTCCGCCCGCGGAAGGGCGACTACGCCGCAAATATCGCGCGGCTC
>WNGB01008447.1_pt1 | contig 16369 bp, 29 predicted proteins | sample 5400681 | NCBI WGS metagenome assembly WNGB01 (sample SAMN13153367, study PRJNA577476) | soil metagenome | isolation source: 115 cm soil or saprolite under grassland replicate 2 | place: USA:California | collected 2016-06-15 | reverse complement strand
GGTGGATGGCTGGTGGGTAGGAGCGGTGTCGGGTGCTGGGAGCGCGGCGCCGACCAGCAACGTCACGGTGAGCACGATGGCTGGCAGGTGCCAGACGAAGTCGAAGCCACTGTGGACGGCGAAGGCCGCTGCCGCGGCGACCACACCAGCCCAGGTGGCGCCCGAGCGGCCGGTGGCGCGCGCGCGCCACAGCAGGCGCGCGATCGCGACCAGCAGGAGTGCGAGCAGGACCAGGCCCACCAGACCGAGTTCCGCCGCGACCTGGAGATACTCGTTGTGGACGTACGCGAACAGCTGGGTGCCATGGTCGTGCCCCCTCCATCGCAGGTCGGCGTGTCCAGGTCCGGTGCCGGTCAGGGGATGCTGGGCGACCAGCCGGAGCGCCGCGTGCAGCGCGCCGGTCCGGTCGGGGGAGGCGAGGTTGACCCGGGCCTCGGCGACCGTCTGGGCGGCGCCGCCCGCCGCGCCGCCGGTGGCAAGCAGCCCGGCGACACCGGCGGCCAAGACACAACCCAGCAGCGCGAGCGCCGGCCATCGCGGCAACCGCGCCACGAGCGCGGCAAGGGCCAGCCCGGCGCCCAGGCCGACCAGCGCGAGCGCCGGTCGTGGTGGGCTGGCGGCCGGCATCGACGGCACGAGGCACATCAGGGCCACCAGGGCGCCGGCCACCGGGCCGACCACGGCCCGCGCGGTCGCGCCAAGCCCCCGCAGCCCGGCCAGCACCACCAGGCCGACCACGAGGCCGAGCGCGCCCGCCCGGCTCATCGTCGCGGCCAGCCCGGCCAGCAGACCGGTCGCCGCCAACGCGAGTGGCACGGAGCCAGGCGTCCCGATCAGCCGCCCGAGCACCACCAGGCTGATGGCCGCCAGCACGGCCGCCGTCGCGTTGGGGTAGGTCAACGTCGAGGAAGCCCGCCACAGGCCCTGGGCCTGGAATGCCCACGAGCCGGCCCGGCCGGCGACCCCCAGCCAGCCGGCCAGGGCCACCAGCAGGCCGATTCCGACCACCCCGGCCAGCAGGACCTCCCGGTCTTCCTGCCCGAGGCGACGGCAGACCAGCAGAACCGCGACAAGTCCCACCAGGAGCAGCGCCGGCCCGACGCCGGCACCGGCGGCGCCCAGCAGGAGGCCGTCGAGGACCGCCCACGCGGCCAGGGCCAACGCCGGAACGACTGGCGGCAGGCGGAGGTCGAGAAGCCCAGCTAGTTGGGTGGTCCAGCGCTCCGACGCGCCGTCGGTACGGGCGTCGCTTCGACCTGCGCCCGTTACAACCATGCCCCCCACCAGATCGGCTGGTAACAGCTGGTGTTGACGCGAACGCCCTGTCACATGGCGAAGGTCCCTAGACGAGCGACTACCCTACTCGTCCCAAAAGTTGGAAACAATCCAGCTTCTCCGGACTGGGCGAAGCCGGCTGGATTCGGCGGATGCGCCTCGGTAACACGCCACCGCGTTGGTTCGCTCTCCAGTACCAACTTCAGCGGCTCTTCGCCACCGTGAACTTCGCCGGGTTCGTCGACGGGGACACCATCCGCGTGCGGGTGATCGGCTGGCACGGCAACGACGTGACCGGCATCGCCGAGTTCCGCTACTACAGCAACAAGGACGTGACGATCGCGGTCGACATCTACCCGCGGACGGCCCCGACCACTACCACGACCACGACCACCACCACGACGACGACGACCACCACCACGACCTGAGCGGCGTACCCAGGGAGGGCTAGCGACGGCCTCGCCGACCGCTTGGTACAGGTGCGGGCAGCCAGGGATCGCCACTCGCGTGCGGACTCCATGCGGACCAGCCGTGGCCGCGCTCGGCGAAACCGCTGGTAGCTGACGCGGAGGAAGTGGGATTCGAACCCACCGCTCTCGTGATTCGCGTCCGGGCAGCGTGCGGCGGCCAGACGCTCGAACCCGGCCGTTGAGCTGCGAAAACGACCCTTCCCAACGGTGCGCGTCATGGCTTGTCGTTTCGCAGCGTATCTCCGGCGGCTGTGGCCCCAGCGGGGCCCCGCGGGGGCCCCGCCCGGTGAGCCCGCTGCCCGAGCGCCTGCCCCGCCGGCTCCCGTCAGCCGTCAGCCGCCAGCTCGTCGGCTTCCGGCCCGAGCCATTGAGCCGGACCGGAGAGCGATTCGACGCCTACCGGTACTGCCGCGGCTGCCGCCACAACGCCGGCCTGCACCTGGTCCGCAACGCCAAGCCGTGGCCGTGCCACCGCTGCGGCTGCCCCGGCCTCGAGCACGACCTGCTCGACGCCTACGTCGCCGACTGGGTGGCCCGCGCGGCCACGCGGCGCGTCTCCACGATCCCCGAGGCAGTCCAGCGGGCGGTGCTGGCCCGCGACGGGCTGGTCTGCCGCTACTGCCGCCGCCGCGTCTACTGGGGCCGGCGGGGCCGCCGCCGCACGCCCGGCAAGCTGCACTTCGACCACGTGCTCCCGTGGTCGCGCGGCGGCCGCGAGACCGTCGACAACATCGTGGTCAGCTGCCAAGACTGCAACCTCGCCAAGCACGACGACCCGACGATCGTCCCGCCCGGCTGGGACGCCCTGGCGACCCGGCCACCGTGCCCCACCCACCCGGAGCCCAGCTGCGGCTGCGAGCACCACCCCGGCGGCTCCTGGACGCCGTGGCCCCGGGCCTACCCGTCCACGCGGTGGTCGCGGAGCCACTCCCGAACGTCGCCCCAGCGCCAGCGGAGCATCCCCCGCGGCAACCGCACGTAGGGCGGCCCGGTGCCCTCGGCGATCCAGCGGTCGACGGTGCGCGTCGAGATGTTGAGCGCTCGGGCCAGCTCGACCCTGCTCAGCATGTCGTCGTCGCGGTGGGGCTGGCGTTCCATGACAGCAATCGTCGGCACCTGCTCGCCCTGGGAACAGTCCTCGACGCTTCGCGACCCTTGACGACATCTGGCGATGGTGCGAGGTTGCCCGTGTACACAAGGGAGCGCCCCGGCGACCGCGTGAACGGCCCCGGGGCATGGCACGGAAGGGGTTAGCTTCCATGCAAACCGACTCTACCAAGGCCACCGGCTGGCCCACCCAGCGCCGAGCCGAGGCCGGCGAGGTCTGCACCTGCGGCCGGCCGGCGATCGTCGTGTACGACGACGTGACCGGCTGGTGCGGCTCCCCGACCGCCAAGCCGGGACCGTGCCCGTGGTGCGGCGCCACCGACCACGTTGCCCGCTGCCCGCGCTACCGGCTGCGCCCGGACGGTGCGGCGTGACGCTCGACTACCACTCGTTGCGCGAGCAGCTCCGCCAGGCCGTCGAGACGGGCCGTGGGCTGCTGGACGGCCCGGGGCTTGGCCCCTGGGATCGGGAGGAGCTCGCCGGCGCCGTGGAAGCCCTGCGAGAGGCCGACTCCGCGCTCTCCACCATCGACTTCTACGCAAGGCGGGCGCGCGAGCAGCAGGCAGGCCCGACCGGAAGCGGGGGTTGACCGTGCCACGGCGCCTCCTGCCCGTCCTGCTCTCCGCCGCCGGAGCCCTGGCCGCCCTGGCCGCCCTGGCGCTCTACGTGTACGTCTTCGCCACGATCTTCCTCGACAGCCAGCCATGACGCGCTTGCGGAGCGCTCCGCAAGCGGCCAGGAGGCCGCCACGGCGCTCGTGGGCGCGCACGCCTCACCCGTCAGCCTGAAAGCGGATCGTGTCCAGGCCCGTCGAGCCGGGGCCGACCTGGGGGATGACATTGCCGGAGGTGCCCAGGTCCACCCGGTTACCGCGGCGCCGGCACCGGCCGGCGGCCGGCCGCGGCGATGGCCGCGTCGTCCGCGTCGGTCGCGCCCACCACGAACTCGGCGTCGCGGAGCACCACGGCGGCGGCGAGCGGCAGCTCCGCCGCCTCGCCCGGGAACTCGACCTCCCGGAGGGTGCCCGCGGGCGTCCAGCGGTCGCGCAGCCGCGGCCCGTAGCCCCGGTAGGTCTTGTCGCCGACGTGGCAGCCCTCGGGCGGCGAGTCCTTCACCCACCGAACCGTCACCTCGGGTTCGACCGCGGCGGTCTGCTCGCGGTCCCGTTCGGCGACAAGCGTGGCGTGCTCGCCGGCGAGGGCGTCGTGGCGGCCGCGCACCTCGCCGAGCTCCGCGGCGAGGGCGTCCCGCTCCGCCACGGCCTGGGCGTACGCGGCATCGAGGCCGGCCTGGCGCCGCTCGGCCTGCTCGCGGCTGGCGTGCGCCCGGCCGGCCTCGGCGGCGTGCCGGTCGCGCTCGCCTTCGAGCCGGGCGACGCGGGCGGCCAGCTCGGCCCTCGTCGCCGGGCGCCCGCTCACGGCTCCCCCGGTGCGCCGGCCTCGGCCTCCGACGGCGGGTGGAGCTCGGCGTAGGTCGCCGCCGGCCAGCCGGCGGGCACCGGGTGCGCCCGCCCGTAGGCGTGGAGGAGCCGGCGGGTCTCCGGGTCGCGGCGGACGCCCGGTCCGACCAGCCCGCCGTGCAGCAGCGCGTCGTAGGCGAGCCACTCGGCGTCCCGATCGCTGGCCGGCTCGACGACGCCGGACTCGCAGAGCGCCTGGGCGTGCCCGATCGGCAGCTCCACCTCCTCGCCGAGGCGTGCCAGGGTCTCGTACTCCCGACCGCCAGGCCCGCGGGCACGCGTGTACACCGGGCCGGTGCCGGTGTAGGTGGCGCCGCCCACGTTGGCGCCACCGTCGGGCGAGTCCCGCGTCCACCTGACCCGCACCCTGGGCTCAACCGGGGCCGTCTTGCGCTCCTGCCCGCCGCGGAGGCCGGCGTTCTCGGCTTCGAGCTCGGCGACGCGGGCGGCCAGCCGGTCCCGCTCGGCCACGCCCCCGGTGACCACGGGCCCGCCGGCCCGCTCCCGGGTGACCCGCCCGCCTGTCCTGCCCATCTAGCCCGCCCCGCTCGGCGCCGCCCACGTGTTCCCGCCGCTGGGCAGGTCCGCCGGGGTCGAGCCGCGGCCGAACGGCGCCGCGGACGAGTCACGCTGCCCCGGGTGGCCGCCGGCCGCGGCGAGCAGGCGGCTCGCCGCCAAGTCCAAGCCCTCCCCGTAGGCGACCGGGGGCAGGGGCTCGCCCTTCGTCTCCGCCTCGTAGGACCGACCGTCAGCGTGGTTCTTACGCGCCATCTCCTGCTCCTCCTTCGTCCTCGCCAGCCACCAGGCCGGCGAGGATCTCCTGGTCGACGCCAAGCTTCTCCAAGGCGGCGAGAAGCACCATCGGATCGACGGCGGCGAGCGCATCGCCGGACTGCGCGGCCGGCTTCGCGGGTGCCGGTTCGGGCAGGGCCGGGCGGGTCAGCTCCGGGTTGCGGCCGAGCACGTCGACCTGGGCGTTCAGCATCGCCTCGAACTGGCCGGCCTCCGCCTGCGACAGGCCGCGCGGGTTGGCAGCAGCACGGGCGAAGAGGGCCTCATCCACCTCCACCGGCCGCGGCCCGCTCAGCTCGAACACGTCGGCTGCCGCGCTGGCGGCCTGCACCTCGGCGTCGAGCTCGCCGAAGATTTCGCCGATCTCGCCGTCCAGCTTGAACGACTCCTCCGGGGTGACCTCGCCGCCCTGGGCGCGCTCGGAGCGCTCCTCGAGCCCACGGACCCGCTCGGCCAAGCTTCCGTTCTCCGGGGCGGGCTGCCGCTCCCGCGGGTCCTGGCGGATCAGCGCGGCGAGCTGCGCCTCCATCCCCGCGAGGTCGGCCGGGGTCGGGGCGTCCTGGCCTGCCACCCCGACGACACCGCTGCGCCGGCCGCCCGAGGCGAGCTTCTCCCGCGCCGCTCCCATCCGCTGGGCCAGGTCGCTGAGGTCGCCTGGCGGGGTGGCGGCCGGCCGCTGCCATCCCTCCGCCACGCCGGCCGCCTGGCGGGCGCCCACGCTGCCGATCTGCAGGTTCAAGGCTGCCTCGAAGGCGCCGAGCTGGTCGTCGGCCAGGTGGCGAGTCTCCGCCACCCGCTCGAGGAGGTCCTGGGCGGCGGGTGCCGCGGGCGTGGCCGCTGGTGCCTTCTTGGCCGCTGCTTCGACCGGCCGGCGGTGCTGCCAGGCGCCGACCCCGTGGGGGCGGTCCGGCGGTGCCTGGAACGCCGTGCCGGTCATCAGCCCGTTGTTGGCCATGGCGCTATCCCATCTGCCCGGCGCGGGCCTGCTGTCCGAGCGCGCCAATCTGCTGGTTCAACTGGCCCTCGAACTGCGCGAGATCGCTGGCGTCGGAGATCGCGCCAACGCCGCCCTGGGCGACACGGGAGAGCACGTCACCGGCCTGTCCCGGCTTCCCTGCCGCCTGCGCCTGCTGGAACTGGCCCACGATCTGGCCCGGGTCGGGTGCTGGGGCCGGGTCGGAGTCCGGCTGTTCGCCGGCGGAGATGGGCGGCTGGGCGCCATCGGGACGCTTCCAGCTGAGCCCCTCGGCGCGGAGGGCTTCGAGGCGGGCCGTGAGCGCTTCGGAGTCCTCCGCGCCAACGTCAGCGACGAGCCTTCTCAGGCTCGGGGGAAGGCCGTGGGAGGCGAGCACCGCCTCGCGCTTGACCTCGGCGAGCGCCCGCTGGTAGCCGGCTTTCTCGGCCTCGGCCACCTTCCTGGCCTGGCCGGCGAGCTGCTTGCGCAACTTGTTGAGCAGCGGTTTCGCGCTGTCGCCGTCGTCTGGTAGCGCGTCGATCAGCTCGGCGGCTTCCGCTTCGAGCTGCTCGTACGGGTCATCGACTTCTGGTGCTTCTGGCACTTCGTCGCTCCCTCGCGTTCGCTGCAGGCCGGGAGGTGGGCCTTTGCAGGTGCGTCGCCGCGTGCGCACGCGGCGTATTCGCAGTGTGAATGTTCCACGTGAAACGCACAACTCCCGCCGCTAATTGCCACACCTATCTATCACGAGTCGGCCACGAGTCTACAATGTGCCTCCGCCGCAGGTCAGCGGCACTTCCATCTTGCGCCACCAGAGCCCATCAGCTAACCTCACGATCAATTCTGATCGGAAGGAGCGCCTACCGCGCACAGACCTCTTTCGCGGAACTCGATCGACCTGGGACGGCCGAGTCGCGCCTTGAAGGACGCAGGAGCAGCTCGGCCGCTTGCGCTATCCCGAGCGTGCCTCCTGCCGTAGCAAGGAGGCACGCTTGTCGCCCGTCTACATCAAGCCGGAGGCCGCCCCGAAAATCGGGGTGAGCGTCCCCACCCTGGAGCGGCTGATGGCCGCGGGGCTGATCGCGTTCCGGCGGGTCAGTCGCGGCCGGGTCGTCTTCACCGAGCAAGACCTCGCCGAGTACCTCGAGCGGGTCAAGGTCGAGCGGAGGCCGGCGTGACCGGGCGCCGGCCTCCTGACCAAGGGGAAGGCCGCCCCCCCGATCAGAAGGGCGGCCCCCAGGCAAAGCGGTCCCGTCTCCACCGGAACAGAGTGAGCGTAGCGCACAGCGGTGACGATGTCGCGACCGGGAGCCGGAGCGACATCGGTGTGTACACAGGCGATGTCGCGACCGCCGCCGCCACGGTGGTCGACCTGGACGCGGAGCGGCGGCGGCGCCGGCCACCCCGCGGGCCGCGGGCGGACCGGACGGGCGACTGGTGGCCGGCCTGGGCGCTCGCGGCTGCCGCGAGCTCGTTCGAGGCCGCGAGGTCGGTCAAGGAGTGGTCACGGTGACCGCCGGCAACGGCCACGCGGAGCGACTCCTGGAGCTGGTCGGTGAGCACGTCAAGGGTGTCCTGGCCGATGTGGACGTGATCGTGGACAAGGCCGCGGCCAGGGCGAGGGAGATCCCTGACTGCCCCGGTCTGGCCCGCGAGGTTGCCGCCCTGCGGGTGGTCCTCGGCGAGGTGCTCCTGCGCGTCGCCGTCCTCGAGCAGGACTTGTACGAGCGCGACCAGGCAGCCAGGGGCAAGCCGCCGGTTCGGCGCGACCCGCTTCTTCAAGGGACGTTCAAGGGCCACGTCCGGGAGCTTGCGCAGCCGAGGGAGCGGGCCCGGTGAACGTTCTCGTTGACCCCACCGACCACGCCGACGGCGGCGACGAGATGCCCGGCGAGATCACCGAGGAGGGCGGCAAGCCGTCGCAGTCCAGTCAGCTCCTCGCCCTCGCCGCCGGCACCTACGACTTCGGGCAGACCCCCAGGGGCGAGCCGTTCGCGGTCCCCAAGCTCGGCCAGGGGCCTTACGTCGCGCGGCTGCTGCGCGGACGCGGCGGGTCTCTGCGCGCCGAGCTGTACCGCCGCTACGCCGAGCAGGCGGGGCGCCTCCCCAACCAGCAGGCCCTCGCCGACGCGCTGCTGGCCGTCCAGGGCCGCTGCCTGCTGGCGCCGAGGACCGAGCTGGCGCTCCGCGTCGCCCGGTGGGGCGCCGGGGCCGTGCTCGACCTGGGCGACGACAGCGGCCGGGTGGTGGTGATCGAGGAGGGCGGCTGGCGGCTTGCCGACCGCAGTCCGGTGCTGTTCCGCCGCACCGAGCTGACCGACGCGCTGCCCGAGCCGACCCCCGGCGGGCGGCTCGGGGCGCTCCGGGACCTGCTGAACGTGAGCGACGAGGCGTGGCCGCTGCTGGTGGCCTGGCTGCTGTCGGTGTTGCTCGCCCCCGGCATCCCGCACCCGGTGCTGACGCTCGTCGGCGAGCACGGCACCGCCAAGTCGACCGTTCAGCGGGTGCTGGCCCGGCTGCTCGACCCGGCCGACCCGCAGACCCGGCAGCCGCCCCGCGACATCGACACCTGGACGGTCGCCGCCGCCGGGTCGCTCGTGGTCGCCCTGGACAACCTGACCGGCATCCCGGAGTGGCTGTCGGACGCGATCTGCCGGGCGGTCACCGGCGACGGCCTGGTCAAGCGCGCCCTGTACACCGACGACGGCCTGGCCGTGCTGTCGTTCCGCCGCTGCGTGCTGCTGAGCGGCATCGCGTTCGCGCACCTGCGCGGCGACCTGGCCGACCGGCTGCTGCAGGTCGAGTGCGAGCCGATCGACGACACCGCCCGCCGCGACGACGCCGAGGTTGAGGCCGCGTTCGCCGCCGCCTGGCCCGGCGTGCTCGGCGGGCTGCTCGACCTGGCCGTCAAGGTGCTCGCGGCCATCCCGGACGTGCGGCTGGAGCGCCGCCCGCGGATGGCCGACTTCGCCCGGGTCGCCGCCGCCACCGACCAGGTGCTCGGCAGCGACGCGCTCGGCGCCTACCTGCGGGGGCGGCGGCGCACCGCCGAGGAGGTGCTCGACTCGGACCTGGTCGCCGCCGCGGTCAGGCGGTTCGCGCTGGACCGCGGGCGGTGGGAGGGCGCCGCCGGCGAGCTGCTGGCCGAGGTGACCCCGGAGCGGCCACCGAAGGGGTGGCCCGCCACGCCGCGGGCGATGGCCGCCAGGCTCAAGCGGGCCGCGCCGACGCTGCGCGCCACCGGCGTCCAGGTCGACCACCTCGGCCGGCAGGGGCACGACCGGGCGCGCACCTGGAGCCTGGAAGCCGAGAGAACCCGCATCGAACCGTCCGCACCGTCCCAACCGTCCTCGGACGCCGAAACCAGCAGGTCAGAGGGGGTGGAGGCCGCGGACGGACACGCGGACGATTGGGCGCGGCCAGGCGCAACCGACCGCGCAACCGACCGCCCCAGCCACGACCAAACCCGCAGGTCAGAGGGCCGTGCGGACGGTGCGGGCGCTGCGGACGGTTCGATGCACCATCTCTCCGCTTCCGGCAGCGGCGAGCTGAACGCCGGGCTCGACTCCGAGGCGCGGGAGACCGTCCTGGCCGCCCGGCGGCAGGCCGAGCAGACCCAGGTGTTCGACCCGGGCCCGGCCGCCGACGACAACAGGAGGTTCGCGCAATGACCGAGCGTGCCGAGACCCACCATGACCCTGAGGAAGGCTCCTACGCGCCCTGCCGGTGCGGCTGCACCGGCCATGGGCACGCCCCCCGCTGGCACGTCCGCAAAGGCCCGCTGCCGCTGCTGCAGAAGCGGCACGGCTGGAACGTCGACGACAACCCCGACCTGATCCACGCGGTACCCCGGTGGGTCGACCACTGGTGGAGGGAGCGCCTGGACGACGGCCGCTGGCGCTACGTCGCCGAACCGTACGAGCTCAACGACGACGCCTTCGCCGACCTCGCCCACCTGGTCGACAACGGCTTCGATGTGCAGGTCGCCGCCTGGCGCGCACGGCACTACCCCGGCCACACCGTCGCGGTCTTCATCACCCCGGAGGTCGCCGGGTGACCAGCCGCCGAGCGGCGCGCCGGGGCGACAAGCCCGAGTTCGTCGGGCGTAACGGCCCCTACGACACCTTCCGCCTCGGCCCGAAGCCGGGTGGGACCCTGCTGCTGGTCCCCGCGATCGGCGACGCCTGGCCGGCCGAGGTGAAGAACGCGGTAGAGCGCCGACGCCGCGCGACCCTGTACGGCCGCTGCGACTGCGGCGCCCGCCAGGGGCGCCCCAAGCGGGCACCTGACGGCGTCCTGCACGCGGCCATGGCGCACGAGCACGACTGCCCCGCCGGCAACGAGGTCATCGCCGAGCTGTTCCGCTTCCACGGCATCACGCTCGACCCCGAGACAGGGCCGTGACCGCGCCGCAGCTCACCCCCGCCCACGTGGCGGCCAGGTGGCTTGCCGGCCAGGTCGCCGACGGCCTCGCCGAGGTCGACGGTGGGGCGAGCCTGGCCGGCGTCCGGCCGCTCGACGACGGCAGCGCGCTCTCCCTGGACGGCCAAGCCGTGCACGCGGCGGACCTGGCCGGCGGCGCGCTGCTCGTCGGCCGGGTGCTCGTCAAGGAGCTCGCCGCCCGGACCGGGCGGTCGCCGCTCCAGGTCGCCCTCGACCTGGGCGCGTGCCTGGACCGGCTCGACCCGCAGGCGGCGCCGTGACCGGCCGCCAGCCGAGCCTGGCCACCAGGGCCGAGACGGTCCCGTTGAAGCTGATGGGCCGCTCCCAGCATGACCAGCGCAGCGCCGAGGAGTTCACCGCGGCTTTGTGGGCCGAGACGGACCGGTCGTTGCGCCAGGAACCGGCGCGGAGGCCGTGGACGAGCACGACCGGGAAGCTGAGCAGCGCCAGCCGGCAGGCGTGACCGCCCTGGAGGTACCGTCCCGCGTACGATGCCCCTACCTGCCCCGCACCGGCGGTGACCCGGCTCTCGAACAGGCAGATCGACCGCCTCGGCAACCGGCTGCGCACCTCGGACCCGACCGCCGAAGACCTCGAGCTGCTCGGCCAGGTCGGAGAGCTCTACGCGGGCGCGCTCGCCGAGGTTCTGCGCGTCCTCACAGATTTGGGCCTGGAGCCGGGAGGTCGACTGAAGACGGTTGGCACGCTCGTCGACAAGCTGCGCCGCATCCCTGAGCCGTTGTCCCGCATCCAGGACGTTGCCGGCGCTCGGGTCGTCGCCGAGATGAACCGGGAGGAGCAGGACCGCCTCGTCGGGTTGATCACCGACCGGTTCGACCACTACCGGGTCAAGGACCGCCGCGTCGAGCCGAGCTATGGCTACCGCGCGGTGCACGTCATCGTGAGGGTGCAGGGCCGCCCGGTGGAGATCCAGGTCCGGACGCACCTGCAGGACCTGTGGGCGCAGATCGTCGAGCGGCTCGCCGACGTCTGGGGCCGGCAGATCCGCTACGGCGGGCCGCCGTCCGGGCCGGATCTCCCGGCAACCGGGGGCATGACGCGCCATGAGCTCGTCGAGTGGGTGATGGAGCTTGCCCTGGCAGTCCATGCGGTTGAGCAAGGCTCAACGATGGCGACCCTGGCCAACCGCGCCATCCAGGAGATACGGGCACGGGGGGAGGAGGTCCCCCCTCCGGTCGAGGCGCAGGTGGCATTGGCCAACGTGCAGATCGAGCAGGCAGAGCGAGGAGTACGGGAGTCCCTGTTGCGTCTTCACAACGCGACCGAGCTGGGTACACTCGGGCCATGAGCCACTTCCTCCTCGTCTACGACCGCTCAACCGGTGAGCTGCGCGAGCTCACCGAGTTCAGCGACGACCAGGCCGACCGCGCTCGCCGGGAACGCCTCAAGCGGGAGCTCGCCGAGCGCACCCACCCCGAGGTCGAAGTCGTCGTGGTCACGTCCCCGTCAAGGGCGGCGCTCGAGCGCACCCACGCGCGCTACTTCAAGAGCGTGAACGAGCTCACGGCCACCGCGCTCTAGCAGCCCGGCAGCTTCGCGGGCTACCCGGCGATCCCGGTCAGCCCGAACGGCTGCCCGCAGTCGCCGCAGTGGCGCACCACCCGGACACCGCCACGCCTGGCTCTCAGCGGGTGCGGGCACGTGTCCGGACGGCCGAGGGGCACCGGAACCTCATCGGCCGGCACCCGCCGCGGAGGCCGGGAGACGGGCAGGACGAGCGCAGGAGCCGCGCTCCGTGCCTTCGGAGGGTCAGGCGAAGGGTCCGGCGCTCCAGGAGCGCCCTGGCCGCGCTCAGCGCCGCCCTCCACGTACGCACGCACCGCCTCGGCGGCCACCTGCGACGCCGACCGGCCCTGCGCCGCGGCGGTCTGCGAGACCCGCTCCCAGAGGTGGTCGTCCAGCCGGATCGACCGGAGCTTGAGCTTCGCCGTCTGCTCGTCCATGGCCAGGAGCCTACACGGCCATGCCGTCACCGATCCGGTGCACGGACGGTCTCCGGCCCGTGGGCGAGCCGCACAGACATGGCCGTGACCTGGGCGGACACCTCCCCGCGTCTATACCTGTCAGTACAGCAGAGCCCCGTGTGGCCACACCGTCTAGCCCCCGAACCGCCCTAAACCCGGGCAAGCAGCCCAGCCGTGGCCGGACAGCGTCTAGACCCGTGGACCCCCGTACGGACAGCGGTATAGACAGCACGCCGCTCGTGGGGCCCCAACCAGGGCCCGGAGAAACTACTCCACGTGTCCGGACTGGGTACTTAGTTACCCTTCACCCATAGATTGATACCCCAGGTCGTTCGTGCCCCCTCCCTGCCCCCACCTCACCCCTGCTGACCAGCAGGAACGCTCGTGGCCGCGGGCGGGCGGCTCGCCACTTCGAGCCAGGGGCGAGCGATGGTATGTGGGTTGCCAACCCTCACCCTGCCCTGACGCTGCATGCCCGCTGAGCTGCGAGGCTGCTGCCTGCCGTCGGGGTGCGTGGTGCCTCCGGGCCACATCGGGGCCACAGCCGAGCTCGTCTCGCCCCTCATACGAGCCTCTGACCAGGTGATTCAGGTCAGAAAAGAGAGTCCCTGTCAGATATATCGCTGAAATCTCAGGCGAAACGAGATCCGATCCCCGGCGGCCGCTGTGGTGCGGGGTGCGCGGTGTGGTCGAGGGTGTCGGGCGGTCTGGTGGCCTGCTGGTGGCTGTGTGCCCTGGTAGCTGGGTGTCGGTTCGGCCGGGGAGGGTGTGTGCGAGCTCGGCTGCGTCGAGGTGCGGTTGTGTACACCGCTGTTTCTCACTCTGGTGTCAACGGTCCGTTGACAGGAGGTGGGTCCTCGTGGCATCCTCTCCCTGTCAACGGACCGTTGACACAGGGAGGTGGGGGATGGACGACGAGACGCGACCGGCGGTCCAGCTCGGGCTGGACGTTGACGTGCCCGTCGCGATCAGGCTGCCCCGCGAGCTGGGCACCGCCTCCCAGCTCGTGCTCGAGCCCGAGCAGGACCAGGGCGACCAGGACGGGCCGTCATGGCGGTAGCAGCCTCCGAGCGCACGCGCTGCGCGTTGTGCGGCACGTGGATCGACCGGCGGCCGGACTGGTACGGGCCGGCCAGCGAAGCTGAGGCCCTGGACGACACCTATCAGGATCACGTGTGCGACCCGGGGATGGTCGTGTTCTCCTCGGCCGAGCAGGAAGCACGCGCACGCTGTAAACTCTCCGTTGACAGCGTCTCGCTTCGGAGGGTTCGGGTGTGTGACCTGGTTGGGCCGCAGGAGATCGCCGAGCGGCTGGCCGTCAAGGTGCAGACCGTGCGCGTCTGGCGCTGGCGCGACCTCATGCCCGCCCCGCAAGCCGTGATCTCCGGCGTGCCCGTGTGGGACTGGGCCGAGGTCGAGCGGTGGGCGATCGAGACTGGCCGCTACGCCAAGCCACAGCAACAGCAGTAGTACGTACGTGCAGCGGCCCCGCGGTGCTGGAACACCCGGGGCCATGGCCGAGGAAACCCGAAGGAGACCCTCGACATGATCGATCCTACCGCGCTCTTCGCCCCGAACGAGGTTGTCATCACCGGCGCGCTCCGCGACGACATGACGCCGCTCGCGCTCACCTACTCGGCGGAGCTGGCGCACGCCGCGTGGCATGCGATCGCCAACCGTGGCAACCAGCCGGGCACCAACTGGCTGCCGATGGCCTACACGTGGCGCCGCGCCTGACTGTACACGTGTACACGCCCTGTCCCGCGCGAGGCGGGCGCCCGGAGCGAGACCGGGGCAGGGCCCGACGGCAACCGAGTGCGCCCTCCGAGGGGCGCCGCCGCTTACGACAGGGGGGCCACCATGGCCAGCAGCACCGTTGCACACCCGCAGGACGAGCTCTCCGCGAGGCTGGGAGACCACCTGGACCGCAAGGAGGTCAGGTTCGTCGTGTCCACCGCGGAGGAGCTGGCGCGCATCGACGAGGCGATCGAGGAGACCTCGGCCTCCTTCGCCGCCTTCTTCGCCGCGGAGGTCTCCGCAGGCGTCGACGCGCACGGCGACCAGGCGCCGCTGCCTGGGCACCCGTACACGGCCGCCGAGCTGCGCGCCCTCCTCCGCCGCTTCCAGGCGGACGGGACGCTCAGGTACGCGGTCGCCGGCCTGGTCGGCGAGGAGCTGGGGATGACCCGCACCGGCGGGGTCTACGCCTGGTAGCTCCCACCGCCCGCCTGCGCCCTGGGCGCCGCCGGTCCGCGACCGAGGCGGGCACCATCGACACGTCGCACTCCTGGCTCGCACGGGCGTTGATGCAAATGCATCACCGGAACCGGAGCCCGAGCCTCGAGCCGCAGGTCAAGCAAGGCCCCGAGCCAATAGTTGATGCAAATGCATCACCGGAGCCGGAGCCGGAGCCTGAGCCCGAGCCGGAGGGACACCACGGCACCCTGACCCGGCGAGCACACACGTGCACGCGCGAGGTCGCGGGTCAGGGGCCGGCGGCGGCCTTCCAGCGGCGCTGAGCGCGCTCCACGATCGCCAGCGTCTCCTGGAGGAACTGCTTCTTGTTGGCCGCTTCGCTGTACAGCTCCTCGAAGTGCAGCAGCCGCTCGTCCGCGGCGCGCATCTCCTTGGTCGCCTGCTCCACGTCAACCGGGGGCGCCTGGCTGACCGTCTGGCCGAGCGACGAGGCCGCCGCGTGAACCTGCTCCATGCGGGCAAGCTCGGCCGTGTTCGGCTTGCCCTGGCTGTCCTTGCCGACCAGCGCCCTCAGGCTGTCCACGGTGACATCGCCTTTGAGCCAGCCCAGCGCGATCATGCCCGCCATGCCGGTGCCGAAGATGGCGGCGCTGGCGCCGCCGACCCCGGCGACCGCCTTCGCCGCCTCGGCGAGGCCCGGCCTGGCCGCGCCGGCGAGCCTGGCGCCGGCGGCGGCCTCGCGCATGCCCGGGTGCCAGCCGCGAATTCCCATCGTCGCCTCGCCTCCGTCGTCGTGCTCCGGTTTGCAAGCCTAGACGAGTCCGAGCGGGTGGAGCTCGCCCTGCCAGCCGCCGCCAGGGTTGTGCTCGCGCCATCGTCCGGTGGCGGCCAGGTGCTCGACGACATGGACCGTGAGCACCTGGTTGGTGCGCTTGGCCTTCTCGATCCTGGCGGCGAACGCGGGCTCCGCGCTGCGCATCGCATCCAGCCATGCGGCGAGCTCAGGCTCGTCGCCGAGCAGCTCCTCCAGGCGTGCCTGCATCGCGCTGGCGTGCAAGGCGTGGCATTCCGGCCACGGGCCGGGTGTGCCCGTCGCCTCGGCCCGCTCGAGCGCCTGCGATGCCGTGTACACCACCAGGGGCACGGCTTGGAGGACCCCGTAGAAGCTGGGCAGCTCGAAGAACCGGCCGAGGGACGGGTCGTAGACGGTCTCGTCGCCGATCTCGACCCAGGCGTGTGGCCAGACCAGGCCGGCCTCGGTCGCGTACCCGTGGGCCAGGCGCACACCTGGAACGTGGGCGTGGCGGGTCAGGTAGGCGTAGGCGCCCTGCTCGCAGTCGCCGGGCCAGCCCGCCCCGACGACCGTGCCGCGGCGCAGCTCCGGCGGAACGGCCACCTCCGTGCCGCGGCGGTGCAGGCCCGGGAGCAGGGCAGGGTCACGGTCCGCCCGGCCGGAGTCGAGCTCCCGCCGCAGCCGCCGGGCGTGCTTGCGCTCCCGGGTCAGGCGTGCCCGCTCGGCACGCCGCGCCGGCCGGCCACGCACCGCGGGCGTGGTCACGGCCTGGTCCTCGACGAGGTGTACACGGGTGTGCTACCGGGCGGGGCGGACGCGCTCGCGCGCCTCCTGCGCCCGCTCCCACGCCTCCACGTCGGCCAGCCGGTAGCGCACGTGCTTGCCGATGCGGCA
>WNGB01009707.1_pt1 | contig 16370 bp, 18 predicted proteins | sample 5400681 | NCBI WGS metagenome assembly WNGB01 (sample SAMN13153367, study PRJNA577476) | soil metagenome | isolation source: 115 cm soil or saprolite under grassland replicate 2 | place: USA:California | collected 2016-06-15 | reverse complement strand
CGAACGCGTGGGTGTGGCCGGCGCCGTGGCGCGCCCAGGGCACGGCCGCGACCACCGCCCCGTGCTCGGGGCAGCAGACCCTGGGCGCATCGGCCTCCAGGTAGGCGCGGATCGTGCCAAGGTCCAGCGCCCGCCAGCGCCGCCGGCCCTCGCCCCGGTCAAACCCGGGACAGCGCCGCCCGCACTTGCCGCAGCGGCGCTTGGCGCCCTTGCGGGGCCGCACCGCCACCACGATCGCGTCGGCATCCTCGTCGAACTCCACCCGCTCGACAACCGCCTGCTCGACACCGAGCAGCCTTGCCCATAGCGTTGCAGACCGCACGCCGTTTCCCTTCTCGCGGATCCAGCCCTCAACCAGCCGGGAACCGTAGCCGGGGAGCGGCGTGCAGTCACATCAAGAGCCTCACGGCACCCACGGATCGGTGAGAAGAGCCACAAATGACTGGGGCGGCGGCGAGAAACTCGCCTGGAGGGTTTGCAGGTTCTGGTGAATGCGTCGGCGATCTACATGAAGCGCGGCTTGGTCGCCTTTAGAGAGAAGTGCAGGGGCAACTCACCGTCGCTGCCGCCGGGCAACCTCCACTCACGTTCACCGCGCTGCTTGAGGAATGAAAACGGCCGATCTGCCCATGGGAACTCATGCAGGGACTCGATCCGCAAGCCAGCGGCGGCAACGGCCGTCACCAGCTCGCCGATACTGTGAGGCCACAAGAACTTGTGCGACTGCTCGACGCGGGCAGTCGGATCGGCGTATGAGCCTTGAACCGGCAGGGCCAGCGGGGTGGAGCGCGGGAAATATGGGCGCCCGACGACTGGCTCGGTGACTCCCTCTCGGTTGACGAAGACCTTGGCGATGGGATGGACGTCAGTCACGTAGAAGACCCCACCGGGAGCGAGGAAGTGCGCGACCACCGTCGCCCATCGGCCAAGATCGGGAAGCCAGCCGAGTACGCCGCGCGATGTGTACACCACATCGAATTCACCCTGGAGCACGTCAGGCAGGCGCAGCACGTCAGCGCATACGAAGCGCGCAGCAACAGCCAGCTCACGGGCCAGCTCGGTGGCGATGGAGATGGCACGGGGCGAGAAGTCGACTCCCGTCACTTCGGCGCCCCGGCGTGCCCAGCAGATCGTGTCCGTCCCAATCTGACATTGCAGATGCAGTAGGGTCTTGCCGGCGACGTCTCCGACTTCGTCGATCTCGTAGGGCCGCAGCTTGCACTCCCCACGCCGCACGGCAGCGAGGTTGTACCACTCTGAGCGTGCATGGATCTGAGCCCACTCATCCCACAACGCCTGGTTGGCATCTAGGTAGGGTCGTGCGTTGTCTGTCACAGTCCCTCCGCGAGTGTTGCCGTCTGGCGCGGGTTGGACTTGCCTCCGCCGAGCACGAGGCTCGGTTGCAAGCAGATCGCCGTGCCGCGCTTCATGGCATCGGCAGGAACGACCAGTTACGTCAGCATACCCAACCGCCCAGCCAGGCCGCGGAGGTTGGGGTTCAACGAACGGCGCTCGCGCTCCAGCATGGCATGCACTAACTCGCGCACCATCGGGTCCCACCGCACCAGCTCTGGTGCGACTTGCTCGGCCGCTAGCAGTTCTCGGATCGCCTCATGGTCTTGGCGTCGAAGCCCATTGGCCCTGGCGGCATGCAGGTGGTAGTAGCAGCGCCGGTTCACACTCCGCAGGCGGTTGGGATCTACAGTCGCGGCACGACGCAGCGCCTCGACCGGTTCGGTAAGGTCAACGAGGATGCCTGCCTCTTGAATGCCTACATTGGTCGGGCCAAAGAACAGCCAGTACTCCTCACGGTCGGCACCCAGCTCCTCAGCGGCAGCGGTGGCGATCTCAAGTAGCCGGCGACTCTCTTTGGGATCATCCGCACGTGCAGCAGCCTGTGCCGCGTACAGATGCAGCGCACCCCAGATCGCCAAGGACTTTGGCGACTTGCTCTTCTTCAAGTGCGGACCGATCGCCGTCGCGCCATCCATAGCGAGCCCAACCGCCTCCTCGGGTTGACCCTGCACCATGAGCTGGACCGTCATCGAGGCGGCGCATGACGCGACCAGCAGGTCATCTCCGCTGTGCCCAGCCGCCAGCAGCGCCCGATCCGCCGCGATCCACCCAAGGTCCATGTCGCCGTACTGGCGTAGCTCCAGCGCAGCGAGTCGATACAGATTGGCGAGCACGGCATGCGCGACCCCGCGATCCCGCTCGCTCGCCTGGCGGGCGGCAAGCTGGGCCTGCCCGATCAACGCGGGGAGGAATGGGACTACAGCGGAGAAGTTATTCGGTGACACGTTGTAGAGCTGCCGCGCCCGTTCCGCCTCCCTGCGCAGGTCGGCAATCGGCGGCGGGAGGCCATCGCTCATCCTATGCGTGGTGCCGTGAATGGCGTCGTAGCGCATGAGCACACGCCGAAGAGGGTACAGCCCCTCACTCTTGGTACCTCGCTCGCTCGGCTCAGGGAAATATGGGCGTCCAGTGAGCTGCTGGATCTCGACTCCGAGCGCTCTAGCAACCTGCAAGATCGTCGGGATCGAATCGATCGGACGTTCCCCGCGTTCAATCTTGGTAACCCAGCTCTTGGAGCGGTTCAGCCGCATGGCCAGGCTCTCTTGGGTGAGGCCACGTGCCTTGCGGTACAGGGCGATCCGCTGACCGATCGACATCTCCCGCCCGGAATCCATGGGCCACTCGCCTCCACATGCCATCAACGGCCTGCGCGCCACCTGGCGGCTGGACATCCCATCCTTCGGTCAGTGTGATACGCGCACTTCGCCAAGTCACTCCAACCTACGTCGCTCTGATAATCGTATCGGGTTTGAGGCGGTAGCACGAATGATGAAGGACAGCCTTGAAGGCGGCTAATGCTATAATTAGTAAACTTTGTGTACTTCAGGCGCTTCCGCCTCAGCGATTGCTCTGCTTTTACTGCCGCGTCAGCCTCGGTGTACAACTCTGTCCGGTCGTTCTCGGTCGAGAGTTCCGAGCGAGGTGGCGGACTGGTCGATGCCCGGGGCCAGCCGTCAGGCCAACACCTGGTCGTGACACCCGCGCCCCCAACGCGGGCTTCCCCGGCACCGCCGCCGCTCCCGCCTGAGCAAGGAGCGTGGTTGATGACGAGCACCGTCGTCCCCCAGACGGCGGCGCGGATGCGCCGTCTGGACCTCCGCGTGCTGATCGGGCTGGCGCTGCTGCTGGTCGGAGTGCTGGGCACACTCGCCATCGTGCGGCAGGCCGGACAGCGCACCCCGGTGCTGGTGATGGCCCGCACGGTGCAGGCCGGGCAGGTGATCGGCGCCCAGGACGTGCGTGTCGCCGAGCTTGGGATCGCCTCGGGGGTGGCCACCCTTGGGGCCGGTGATCGTGCTCGGGTGGTGGGTCGCCGGGCGGCGGTGCCGCTGGAGGCGGGGCAGGTGCTCGGCCCGGCCGTGGTCGCCGACGGTCCGGCGCTGGGCTCCGGGCAGGTGGCGATGAGCGTGGCGCTGGCACCCGAGCATGCCGCGGCTGGACTGTTGCGGGCGGGCGACCGGGTCGCGGTGGTGGCCAGCGGCAAGCCCGGCGAGACCGGCGTCGGCTCGGGGGTGCTGCTGTCGCCGGTCTCGGTGCTGTCGGTGCTCACCCGAGGTGACGACAGCGGCGCCGATCGCAAGCTGCTGGTGAGCTTGGCGATACGGCCCGAGCAGGCCGCGACGCTGGCCAGGGCGGCCCAGGGCACCCTGGACCTGGTCCTGCTCGCTGCTGGCGGAGACCGGTCGTGATGGCGGCGCGGCTGGTGGTGGTGACTGGCGGCAAGGGCGGCCCTGGGGCGACCACATTGGCGGTGGGGCTGGCGGGCGCGTGGGCGGCGGCCGGACGGCGGGTGCTGCTGGTGGACCTGGACGCGGCGGGCGGGGACGTGGCCGCCCATCTGCCGGTTGGGGAGCTCCGCGGCCGCGGGGTGGCCGCGCTGCTTGCTGCCGGTGGCGGCCGGGTGGAGCCGCGCGGAGTGGCGGTGGAGGCGGTCGAGGTCGCGGCGGGCTTTCGGGTGCTGGTGGGGCTGCCGCGTGCTGACGGGGCAGGGCTGCTGCGCCCGGCGGTCGCGGTCGCGGTGGCGCGGGCGGCCCGCCAGGTGGATGGCGTGGAGGTGGTGCTGGTGGATGCGGGTCGGTTGCTGCCCGGCTCGGTCGCTGCGGCGCTGCTGGCCGTGCCTGACCCAATCGGGGTGCTGGCCGCGCGGGCGGACGTGCCGGGCGCGCTGGCCGCCCAGCGTGCCTTGCTGGTCGCCGCCGAGGCGACCACCACGCCGCTGGCGCTGGTCGCGGTCGGGGTGCGGCGGCGGATGTCGGGCGAGGTGGCCGAGCTGGCGGCGGCGCTGGAGCATCCGGTCAGCGGGGTGGTCCCGGCCTATCGGCGGCAGCTCGGCCGGGCGATCCAGACCGCCCAGCCGCCCACCACCGGGCGGCTGGGTCGCGCCTACCAGGCCGTGGCCGCCGCGCTGTGGCCACCAGACGGCCATGAGCCGGCGCGCCGGTCCGCCCGGGGTCGGCACGCCCGCCGCTGGGGGCGGGGGCCGGTGGATCACGGTGGGCAGGAGGCGGCCTCGGCATGACCGGTCTTGCCGATCCCAACGGCCAGCATCCCGCCGCCGGGCAGCTCGCCGCCCGCGTCCGTGGCCAGGCCGCGACCGAGCTTGCCCGCAGGCTCGGCCCCGCCAGGCTGTTCGCGCCCTCCGAGGATGACCAAGCCAGGGTGTGGGCGGTGATCAGCGAGCAGTTCGCCCAGGCGCACCGCGACCATGTCGTCGCCGGCGGCATCCCCTTGAGCGACGAGCAGCGCGAGCAGGTCGCCCAGCAGGTCTACGACGCGCTGCTGGGCCTGGGGCCGCTGGAGCGCTACCTGGCCCAAGACGACCTCGAGGAGCTGCTCGTCAACGGCCACACCGACGCCTTCGTGATCCGCGCGGGTGGCCGCAAGCAGCGCATCCCCACCGGGTTCGGCTCCGAGGCCGAGCTGCGCGCCTTCGCCGCCCGCACCGTCGCGGTCACCGGGCGGCGCCTGGACGAGGCCCACCCGCGGGCGGACGCGCGGCTGCCCGACGGGTCCCGGTTGCATGTGATCTGCCCGCCGCTGGCGCCCTACACCTGCCTGACGATCCGCCGCCACCGGCTGCTGGCCCACTCGATGCGCGACCTGCTCGCCCTCGGTACGCTCACCCCGGCGGTCGCCGCGTTCCTGCGGGCGGTGGTGCGGGCAGGGCTGAACCTGCTGATCTCGGGCGGGACCGGCGCGGGCAAGACCACCACCTTGAACGCCATCGCCGCAGAGATCCCCCACCTGGATCGGGTGGTGACCATCGAGGAGACCCGCGAGCTGGCCCTGGACCGCCACCTGGAGGACTGCATCGCGTTGGAGGGCCGGTTCGCCAACGTCGAGGGGCTGGGCGAGATCCGCATCCGCGAGCTGGTCCGCGACGCGCTGCGGATGCGCCCCCAGCGGCTCATCGTCGGGGAGGTCCGCGGCCCGGAGGCGCTGGACATGCTCAACGCCATGAACTCCGGCCACGAAGGCAGCATGGGGACCATCCACGCCAACGACGCCCGCCAGGCCCTGTCGAAGCTGCACACCTACACCAAGATGGCCGAGGAGGCACTGTCAGATCAGGTGGTGACCGAGATGCTCGCCCAGACGATTGATCTGGTCTGCCAGCTCCGCCAGCTCCCCGACGGGCGCCGGGTCCTGGCCGAGATCGTGGAGGTGGCCGGGGTCGAGGGCGGCCGGTTGCTGACCAACCAGCTGCTGCGCCCCGGCCCCGACGGCACCCCGGCCTTCACCGGGGTACGCCCCAGAGCGACGAACCGGCTGGTCGGGGCCGGCTGGGAACCTGCCGCGATGCTGGGAGGCCAGCCATGACGGCGCTGTGGTTCGCCTGCCTGACCGGCCTCGGCCTGATGCTGCTGGTTGACGGGCTCTTGCACCCAGCCACCCGTCGCCTCGATGTCGGGCCGGGCCGGCTGCCGACGCTGCTGGCTGGGACGGTGGCGGGCTTGCTCGGCGGGGTCGGGGTATGGCTGCTGACCGGCTGGCCGGTGCTCACCCTGGCCGCTGTGGTGGCCGGGTTCCTGCTGCCCCGCGCCTGGTTCTCGCGCGCTGATGTGCAAGCCCAGGCGGCCCGCTCCGAGGCGGTCGCCGAGATCGCCGCAAGCCTCCGCGACGCCGTCCGCGGCGGGCTGGGCGTGACCGAGGCACTCGGCGCGCTGGCAGCGTGGGGGCCGCCCGCGCTGCGCCGCGAGCTGGGCGAGCTCGCCGCCGAGGCCAGCGTGCTCGGCCTGGCCGACGCGCTCGGCAACCTCGCGCGGCGGCTTGGCGACCCGCTGGCCGACCTGCTGGCCACCACCCTGGCGCTCAACCATCGCCTCGGCGGGCGCAACCTGGCCGAGGTCCTCGACGATCTGGCCGCCGCGATCCGCGCCGAGGCCCAGACGCTGCGGGAGCTGCGCGCACGCCAGGCGCAGCAGCGGTTGTCGGCCAAGCTGGTCGCCGCCGCGCCGTTTGCGATCCTGCTGCTGATCCGCCAGACCAACCCCGACTACCTCACCCCCTTCCACTCGGTCATCGGCCAGGGCGTGCTCGCCCTGGCGGTGCTGCTGGTTGTCGCCGGCTATGCCGCGATGACGGTGCTGGCCCGCCCACCCGCCGGGACCAGGCTGCTGCCCTCCGGCGCCGCTGCCGCCACGCCGGGAGGTGAGCACCGGTGATCTCCACCTTTGCGGTGGTCGTCTGGCCGCTGCTGGGCGGCGTCGGGCTGCTGCTGCTGCTCACCGCCCAGCCGATCGGCCGTCCCCGCCCGAGCCTGGCCGCGCGGCTGGCCGCGCTGCGCCCCGATGCCCCACCCGACGTGCCGGAGGCGACCTCGTTCGCCAACCCGACCCTTGAGCGGCTGCTGGTCCCGCCCCTGCGCGCGGCCGGATCGGTGGGGCTACGGCTGGCCGAGCTGGCAGGCATCCCCACCGAACGGCTCGCCCACAGGCTGCGGCTTGCCGGCGAGCCCGGTGGCCCCGCGCTGCATGCCGGGCAGAAGGTCTTCGGCGCCCTGGTCGGGCTGGGCCTGCTGCCCGCGTTCAACCAGCTCGGCATCACCCCGTTTGGGCGCTGGCCCGCCTGGCTGTGGCTGGCCGCCGCCGTGGCCGGGTTCCTCACCCCCGACGCCGAGCTTGCCAGAAAGATCAACCGCCGCCGCCGTGAGCTGCTGGTCGGCCTGGGCGCGGCCAGCGAGTTCCTCGCCCTGGCGGTGTCGGCCGGGTGCGGGCTGGAGCAGGCGCTGGCCGAGGCTGCCCAGGCGGGCAGCGGGCCGTTCTTCGCCGAGCTGTCCCGCAGACTGTCGCTTGCCCGTCTGCACGGCCACCAGGGCGTGGACGCCATCACCCACATGGCCCAAGAGATCGACCTGCCCGAGCTGGCCGCCCTCGCCGGTGCCCTCCAGTCAGGCGCCCGCCAGGGCACCCCCGTGCTGCAAACCCTCCGCGCGCAGGCCCACGCCGCCCGGGAGCGGCGCCGCCTGGGGTTGCTGGAGGCCGGCGAGCGTGCCCAGGTGACCATGATCGTGCCGGTGGCCACGCTGATCTTTCCGGCGTTCTTCCTGGTGATCCTTTGGCCCGCAAGTGTCGCGCTGCTGCGCCTGTCCAATGGCTGACCCGCCCGTCCCGCCGACCGCTCCCGCCGCTTGATGGAGGTCCCGATGGCACCGCCCACCAGATGGTCCCAGACAATCCACACCCGCCTGCTGCGCGTGCTCGCCCGCGCCCACGGCGCCGCGCTCGGTCTGCATCAGCGCCAGGACGGCCTCTCGGCAGTCGAGTATCTCCTGATGGCCGCCGTCGTGGTCGGGGTGGTGTTCGCCGCGTTCAAGCTGTTTTTCGGCGCGGTCGCCGACCAGTTCGACAAGCTGACCAAGACCGTCAGCGGCGGGTAACGTGGCTGCGGTGGCCTGGCGTGGCCCGCTGCGCTCGGGCGAGGAGCGCGGCGTGACCACCATCGAGTTCGTCATGGTCGCCTGGCTGTTCATGCTGATGGTGCTGGGCGGGTTGCAGTTTGGGCTGTGGTGGCACGCCCAGCACGTGGTCCTCGGCGCCGCCCAGGACGCCGCCCGCCTGGCCGCCGTCGAGGACGGCACCCCCCAGGCCGGACGCGCACGCGCGCTGGAGCTGCTCCAGGTGGGCCTGGGCCGCGATGCGGCCACCGCGACGGTGGAGGTGCGCCGCGACCCCGAGGTCGCTCGGGCGACCGTGACCGCCCGGCTGCGTCCGCTGCTGCCCATCGGCAGCAGCATCCAGCTCCGGGCTACTGCCCGCGTGTTTGCGGAGCATTTCCGCCCGAGCCAGTCTCCCGCAGCCCAAGCGCCCGCCAGCGGAGCCATCCCATGACCCCCACCCGCCCGCCACGGCGCATCCGGCGTCACCGCGAGCGCGGCACGGCCACGCTGGAGCTGACCGTGGTCGCGTTGGGGCTGCTGGTGTTCGCCGCCGGATTGATCGCCATCGGGCGGCTCACCGACACCCGCACGGCCCTTGCCGGGGTGGCCCGCGAGGCCGCCCGTGCCGCTGCCGACGCGCCAAGCGCCACCGAGGCCATCCGGCTCGGCCAGGACACGGCGCGGCAGACCGCCAGCGGCTACGGGCTGGACCCCGCCCGCCTTCAGGTCACCGTCGACCCGCGCGGCTTCGCCCGTGGCGGCACGCTGCTGGTCACCGCCAGCTACCGGGTGCGGCTGTCAGACTTGCCGACCATGCGGCTGCTGCCCGGCGAGGTGACACTGCGCGCCCGGCAGCTTGAGCCGATCGACCCGTTCAGGAGCCGGACCGTCCCATGACCCGCGTCCTCCAGCGTGCCCGAGCCGTCCTCGCCCACCACGGCCAGCGTGAGGACGGGCAGATCCTGGTGCTGACCGTGGTCATGATGCTGGGGCTGCTGGCGGTGCTGGGCCTGGTCGCCGACGGTGGGCTGGTGTTCGCCCGCCACCGCGAGCTGCAAGCAGCCGCCGACGCCGCCGCCCGCGCTGGGGCCGCCCAGCTCGATGAGGCCGCCTATCGGGCCAGCGATGGCCGCATCGCCCAGCTCGACCCTGCCCGCGCCCGGCAGGCCGCCCGAGCGTATCTACAAGCCTCCGGGTTCGGCGGCCACGCCGAGGTCAGCGCCGACACCGCCTCGGTGATGGTCGCGCTCACCCAGAGCATGCGCCCGCCGATCTTTGGCGCGCTGTCCGGCGGCGACGTCCAGCTTACGGTTCGCTCGCTCGCGCGTCCGCGGACCGGGATCATCCAGCCCCAAGTCCAAGGACCCTGACCTGATGGCCACGCTTCGACGCCTGCTCCCCGTCGCCCTCGCGGCCGTTGTACTCACCGGCTGCCACAGTGGCACGCCGAGCACGCCGCCGAACAGCAGCGCCTCGGCGGCAACGTCCACCACGGCGGTCCAGCCGACGACCGCATCCACCACGAGCGGGGCGGCCGAGCTGTTGGCCGCCTACCTGCGCTCCTGGCAGGTGTACGCGGATGCGCTGCGCCGGCTGGACCCGAGCCGGCTGCCCACCGCCTTCGCAGGGGATGCGCTGCGGTTGGCGCGACAGGAGGTCGCCGACCACCAGGCGCAGGGCCACCCTTCGCTGGTCCGGGTCGAGCATCACCCCAAGGTGCTGCTGGTCAGCGCCACCGACGGGGTGGTCCAGGACAACTACCGAAACCACAGCGTCCTGCTCGACCCCACCAGCGGCGCCCCGGTAGAGGCAGATCCCAACGAGACCGTCTACCAGCGGCAAAGCCTCAAACGCAGTGGCGGTGTCTGGAAGGTCGTCGAGGTGATCGAGGAGAAGCGACCATGAAGCGACTGCTGCTTGTCGTCGGACTGCTCGTCGGGCTGCTGGTGTGGTCGGCAACGCCCGCCGTCGCCGACCGCCGCAAGCCCACCATCACCATCGGCGAGGACCCCAACGGCGTGGCGATCCAGATCGACACCACCCGCACGGGCACGGGCAGCAGCTCGGGCGCGCATGGTGGCGGCGGCGGCACGCCGTGCAGGTACGACCTGGCCAGCTTCAGCGGCCCATCAAGCGCCTATGTGGGCCAGCCCGCCGATGTCGGCTTGTTCTCGATCACCTGCGGCTCCTACACCGACGTGCGCTTCCTACGGCTCGGCCCAGGTGGCACCCCGGTGATCCCCGGCCCCACGGTCGACCCCTTCCAGCTCGCCCTGTCGGTCCGCGATCAGCTTCCCCTCCCCTCCGGCCGTATCAGTGCCAACCCGACCCGCGGCCTGGTCGGCCTGCCGACCTTCTATTGGTTCGAGGGCTATGACGGCCGCCCCCTCGCCAAGACCAAGAGCGCGTTCGGGGTCACCGTCGAGGTGCAGGCCACCCCGACCGCGTTTCGGTGGGACTTCGGCGATGGCGCCGCGATGACGAACAAGGATCTTGGCCGCGCCTACCCCGCTCGCTCCAGCATCACCCACACCTACCAGAGCGCGCGGGCGGGCGTGACCGTGCAATGCCGGTTCGAGTTCGCGGTGCGCTACCGCGTCAACGGGGGCGGATGGACGCCGCTGGCGCCGCTTGCGCGGACCGCCACCGCAGTGTTCGAGGTGGCCCAGAGCCAGGCGGTCATCGGGCGATAGGAGGCGAGCCGTGCTACGACGAGGGGTCTCCGCGCTGGCCTTGGCCGCGAGCCTGATCGGCCTGCCGCGGCTGCTGCAGGCGGCGGCCGGGCCGCCAAGCCTTGCCGGGCTGCCATCGTGGGGATGGGTCCGCGACGGGCTGCGCGACCAGTACCTGCCGATCGAGCCGCTACTGCACGCCATCGGGCTGTTGGCGTGGTCACTGTGGGGCTACGCCGTGCTCGTCGTCTGCCTGCGGCTGCTGGCAGTGATCGCGGTCCGGGTCGGCCTGGCCGGCTCGGCGGCGCTGCTGAGCCTGTCCAACCTGGTCACCGTCGGCCCGGTCCGCGGCCTGGTCGACGCCGCCATCGGGGTGAGCCTGCTCGCCTCCACCGCGCACGCCGCCGCCAGCACGACCGCTCCGGTGCCCCCTGCCGCCGTAATCCGGACCGTTCAGGCAGCCGAGTCGCCTGCCGGGTGGGACCGTGCCCACCCGCTGCTTGAGGTCACCCGCGACCAGCCGGCCCTCGCCCGGCTCGACGTGCCGATGGACGGCGGCACAGCGGCGCGCGTGATGGCCTCACCTGACTCGGTCGCGTCGGCGCGCCCGCCTGGCGGGGTGCACCGTCGGACCTACACCGTCCAGGATGGGGACTCGCTGTGGCGCATCGCCGAGCGCGAGCTCGGCGACGGGCTGCGGTGGCGGGAGATCTGGGCGCTCAACCAGGGCCGCGACATGGGCCACGGGCGGGTGTTCCGCCGTGCCGGGCTGATCCTGCCCGGCTGGGTGCTGGACCTGCCGGCAGGCGAGCAGCCCGCCCCGGCCACGCCGCCAGGCCATTCGGGAAACCCTGAGCGACACGGTGCCACCGCCCCCACCACGGCCCCGGCACCGCCGGCCAGCACGCCAGCACCGAGCACCACCATGCCCTCGCCGTCTGCTGGCCGCGCCGCGGGCGAACGTGGCCCAAGCGGCTCGGCGGCCACCCGGCCCGCTCCCGCCGCTCACCCCGGCCGCGCGCCCCAGCGCGGGCATGGCGATGGGGATGGGCACGAGATCCTGGAGCTGCCGACCGGCGAGGTCGTCGGGATCACGCTGGCGGCGGCGATCACGGCGGCGCTGGCGGTGGCGCGGCTGCGCCAGCGCCGCCGCCGCCGTCCCACCTGGCCCCCCGATCAGGACTCAGCGGCGGCGCCACTGGAGGCTGGGCCGATGACCCAGCGGCTGGTCCGCTTCGCCCACCAGTCCGCCAAGCCGCCCGACGACGAGACGGCCGAGGGCGCGGCCGTGCCGCCAGCCCTGCCGCCGTACGGCCCTGCCGATCCGCGCGATCCCGCGCCGGCGCGGGTGGTGGTGGCCGAGCGGGCGGGCGAGGAGCTGGCCGTGGACCTGGCCGGCTTCGGCGCGATCACCATCACCGGGCCGCGCGCCGCGGACGCGGCCAGGGCGGCGATGGTGGCGCTGCTGGCGGCGGGCACGCCGACCGACACCCAGGTGCTGGTGGCCGGCGAACGGCTACTCCCGGAGGCGCCAGAGCTGCCGGGCCTGCGCCGAGCCGCCACGCTCGCCAAGGCGCTGGGGCTGCTGGAGGCCGAGCTGGTCGGCCGCGCCCGCATGCTGGAACTCTACGACCAGCCAGACTTCGCCAGCTACCGCACCGCGTGCCCGGACGACCCACTGCCGGCGCTGCTGCTGGTCGCCGACGAGCCGCCAGAGCGTGACGGGGGTCGGCTGGGGGCCGTCGTCGAGCAGGGCCGCCGGCTGGGGGTGGGCGTGCTGCTTGCCGGAGTGGAGGCCGAGCGGGCCGCCCGGATCGAGCTGGACGAGGACGGCCGCGTCCAGGTCGCCCGGCCCGCACAGCTCGGGGAGGGGCAGCTTGTGGGCGCCCGCATGCTCACCCTGGCTGCGGCGCATGCCACCGACCTGCTGGGCACGCTCGCCGCCGCCCGGACCGACCCGCAGCCGCCACCCGCCGGCCAGGAGCCCGCGACGCAGCGCCCCGCTCGCCAGGTCCCCGGCGACGCGGCGCCGCACGAGCACGCCAAGCCGGCTCGGCACCGTCCCCCCGAGCGGGCGCCCGCCCCGCCAGCGCATGAGCCCCCCTCGGCGGGGGCCGGTCCCGAGCCTGCCGGCACGGCGGATGCGCCGGCCTGGGAGCCGGCGCCGATCACCGTCCCGGATGATGACCGGCCTGAGGCGCGGCCGCTGGTCGTCGTGCGGCTGCTGGGCGGCTACCAGATCCAGGCGGGCGACGGCGTCATCGGCCAGGGGCTGCGCGTCAGCGCGCGGGAGCTGCTGGCCTACGTGCTGGCCCACCCCGGCGGCGTCACGATCGAGCAGGCGGTCGCGGCGCTGTGGCCCGACACCGCGCTGGGCAAGGAGCGCCAGCAGTTCTGGAACGCGCTGGGCAACCTGCGCAGCGTGCTCCGCGACGCCAGCGGCCATCCCGGCATGGCCATCGTCCATGACCACAGTCGGTACCGGCCCGAGCCGGGCCTGTTCGCGGTGGACCTGTGGCGCTTCCAGCAGGCCACCGGGCAGGCCCGCGATGCCAGCGACGACGAGACCGCCACCGCCGCGCTGCGGGTGGCGGCCGACGCCTACGGCGGCGGCCTGCTGGACGGCGAGCCCTACGGGTGGGCGGAGCCGGCCCGTCAGGCGCTGCGCGACCAGGCGGTGGACGCGCTGTCGCGGCTGGCCGAGCTGTGTGAGCGGGCCGGCGACGACCCCGGCGCGCTGGCGGCGCTGGAGCGGGCGGTCCAGGCCGACCCGGTGGCCGAGGAGTGCTACCGGAGGCTGATGCGCCTGCACGCCCGCCGGCGCCGCCTGGACCTGGCCCAGCGGCTTTACCGGCAGCTCAAGGACCGGCTGGAGGAGCTGGGCGTCGACCCCGACCCGGAGACCACCCGGCTGCTGGCCGAGCTGCGCCGCGACACCACGGTTCCATGACCACGCGCGCCAGTTGGCATGGCTCGAAGGATCGTGAGCCGGGGTGACGGCGCCCTCCCCGATGCGATGGGGCTGCGTGCCGGCGCGGGCGGCTCCGCGTCGGCACGCGGCCGGCAGCCGCAGCGAGCGTTCAGGGCGAGGGTGCCTGCGGCTGGCAGCGGCAGGGCTGGCCGGCGGGGGTGCCGCAGCGGCGGCAGCCGGGCGGGAGCATGCGGCGCAGATCCCACCCGGCGTGGGCGGACTGCTGGTCGGCGTCGACCTCCAAGGCCAGATATGCATACCGGTGGTAGGCCCGCTCCAGCTCGGCCGCCCGAGCGCGCAGGGTCTCGGCTGCGGGCGCGCCGCCCGCGTCCTGCGCCTGGCGGTGCAGGCCGATGGCGGTGCGCCGGCAGGTACGGGCGGCCGCCCGCGCGACCTCGGCCGGGCTGGGCGCGTCCAGCACCGGCTCCCACAGCGCTGGCTCGTCGGGGTCGCGGGTGGAGCCGGTCAGGTGCATGCCGGGCCAGCCGGACCGGCCGATCGGCTCGGTGGCCAGTACCAGCCGGTGGCGCATCTGGGCCGCCAGCGCCTCGCCGTCATAGGGCGTGGCGGCCAGGCGGCTGTGGGTCTGGCGGGCGAAGGCGACCAGCGTCTCCGCGGCGGGCGAGGTTTGGGTGGCGCCGCACCAGGCCAGCCAGTCGGCCACCGCCATGACCTGCACGGCCAGCACGTCGGCGAGGTCGGCGGGGCCGGCGAAGCGGGCCAGGGCGGGCTCGGCGCGCAGCTCCAGCACGATCAGCTCGGGCATGCCCGCCTCCCTTCCGGCCCGCCAGCGCCAGATCCCGCGTTCCGGAGGCGCCGCTGGGTCTTGGTGCAGGTCCGGCAGGTGTGGCCGTAGGGCGGCTGCTCGTGGGCGGCGTTGCTGAAGGAGAAGGCGCGGCTGCCGCACACCGGGCCGACCAGCCCGTCGGCGCCGACCGCCATGAGGTGGAAGGTGCCGGTCTGGTCGTGCCAGCGGGTCATCGCCATCGACCAGCCCGCCAGCCGTCGCACGCGCATAGTCATCGTCTCCCCGTGCGCCGCGCCGCCCGGCCGGGCGGCTGTGTGCGGTCGGGCCTGGCCGCTGCCAGGTCGGCCAGCGCCTGTGCGAGCTGCTCGATGGTGGCGACCGGCAGGCTGTCGGCTCGCAGCGTCGCCAGGGCGCCCGCCTTGCGCAGCTCGATCTCCCCCGACCCGATCGACCGTGCGGGGGCGGACCAGTGCACTGTGACAATCTGCTTGCCGTCATCGCGGACGCTGGCGCCGGGGATGATCACGGCCAGCCGCTCGGCAACCTGAATGCGGCTGTGGTGGTCGGTTGTCTGCGTGGCGATGCGTGCCTGGACCCTGGCGAGCATCTGGGCGTAGCCGGGCAGCAGCCGCCGGGTGATCTGGCTGGCGACCGCGGCCGGGCTGCGGCCGGTGGCCACGGTGATGGGCCGTGGCCGCTCGCCCGGCTCGAAGGGGTAGTCGCTGTCGGGGAGGGCGCCGGAGATCTCCACCCGGCCGCGCTCGCCGCCCTGGCGGCGCAGGAACAGCCGCCGCCCGTCGGGGTGCTCCAGCCAGGCCGCGTGGCCCAGCTCGTCGTCTGCCACCACGCGGAAGCCGTCCAGGTGCTCGGCGATGCCGCGGGCAAGCGCGCGGAGCTGGTGGTCGATCATCGCGCCCCACCCCCCTCCCCAGAGTCGGCGGGGTCGGGCGGCTGGCCGGAGGGGCCGGCGCGCTCCAGCTCGGCCAGCTCGGCCTCCAGCCGCTGCAGCTCGGCGTGGCGGCTGGCGATCTCGCGGCCCAGCTCCGCGATCCGCTCCAGGCGCCGGGCCGTGGCGGCCTGGCCGAGCAGCCGCTGGCCGGCGGCGCTGTTGGCGAAGCCGGCCAGCGCTGGGAGCAGGAGGTCTTCGGCCTTGCGTTTGGCGGCGCCGCTTGGCCCCTGGTAGCGGTCGGCTCGGTGCAGGGTCACGCCGTACCAGTTGATGCCCCAGCCGGCGTGCTGGCGGTGCAGCCGCTGGTCAAAGTGCCCCTCGGTGGGGAAGTCGGCGGCGGGCCGCAGGTGGACGACGACGGTGTAGGCGACCCGGTTGATGACGACCTGCTCGGCGCAGCGCTGCGCGTCGGGGTTGTCGCGGTTGTCGGCGCGCTGCTTGTCGTGGTCGTACATGGTGGCCGCGCTCAGGGTGCCCTCGCCGGACGCCCACACGTGCAGCGTGCCGAGCGGGGTGGCCACGAAGGTCTCGGGGGACTGGGTCATCGTGGCCGCCCCCCCTCGGCGGTGATGGGGTCGGGCTGGTCGGCGAGCAGGCGGACCAGGTCGGGGTTGACGCTGGCGGCCAGCGGGATGGGGTCGGGGTTGACGCTGGCGGCCAGGTGGATGGGGTCGGGGTGGACGCTGGCGTGGCGGATCTGCCAGCCGTCGCCCGCGCGGCCGATGGCGGCGCGGACCTGGCCGCCGAGCCAGCCAAGGTCGCGCTTGGTGTCGAGGTCGACCAGCAGCACCACGGCGACCCGGCGGGGCACGTCGGGGGTCTCGTCGGGGATGCCTTGGGCGCGGGGGTTGGCGGCCTGGTGGCGCAGCCGCCACGACCAGCGCCACAGGTCCCGCTCGCAGGTCAGGACGGCGCTGGATGGGGTCTGGTCAAGCTGGATGGGTGCAGATCCTTTGCAGGGACTGGGGTGAGCTGCGAAGTTGGCGGGTCTGAGGGTGTCGGGTGAGGATCGCCTCCTTGATGCGGGTGTGAGGAGACGGTCATGGCGTCGTTGCTGGAGCGGTTGGAGGCGCGAG
>WNGB01014008.1_pt1 | contig 16371 bp, 17 predicted proteins | sample 5400681 | NCBI WGS metagenome assembly WNGB01 (sample SAMN13153367, study PRJNA577476) | soil metagenome | isolation source: 115 cm soil or saprolite under grassland replicate 2 | place: USA:California | collected 2016-06-15 | reverse complement strand
CAGTGTGAGAGGAAAACAACCGTACTTGCCGAGGTGCACTCCCATTGCACGAGCGGTATGCAGGCCGCTCCAAGTGCTGCGAGCAATTGTGTCAGTATCCGGAAGATTCGCGGCACGGACGACCACGCCTCTTTGTTTTGCTCTTCTCAAAATAGGGCCAACTAACCCGGGTTTGAAAGAGTCGAGCAAACCAGCGAGTGACACGGATTCGCGCGCCAGCTTTCGTTTCGCACCGTCGAAAGCAACAATTTTTATTCCTGCACCGGCGGCTAGATCGATAGCGGCAAATGCGTCATCACGCCCACGCCGGCCCCAGCGCACCCAAGCTGCGAGGCCGAGTGTATGCCCGGCGGGACAGATCTTCATTCCGGCGGCTTCCCCAGAGGATACATATTGAACAAGCTCGCGGAGGATCGCGGTTTTCGTCCGACGAGGCATTCTGATGCGCCATGGGATATTGACAAAGACGGTAAGTGGACGCGGAAGAGAATCAGGAGTGCGAATGAAAGGAATAAAGGCGCTTGACATGGCTTCTTTCACTTCTTCGATGGCCTTCCGACTGTCGCTCAAAAGCTGAACACGTGGTTCGCGGCGGTAAACGCGCAGATTTACACGCGTGCCGATATTCGTGGTGATTAGAATGCGATCGACGGTCCCGGTCCAGACATCGGCATATTCGTTAGGGCCTACGGCAACTTCTCCAACCCCACCTAGGCGCTCAGCATCGAGTGCGACGCCAACGACGGCGGGCGTGAGTTTCGCGCGCTTCGCAAACGCAATGCATTTCGGCGAGGCACACGCAGCCTCGCGGATGGCTGCCACGGCACTTCCCTCATCACTGACACCGAGAAACGGACCGTACCGTTTATGATCGTACTGTTTGAGTGAAAAGCTCGGCGGATCTGGATCACCGCCGAGAAACAAGTATGCCTTGCGTGCTAATGCAGTGGTTCGGCGGGTTAACAGAGAGCGACGAGCGATTTGTCGCCGATATTTCTCAAGCATCGCGCGACATTGATTTGCAACCAACCGTTGCTCACCTGGTGTAAGCGCACGGTTGCCATTAAGAAGCGCGAGCCAATGAGCCCTTGCGCGCTTTTTCATGTATCATTTTGAGGGGGATGTTACTTCAGCGCCGTCTCTCTTCGGCTGAAGGTCCCAAAGCAACCAGTCATCGTTTCGAGTGTAACGCTTATACTTCGCATCCCATTTCTGTGGCAGTTTCTTCGAGAGGCTTTCCAAGAACGGAAGAAGGGGTCGCTGCGGCGCTCGGGCCAATTCACGACGGTCGAGCGGACTCTTCGGCCATCCGAATCGCTTGCGATATGGTTCGAAGCCAAATCCGTCGAAGAAACTCTCGCCGCCCACGAGTGGCATGTACCAAAGGCTTGGGATTCCAGCGGCGTTAGGCTTGATTGGGACTTCTGCTTGTAGCGCTCTTAAAAGCTTTGTGCCAACCTCATCTTCGTTCAAATGATCGCGCAGCAGTTCGAGTGTTGGAAACTCGACCGGCGGACTAACGAACAGAACCGGTTTACGTTGTTGTCGACACAATGCTATCTCGTGAGGTGTGCCGACGCTGTAAACATTTGTGGGACAGTACGCGACGATGAAGTCACTTGTATCGACCATGCGCAAGTCAATGTGCAAGGTCTCCCAGAATTTCCCTGTCAGCCGTGAACGCGTTTGCGCTCCTTTTTTACTATCTTCGAAACTCCATTGGTTCCGAGCCGCGACTGTATCCAATCCTTCACGTCCATAGTCGTGCAAACCAAGAACGTCAGGCTTCTTCCACGGGTCACGGGTCAAACACGACACATCCAAGTCTTTGAAGAAAAACGCCGACGCGATTTCGCCAACCATTCTTCATTTCCTCTTTGCGTGACGCGACGAAATCCATCGGACCAGATAAGTACACTCTCGCGCCCCGCAAAAGGCCGGCTCTTCGCGATCTCCCCTTCATTCGCTTAAACGCTATGTCAGCGCGAACTTTGCGCTGAGCGGCGCATGGTCGCTCGGCCTATCGTCGCGGGAGTTGCCCGCACCCGAAACGTGTTTGTTGTAGACGTAGCGTTCGATACATCCACTTTCAGGGATGAAACAGATCGTGCCGCCCTCGTGACAACGTGGACTGTAAACAATGTGATCGAGAAGTACGTGTGTCGGTTTTCCTTTGTTCGTCGGATCACGGAATTCGACAGTCCAAGCGTAACTCTTATTCTGAAGCTGTTCCGGCGTGAGAACATGCCTCATAAGAGCAATGTCATGTTGGAATGCTCCACGAAGCTCGTGCACGATACTGTGCAGCAAGTAAGTATCATCAACTACGTCGCGCGAAATACCGTCATTTAAATCGCCCATCACGATCACTGAATCGGCCTTCCTCGAGTAAAGCCGATGAGCGATGTACTTGCGGATGACGTTCATTTCAATCGACAGCTTCTGCCTCGAGTTGATGGCGCTGATCACCGCCTTCGGAGTTTTCTTCTGCCAATCAGCAGCCTTCTTTAGTTCCGAGATTTTCGACTTCGTGTGTAATGTCATTATCTCTGTGATCTTGCCCTTGCGCTCAACTCGTAAGATTACGGGCAGCCGCGTGAAACGTGCGCTATATACAGTGCGGACATTGCCAAATCTGTAATACTGCCGTTTCGCATTGCGTAGTCGTTGAAAAACTCGATCGCTGCGCGGCAGTTGAGTGATTTTAATACCGCGGACCAGGTGCTTCCGAACGAGCATGTGGACACTTTGGGCGCCATCTTCCATTGAATACACGACATATGTGCCGCCCAGTTTTTCTTTCACAAATGTCTCCATCTGGCTTTTCAATGGTGGTCCTTCGCAAATACCGAGAACATCGACATCGAGATCTGTGATCACCCGCGCGATGCGATCTGCCACGCCTTGCGGGTTTTTCGGCTTTGAACCCAGTCCGGGCGTCTTCTTTGATGCACGGGTGAGTAATTCCGGCTGACCATTCTTAAACAAGCTTACCATCCACTCGACGTTGAATGTGGCGATCTTGATCTCTCGAACCATAGAAGCGGGCGTCGTTAACTTGGGGAGAATAGATGCTGCAACTCGCCAACATTGCACAATGTTTGGGTGCAAGGTGCAACATCGAGCATTTTTGTGATGTCCACCGGATCGGCGTACTGAATTTGAGATTGCAATTCAGCACGAAATCTCGCCTGCTCGTCCGCGGTTTTCATCTTGCCGATACGGATACTGTGAAGGAAAAAGGATTAATTGTGAATATAAAGTACGAGGCAGATTCAGTGCATAACGATGTGACACGGCGAAGATTTCTAGGCGGCGATTTCGGCAGGTGCAGCTGGCGTTCTAACTGGTGCGGCGATCGGTCCATGGTATTGACACGGCGAACGAAAACCGATTAGATGCTCAGCTGAGCCGCGCCCCCTAGGCTGACGGTGTGACGAGCGAACTTCAAGACCATCCGCGGGCGGTTCAAAGCGCGAGACAATCGTCTCGGGTGCGGAGGAACAGCTCCGTGTGCTTTGGTTGTTGCGACGTTTGATCTGCTCTTGGACTTGGAGCACCATCGCCACTGCTGCGATGAGGATCAGCGCCGCAACGACCTCGTGCGGGTAGAGACTCGTGTGAAAGAAGTCCCAGGTGATGCAAACTTCGGCCAGCGTCTGCAACATCTCGAAATAGCCCGCTAATGACGCGGTCGGGCTTTGTAATTTACGCCGTTCTCAGCTGCTGAGTAATCTGGTGGGTGCAGTTCGGCGTTGCGTCTGAAGGCGTCTGGCATCACGCTTTCTTGATCGCCAACAATGAATCCCGACAAGCTCTTTGACTACCTTGAGGGCAGATTGCCAGCGCCGGAACGCGCAGCGTTGGAAGATCAGTTGATTTCCGACGAGCAACTGCAACGCGAGCTGGCGGTCGCCCGACGGATTCACGCAGGTATGGGCAACGGTTCTCGGGAGGCTTTGCTGGAAGCCCAGGCGGATGTGACCAGGCGCGGGCGCAAAATGGCGCTCCGCGTCGGCGGAGCGTTTATCATTCTCATGGCTGTCAATGTTGGCGCAGGTCTCTGGATCATAGCGCGACACGAAAGCAAGAACCCGAATCGGGCCCTACTTGAAGCGCAAACGCGAGAGCAAATAAAGAAGTCGATCGAGCAGGCTGCCGCCACGGCGCTCACGCCTTCGCCCTCCTTCGGAGTCAGCGAGATCACAATTTCAGCCGGACAGGGCCAACGGGACGCCGTGGCCGACGAAGTTGTCGCTCTGGCTGGGCGACTAGGCGGCTCGGCAACGAAAGGACTTCCGGACGAGCATCGCATTGGCGTGCTTGTCGATCTCCCATCGAATCGCGAATCGGAGTTTCGCGCGGCGATTGCTTCGGTCACTGGGGGGGCGGAGTCATCCGCTTCCGCCAAGGCTTCCATTCTCCGTAGCGAGACTGGGAAGGATGAAATGGCGGACCAGACGGCCCCGACTACAGCCGAGAAGAAGAGCTTCGTTGTGCAAATCGTCGAGTCGCCGACAGAGTAGATTCACCCCGTGAGATACAATCGCCATGCCGAATATTGCTACGTTTACATTTTGCGCTCGCAAGCTGATCATCAGTTCTATGTCGGTCTGACGCGAGATTTACGGTCACGGCTTCAGGCGCACAATAATGGACGGGTGAACTCGACGAAGAAGCGCCGACCGTTTGAGCTCGTATATTGGGAAGGTTGTCGAAACGAGAGCGACGCCGCACAACGAGGGAAGTACCTGAAAACCGCATGGGGAAAACGTTACATCAAGAATCGTCTGCGGTGTTATCTCACGGGGTAAATGATTGCGGTTACGTTTGCTTTGCCGGCGGAAAGCTCGGCATTCTTGCGCTGCCTCGGCAATAAATCCCGGAGTCACCGCCACGGCATCAAAACAGTTCGAGTCACCGCCACGGCATCAAAACAGTTCGCGGCAGGGTCGATAACGGCGCGATTGAGGTTCTCCATACCGGCGTTGGAGAAAAGCTCTGCCGTCAGCGGATGGCGAGTTTTCTTCAGGATCGACAGTTCGCGTGTTTGATCAGCGCCGGTTTTGCAGGCGCGCTTAACGATAGGTTGCACGCCGGTGATCTCTTGTTTGCGAAAAATTTCTCGACCGTTCAACTAAACGCGATGCGTTCGGGCCTCGTCAGCTTTCCCATCCATCACGAGAACCTTTTGACGGTCCCGTCGATAATCGATTCCATTGAGGAACGGCAAAAAATCGCGCAGACCACAGGCGCAGCCGCCATTGATATGGAAACGGAATTCATCGCGCGTGCCTGCGCCGAGCGCGGGCTTCCGCTGCTTTCGCTTCGAGTGGTCAGCGACACGCCACGCGAACCTCTCCCGGGCCCGTCGAAGATTCTGTTCGATGTTGAACGGCAACGAACCAATGCCATGAAGCTTTCGTTGCATCTCTTAAGACATCCGACCGCTATTCCCCGATTCGTCCTGTTTGCAAGAAGGATCGCCCGCGCGCGAACAACGCTTGCGAACGCGCTTCTTGAAGTCGTGCGCGCAATCGGGTGATTCAGGCGAAGGCGCCTAAATCCGCACGCGAGGCGCATGCGCTTCCCGGAAGTCAGCGGGCGGCGGGCAGCACATCGGCAATGCGTGAATCACTTTGCTGAATCGCCCTTTTTACTTGATGCGCAATCTCGTGCCCTTCATGCACAGAAATACTGCCGTCCACGCCCACGTGAAGATCGACATAAAAATCCAGACCCATCTTCCGAATCAGGCATTTTTCGACTTCGATTACTCCGGGAACGGCGACGGCGGCATTTCGAACTGAATCGACAATCGGACCGCGCGGCGCCGTGTCCATAATTTCGTACAACGCCGGTCGCAAAAGCCGAATGCCATTTGCGCCGATGACAGCGCAGACGAAAAGCGCCGCCCAATCATCCGCGCTTTGCCAACGACTGCCGCCGATCAGGGCGAGAGAGATGCCGACGAATGCGGCAGCGGACGTAAGCGCGTCGCCGCGATGATGCCAGGCATCGGTTCGCACGGCTGTGCTCTCGATGTGATGTCCGATGCGGTTGACGTAACGGAACAAAATTTCCTTTACCACGATCACGACGATCAATATCCCCAGCGTGAACGCCGCCGGTCCGTGGTGCGGCGTCCAAATTTCGCGGACGCTTTGAACTGCCAAACCGAGTGCGGCCACGAGAACGCCAATGGCCACAATCACTGCAGCGATCGGTTCGGCCTTTCCATGTCCGTAGGGATGTGTTTCATCCGGCGGACGGGCCGCGAATTTCAATCCGCTCCAAATCACGAACGAGCCGACGATGTCCAGCGCGGACTCGATGCCATCAGCGATCAGGACGTAGGCGTGGCCCAACCAACCGCCGAGAATTTTCGCCGCGGCGAAAATCAAGTTTACCAGCATGCCGAAAAGGGCGACGCGCGCGCCGGTTTGCAGATTGTTTGCGGACGCGTGAGGATGCTGCGGCGAGGACATTGATGAACAAAAGCATAAATGCAGTCGTTTACGAAAGGCACGGAAATCCAGTGGACGTTTTGCGTGTCGAACAACAGCCTTGGCCGAAGCCGGCGCCGCACGAGGCGGTTGTGCAAATGCGCGCCGCGCCGATCAATCCGGCGGACCTCAATCAGATCGAAGGAAAATATCCGGTGCGACCAGAGCTTCCGGCCATACCCGGATTCGAAGGCGCGGGAATCGTCGTCGATCTTGGCGCGGGTGTCACGAATGTCGCCGTGGGCGCCCTGGTAATTCTGCCACACAATATCGGTACGTGGCGCGACGCTCTTGCAGTGAAAGCCGACGAATTGGTTGTCGTGCCCGCAGGAATCGAACCCGTGCATGCAGCAACTCTAAAGATCAACCCGTTGACCGCATGGCGTTTGCTCGATGATTATGTCGATCTAAAGAAAGGAGACTGGCTGATCCAAAATGCGGCTAATTCGGCTGCCGGACGCGCGGTAATTCAAATCGCGCGGGAGCTGGGCTACAAAACGGTAAATGTTGTTCGCCGCATGGAACTGATCGATGAGTTGCGTGCAGAAGGCGGCGACGTGGTGCTTGTCGATGGCGAAGATCTCCGGGAGAAAGTAAAAAGTGCGACCAGTGACGCGCCGATTCGTCTGGGATTGAACGCGGTCGGCGGAGACAGCGCGTTGCGTCTGGCAAATTGCCTCGCGCCGGGATCGACCTTGGTGACATTCGGTGCGATGAGCTTGCAGCCGCTGAAGATTCCGAACGGCCTGCTCATTTTCAAAGACCTGCGATTCCGCGGAATCTGGATCAATAAATGGTACGATAACGCAACCATCGAAGAGCGGATGGATGCGTTTAGGCCGCTTTTTGAAATGGCAGAGCGCGGCTTGTTGAAAACAAAAGTGGAAAAATCCTATCCGCTGACCGAAGCGAAAGCCGCCGTCGCGCATGCCGCGCAGGGGAAGCGTAGCGGCAAAATCGTTTTCGAATTCGGCGATTAAGCATCGGCTCACTTTAGGTGCAAAACGAACAAGCTAGCCGCACCGCACTGCTTATTGCCGCGAGCCTGGTTCTTCTGCATCGGGATCCAAAACACTCGCATCTCGTCTCAAGAACTTCGGCAGATTTGTGCGGTCGGATGCTGGAGACGCATTCGTTCCAGACGCGCTTGTTTTTGAAAATTGTACGGCAGGCCTGGTTTCGACCGATCGCGAAGTTGATCGAGCGGATCACGATCCCAGGAATTTTGCTGCATTACGCTTTGCGAAAGAAAAATATCTCCCAACTTGCCCGGGCGGCGCTTGTTCATGGAACCAAACAACTCGTCGTAATCGGGCCCGGTTTTGATCCGCTGAGTTTGGAATTGCACCGGGAATTTCGGACCGCGCAATTTTGGGAAATCGATCACCCGGCGACACAGGGTCACAAAACGCGAGCCTTCCCCGAAATCGACCATCAACTATTTCATTTCATCGCAAACAATCTGAGCAGTACTGCTCTGGATAAAAACGCATTAAGAAACAGCGGCTTCGATTCAACTCAACCCACGTTTTGGATTGCCGAAGGTCTCTTGATGTATCTGCAGCCAGATATCGTTTCGAGGTTGATGATTACGCTAAAAGAACTGAGCGCGCCGGGCAGCCAGTTTGTATTCACATTCATGGAGAAGCAAAGCAATGGCCGAATTCGTTTTCATTCCCAAAGCAAACTCGTCGATTGGTGGCTGAGTCGACGGGGCGAGCCTTTCATGTGGGAAACCACGCGGCACGAGCTGGTCGAGTTTGTACGGCCATGGCGAATCCTCCGATTTTTCAATCACGATGATTTGCGCGAAATGGAATTGGAACTTACCGATAAACCCATCGCCAGAGGCGAGGTTATTTGCCTGGCTGAAATCTAACTGGCTCAATTAAGCTTTTCGAATGTTGACGCGGCGCGAATTCGTACGCACGGCGGCGCTTTTCGCACTCGCGCCGCGTATTTTTGCAGAATGCGAGAGGGAGATTTGGGTCAATGACGTTCATTCGCTGCTCAACCGCACCCGCGTTCGCGAACTTCTCAGGCCGCGCACCAGAGATGAGCTTGCGGACATTGTGCGTTCCGCGTCGCGAAAAGGCTTACCCATCTCCGTTTCGGGCTGCCGGCATTCGATGGGTGGCCAGCAATTTGCCACGGATAGTATTTGCATAGACGCGCGCGCACTCAATCGCGTGATTTCGTTCGACCAAGAACGTGGTTTGATCGAAGTGGAAGCAGGCATCCAATGGCCCGAATTGATTCGCACCTATCTGGACGCCCAACGGGATAACGCAAAACAATGGGGTATCGCGCAAAAACAAACGGGCGCCGACACATTTACGCTCGGTGGAAGTCTCTCGTCGAACGTGCACGGGCGGGGGTTGGAAATGAAGCCGCTCATTTCCAACATCGAATCATTCACTCTGATCAACGCCGATGGAAAATCGATCCGCTGTTCGCGCGATGAAAACAACGAATTATTCCGACTTGCAATCGGTGGCTACGGGCTTTTTGGATCGATCGGCAGCGTAACGCTTCGGCTTGTCCCCCGGCAAAAATTGCGGCGCGTAGTCGAGATAATTCGCGCCGGCGATCTGCCCAAGCGTTTTGAAGAACGAATCGCGGAAAATTTTCTCTACGGTGATTTTCAGTTTTCGGTCGATGAAAAATCGCCAGACTTTCTGCAGCGCGGCGTGTTTTCTTGTTACCAACCGATCGATAAACATGAACCGATTGTCGCTAAAAAGGAGCTACGCGACGATGATTGGCTGGATCTCTTGCGGCTTTCTTACACCGATCGCGAAAAGGCTTTCCAGCGCTACAGCGATTATTACTTATCGACAAGCGGCCAAACTTATTGGTCCGACACCAGTCAACTTAGCGCTTACCTGCCAAATTATGCGCAGAAGCTTCGCGACCAGATCGGAGGGGAGGAATCGAGCCTCATCATTACCGAAATTTACGTTCCGGGTGATGCTCTTTCCAACTTTCTCGCGGGGGCGGCAGAGCTGTTACACTCGAACCGCACAATCGTCATCTACGGCACAGTCCGGCTCATCGAAAAAGACGATGAGAGCTTTTTAGCCTGGGCCAAACAACCTTATGCGTGCGTCATCTTCAATCTGCTAACGTTCCACACACCAGGAGGCATCGAAGCGTCGGCGCGCTCCTTTGGCGGCTTGATTGATTTAGCGATAGCGCGCGGCGGAAGTTATTACCTAACCTACCACAAATTCGCCAAACCCGAGCAGGTCATGGCGTGCTACCCGCAGTTCAAACAATTTCTGGACCTGAAACGAAAGTACGATCCGGCTGAACGCTTTCAGAGTGACTGGTATCGTTACTATCGGAAGCTCTTCGCGAGCTCATGACGAGAGGACAAAAGCACGATCTGTTCATGCGGCCTTTCACCATCATTGCTTTGGTTCTGATTCTCGCGCGCGCAACCGCTGAACTGTGGCTGAGCCGACTCAACCAGCGTCACGTGTGCGCGCAGGCGAACGAAGTGCCGCCTGCATTCCGTGGAATCATTGACGAGCCGATGTACCGTCGTTCGATTGATTACACGCTGGCCAAGAGCCGCTTTGGAGATATCGCGGGCGTGTTCGACGCCGCGTTACTCATCGCAGTGCTTTTTACCGGCGTCTTGCCATGGGCGTTTGGAAGATTCACCGCGAGCTTCGGCACTTCCATCTTTGCGCTGGCTGGTTTCGTCTTCGTTACGGGCATCGCGTTGAGCATTCCCGGGTTGCCGTTCGCCTGGTATGCGCAATTTAAACTCGAAGAGCGATTCGGTTTCAACACCACAACTATGAAGACCTGGATTCTCGATCGTCTGAAGGGGCTGCTGCTCACGGTGGTGCTCGGATATCCGTTGCTCGCGCTGGTATTGAGACTGATCGAGTGGACCAGCGCAAACTGGTGGATTTGCGCGGCGGCAGTTGTCATCGCATTTCAATTATTCTTGCTGCTCGTCGCGCCGGCGATCATCATGCCGCTTTTCAACAAGTTCACACCGCTGCCGGAAGGAACGTTGCGCGAGCACCTCTTTGCATTGGCGCAGCGGACCGATTTTCCCACGCGCAGCATCGAGGTGATGGATGGCAGCAAACGCTCGCGCCATTCCAACGCTTTCTTCACCGGGCTCGGACGTTTTCGAAAAATCGTTCTGTTCGACACACTTGTCGCGCAGCTCACCGAACCCGAACTGGAATCCGTGCTCGCGCATGAAATTGGCCATTACAAAAAGCGCCACGTGCTGAAGTTACTCGGCGTTTCCATCGCCTGCGTCTTTGTTGCGTTCGCGGTGATCGCGTGGCTGGCGCGTCAGCAATGGCTTTATCGCGCGTTTGGTTTCGAGCATCAAGGCGGCTTTGCCGCCGCGAATGTCGTCCCTGCGATGCTGCTGTTTGCGCTACTGGCTGGGACGATCAGTTTCTGGGTTTCGCCATTCATTCACATCTGGTCGCGTCGCTTCGAATACGAGGCGGATGCATTCGCGCGCACGGCAATGGGAGAGGCGCAGTCGCTCATTCAAGCGCTGGGCAAATTGAGCGAGAAAAACCTGAGCAATCTCACCCCGCACCCGTGCTACAGCCGCTTTTATTATTCGCATCCGACCCTACTCGAACGGGAACGCGCACTGCGAGTGGCAGGTTAGCGCAAGCGAAGCATGCGTTCCGAGATGTCGAGAGTCATCGTTGTTGGCGCGGGAATCAATGGTGTTACCGCCGCGATTGAATTAAAGAAACGCGGCCACCGAGTGATTCTGATCGATCCGGGACCGTTGCCGCACCCGCTGGCGGCATCCACCGACATCAGCAAGGCAGTACGGGCAGCCTACGGAGCGGATGAAGATTACACAGCCCTGGCCGAACGCTCGATCAAACTCTGGCCCGACTGGAATCAAGAGTTCGGCATCGAATTGTATCACGAGGTTGGCGTGATGTTCGTGCGCCGGCAGGAAATGAAGCCGGGCGATTTTGAATACGAAAGTTTCAAAATATTAGAACAGCGTGAACACAAGATTGTGCGCATGAACTCGGCGCAACTCTGGAAACGGTTTCCGGCTTGGAATCCGGACCTTTATCGGGATGGAATTCTTGAATTAGAAGCGGGCTACGTGGAGAGTGGTCGCGTTGTCGCTATCCTAAGCGAACGCGCTAAGTCAGTCGGAATCGAGTTACACGAAGATGTCAGATTTTCTCAGTTGGATGAAGGCGACGATCGCGTGAAAGGAATTGTGGTCGAAGACGGAAAGCGAATCCCGGGCGATCTCGTCGTGATGGCGGTTGGAGCGTGGACGCCTTACGTTTTGCCTTTCACCCGAAAGTTTTTTCGGGCGACCGGGCAACCGGTATTTCACCTGCGGCCTTCCCAGCCTGAACCATTCGCGCCGGAATGTTTTCCAGTCTTCGGCGCCGATATTTCGACGACCGGCTATTACGGATTTCCGCTCAACCGCGAAGGTGTTGTGAAAATCGCGAACCATGGTCTGGGCCGGGAAATGTCTCCCGAATCTCCCAACCGCGCGGTCACTCCTCAAGAAGAAGAGAATCTGCGCGAGTTCTTGTCAGCCACTTTCCCGGCGCTGGCCGACGCGCCTCTCGTTTATTCACGTGTCTGCATGTATTGCGACACAAACGATGGACATTTTTGGATTGCGCCCGATCCAGAGCGTCACGGATTAATTGTCGCCGCAGGTGACAGCGGACACGGATTTAAGTTCGCACCAGTGCTGGGTGAAATCATCGCGGATGCCGTCGAAGGAAAAGCGAACCTGCTGCTGCAAAGGTTTCGCTGGCGACCGGAGATACGCAGCGGGGAACAAAAGGAGGCCGCGCGATTTAATCCAGATTGAATTCGTCGGCTCGACAGAGTCTCGCCCCACCAGCAAATAAATCGGTGCGCCTTCGCCACGGCGAGCAGGCTTTGGTTACGCCTACGCTTTTTGTGCGGGTTCTTTCTTAGGCTGGCGTTTAAGGAGCGTGATCTGCTTGATGCGCGCGGAATCGGACGGGCTCCAGGTCGCAACATCGGGATCATCTTTGAAAGCGTTGTGGACAAGACGCCGTTCATAAGAATTCATCGGTTCGAGCTGAAGCGAACGGCCGGTGATACGAACACGGTCTGCCAATTCTCGCACGCGCTGCACGATACGATCTTCGCGCATGGAACGGTAGTGCTCGCAATCGACGATCACTTTTTTAGCATCCTTGTCTTTGGCTTGCAGCAATCGATTTAACAAAAACTGGATGGCCTCGAGCGTCTCGCCATCGCGCCCGATCAGGCGGCGGCTTTCCTCGGTATAAATCTGCAGCGTCGTATTGCCGCCTTCATTCCTGGTTTCCTCGATCTGCACAACGAAACCGAGATAACCAAGCATCGTATCGAGCAGTTCCTTCGGGGTCATCATCGTTTTCGTTTTCCGGCCGGCGCAACTTTTTCGAGCTTCGGCATGGGTTGATTCCTGTTCTGATAAAATTGCAAGATACTGAAAAGATTTTGAGCTGTGTAATACAATGCCAGAGCTGCCGCAAAATTGTAGCAGATAAATAAGAAGATCAGCGGCGTGAACATCATCACGCGCCGCTGCGTGGGGTCGCCGGTCTTTGGCGTCATCGCCATGAGCCAAATCTGCGTCGCGGCCATGCAAAGCGGGATGATGTTGATCGGCCAGCCGAGCAACGGCAAATGCGCGATGGTATCTGGCTGAGAAAGATCCTTCACCCAGAGAAACTTTGCATTTCGCAATTCCACCGCCTGTCCGAGCATTTTGAAGAGGCCAAAGAAGATCGGAATCTGAATCATCATCGGCAAGCAGCCCCCGACCGGATTAATTCCGTACTGCTTGTAAAGCTTCATCACCTCCTGGTTCATCCGCGTCGGATCATCTTTATATTTTTCCTTTAACTCCTGCATTTTCGGCGAGAGCGCGGCCATTTGGCGCATGGAACGGTTCGCTTTGTTTTGAATCGGCCAGAGCGTGAGTTTGATGATGGTGGTGAGGGCCAGAATGGCGAGCCCATAGTCGTGCAGCCAGCTATGCAGCAGGTTCATGAAGTTCAGCAGGAACTGGCAAACCAATTTGAACATCCCGAAGTCCATTATCTCGGCTTCGTTGTGCGGAAGGTGCGCGAGGCGATGGTAAAGTTTCGGGCCGGCGTAGATTTCGAATCGCGCGCTGTAGGATTGCCCGGGCTGCACCTCAAAACCCGGCATACCGAGCGCCCCCTCGATACCGAGCAGTTTTTGATCGGGCGTGCGCTCGATATCAAAGCGCCGGCCCCAAACGGCATCGGCCTTTGCCGTAAGGGGCGCGACCAGCGTCGTGAAAAATTGGTCGCTCACCGCAACCCATTCCGCGCCCGCGATGTTTTCCTGATAAAACGGTCGCGCGGCCCGCTGGCCCATCCCAAGAAAGCCGCCGCTGCTGCCAAACCAACCGACATCGATGCCTTTCGCCTTTCCAGCGATGCACCAGACCAGCCGCGTGTAAGAAGGATAATCCTTCGGGTGAATCGGCGCAGCGGATCCAAGCGCCACAAAGTAACCGGCGTTTCGGTACAGTTCAGTGCCGCGGTTCTCGAGATCCACATCCATTTCAACGACAAAGTTGTCTTTCTTCTCCGGAGATTGCTGGAAGAAGAACTTTTTTCGGACGGCGATCTGCTCGGCTGTCACGCGCTCAAATTTGACCGCGGAATTCGCCTCTCTGGACGCCGTAAACTCGGAAAACGCAGGCGTCCCGAGCTCTCGGGATTCAATGATCGCGCCGATCGGGGCGCTCTCTGCGCTATTCAACGCAACCCGTTCCCCTTTTTCGGCCACTTGCCCGAGCAGGATCGCTTCTTTGATGCCGCCACCGCGATTTGTAAAGCGCAGCTCGACATCGGAATTACGAAGTGTCTCTATTTTCTCAGGAAAGCTGGCAACCGGTTCGGCAGCTTTCGGCGCTGCGGCTGGAGCAGCAAGCGGCGTTGAAGAGGGGATTGATGCGCTGGGAGAAGTCTGTTCTGGAGCGACACTAACCGGAGCATGCCGCGGCGGCGTCTGCTTTATGACATAGATTTGCCAGACGACAAGCCCGATCACACAAAGCGTGACGGCAATCCAGGCAGTTCGATCCATAAATTTTGCCGAAGCGGTTATTCACAAACACACTCGGGGTTGCGAGCTGCCTCCGGAACAGGATCATGCCCTACTCCACCCCAAGGTTGGCACCGTGCCAGGCGCTTCAATCCCAGCCAGCTTCCGCGGACGATGCCATGCGTCTCCACTGCTTCCAAAAAATACGCCGAACAGGTGGGCGAAAATCGACAGCCGGAACCTGGACCGCAAATCAAGGAGAGCAGCGGCGAGAACGTGTATTGATAAGTGCGAACAAAAAAACGAACCAAACTGAGCATTAGAGCGCTAGAATAGAAGCGCGTTTTGCCAGACGCAACCACTCATCTTCCAACGCCCGATAACTCGCTTTCGTGGCATCGGGTCTGGCGATGACGACAATCCAGAAATCGTCACACAAAGCATGCTGGTGCCTGCGCACAACCTCCCGCAGACGGCGCCGAACACGATTACGAATAACCGCGCTGCCGAGGCGCCCGCTTGTAATAAAACCGGCGCGAGCCGGGCCAGAATTCTGCACCGCGAGAGCCGCCAGCACGATGAACCTGCCCCGTTCGCAGTGCCCTGACTTTTTTACCTGATCAAAATCTGAAGTGCGGGTTAAACGCCGCGTCTTCGGGAAGGAAAACAAGCGGTTTCCTCGCACGTCGATTATCGATCTAACAATCCACAACCGTACGGACGATTTCTGCTGTACAGCAAAAGTCTTCCCTCGAAAACGCTCGCGGGAAGACTGTTTGCAAGCAAACGATGGACCCGGATTACGGAGAAGGCGACGGATTCACATTGATGTTCGTCTCCGTCTTCGTCTCCGTCTTGGACTCAGGCGCTGGCGATTCTTTTATGATCGTAGTGTTGCTTTCCTTCTTCTCGGCTGGCGGATTTGTCACTGTAGTTTCTTTCTGCTCGCAACCCACAAGGAGTGCGGCCCCGGCAAGGATCAGAATATAATTTTTCATAATGGTAGAGAACCAGATGGAAAACTACTAAGGCGTTGGTGACTCAGCAGGTGACTCGGAGGTCGCCCCCGCCGGACTCTCAGTTGTTGTTGCCGGACTTGTGGCAGCTGGGCTTGCCGCCGGCTCGGTAGTTTCGGTCTTTTGCTCACACGCCGCAAGAAGGGCGGCACCGGCCAGAATGCAGATGTATTTTTTCATATTGATAGTTCGAGAGGGCACATTGCTTTAATTGATTAATCGGAGCAAGGCACTTTTTGGCCCTATCGGAATTTATTTTTCAGGAGCAAATGCTTGATAATCGCGGATTAAAGCGGGGGCTCATATTTGAGGCCATGGGCCTCCGCCACGGCCTGACAAGTGAGCCGTCCTTCGCGTGTGTTGATGCCACCAACCAGGGCGGGCTGTTTTTTGCATGCGCCCTCCAGGCCTAAATCGGCGAGCAATTCCACGTAACGGTAGGTCACGTTGGTAAGCGCCTGCGTGGCGGTGCGTGCGTATGCAGCGGGCATGTTCGCCACGCAATAGTGCGTAACCCCTTCTTCGACATAAACCGGATTGAGATGCGTCGTTGCTCGCGACGTCTCAGCACAACCGCCTTGATCAATCGAAATATCCACCAGCACGCTGCCCGGTTTCATTTTCCTCAACATCGCGCGCGTAATTAACTTCGGCGCTTTTGCTCCGGGCAATAGCACCGCGCCAATCAACAAATCGCAATCCGGCATCAGCTCATGCAGGTTTGCTTCGCTCGAATAGAGCGTGTTCGTCTCGCCCATTGCCAG
>WNGB01024731.1_pt1 | contig 16375 bp, 20 predicted proteins | sample 5400681 | NCBI WGS metagenome assembly WNGB01 (sample SAMN13153367, study PRJNA577476) | soil metagenome | isolation source: 115 cm soil or saprolite under grassland replicate 2 | place: USA:California | collected 2016-06-15 | reverse complement strand
GAGGGCAGAAAGAACGCAGGAGCGAGCCGGCCCAGCGAGATGCGGAGTGCAAGACGGGCCCGCCCGCAGTTGAGCGGCGCAGGCCCCCTTGTTCATGAGAGTTGGGGTCCCGTTGCTCGTCCTTCCTATACAAGAAACAAAGATATTCTGTCTAAACGGGCGTGCGCGCCCTCAGAGCTGGCGGAGAGCTGGTTTCCGCGGCAGGCGGCCTTCGCTTGCGCCGTTACAGAATGTGAGCACGACGTCCGGCCCGATTCGCACGCGAACCGCCTCGCAGAGCCGAAAAGCGCGCTCCCCGCTCGAAAATGCATTGAGCGATGTAACGCGCCCTCCCTATGAGCCTCGAGGGGCCGATCGTCAGCTCGAGCAGACCGGCGAGCAGGCCGAGCGAAGCGCCAACGGCCCCGAGGGTGGCGATCAGCCGTCGGTCGAGACGGCGCGGGCGTCCGTGGCCGGTCGCGCTCACGTGACGAGCACCGCCTCGACCGGCCGCCGTGGGCTCTTGTGCGGGGTGTGGGTCGGGTGGCCGATGCGGAAGCTCGCGAGCGCCTGCCAGCCCAAGGGGAGCAGCTCGCGGAGGGCATCACCGAAGCGCGGCGCGAGTCCGAGTTGCAGCTCGCGGTCGGCGCGCTCGGTCAGCTGATTCATGTGCTGCAGGGCGATGCCGTTCCCCGTTGCCCAGAGGTGGATGCGCTCGAGCAGCCGCCCACCTTGCAGCCGCTGCGCGTTCTCGCGCGCGTCGCGGACGGCGACGATCCCGTAACCGGCGGCGGTCTTCGTCTGGCGCTCGCGCGTCGCCTTTACCCACGCCTCGTCGGTTGCCGATCGCGACTGGGCCGGCAGCAGCTTCGCCAGCGAGGCGGTCAAGTCGGAGAGCCCGGCGGCGTCGACCGTGATGCCGTCCCGCTGCCGCTGGATCTCGTCCCAGTCTTGGCGAAACCAGGCGTAGTCGCTCTCGCTCTGCTCGCTGTCTCCGACGAGCGCCTCGGTCGCCTGCACGAGCAGCTCGCCGATCTCTCGGCGCTGGCCGGCGCTGGTGAAACAGAAGAGCCGTGCGCTCGGGGTCGCGGCGTCCGCCAGGCCGGCCATTGCGGTCAGCGCGGCCGCCGCCACCTCCTTCCCCTCGACGTATGGGTAGCGGTTCGTGTGCCGCCTCGGGATCTGTGCGTAGAGGCCGGATGCCCGTGGCGCCGAGCGCGCGAGCTCGATCCGCGCCGCGTGGGCCGAGCTGGCGCCGCTCGGCAGCAGCGTCACCCGCGGCGCGTAGCCGCCCGCCTGCGCGGCGAGCACGAGGTTCTCGAGCGCCGCCCCCAGCCCGATATACAGCTCGCGCCGGAAGGGGTCGGTCGCGCCCGTCCAGCGCGCGCCGTCCGCATACAGATCGACGCGGGCCGGGCGCACGCGGAAGAGCCAAGCCTGGGCGTTGTGCGGGCTCGGCGCCAGGATCGCCGCACCCACCAGCGGCAGAAGCCCCTCGTGCTCGCGCCAGTTCGACCAGGGCTCGTAGGCCGGCCCCTGCCCGACCTCGAGGACGCCCTGGTCGTAGGCCCGGTAGCCGAGCGCCCCCGAACCTACAACGAGAATCGTGCCGAGGCCGAGACCGGCACGGCGAAGCAGCGCCCTCCGGCTCATCCCAGCGCTCGTTGCACCGGCGGATTCGTCAGTGGGAACGACGGGAGGCGCCCTGCGCTCCCTCCGACTGTGCATTCCGGTCACTCTCTTCGATCGTTATACGCGTCCGAGCGGCTACCCGGTCGAGGGTATCCAGCGGAGAAGCGCAGCCCGAGGAGCAGGCCGCCGATGCCCCATGCGGCAAGCACGGCGATGTCCCGCCAGGGCTGCTGTGCTCATCGTGCACCTCCTTCCGTTAGCTCGAGATAGACGTCCTCGAGGCTCGGCCTTGCCACCTCGCGCGTGCGACGAAGCCGCGTCGACCCGCGACGACCACGCCGTCGGCCCCCGGTTCCACCCCGATCTACGACGATCGCGCGGACGACGCTGCGGAGCCGGGAGAACGCGAGGACGACTAGCGTCTCCGCGGAGCGTCACGAGCGCTCAAAGGGGGCTTCCGAGGCGCGAGTCTTCGGCTCTTCTTTGCCAATCTTTGCCTCTCGCTAACCCGCCGCTGGCCGGGATCTCTCTACGGTCGAGGTAAGGCCAAAGCAAGGGAGGAAGACCATGAACACGAACGCGAAGCTGCCGACTCGCGATGTCACAGGCGGGCTGGAGACGACGTCTCGCGCGGTCCTCGCGGCTGACGAGGCGCGCCTCACGGAAGCAATGAACGCCCTGCGCTGGGAGCGGCGCGGATGGCTCGGAAGACTCGTGCGCGCCGAGCAGACCGAGCGCCTCGCGAACCGGGGTTCGCGGCACGAGAACCGTCTTGCCGCATAGTTGCCGCGTGACTTGCTGGAGGAAACGCAGCGTCAGCGTAGACACGAAAGCACCCGTGACCGGCGAAGTCCGAGCGTCGCAGTGCGTTGCCACTGGATTGCCTGAGACGTCCCGTGGTACGCGGGGGTCACTGCTTCCTCGTTGGGCGGCGACGTAGATCGGGGCGTTCGAGCTGGGCGCTGGCGAATTACTGGCGAATTCGAACTAAAAGGTCCGCAAATGCGCCCAGTTGGCTGGGGCAGGGTCGGGGCGGGTTCTACAGCTACGACTTCCTCGAAGACCTGGTCGAAGTCGTGAGTGTCTTGCGCCTATGCGCCGCGCTCGAGTATCCCCTTCAACGTCTGCACGTTCTTCGGGAGTTCCTTTTGCGCCTGCCGCCTCGCCACGAGCGGAACGATCAGCTTGCCGAGGAGTCGAGTGGGCTCTCGCCGGCGCCGGCTCCGCCAGCTTGGCCGCGACAACGCGAACACGTCCTTGCGTGTCGCCTTTCGGCTCATCTGATGGAGCAACAAAATGGGGGTCTTCGCAAACGTGGGCTTACGTAGGCTGGTGAACGTCTTCGTGCTCCTGATGGTGCCGCATCACGGCGGGTCCGGGCGCGCTACCGTGTCCTCGCGCACGCGAAAGGAGGCACAGCATGTGCTGGTCGAAGCACGAGCGTGAGCAGTGGGAGCGCGAGCGGCGCGAGGCCGAGCTCGAGGCCGAGCGGATCCGCCTCGTCTCCGCGACGCACAAGGCAGCGGAGCCTGAGCCCGAGGTCGAGTTCGACGAGCGCGAGGAAGAGCTCGTCCGCGGCTAGCTCGAGCGACTCATGACCGTCGGCGGCCGCCCCAAGCGGGCGGCCGTCGCGGACTTCCGGCTCGGTGGCGTCTACGTCGGTGAAGCGCTACTCGGCCGCGAGCTCACTGGCCTTCAGCCTCTGCCCGACCTTCTCCATCACGGCGGGATCGCCGGCGCGAGCCACAACCGTGAGGCGGCACTGAATCCAGTCGATTTGCAGGAGGATCGGATTTGTGCACCCTACGCGGTTCGAGGGTCACGACGATTGGCGACGATCGACGCGGTATCGCTCTATTCATGCGGCTTTTCGGCTCTTTTGCGCTTGGATTCCGCATGGCTGAGCGAAGCGGTTTTCGGACGTTTGCTGCCCGTTTGCTGCCCTGGCTGAGCCCCAGCTCGTTGATTCCACATGTCACAGAATGTAACGCCTTTCCGGCCCTCGGGAGCATTGCTTTCGCTCAACCATGCTGTGTAGCGTCGCTGGGTGGCCGTCTGTCCGATGGGCGGCTGAGAGTGCGATGCGACGGCGGGGATGACCCACAATCATGCTGGCGGGATCTGCTTGCCTTGAAACCGACCTGTCTCCCGCCGTCGCTTCGTTCGACTGGCCGGTGACCTGATAGAAGCCTGCGTCCTTTGCCCGACACAGCCCTGTCCAGGCCGGTCGACCACGTCGACGGCAAGGAAAGGCTCGCCTCGGCGACCCGATCACCAGGCGGCTACGCGCAACGCGACTTATTCGATTACGCGTCGACGTGCTGGCGCAGGGACATTGACCTCACGAACGCGTGCATCAACGCCGCGACGGCGGCCTTTGGCCAGAGTTCTCTCACGCACGCAATCTCTCTTACTTCTGGGTCTCGGATACATGGCGTGCCTGAGCCCCGTCTGACGCGGTCGCTTGCGGAGAGCGCCCTGGTCCCCCGCTGGGCGGCCTGATCAGGCAGGGGAGTTCGAGATTGAACGAAAGCGCCTGCGTAGGACGCGAGAGTCAGCGCTGGGGCTACGAGGAAGTCCTCCGCGTTCTCCCTCGTCAGGAAGCCATCGAGGTCGCCTATCGCGCTGACCGCCACGTAAGCCATCAACCCGAAGCCGACGACCAGCAGCACTCCGTTTATGAACTGCGCAATCGGAGGGTCTGCCGGGTTGTACTCGTCCACCACCTGGAGCATCACGAAAAGGAAGATGACCGGAACGAGCACAAGCTCCACCCCGAACGGGAAGACGTAGAGGTTCACAAGGAACTCAACCAGGATCGTCAACTTCAACGCACCACGGAGGAGCTTTCTGAGAGTGATGGACTCGCCGAGTCGTGCCTGGGTCGCTCTGCCGACGAGGACGACACCGCTGCCAAGGAACCAGTAAACGGTTGCCCTGAGAGCCGTGCTGTGCCAAAGCTCCGCTGCGTTCGCGAGGAAGAGCAGCGTCGCGCAATAGAGCGCAGCCGATCCAAAGAGGAGCAGAAGCTTCGGCGAAGCCAGCGCGCCGAGGACACTCAAGAACGATCCGCCGAGACCGTCACTCTTGATCGCAGCGAAGACCCCAAGTCCGACCGTCCAGAGAAGGATCGCCTTCTCGCGGTTATTGAAGAAGTCGAGAACACCGAGCCACTCGAACACGCTTGCGAGTGTAGGCGGCGCTTGAGACAGCTTTGGTCGGGGGCTCATCTATGCTGGCGGCGTGTTCTGCCGAGTCGCCTACCTCACGCCCGACGGACGCCGCGTCACGCTCTCGACTGCCGAGCGCGCGGCGGTCATGCTCGCCGACCGGCGCGTCCGGCGCGAGGTGGTCAAGTGGTCACGGATGCACGGCGGGCGCGGTTGTCTCGTGCTGCTAGAGCCGCCCCGACGTTAGATCGCGGTTCTTGCTATCCGGATCGAGCACGAAGGCGCCGTAGTAGCCCGGGTGATAGACCGGGCGCTCTCCGGGCGCGCCGTTGTCTTGGTAACCGGCAGCGACGACCTCCCGGTGGAAGTCGTCCACGGTTGCGTTGTCGCCGACCGGAAACGCCATGTGAACATGCTCGCTGGGCGTCCCCGACACGACTGAGAACGACCCGTTCCCGCTCGTGAACTGAGCGCGGTCCGGCGACTCGTGCTTCAAGCGGAAGCCGGCATGGGGCGCGACTCCCTCGTAGAAGCGCTTCGCGGCCGCGACATCGGCGACGCGCATCCAGATGTGGTCGATGACGCCTTCCTGCCTCAGCGAGCCGTGGTGGACCGCCTCGGCGCTGTTTCCGTCCGGATCGAGCAGGAAGCTCCCGTAGTAGTCGCCTCCGTACTCCGGGCGCGGACCCGGCGCCCCGTCGTCGCGGTAGCCGGCCTCGATCCCGACTCGCCAGAACTCGTCGACGTGCGCGCGTGACGGCGCGACAAAGCCGACGTGCAGACGGCGTGTGACCGGCTTCTCCGCCTCAGCCGGCGAGAGCGAGAAGTCGTCCCACTCGACCAGGTACTCGTCGGAATACGTCTTCTCCACGCGGAGCGTGCGCAGAACCGTCTCGTAGAACCGCTCGGAGGCCTCGCGATCCGACGCACGTATGCCCACATGGTCAAACATCACTTGGAGGAAAGCGGATCATGGCAAGGCTGACGCTCGAGATCTCGATGTCACTGGATGGTTTCATCGCCGGCCCGAACCGGACGGTAGAACAGCCGCTGGGCGACAGCGGGGATCAGCTCCATGAGTGGATGTTCGGACTTGCGAGCTTTCGCGAGCGCCACGGAATGTCTGGAGGAGAGAGGAACGCGGACGACGAGGTGGTGCGCGAAACGCTCGACACCGCCGGAGCGGTCCTGATGGGCAGGCGCATGTTCAGCGGCGGCGAGGGCCCTTGGGAAGACGATCCGGTCGCGGACGGGTGGTGGGGAGACGATCCTCCGTTCCGCGCGCCGGTATTCGTTCTCACCCACCACCCCCGGGAGACCGTGACGAAGCAAGGTGGCACGTCCTTCATCTTCGTCACGGACGGCCTCGATTCCGCGCTCGCCCAAGCTCGCGAGGCCGCCGGCGACAAGGACGTCGCGGTGGCCGGTGGAGCGAACGTCGTGCAGCAGTGCCTCAACACTGGACTTCTCGACCAAATGCAGATCCACCTCGTCCCCGCATTTCTCGGCGAGGGCGTTCGGCTGTTCGATCAGCTCGGCGACAGCCAGCGCGTTCTGGAAGTCGAGAGGGCGATCCACTCCCCTGCCGTGACCCACATCAGATACCGCCTCGTGAAGTGACGACGCGTTTAGAGGACAGCCGCGACGACGGCCAGGGTCAAAGCTGCCAACGCCAGGACGGTCCGAATCAGATGACCCCGAAACCACTGTGTTCTCAGCCGCTCGAGCTCAGGCGAGCGCTGTGCCGACCCGGATGCGACCAGCCGCCGCTGGACCGGGACCAGCCATGCTCCTGAGCCGACGAATACGGCCACGAAGCCGGCAGTGCCGAGCACCGCAAACATTCGCGCCGCACCGTCGGCGGTGAGGGCGAAGCCGGTCGTCGAGACGAGGCAGACTGCGAGGAGCGCAGGCTGCAGGCGGTCGACCCGTCTGAGGGTATGCCCGAACGCCGCCTGGAAGTCGAGGAGATCCGCTTCCCGCCAGGCTGGCAAGCGCTCCCAGGCGATCGCAACAACGACCCCGGCAAACAGCCCCGCGCTGATCAGCATCGGGATGGCCCACAAGGCGCTCATTCGTCTCCTCCTCCGTCGTTTTCTGCGTCCTCGACTCGGTCGGCCTCGAGCCTTCGGCAGAGCTCGCCGAGGATGCGTGCCGTCGTCTCCAGTTCACTGCGGCTGATCCCGTCCGCGAGCCGGTTCACCCACAGCGCCTGGCGCCCGTCGATCGCGGCGTACCTGACTCGGCCGAGCTCGGTTAGCCAGACCAGCTGCGAGCGCCGATGGTCGGTGTTCGGCGCCAACTCGACGAGGCGGTCGCGGACGAGGCGCTTCACGGTGGCGTGCACGCTCTGGCGCGTCAGGCCCATGCGGCGCGCGATCTGTGGCACGGTCAGCGGCCGCTCGGCGAACGCGAGCGCCCCCAGCACTTGCCAGCGCGCGGAGGTTAGGCCCTCGTCGACGGCCAGGTCGTCGCCGGCGGCGAGAAGCAGGCCGTTGGCGCGAAAGGCCGCGAGAACGACTTGCGTGGCCGTCTCCCCCTCAGGTGTTCGTAGCTTCGCTTCGGTCGGCATTATCGTCAGTATTCTGACACTTTGTCAGATACTTGTCAAGCGCGATAACCTCGACACGCGAGCGCTCGAGGAGATGGATTCGTGGGGGAACCCACTGGTCCCCCCACGAATTTCCTAGGCCGCGAGGTCGAGCGCGGGCTCTGCCTCTGGGGCTTGCTCGAGCTCGTCACGCCGGATGAGCGTCAGCGCGGCCACGACTCCGAGGCCCGCGATGATCACCCCGGCCAGAAACGCGGACGAGAAGCCGTCGACGAGGGCCGCCGGCAGCGCCGTGCCCGACGCGACCGCGTCGTCGGTCCGCGAGGTCGCGATCGTCGAGAGCGCCGCGATGCCGAGCGCGCCGCCGATCTGCTGGGACGTGTTGATCAGGCCGGAGGCGAGACCCGCCTCTGCAGCCTCGACACCGGCGAGCGCCGCGATCGAGATCGGCACGAATGCGAAGCCGATGCCGATGCCGATCAGGAGAAACCCAGGCAGGAGATCGCCAAGGTAGGAGCCGCCCACCGAGACCTGCGTGAAGTACACGAGACCTGCGGTGAGCAACGTCATGCCGAGCACGAGCACCGGCTTCACGCCCACGCGCGTGACGAGCTGCGCCGCCACGGCCGACCAGAGGATCGCCGTCCCCGCCACCGCGAGGTACGCGACACCGGTCTTCATCGCCGAATAGCCCAGCACCTGCTGCATGTAGAGCGTCAGCATCAGGAACATCGCGAACAGCGCGGTGCCCATGATGAAACCGGCCACATTTGCGCCGCTCACGGTGCGGGTCTGGAGGATGCCGAACCGCATCAGCGGCTCGGAGTGGCGGAGCTCCCAGCCGACGAAGCCGGCGAGCAACACGATCGACGCCGCGAAGAAGGCAAGTGTCTGGCCTGCGAGCCAGCCGTCCTGGCCCGCCTGGGTGATTGCGTAGACGAGCACGGAGAGGCCGCTGGTCACGAGCACCGCGCCCGGGAGGTCGAACGTCTTCACGCGCGCGTCGCGGCTCTCCGCGAGGAGGAGCGGCGCGGCCACGAACGCCATGACGCCGACCGGCACGTTGACGAAGAAGATCCACTCCCAGCTCAGCGCGTCGGTGAGGATGCCTCCCAGCAACACTCCGGCGGCCGCGCCGAACCCACCCACGGCTCCCCAGACGCCGAGCGCGATGTTCCGCTCGCGTCCTTCGACGAATGTCGTCGAGAGGATCGAAAGGGCCGCCGGCGTGATGATGGCCGCTCCGAGCCCCTGGAAGGCGCGGGCCCCGATCAACGACCCCTCTGACCACGCCAGGCCCGCGAGCAGGGAGGAGACTGTGAAGAGGATCACGCCCACGAGAAAGATGCGCCTGCGGCCGAGAAGGTCGGCCGCACGCCCGCCGAGAAGCAAGAACCCTCCGAAGACGAGCGCATACGCGCTGATCACCCACTGCAAGTTTTCCTGCGAGAACCCCAAATCGACCTGGATCGACGGCAACGCCACGTTCACGATTGCGATGTCCAGGACGACCATGAACTGGACGACGCTCAGGAGCGCCAGCGCCAGCCACTTGCGTCGATCGGATGTCACCATGTCCTCTGGTTTCCTTTCGCTTTGGTAGGGAAGACTGGCAACTTAGCACTCACGCCCTCTGCCTCGTCGGGGAGCGCTGGGCGTTGCTGGTCGTGCTCGAGCTGATGGGCGGCCCCAAGCGCTACACGGACCTCGCGGACAACCTCCGCGGGATCGGCACGAACATCCTCGCCTCCCGCCTGCGCGACCTCGAGGCCGCCGGCGTCGTGACGAAGCGGAAGCTTCCGCCTCCTGCCGCCTCGCGGGTCTACGAGCTGACCGAGTACGGGCGAGAGCTCAAGCCCGCCATTCGCGAGCTCGCGCTTTGGGGCGCTCGCTCGCTCGGGCCCCCCACCGCCGCCGACGAGCTCTTCCCCGGCTGGCTGGTGAACGCGCTCGACACAGTGCTCGCGCCGCTCGCGCCCCCGGGTCGCTTCGAGTTCCGCGTCGGGGACGAGGTGGCCTCGCTCATCGACGGCGAGGCGCAGCCAGGACCCGTGGAGGAGCCGGACGTCGTCGTCGAGGGTGAGCCCGAGGGCATCTACTACATGTTCGTCAACAGGCGGATCGACCTCGTCAAAGTCTCGGGAGACCGCGACCTGCTCGAGCAGTTGATCGACGTAGCGCCCGCTCCAGTCGAACTGCAGGTTGCTAGTTAGGTAACCTGGCCCGCGGGCCTATGGCGGAACGGCGGGCAGCTCACGAACGTCTCTCGACCGGCGCGCTCGCGCGCTGGGCGCGGGCTTGCGCCACGCATCCGTGGCGCGTGGTCGGCGGCTGGATCGGCATCGTCGTCCTCCTGATCGTCCTCGTCGCGACGGTCGGAGGGTCGCTGAAAGACCAGTTCGAGATCCCGGGGTCCGACACCCAAAGAGCCACCGACCTGATCGAGAAGGAGTTTGCGTCGGAGCAAGGCGGCGTTCTGAACCTCGTCTTCGCGGTGCCTCCAGGCCAGCGGCTCGACACCCCGGAGCGCAAGGCGGCGATCGAGAAGGCGATCGCGCGCCTCAAGTCGCCGGAGTTCAAGCCGACCGAGGACAAGGCGGGCATCGAGAGCGTGGGCGATCCGTTCGACAAGAACACGTTCTCGGACGACGGGCGCATCTCCTACGCGGAAGCCCAGTTCGATCGGGTCATCTACAGCAAGGATCGCGCGGCGGTCGTCGCCGTTGAGGACGAGGTCCGCCAGACAGTCGAGCCGGCCGGAGTCGAGGCCGAGTTCAACGGTGACGCCGAGTTTCCGCCCATCGAACAAGGGACCCAGGAGTTGCTCGGCCTGCTCGCGGCGCTCGTCGTGCTGCTCGTCGTCTTCCGCACAGCCGTCGCGACGACGATCCCGATCGCGCTCGCGCTCACCGCGTTGTTGAGCGCCTTCCTCCTGCTCTTCATCCTCGCCGGCCTCACCGACATCAACACGATCACGCCGCTGCTCGTGTCGATGATCGGGCTCGGCGTCGGCATCGACTACTCGCTCTTCATCGTCACGCGCTTCCGACAGTTCCTGCACGAGGGGCTGTCGCCAGCGGACGCCGCCGCCGAGGCGGGCGCGTCCGCCGGCCGGGCCGTCCTCTTCGCCGGTCTCACGGTCGCCATCTCGGTGAGTGGCCTCGCCTTCTTCGGGCTCGACTTCGTCACGAAGCTCGGCATTGGCAGCGCGCTCGGCGTGCTGACCACGGTCCTGATCGCGAACTCGCTCCTGCTGGCGGTCCTGAGGCTGCTCGGTCACAAGGTCGACCGGCTGAAGGTGCCCTTCCTGCGCCGCCTCGACGACTCCGAGGCCGCCCGCGAGAAGACACCGATCGCCCGCTGGGGCCGGTTCGTGACCGCGAACGCTCGGTTCGTGTTTCCAATCGTCCTGCTCGCGGTCCTGGCGCTCGCATCCACGTCCGCAATGGTGCGACTGGGCGCCTCGGACCAGGGCACGCAGCCGAAGAAGCAGACGGCACGCAGGGCCTATGACCTGCTCGCCGAGGGCTTCGGGCCCGGCTTCAACGGCCCCATCCCGATCGTCGTCGACGTCAACGGTGACCGCCAGGCCCCGCAGAGGATCTACGACCGCGTTCGGAACCTCCCGGGCGTCGCGTCGGCCGGCGAACCGCAGCTGAACGACGAAAAGACGGTTGCGATCGTGTTCGTGACCCCGGACTCCGCCCCGCAGGACGAGGCGACGGACAAGCTCGTCGACCGGCTGCGGGACGACGTCATTCCGGCGGCGACCAAGGGAGGGGACGCCGTCGCGTACGTCTCGGGCTTGACGGCCGCGTTCAAGGACATCGCCCAACGGATCATGGATCGGCTGCCGCTGTTCCTGCTCTACATCGTCGGTGTGACGTTCCTGGTGCTCGCGATGGCCTTCCGCTCGATCGTCATCTCACTGACGGCGGCGATCACGACCATCCTGTCCGCGTTCGTCGGCTTCGGCGTGCTCACGCTCATCGTGCAGGAGGGCCACCTGCTCTCGCTCACCGGGCTTGACAGGACCGGGCCGATCGAGACCTTCGTGCCGCCGATCGCCTTCGCGATTCTCTTCGGGCTCTCGATGGACTACATGGTCTTCCTGATGAGCCGCATCCGCGAGGAGCACGTCCACGGGCTCAGGTGCCGCGAGGCGGTTGAGCATGGGATCGCCGCAATCGGCCGCGTGGTCGTCGCGGCGGCGCTGATCATGGGCACGGTCTTCGCGGCCTTCATCCTCACCGCCGATCGCATCTCGAAGGAGTTCGGGATCCTGCTCGCGATCGCGATCCTCACCGACGCGCTGATCGTACGAATGACGCTCGTGCCGGCGTTCCTCACTCTCCTGGGCGAGAGGGCCTGGTACATGCCGCGCTGGCTGGACCGGATCCTCCCGGACGTCACGATTGAGCCGCCGCACGACCGCGAGGCACCGGCCAGGCTCCGCGTCGAGCGGCCGGCCGAGGCACCCAGCCGGTGACGAATCCCCGCGAATCAGCCGTGTGACGAAGACCGCATAAGCGTGGTCGCGCGCGTGCGCGCCGGGCCGTATCTGTCCTACTCGGTCACGCGGGCAAGCCCGCGGACACCAGATGCGAGTCCGAGGCCTCCCAGCGCGCGGCCGCCGCGTCAAGGAGTACGGCGACAACCTCTTCGAGCTGCTCGAGCAGGTTTTCGTCCACGAGCCGGCCCTCCTCGTCAAAACGGGTCGGAGCGTGGCCGACCGCCACCTCTCCTTCGACGACCCGAGCCCCCGTGGCAGCGAGCACCTTGCGGAGCTCGGCCTGGGACCAGACGGCGCCGAAGGCACCGGTCGAGGCGCCGACGACCGCGACCGGCATGTTCCGGAGCGGATTCGTGGCGAGCGGACGGGACGCCCAGTCGATCGCATTCTTGAGCTGGCCGGGCACGGACGAGTTGTATTCCGGCGTCGCGAAGAGGACGGCGTCGGCGCCGGCGATCGCCTCGCGAAGGGCCGTGGCGGCGGCCGGCGCCTCCTCCGTGTCGTCGTCCTCGTCGTACGGGGGCACCTCTTTGAGCCCGCCCCAGAGCTCGAACTCCACGTCCGCGGGAAGCAGGCCGGCGGCCGCGCTGAGCAGGCTCGTGTTGTACGAGCCGCGGCGCAGGCTCCCGGAGATGCCCAGGATCTTCATCGTTCATTAGGCCGCCTTCACGAATTGCAGTTCGCCGACGATCCGGACCTCGTTCGCAAGCGCCGGCTGGCCGGTCGGAAGCGGCATGTTCCAGTTGAGGCCGAACTCGGTACGGTCGATCGTGGTCGACACCGCGATTCCGAGACGCTCGTTGCCGTACGGGTCTGCAATCGGCGCAGCAACCGTGCCGCCAAGAGCGATCGGCTTGGTGACGCCCTTGATCGTGATCTCGCCGTGGACGGCCACGGCGTCGCCCTCGAGCGCGATGTCGTCCGTCCTGAAGCGCAGCTCGGGATGCCGCTCGGCGTCGAAGAAGTCGGGCGATTGGAGATGCGCCGCGAGGTTTTCGTCCTTCACATCGACGCTCTCGACCTTCGCGGTGCCTTCGAGCCTGGCGCTCTCGCCCTCGACGGCGAGGGACGCCTCGACCTCGCGAAAGTCGCCCTTGAATGTCCCGGCGAGGTAGTCGACCTCGAAGCCGACGGACGAGTGAATCGGATCGAGCCGCCAGGTTCCGGCCGGCGCGATCGTCAGTGTCTGCGTAGTGCTCACTTGCTCCTCCTCTTTGCGTGGTGTAATATTGAGCGCGCAAAGGAATTTACCACAACTCGCTTGAGAGCGCAAGCATTGCCGACGCAAACATCCGTAAACCAGGAGGCGTCACCGGCCGTTCGTGCCTGGACGCGGCTTTTACGCGCGCACGCGGCGACCACCCGCCTGCTGAGCGCGGAGCTGCAGGCCGATCACGGCTTGACGCTCAACGACTTCGAGGCGCTCTATGTCCTTTCGCGCGCCGAGGGCGGACGATTGAAGCGCGTCGAGCTCGCCCACCTGCTGCTACTCAGCCCCTCCGGCATCACCCGCCTCCTCGAGGGGCTCGAACGGGCGGGCCTCGTGAGACGCACGACGTGCCCGACCGACCTTCGCGTCGCGTACGCCGAGCTCACGCCGGAGGGACGCGAACGGCTCGAGGCCGCCTCGTGTGCCCACGTCGGGTCGATCCGCGAACTCATGGAGGAGCACTTCAGCGGGGACGAGCTCGACGAGCTCGGCGAAATGCTCGGCAGGCTCCCGGGCGTCGCTGAGGGAGACGACGCCTGCCCCGCTCTCTAGGAGGGCTTGGCGAAACAGACCGAGTTCCCTCGGAATCGCCCTGGGCGGCGCGAGGCGACGTCCTCGGTCGCGCCCGTATTTCATTCAATACGAGCTCTCCCTGCGTCCTTGCCTCTCATCGCCCAGAGTCGCCCCGACGACGAGGCCCGTTCCGCCAAGCCCTCCCAGCTGCCCCGCCATGAGCGACCTGTTCTGTTACGCGCCGGGTCGACGGTTGAAGCTGGTGTCCGGTGGACACCAGCTCGAGCGGAGGGCGTCCGCGTCCCAGCCGGCGGTGGCTGCACCAGCGACGTACGCACTCTGGAGGAACTCGAGCAGCGTTTCGCGGGGGTCGGGCGAATTCCGCACCTCGTCGTAGGGAAGGAGGGCGAGATGGCTCGAGCCGAACGGCTGCTGCCAGCTCGCCGCGTCGGGACGGAGGGGCTCCTCTGCGAGGCCGGCGGGCTCGGGCGCCGTATACGAGTAGAAGGCGGGCATGCGGACCTTCTGGTCGCCGGGCCAGAAACCGAAGCTGATGACCTCGTGCGAGTAGGCCTCGCGCGTGACGCGGTCGGCGTTCGGGAAATCGGGGGCGCGCTTGCCCGAGAAGCGGGTCACGGCGATGTCCAAGCCGTGCCAGAAGAGGTGCACGGGGCTCGTCTTGCCGCAGAACCAACCCGCGAATTCCTGCAGCGTCCAGTCGATCCAGCGAAGCGCCTGCCAGTAGCGCTCCACCGCCTCGCGATCGTACGACGCGTGCTCGGTGTCCTCCGCGAAGGGCGTGGTCACCGGAATCCCAAACGGCTCGGCCTTTTCCTCGACCTCGATCCCAAGTCCGGCGAGCAGTGCGAAGAAGCGCTCGTAGAAGACCGCAACCGGGAGTCCGTCCGCAAGCGGGAAGGAGTCCACCTCCCCACGGGTCGTGCGCACGACGAGCTCGTGGGGGACGAAGTCGAAGGAGACGTCGAAGTCAAAGCGCTCGGAGCGGAGGCGACGCGTAGTCAGCCCCCGTGTGTCGACGTACAGAGGAGCGTTCCACCAGTGGTTCTGTGGCGGCGTCGCGGCCAAGCGCACCTTGCCGACGATCTGCGTCCAGAGGTGAAGCGTGTCTTTCGTCGGCTCCCACTGCTCGAGCGCAAGCTCCGGCAGCTCGTTCACGTTCCCGCCTCCGCGAGGTCGACTTGGAATGCGATCTCGTCCTCGTAGCACCAACACCAGTCCTCTCCCGGCTCGAGCGAACGGATGATGGGATGCTGGGACGATCGGGCGTGCGCCGTGGCATGGCGGTTCGACGACGAATCACAGCAGCCGACGTGCCCGCAGGTGAGACAGAGGCGCAGATGGACCCACCAGCCGCCGATGCGCAGGCAGTCCTCGCAGCCCGGAACGCTCTCGGGAAGGGAGGTCACCTGAATCGCGTCGAGATGCGTGCAGACGGCCGTCATTCGCCCTCCTCTCCATCAGGAGAGAGCGCCCGGCGAAGTTCGGCCCGCTCGAAGGACCCGCGGTACGGGAGGCCGTTGAGGAAGATCGTCGGCGTGCCGGTAGCAGCGCTTACGAGGGCGCTCGAGCGGTCGGACTCGACCCGGTCGAGATGGAGATGCGCCTCGAGCTCTCGGCGGAACCGCTCGATGTCGAGCCCGATCTCGTTGGCGTGCCGTTCGAGGTCCGCGCTCTCTAGCTCTTTCTGGCGGCGGAAGAGGAGATCGTGCATGGGCCAGAACTGCCCCTGCGCAGCCGCCGCCTCGCTCGCCTCCGCCGCGGCGAGCGCGTGCGGATGGATCTCGACGAGAGGGAAGTGGCGGAAGACGAAGCGGAACGGAACGCCCTCGGCTTCGAGGAACTGGACGCTTCGGTAGGCGATGCGCGTGTACGGGCACTCGTAGTCGCCGAAGATGAGGAGCGTCGGCCCCAGTGAGCCGCGGACGTGGTCGCGCGCCTCGGCGACCTCGGGGACGAGGGCCGCGCTCACGGCCCGAGCACTGCCCCCCAGATTACGGCCAGCTCCTTCGTCTGCTTGTCCGAGAGACGCTCGAGGAAACGCTCCTTGACGCCGGCAACGTGGGTCGGCGTAGCATCCGCGACGACCTCGAAACCGCGGTCGGTGAGTCGCGCGTACATCTGACGCAGGTCGACCTCGCCGCGCTCCCGCTCCACGAGCCCGCCTCGCTCGAGTCGCTCGACCAACCGGGTCAACCCGCTGCGGCTGAGGACGACCGCGTCCGCGAGCTCGAACATGCGTAACCGCCGGTCGGGGGCGAGGCTTAGCTGAATGAGCACGTCGTACGAAGTGAGCGGGAGCCCGTGCTCTCGCTCCAGCTCGGCGTCCAGCGCACGCACGATTTGGGCGTGACTCTGGAGAAAGCCGGACCAGGCGGCGAGCTGCTCGGGCGTGAGCTCTCGCCACGCCGGGAACTGAGCGGCCGCCGCAGCAGCGCGTTGGGTAGCGTTGCGCATACAACTCAACACTACCTACTCGAGAGGTAGCGACTTGGAGCCCGAGCCTGACGCTCAGTCGGCGATCGTGGTCGCGAGCGCCTGCGCCCCGGCCACACGGACGGCCGCCGACAGTGTGGCGATGTCGTAGGCGCCGTAATGGCGGCGACCATTGATGAAAAAGGTGGGCGTACCTGAGACGCCGCTGAGGTCGGCGCTATCGACATCTTCGGCGACGCGGGCGGCGCCGGCGTGGGCGCGGAGGGCGTCAGTGAACCTCTCGATGTCGAGTCCGAGCTGCTCGGCGTAGCCCATCAGATCCGGCGGGCGGAGGGCGCCCTGGTTGCCGAGCA
>WNGB01012143.1_pt1 | contig 16376 bp, 17 predicted proteins | sample 5400681 | NCBI WGS metagenome assembly WNGB01 (sample SAMN13153367, study PRJNA577476) | soil metagenome | isolation source: 115 cm soil or saprolite under grassland replicate 2 | place: USA:California | collected 2016-06-15 | reverse complement strand
CGTGTGAGCCACTCACCCCACTCGGAGCCCGACGCACAGGAGTCGACCTCGGCGAGCGTCCCCGCCGCCGTTCGAAGCTGAATCCACGTGAGGAGCTGAACGAGATGAAAAGTGCGACGACATCCACCGAGAAGATCGACGTGAAGGGCGGCCACCTCGTCGCGAAGGTCAAAGAACTCCTCCACGAAGGCAACGTTCGTCGAATCATCATCAAGGACGCCGACGGCAAGACCGTCATGGAGGTTCCCGTGACGGTCGGCGTCGTCGGGCTTCTCGTGGCACCAACCATCGCCGCGGTCGGCGCGGTCGCTGCGCTCGCGGCGGACTACTCGATCGAAGTCGAACGAGACACGCCCGAGGTAACAGAGACCGGCGGCAGTTCGCCGTCGTAGCAACGCCGGCGTGTCGCGCGCCGAGAGAGGAGAAGATCATGGAGAGATACAGGGATCTCCTGGAGCGGTACGTCGAGCTGTACAACGCGGGCGATCTGGACGGCGTCATGGACTTGTATGCCGACGACGCCGTGCAGCTGATGCCAGATGGCACCTTCGAGGGACGCGCCGCGATCCGCGACCGTCTCGCCCAGGAGCTCAACGCGTTCTCGGATCTCGCGCATCGCTTCACGAGCTATGTCGAGGAGGGCGACGCGTTCGCCGATGAATGGGTGTTCGTCGGTACGCACACCGGCCCGCTCGTCCTTCCCGACGGCACCGAGGTGCCGCCGACCGGCAAGCGAGTCGAGATGCCGGGCATGGAGCTCGTCAAGATGCGCGACGGCAAGATCGTGGTCGACAACCTCTACTACGACAGCCTGGCCGTCGCCGCCCAGCTCGGACTCCTCCCGCAAAACACCCCGACGACCGTGTGAGAGGAGACCGGCGATGCTGACCATGAACGAAGCAGCTCAGCAGTTCCTGGCGAACAAGCGGATCGCGGTGACCGGTGTGTCGCGTAAGCCGAAGGACCACGGCGCCAACACTGTGTTCAAGCGCCTACGCGGCCGCGGGTACGAGGTGTTCGCGGTCAACCCCAACGCCGATCAGGTCGAGGGCGTGCACAGCTACCACGACTTGAAGAGCATCCCGGGAGGCGTTGACGCCGTCGTGATCGGCACCGCGCCCGACAACGCCGAGGGCACGATGCGCGAGTGCGACGAGCTCGGAATCAGGCAGGTGTGGATGCATCGCGGCCCGGGTGCCGGCAGCGTGTCGGCGACCGCGACGAACTACGGCCGTGAGCATGGCATCACGGTGATCGACGGTGGCTGTCCCTGCATGTTCGAACCGACCGCGGACTTCGGTCACAAGGTGATGCGGGTGATCTTCCGGAGCCACGTCCCGAAGACGGTTTGACCGCTGACGCTCGTCGGCTCGGCGGGGATTCGACAAGAGAGGAGGAAGTCATGGTCCTGGAGGTCATTGCTCATGCCAAGGTCCGCGACGGTCAGCTCGAGGGACTCAAGGCCCAAGCGGCCGAGATCGTCCGGCTGACCCGCGAGCAGGACACGCACACCCTTCGTTGTGACTGGTTCATCAACGAGGACGGCACCGAGTGCGAGATCCACGAGATGTTCCCGGACGAACAAGGGCTGATCGAGCACCAGATCCACATCATGGAGGCGCGGACGGTGCTGTTCCGCGACTACGCGTTCGACCACCGGTCGACGATCTTCGGCGAGGTCACGCTGGACTTCATCAACCTCGTCAAGGAGCGGATGGGGGATGGGCGCGGCGCCGACCACCTTCTCGTTCGTGCACGGGCTCGAACAGTCAGCGACGGTCTAGCGCGCCCGGTGCGCGGGCTTGCCGCGTCCAACGCTAGTGAGGAGGGGAAATGGGACATCTGGAAGTGACGGCTCATCTGAAGATCCGTCCCGGTCAGCTGGAGGGGTTCAAGGCGCAGGTGGCGGAGATCATGCGCCTGTCCCGAGAGCAGGACACGCACACCCTTCGGTACGACTGGTTCATCAACGACGATGGAACGGAGTGCCATGTCCATGAGGCGTATGTGAGCGAGGAAGGCCTGATCGAACACAACGCGCACGTCAGGGACGCGAGGGCTGTGCTCTTCGAGAAGTACGCGTACGACCATCGCATGAGCGTGTACGGCGAGATCTCCCAAGAGCTCCGGAATCTGTTCGACAAGCACGCCGGAGGGGTGAGTTCGTACTCGTTCCTGCAGGGACTTGGAACCGCCGCGGCTGTGTAGGCGATGACGGAAGGAGGTGTGACGGGATGGCCGAGACCCGCGTACTGGGACGGTTGACCGCGTCGGACCTGTTCTTGCTGCTGTGGGAGGACTACGGCTGGTCCACCGACATCGGCGGGCTCGCCATCCTCGACGGCACCAGCCTGCTCGACAGCGACGGTCACGTCCGGATCGACACAATCCGGCGGCACCTCGAGCCGAGACTCCACCTGGTCCCCCGCTTCCGGCAGCTGCTCTACCGGCCCCGCCGGGGGCTGGGCTGGCCGTTGTGGGTCGACGCGCCCTCCTTCAACGTCGCCGACCACATCCACGTCCACGAGGTTCCGCCTCCCGGTGGCCAAGCCGAGCTGCTCGAGGCCTGCCAGCAACTCGCCCGGCGACCCTTCGAACCCGCCCGGCCGCTGTGGGAGCTGTGGCTACTTTCAGGCCTGCCCGATGGACGAGTCGGCGCGTTCTTGAAGTTGCATCACGTCCTCGCTGACGGTCCCGCGGCGATGGCCGCGTTCGGCGCCTTGTTGGGCCAGACCGCCAACGCGCCAGACCCGGCAGCGCCGCCGTGGCGACCGACACCGCTCCCGTCCACGCTCGAGCTGCTGCGCGACAACGTGCGCCGGCGCGGTCAGGAACTCCGCCGCGGCCTCTCCGGTCTTGTTCACCCAGCCAGAACCGTGCGCCTGGCGCGACGGGCTTTGCCGGCTTGGCGGGAGGTACTCACCGACAGGCCTGCCCCACGGACAAGCCTGAACCATCCGGTCGGGGCCGAGCGTCGGCTGGCCATCGTCCGTGGTCGCCTCGAGGCCACCAAGCAGATCGCCCACATCCACAACGCCAGGGTCAACGACGTCGTGCTGGCCGCAGTCGCCGGCGGACTGCGCGAGCTGCTGGCGAGCCGCGGCGAGGATGTCGCAGTCCAGCGCGCGATGGTGACGATCTCTCATCACGACGAGCGGCCCGGGGAAACGCAGGGCAACACGCCCGGGTGGATGATGGTGCCGCTGCCGCTCGGCGAGCCCGACCCGGTGCGCCGACTCGAGTTGATCGCTGCAGAGACGGCGGCGCGGAAAGGCAAAGCCCGTCCGGAGGCGGGCAGTGGGATCTTCCGGTTCGTCGCCTGCCAGCGCGTCTGGTACCGGCTCTTTCCGCGGCAGCGATCAGTGAATCTGGTCGTGAGCAACGTCCCGGGCCCGCCGGTGTCGCTGTATCTCGCGGGCGCGCCGTTGCTGGAGGTGTTCCCCCTGCTCCCGCCCATGGGCAACCTGACACTTGTCGTGGCCGCCTTGTCCTACGCCGGCCAACTCAATCTCACTGCAGCTGCCGACCGGGACAGCTGTCCGGACGTCGAGGTGTTTGTCCACGGCGTGCACAGCGCCGTGGACGACCTCGCGCGATCGGTCGATCCGCTCGAGCCGGTAAGCGTTGGCCAGATGAGCGAAAGCGGGTGACGAACGTGATCCATCACCACCATCCAGTCGTCGAGCAAGCCCCAGAAGCGCCAATGGACAGGACGTTCGATCCCCTGGCCTTGGCCGAGGACCTGCGAGAGGTACGTCGCATCTACGAGCGCTTCTTCGCCACCATGGACACAAGCGGGTGGGACAGGCAAGCACGGCGTGGTCGCAATGAGTGGACGCTCCACGAGACGATCGCGCACCTATGCGCGCTAAACGGCGACGGTCTCGACAGCATCACCCGGACACTGAACAGTGGGCCCTACACGTTCCGAGGCCTGGACACCCGCTATGACCTGAACACCTACAACCGCAAGGGTATCGACGAGCACCTCGCCATGCCTCCGGACGCGCTGATCGCGGAGTTCTTCCGCGTCCACGACGGGGCGGCCGACATCGCCCAAGCGCTGCAGCCCGCGGAGGCGCAGCTGACCGCGGTGATGCCGATCTACAACCGGCCCATCCAGATCGTCGAAGCACTCGGCATCATCGTGATGCACACCGGCCTGATCCACACGGCGCAGGTCGCTGAACCGGCCGGTGTGCCGCCGCTGTGGACGCAACTCTCTCCCGAGATCCGCCATCGTGAGATCGGACGACAGATGCGCGCGCTCAGCATGCTGTATGACCGCCGCATCGGCGGCTCGTTGCGTGCTGTCCTGGTCTTCCGCGTCGATGGACCCGGCGGCGGCGATTGGCACGTGGACGTCTCACCGGAAGCAGCGACAGAGTGTGAAGGCGTCGCTGACTCTCCCACGGTTGCACTCCGCTTCCGGGCAACCGACGACTTCTGTCGGATGGCGACGGGGCGCATGAGCCTTCCGATCGCGCTGATCACCCGCAAGCTGAAGGTGCGCGGCGACCTTCGCCTGTTCCGACGCATGGACAAGTTGTTCAGGGTCGGTTGAGGACCACCCGTGAGATCGGAAGAACGCGACCTGTATTGCGAGCATGTGGGTGATGGCGTACCGATCCTTCGCGTTCCCCCTGCCCGTGCGAAATCCAGCATCGTGCAGCTATTCGCCGACACCATCGTCGCTTCGAGACGACGATGACGTCCGCGGTGGCTGCGCCTGACACCGGCCACCACGAGGCCATGGCCCACGCGGGCCACGCCGGCGCCGGTCATGGCAGCCACGGCGACCACATCGCCATGTTCCGTCGACGCTTCTGGTGGAGCCTGCTGCTCACTGTGCCCATCGTCGTCACCAGCAGCATGGTCATGGACTGGCTCGGCTACAGCCTCGACTTCTACGGGTTCGACTGGATCGGTCCAGTGCTCGGATCGATCGTGTTCATCTGGGCCGGGTGGCCGTTCCTGTCCGGCGGTGTGCAGGAGGCACGGGATCGTCGCCCGGGGATGATGCTGCTGATCGCGATGGCGATCACCGTCGCGTACGGCGCCTCGGTGGCGAACTCCGCCGACTGGTTCGACGAGGAGTTCTGGTGGGAGCTCGCCGCGCTCATCACGATCATGCTGCTCGGTCACTGGCAGGAGATGAAGGCGCTCGGCCAAGCCCAAGACGCGCTCGCCGCGCTCGCCGCGCTCCTCCCCGACGAGGCCGAACGGCTACGAGCCGACGGCACCATCGAGACGGTCACTCTGGCGCAGCTCGCGACGAGCGACATCGTGTTGGTCCGGCCCGGCGGTCGCGTACCGGCCGACGGCCAGATCATCGACGGCACCGCCGACATCGACGAGTCGATGGTCACCGGCGAATCTCGCCCGGTCACCAAGACGACGGGCGACCGGGTCATCGCGGGAACGGTGTCGACCGACTCGGCGATCAAGGTTCGAGTCGATGCAGTCGGCGATGACACAGCGCTCGCCGGCATCCAGCGGCTCGTCACCGAAGCACAATCAAGCCGCTCCCGGGCTCAAGCGCTCGCCGATCGGGCCGCCGCGCTCCTCTTCTACGTCGCACTCGGCGCCGCCATCGTCACCTTCGTCGGGTGGATGGCGGCCGGCAACGTCGACCGGGCTGTCCTGTTGACCGTCGGCGTGCTCGTCATCAGCTGCCCCCACGCGCTCGGGCTCGCCATTCCCCTGGTCGTCTCGCTGTCATCGGCCATCGCGGCGCGGTCGGGCATCCTCATCAAAGACCGGCTCGCCCTCGAACGGATGCGCCAGGTCGACGTCATCCTGTTCGACAAGACCGGCACCCTGACCAAAGGACAGCACGCCCTGACCGGTGTTTCGTCGACGGCCGACTTCGACGACAAGGACGTGCTGCGCATCGCCGCGGCGGTGGAGGCCGAGTCCGAGCATCCGCTGGCACGAGCGATCGTGCGCGCGACCGCCGACCGCGGCGCGGTTCCCCGAGCACATGAGTTTCGCTCTGTCGCCGGTCGGGGTGTCGAGGCGACCGTCGACGGCCAGCGTTTCGCCGTGGGCGGACCGGCCCTGCTGCGCGAGCGTGGCGTCACCGAGCCCGACGAGCTCGTACCCCCGGCGGAACGATGGCGGGCACGCGGCGCCGCAGTCCTCTACCTCTTGCGCGACGACGCGGTCGTCGGAGCCCTCGCACTTGAGGACGAGATCCGCCCCGAAGCCCGCCAAGCCATCACGGAGCTACACCGCCTCGCCAAGCGAGCGGTCATGATCACGGGCGACGCCCGCCAAGTCGCCGAGGTTGTCGCCCACGAGCTTGGCGTCGACGACGTGATGGCCGAAGTCCTCCCCGAGGACAAGGGTTCCAAGGTCGCCGAGCTCCAAGCGCAAGGCATGTCGGTGGCCATGGTCGGCGACGGCGTGAACGATGCGCCTGCACTGGCGCGGGCGGACGTGGGCATCGCTATCGGCGCCGGAACCGACGTCGCCATCGAGTCCGCGGGGATCATCCTCGCGTCCTCCGACCCCCGGGGTGTGGTGTCGGTGATCCGGCTCTCGCAAGCCAGCTACCGCAAGATGATCCAGAACCTGGCGTGGGCGGCCGGCTACAACGTTCTCGCCATCCCGCTCGCCGCAGGCGTCCTCGCATGGGCCGGATTCACGCTGCCCCCGGCAGTCGGCGCCGTGCTCATGAGCGTGTCGACAATTGTCGTCGCGCTCAACGCCCAGCTACTTCGCCGTGTCAATCTGGCGATCGAACCGAACGGTGCGCGCGTATCTCTGGCCGGTGACGAACCCGAAGGTCGGGGCACACGAACGACGGATGGCGGGAGTTCACGTCGGGGCTGCTAGCGATGCGCAAGGCCCAGGATGGAACGACCCTTCTCTTGGCTACTCACAGGATGAAGGAGGCCCCGAGTGCCCCTGCGGGCAGTGCGAACGATTGCGCGCTCCAGGGACCTCGGTGAGATCGAGTCGCTCCGCCTCGAGCTTTGCCGGCAGAGAACTGCGTGCGCCGGCAGCAGCCTTTGTCGTCTCGCTGTCTGAACCACCAAGACACGGGCGTAAATTCAAGGCGACGCAAGACGCTCCCGTTGAGACCGGTTGACCACGAGGCGCGGGCCGCCGGTTCGATGCTTGACATGGGTACCGGCGGCGGCGAGTGGCTGAGCAACCGGCGTCACGCGCCCCGGACGGGGTCGGCGACCGCCGGCACGTGACGAGTCGGGGCCGGCTTCCCGTGTTCGTGTGACGCTGGACCGGAGTGATACTCCGGTCCCGTGCCGCCCCGGTCCCATCTTGTCTGCGTCGCGTCGGCCGGTGCCGGGGCGCTCGGGCTGGGCCACGCAGCGGTGAGCGCGTACTGGGCTGTGGGCGGAACAGGTCTGTTGGACACCATCGGGGGCGACATCGAGCGATGGGGACGACAGCGGGGCGCGTCGGTCGTCGTCGCGCTCTGGGCGATCGTCGCGGTGAAGACGGTCGTCGCGCTGGCCGCTCCGATCGTCGCGTGCCGGCCACGATGGCTGCCCGCATGGACGAGCGGGCGGGTGCCGCGCATCCTCAGCTGGATCGCGGCGGCGACGTTGGTTGCCTACGGCGGCGTGCTGACCGTTGCCGGGCTCCTGGTCCAGACCGACATCGTCCGAGCTGGTCCGAGTGCTGACCGTCGAGCGTTGGCGTGGCATGCCTACCTGTGGGATCCCTGGTTCCTCGCGTGGGGGCTCGCCTTCGGCGCCGCCCTGTGGCTGACGCGTTCCCGCTGGCGCGCTGGCGGGGCCACGACCTGACGCCCCTCCTCGATCGATGGGGACTATCGATGTGCCGGTCGAGGGCAAGGCGACTCCCGCGAGCACCGACGCCCGGACGACCGGCCACCTGCGCGACCGAGTCGGCGTTCGGCGTGAGGTGGGTGTCAACCGAACTGGCGACCAGATCGTCGCGAATGCGGCGCAGCTCTCAGCGGTCGGCCGGTGCGGGCCGGAACGATTCGAACCAGTCGCGTGGGTGAAGTGAGTGCCGTCGATGTCGTTCTCGATGCCGTCGAGTGACGGGTTGACGAGCATGAGAACGTCGTCGTCTTCGAACAGCATTTCGCGCACCCGGTCGAGTCCTCGTCCGCCGCGCCGTGTCGGGCAAGTGGCACACGGCCGCTGGACTGAGCGCGCCATCGACCAGGTACTCCTCCGCGAGATTGATGGTGAGGTGCAGCGCGAGCTCTTCAACGCGCCCGATACGCCATCGAGGTGCGTTTGTCGCATGGACCGTCCGTCGTGCGGATCGCCGGCGCACGTTCTGGACGCTGTTCTGTGCGTCGCTCGGATGAACGGATCGCCGATTCGGTGGCTCCCGTCTTCCCCGAGCTTTGTGGGAGCTTCGACGCCAACGAAGCGCGGTGGGCTCTAATCGATGCTCTCGCTGCCGGCCGCGACATCCTTCCCGAACGAACGGCAAGCGCTCGCGATCACGTAGCGACTCGTCACCTGGAACCCGTCACGAACCTCGTTGCCATCCTCGAGGATGCGGAGGAGGCGGGCGAACACGGTGTCGGCCTGTCCGTACTGCTCCAGCACGCGGTAGCCGGCGACCGCTAAGGGGTGATTGGTCGTCTCGGAGCCGAGGTAGTCCTCCGCTGAGGAGCCGGTGAACACGAGCGCGTGCTCGGCGACCTTGACGGCGAAGCTGTGCGAGCCGAAGAGCGCGGCAAGGGCGTCGCGGTCGTGCCATGCAAATGGCTTGGGTGGTGGTGCCGGCATGCCGATCGCCTGCCGGACCGCTTCGGCGGCCGCCTCGTTCATGTTCGACATGGCGCCGCCGGGTATCCACGCGCTCAGCACGACACGACCCGTGGGTGCAAGGACTCGGGCGATTTCGGCCGCCGCCGCGCCAGGGTCTGGCGCGAACACCACGCCAAACACAGAGAGCACGACGTCGACTGAGCCGTCCCCGACGGGCAACGACGCTGCCTCACCCCGCTCGAACGTGACCCGCTTGCCCTCATCTTCCGCTCGCGCTCGCGCCACGTCGAGCAAGCGGGCCGCCGGGTCGACGCCCATGACCTCGGTGCCGTGCTCGACCGCCAGCAACGCTGCATTGCCCGTCCCGCAGCCGACGTCGAGGACCCGCTCACCCGGCTGTAGCTGGGCGGCCTCCACGACGGCGCTGGCAGCGGGAAGCAACTGTGAGGCGGTCGACTCGTAGTGCCCGACGCCCCAATCGGGCATCGGAGCGCTACCAGGCTGCTGAGCCTGCTCCGTGTCGTTCATCTCGGCCTCCAATTCTGTGACAAGTGTAACGTAACGAATGTTTCGTTAGACTGTCAAACGTGGGGCGTCCAAGGGAACACGACGAAGAGACCGGGGCAGCGCTGCTCGATGCGGCGGAGCGGATCGTCGAGGCCGACGGCCTCAGGGCATTGTCGGTTCGGCGGGTCGCCGACGAAGCCGGGACCACAACTCGGGCCGTGTACACCGTTTTCGGATCGAAGAACGGTCTGATCGTCGCGCTCGGCCGGCGGACATTCGACTGGCTCGCCTCGGCCGTCGACGAGCTTTCCGTCCGGGACGATCCCGTGGAGGACCTCGCGGAGGCTGGAGTGCGGGTGTTTCGTCGTCTCGTGGTGAACCATCCTGCGCTGTTCACGATCGGCGTCCAGCACCGCGATGTCCCGCCCGACCTGGCCGCACAGTTCCGTCCCGCGGCCGACACCGCAATGACCAGGCTGCTGGCCCGGTTCCAACGACTGCACGAGCTCGGACTACTCCATCGTCGACGCGTGAAGGACGTGGCCTGCGAGTTCCACGCACTCTGCGAAGGCCTCGCCATGCTCGAGCTCCGCGGCATCATCGCGAAGGGCCGAGCCGAGCGGATTTGGCGTGATGCGCTCACCGCCCTCGTCGCCGGCCTGACTGGATCTTCGTGAACGTGCGCGTTGGACGCGAATCGGTCGCCCGACCCACCGGTATCGCCACCCCCCAACACACGACGACGCGCGACCCGACCGACGGATCTGCGCGCGTGGTGGGTCGATCCTGTCGCGACAGATCAGCCCGGTCGCCGGTTGGTGCCGGTCACCTGGTGCGCCGGCCGCTTCAGGTGACGATCGTAAGTGCGGCGGCGGCGGGTGGCGGGTGGACGTTGACTCCAGCGGCTTCGGTGGCAGGGGCCGTGAGGGGACTGCGTCTGCCGTCGTCGAGGATTGTGGTGCCGGCGGCTCCGAAGAGCGCGACGCCTGAGGGGCGTGCGCGTTGGTCGTGGCGGAGTTGGTGGCGGATGCCGTCGAAGCCGTGGGTCCGGAAGGCGGCGGCCCACCGACGAGGCAGGTCGTAGGGCACCAGGGTCACCAGCTCGGTGGTGACGCCGAAGCGCCCGGCGGCCTTGCGCGTTGTTGCCGCGAGCCTGGCGGCAGGATCTGGCGGGCTGACCTCGCGCAGCTCGCGTGCGTTCACCCAGTCGGTCGACACCGGACCGAGGCGGGATGCTTCGCGGATCGCCGCGTAGGCGTCGGTCGCCAGGTAGGAGGTCCCCTCCGGTGCGGGCAGGTCGAACCGTCCGCTGCCATCGCTCGAGTACCACCACGTGCGCGCCTCGGACCGGCATACCCGCACGAGCCGTGCCGGCGGGGTCGTGGCCGGGAAGCCGCGCAGGTCACCGGGTTCGCCGAGTGACAGCGACGGGCTCATGCGGCAAGTGCGCGGGCGGCTGTGCGAGCGACGGCCCGAACCCGGGCGACCTCGCCTCTGCTGAGTGCGTCGAGCGGGGCCTCGTCGAGGTCGGGATCCGGTGTCCGAAGCCAGCCGGCCAAGGTCCAGCCGTCGACTGCACGCTCGGGGAACATGGCGAGGACCTCCGCCAAGCCGGGGACTATCCCGCCACCGTCGAACTGCCACAGCGGGTAGAGGTGCTCGCCGTCCGCCGTGATCGTGCGCAGCAGCCGCCGGCGAGCCGCCTTGGCTGCGACGGCCTGGCGACTGATGCCGAGCCTGGCTTGGACACCCGCGCTGCGAAGGAACGGTCCGACCAGCGCATCCCACGGTGACGCCAGCGGTGCGCTCGCCTGAACGGCGCGTTCGGCGAAGGAACGAGGCTCGCCCAGCACCGACCGCGCCGGGCGTCCGGCGCGTTCGTGCTCGGCAATCACCCGGGAGAGCGCCTGCTTGAACTCTCGGGTCGCCTCGGCGACGAACGCGCGGTCCTCGCTCCGCAACGGTGCCGTCATCTCGCCTCCATGCTCGTCAACGCTGTCAACAGCTTAGCACGCCGTCAACACCGTCAACAGATCTCGCCCAGTTGGCCATCCGATTGGCCATCTAGTGGCCCGAACCACACCTGACAGGACCGCACCAGGCAGACGACGACGCCGAGGTGGCCTGCTACAACAGCACGAGACACAACTCAGCAGTGCCCGTCGCATCTGACTACGGATCAGAAGGTTGGGGGTTCGAGTCCCTCCGAGCGCGCTGAACCTCGCTGACGTAGGTGCTGGTAGCAGCGCTGCGCACCTGCCGGTTGACCTTCTGACACGCAGTCAAGGGCGTGGACAACCTTCTGATGCTGAATCAGAAGGCGATCACGTCTCGCCGGAACGAGCATGGCGAATCTGCTTGCCCGGGTGAGTGCTTGGACGGCGACGACGAGGTGCTCGCGACGATGTCCTCCGGGCGAAGCCGGAGCCCGCTATCGTCGACCTTGGGTCAATCAGCTGCCCGTCAGGCGAACTCGTCCTCGTCGACGCCACCTATCTCAACATGTGGAGCGGCGAGCGCTCGCCCGGTGAGATCAACCTCCACATCGAGGACGAGGCCCTCGCCGCTGGTTTCGCCGCCGCGATCGACCTCGACGTCGATGGTCCGGACGCGATGGAGGCAGTGAAGGCCCTTTGGGCGTCAGCCGTGGGGTCCGTTTCTGTACGACATCCCCGAACACGGCGTCGCGGACACGCGTCGGGACTTCGATGCCATGTGCGGTAGCCGAGGACTGCGCGCGTCTCTCCGGCCGGTTGAGCGTGTAAGTCACCGCGAGCGAGTCAGGCGTGCGGTGTCTTTGGGTGGCAGCTGCATCATGATCATGGGAATACCTGTCGTCGCAGCGCGCGTGGAGGCCAGCCGAGAGCTGCCGGTTGTCGGCGTAAGGGTCGACTTCGGTGGCGCGTCAGTGAGCAATGGTCGGTGATCGCTGCGACGAGCGACGACGCCTCACCGGGCTCGACTCGAGAACTAGGCGTCGTCGGCGTCGATTACGCGCGCGTGCTTCTCGCCGATGCCGACGCGCTCAGCTCGTGGCAGCACGACCTCCCATTGGATGGTCGCGCAGACGTCGCTTACTGGGGGGCCGATGTCGATCGCGCCCACGAGGCTCTTGGTGGCGACGTCCTTGACGGCGAGCAAGGTGTCTTCGGATGGGCCGACAGCGACATCGGTACGGCGATCGAACGCGCGCAGGAGGTCGAGGCTTGGCGTTCCAGCACGGGACTCCGTCTCGCGATGGACCTTCGGCCGCACTCCCACCACTAACGGTAGCGGTCTCACCGACCGACTTTGAGGCTGACTGCCCCTAGCGGCGTACGCGCGATCTCGACGAGGGGGCTGCTCGCCAGTGCCATCGATCGGCGCGTCGCCGATGGGTTCAGCTTGCGCGCCAGTGCTCGTAGAGATCGGCAACGACGTCGTCGATGTCGGGCCGGTGGGTCTCGACGTCGAGGACGTCAGTGACGGTAGTGGCGGCGGCGAGAAGCGTCGAGACGTCAACGAGGGTCGGGTCATAGAGGTAGGTGTGCCGACCGACTTCGGACTCGACGAGGTCGGCGTGGGGCAGCGCCGGCGCGTCCGGTGTCGCCGTCTCGAGCATCAGCCGGCGCCGAGTGGTGACGGCTCGGCGCAGCTCGCGGAAGTCGCCGTCGAACGCCACGCTGCCGCGGTCGACCATCACGATGCGCTCGGCGAGTTGCTCGAGGTCCGCCATGTCATGACTGGTCACGAGCACGGTGACGTCGCGGAATGCCTTGAGCTCCTTGATGAACGCGAGCACCCGACGCTTGCCGAGCACGTCGAGCCCGATGGTCGGCTCGTCGAGCAGCAGGAGCCTCGGCTCGTGCAGCAGGGCGAGGCCAAGCTCGGCGCGCATGCGCTGGCCGAGGCTCAGCTCGCGTGCAAGCTGGGGCAGCAGCTCACCGAGGTCGAGCAGCTCGGTGAGGGCGCCGAGCATTTGTTTGTAGCGGTCGTCGGGAACGTTCCACACGACGCGCTTCCACTCGAAGGTGGCCTCGACGGGATGGTCGTGCCACAGCTCGGTGCGCTGGCCGAACACGACGCCGATGTCGGCCACGTGGTGCCGGCGCTCGACGAGGGGATCGCGGCCGAACACCGAGACGCTGCCGGCGTCGGGTCCGAGGATGCCGCAGAGAAGCTTGATGGTCGTGCTCTTTCCGGCACCGTTCGGGCCGGCGTAGGCGACGATCTCGCCTCGGCCGACGGTTAGGTTCACGTCGCGCAGGGCGTGGACCTCGCGTGTGGTCGGTCGCAGCATCGACCGGACCGCGCCGCGGACGGTCGCCGACGCCTGACGCTGGCGGTAGGTCTTGACGACGCCGCGGAGCTCAACGGCGATGTCCGAAGTCGGAGTAGCGGGACGATCCGGTGTGGGCATAGCGATGCAGTCCTCTCCTGAACAGGGCGGTGGCGCCCGCGATCGCGAGCGCGGTGACGAGCGGGACGAACAGCCACTGGTGCTCGGGCCGTCGTTCGAGCAGTGCGCTCACGGGGAACCACGAGACGAAGCCGGCGGGCAGGACGGTGACGAGCGCGGTCCGCAGCTGCGTGGGCAGCGGGTCGAACGGAAAGTCGGTGAGCTCGAGCAGGTTGCCGGCGCGGGTGCTGATCTCCTCGGCGCCCCGCGGTGCCCAGAACGCCGCCGATCCGATGGCGAACGTTGCCGCCAGCACGAGGAGCATGGAGCTGGTCAGGCAGACGGTGAGGCGGACGAGGAACCACGGGGTGACGTCGACGTCGCTGGTGGCGACGCCGAGGGCGAGCAGCACGATGCCCGGCGTGAGCGCGCCGAGGCTCGAGAGCGGCGTGAAGCCCTCGGTCGCGAGCGACAGCGGCAGCGGTTGCGGCTGGATCAGCGTGTGGTCGAGCTGGCCGCGGCCGATGCGACGGCTGATGGCGCCGACGTTGTAGTTGAAGAACATCTGCCGGAACGCCGACGCCGTCGTGGCGAAGCCGGCGAGGAACGCCAGCTCACCACGAGACCAGCCGGCGATGCCGTCGAACCGCGTGGCCACGAGCAGCATCGCCGCGGTGCCCGACGTGTAGGCGACGAAGTCGGTGACGAGCCACACCGCCGCCTGCGCTCGGCTCCGCAGCAGCACGACGAGGTCCATGCGGGCCGAGACGGCGAGCTGCCGGCGGGCTCGGCGCGCCCCGGCGCGCAGCTCACCCACCGAAGGACACCATGCGTGCGGCGGCTCTCTTCCACACACGCCGGAGGAGCGACCAGAGGAGCAATGCCCACGCCGCCTGGCCGGCAAGGAGCGTCAGGATGTCGCCGTCGCCGGTGTAGATGCGCAGCGGTGCGGACACCATCGAGGCGAACGGCAGCCAGGCGAGCACGGTGCCGATCGACCACGGCAGCAGGGTGAGCGGCACGACGGCGCCGGCGACGAACGGGCTCAGCGACTGGCGGGCGAACCACAGCGACCAGTAGGTCTCGGGCCAGCGCACGACGAGCAGCGCGTACAGGAAGTCGACCGCCGTTCCGACGGCGATGCTCAGCCCGAGGCTTCCTGCGAACGCCACCGCGCGCGCCGCGCTCGCCGGGCGGAGGTCGACACCGAGCACCAGTGCAAGCGAGAGGCCGGGGATGGAGAACGCCACCCAGCGCACCCACCAGCCACCGAGCATCTCGGCGACGTGGTCGCCGAAGACCGACACCGGCCGTATGAGGCGCGTCGCGATGGTGCCGTCCCAGATCGCACCGAGCACCGGCGTGCGGACGTCGAGCTGATCGAGCAGCACGCGCGCCAGCAGCAGGTATGTCAGCACAGCGCCGCCGTCGACGCTGTCGTCGCCGCGCAGGATCGCCTTCCAGATGAAGATCACCAACGCGAGGCGCAGAAGGCCGATGGCATGGTCGAACAGCACCACTGGGTGCTCGCCAATGTTGGCCGTGGCGCCCATCGACGCTGTGGCCAGGTAGGGGCGGATCCGCCGTCCCACGATCGTGTGCACGCGTGCACTCCTCCTTCGTGATCGAGGCAGGAGCGCTCATGGGCGACCGTCAATGCCGGCGGGCTGCGCGCGCGACCGCTCGCTGCCCGTCCGTGGAGACGTCGCGCCGTGTCCCCTGCCGCTTCCTCCGACGCGATGGTGGAAGCGGCGGGACTAGCCGTTCTTTCGAAGGACCGTCCGTCTCCAGGCCAGCTCACGTGTCTGGCTCGGCGTGTGCACGAGCGGCAAGCTAGCGTGCAGCCACGACGCTTCGCCTCGGCATTCCTCGGCTCTTGACGAGCGCCCGCGGATCCGATGCCGCCGGCGGTTTCCCCCGAAGCTCGGGGAAACCCGAGTGTCGTCGGAGAGCACCGGACGACCGTGCGGTCCCGCCACGACGTTCTGTAGCGCATTTCGACCATCTGATTGAGGCGCGAACAGGTGCCCTCGCATGGAGAGCTCAATTCGAGCGAGTCAACAGACCCGATTCGCTAGGTTCGGCGGTGCATGACGCCGGCAACTCTCTGATCGAACCGAGTTCCTCGACATACGACGGCCTTCGAAGGCCACGCGTGTCGTCCGAACCACCGATCGGGGACCGCGACGGTGCGCAGGCAGACGATCACACCGGCACCTCCTCATGGTCGGGGAGCGGAACTCGCCGGAACCACCGCCACAGCACGAGGTCATAGGCGCTCTTCAAGGAGCCGGCGATCACGAACGGGAAGCCGAGCGCGACCGATTGCGCGGCACCGGCCAGCACCGGACCCGCCGGTCGCGTGAGATAGCGGGCGGTGTTGGTGACCGACGCTGCCGCGGTCCGCTCGCCGGGCGGGACGAGCGCCATCACGTACGCCTGCCGCGGCGACACGTCCATCTGCGACAGCAGCACCCGCAGCAACAGCAACCCGATCGCGACCGCGAGATTCGGGGCGAACGCCACGGCGATGAGCACGAGGTTGGACGGCAGGTGGGTGAACACCATCGTGGGCAGCATCCCGAACCGCTCGGCCAGCCGGCCTGAGCTCAGGAACGACAGCGTCTGCAGGACACCGAAGAAGAAGAACGTCACCCCGATCACCGCGACCGACGCGTCGAAGCGTTGCGCGAGCCAGTAGGCGACGAACGCCTGGACGGTGAACCCGCCGGCGAAGGAGTCGAGGCTGAACAGCGCGGCGAGGC
>WNGB01007837.1_pt1 | contig 16378 bp, 17 predicted proteins | sample 5400681 | NCBI WGS metagenome assembly WNGB01 (sample SAMN13153367, study PRJNA577476) | soil metagenome | isolation source: 115 cm soil or saprolite under grassland replicate 2 | place: USA:California | collected 2016-06-15 | reverse complement strand
AAACACTCGACCTCCGATGTGGTGTGTCCTCGTTGATGAACATCTATTCCGCCACGTCGAAATGGTTGGTCATCCTTCGCCTTGACTTTGTTGATGGTGTCTGAAGACTCGACCTCTAATGTGGTCGTGTTCTCGTTGACGAATGTCTACACCGCAAAGATGGAGATCAAGACGTCGCCTTGACGTTGTCGATGGTGTCTAAAGTCTCGACCGCCGACGTGGTCGGATTGCCGTGAAGACTATCTGCATTCCACCACGGAGACGGAGGTGGTTGACTCCTGGGTGTAGTTGGGGTATTTCCCACGAAGATGAAGCGTTGTTGGTCGGAGGGAACTGCAGCTGAAGACTCCGAAGACGGAGGACGAGTTGGAGGGTCAACTTGTTCTAGGCGTTGCCGAATCTTCGCCTTGACATTGTCGATGGTGTCTGAAGTCTCGACCTCCGACGTGCTCGTGTTGCCGTGATGAATATCTGCATTCCACCATGGAGAGGGAGGTTGAGATGGAAGGTTGACTCTGGGGTATTTCCGGCGAAGATGAGGCACTGGTTTTGCATCCGGTATTCGGAGAATGAGGTGGATAGATGTTGTTGGTCATGTTGAGTGTTCGTCTTGACGAAATGGAGGGCGAGATGGAGAGCCGACTCGTTCTGGATTTCGTAGCTGGACTCTTCCCGGCGAAGATGAGACGTTGATCAGAGAGAACTACAGATCACGATAAGTATCAAGGAAGGTTAAAAAAAAAACAACTAAACCAACCTGAGGCGGGGTAGAGGGTTGATGCTGGTACGATCATCCGAGAGTTGTAGAATCAGGTGTCATTGAGCTTCACGGTGAAGGATTGACCCGCAAGAGATAAGGAGTGTCGGAAGACTCAACCTCCGACGAGACGGAGGAATAGGGGTGATCGGCTGTTGACGGAGAGGAAGTGGACGACTAAGACAGATGAAGACTTGCAGAGGAAAAAAAGACATGGGTGAAAAGATGGCGTGGTCGCAGAGGATGCGAGGATGCTCTTGGAGATGGGACAGACAACTTGAACTGGAAGGTACCGCTTGTGGAATTCGCCTTTCCTTGGAGACCTGGTCACACGGCAGGCAGGGTTATTACACGGCAGGCAGGGTTATTTTTCTCCCCTGGAAAATATGCCAAAAATGATTTGGAACGTGTTTATGTTTTTCGGTCCGTTCTCAGTGGGTAAAATTGGAATTGGAAATTTTTCATTTTGTGTCACGAATTATGTACGTAGCATGGAAAATATAACCGATCCGAAAACTTTGATAAAACATTGCAATTTCTCACCATTTCTTCGGACCAAAGAGGCCCAAAGAACCAAACATGTGCATGAAATTTTCAAGCACAATAAATGCAACATTTCATGATCCCAAAAACTAGATACAAATGTTAAGTATTTACTGGATTTTTCGATCTAGAATAAGAAATTTTTTTAAAAAAAATGTGGTAGCATCGAGAATTATGTATATTTCAAGAGAAAAAATGAATCGTGCAAGGAAGGTGGCGATGTACAAGACGACGCAACGTGACGACGCAACGTGATGACACGAGTGAAGTCCAAATGAAGGCGATAAATCTGGCGATGTCAACTGCGAGCCATGCATTAACTAGGCAGTGATGGGAATTGGACGGCACTAATGACTCGCAAGGCGGACTTGTCAGCTGCGGTCAATCCTGCAAACCACATATTGTCGTAGAAGTTGCGAGGAAGTCCCGGTACTGCCTGTGCTTGGAGGACCCTACCTCCCACTTGTCGAACACGCTGCCTTGGCACGTTTCCTGGTGACAGCTTCCCAAATGCGTTTACGGGCTGCTTTGCGCGATCAACGTAGTTGAGGTAAGGGATAATTCTCTCTGACCGCCAGTCAAAGATCCTTACAACGAATCTGCGGTCTCGGTTACGATCTCGGCTGCTTTCGTCACCACTGTCGTCTTCACTCATTCCACCAAGACCAAGTGATGCGACTACATTAGCAAGAAAAGTCCAGAAGACATCGGTCCCCCCATCACTATTGAGGGTCGCAATCTCGATTCGATTGTAATAAAGCTACAAACATCGTGAATTTTAGTGCTTTGCCTTGAAATATCAATCACTCACTGTTTGTCGTCTGGTATTCTTACGAGTTCTGTTGCCTGTGCGATCCTTCCGTTCCTGCAGACGCTTGGCAACATCAACTCTATCCTCGTCCTCACCAGCTTGATGTCGCCGCCAGATTCCTTGCAAGGTGTCAAACCTCTGTCGACAGATCTCGTACACCATCGGAATATCGTCTTCGGCGACATTCTGTTCATGTACAATACGGTTGACAAATTTCTCTGCCAATTCGTGGTTCCAAGGATGTGTATATGGACGGTCAAGTGCAAACCGCATCGGTTGCAAAGTCGGCCCCCTTTGAGTGAGATCCTTAGCAAACGCATTGACCACACTTTCCAGTGGCAGGGAGATATTAGCGATGGCTGCGTCTTGAGTTATTCCAATGAAGCGTTGCATTTCCTTGCGAATCGGTGACTGTGCGCAGAGGTGAGCTTCAAGCATGGAAATAGAATCGTGAACTTACCAATAAAGCCACCTTGGCAGGTTCCTTCGTCCTTTTTGTTTCTGCCCTCACTTTGGTCGACACTACGACACGCCGTTTGGGAATTGTCTCAGGTTGCACCTGACCCTGCACAACCTGCATGACTGATTGAGTAATAGTCGAGGCCATGGTCTGGACGAGCGTTTGGAGGTCGGACAGGTGGACCGGCCGATCATGAGCTGGAGTGGATGGGTCGGGGGCAGACGGACCTGCGTCTTGGGTGGTAGGGGTGTTGATGAGGGGTGTAACTTGTTGGGAATTTTGTGGGGCATTCCAGGAGGCCTTGTGGTATGCAAATTTGGGCACACGAGGACGTGTATACCTGTGCGGAGGTGGGATTGGAACTCCAAAGGTTTCATTTTCTGAAAGCTGCGGAGCATGTGGTTGGTTTCAAGTAACTGAGGGGAAAAGATCACTCACTAGATGCATATCGTCATCGTCCAACCAATTCTTACGGAATTCAGGATCCTCATCATCACTGCTGTGGACACTTAGGTATCTTGAGGAGCGTTCCTTTCCCGATGGGACTCGGAATTGCCACTTGGGGTTGGTTGGCGACAAGTCCCGCATTTCAGCATCCTCAGATGCGACTGACACTACAATTTGTTGCTTGAAGTTACTTGCAGCATGTTCGGCTGCAGCTATTATTGGGGTCTCTTCTCTCAAGACAACAGCATTCGACATTGCAGATGTGCTGGGCCCGGGTACAGCTGGTTCCGACTGGGCAGGTGGGTGATCCAGATGTTTGTCCGTTGTTTCCACTGTTGCCTGTTGTACGGTGTCCTGAAAACGCTGCAGGCTCAAGACGAGCGCCTCGAGCTCCACTCGCTTTTTCTGCTCGGACTCCATCGCCGCTGTGTGGATTTCATCCTTCTGCTTTAACGTCGCTTGGATATTGGATACCATCTCAGTTACTGAAGCGAGCTATCCCCCAGTTTAATCAGTAAATTCCGTGTCACAGTTGTATAAGGAGCATTCGCTAACCTGTTGCTGCAGCCTCTGTATCTCAACATCCTTCTCATCTATCGCCTGGCGGGTTGCAAGACCCTGTTGCTCAACTAGGCGTGTTTTAACTGCCGGAGAGAACTTCGACGGGTAAGCCCACAAAGAGAAACCGAGGATTAGGGATGGACTCACCAACACCCTTTTATCAGACCCGCTGACTTCAGGCGTACGTGACCTCCGACGTTGCGGGCTTTCTGGCGTCGGAGTTGATGTTCCACTTTGCAGGACAGACGACATCCTTGCTCCTTTAGATCTTCTGTGCTGCCTCACATTGGTTGGGGGTGAGGGAAAATCGGATGACACTGGGCTCAAAGGTCGCCTGAGGATACTGTGTCCGTTGTGCCGTGGAGGAGTGTGAGGTATGTCTTCAAATGGTTCCATGAACAAGGGAGGAGGAACCCCAGACGCTTCTTCTGTTGTGCCTTCGAGATCGCTGCCACTAATCCAAGGATTCTCAGGGAACTGACTGCTGTTCAGTATATGTTCCAGTCTCCAAAAATCTCACTTACCGCTTGAAAACTATGCATTTCAATGTCTTGGTTTGAAGTGTGGGTGTTTCTGGCCGTGAGCAAGTAAGGGATTCCAAAATATGGGGGCATTTGAGTCGTTGACTGCGACACGATTGACAATACTTTGAGCAAGAATTGAAATAATTTATGTCATGTGTACTATTGTTCTCGGCTCGTCGGGTTGTGAAGTGCTGCTCCTCGTTGCAAGGTGAAATTGGCCATTGAGAGAGTAGGAGAACAACAACGTCGCGTGGAATGATGCCGAAAACTTGAACGTGACAATAAACGTTGCTTCGTGTCAATGGAGTGCTGCCGTCAGGTTCGCCATGGCATCCCACAAAAGAAAAGCAGACAGACGACTCCTCCATCACCAGATTGCTCACACTGGCTGGTGGGGATGGTTGATTTATTGTTGCAAGCATTTAAGTTAAAGTCGCGGAAGGTAGAATATCGAATTTCAGCAACGCCCCACCAACTCTTGCACATACCAATAATTGAATCTCCTAAAACCACCCTCGAAAATACTCATGCCACCTAAACGCCCATCAATCTCGTATTCAAGGGTAAGTAATATTAATGAAGATGGCCTTGGCAGCACTGATTACCAATCCAAAGGTCCGCCATTACAGATTTCTGGGTCGAATCTACCGCTGCAATGAAATCAAGTCTCGATTCCGACCATTTGTCTCTGAAGAAGAAGAATGTAACAATCCATTCGAGCAGATGGGCAGGGTGTTCAAGGACGATGCACCTGGAGCCGCGATCTATTATTACAGATTAGTTATTCATGAAGGCCGGAAGTCACATGAATTTGAACTATCCTGCAAGAGCGGAGAAGACCTCCCAGAGAACCAGTCAGTGAAGGAGATGTGGGGTATCCGATGGCAAGGAGACATTTTTGTCCTCCGTGTGGGGCAGAAGAGACCGGATCGACCAGTTGATATGCGAGGAAAAGACATGGCAAGGGTAAACTATGCTGTTCGAAGGTATGTTTATTGTCTACAAAGATGTGTGTTGGTGTTCTTACCTCAATTTTGGACAGATTTTTGATGTCCCATGATGTTAACCAGAACACGCTTCAAGCGGCACCACGGTGCTTTTCTTTCCGAAGATGATGAATGATGAATAGCTTCTCATAAGATCAAAACAATATAAACGAAATGTAATGTACTATGGTACTACACTGGCTAAACAACAAAATGGATACTTTGTTCTCGAAGCAACGTTGACTGGTACCAGGAGTATATTGTCGACGATTGGTCGACGAAATTTATAAATAAGTTATAACAAATGTTCCATGCTCGACTCGGATCAGTAGATTACGTAGAAACTCCGACGATTCAGCGTGTCACATGTCACAGACAGCTTCGCCAGCTACTGTGCTGCAGTGTGTATTGACCACCTGCCGTCTTATCTTTAGAAACATTGACCGTCGCGGTCTTTGAAATCTGAAAGGCTCGATGTCAGCGTGGGTCTCAACCTTTCCAAACAACCACCACGATGGCAACCAGACAGACCCAGCGAAAGAGAAAAAATGCTCCCACCCGTCCCGAGACTGAAGTTCAGAAACCTAGAGGGAAGCGTTCCAAAGATTCCAGGGACTCAGTTTTCATCCCCTTTCTGTTTCGCAGCGACTCCCGAGCTTCAAGTCTTGTGGCAGAGGTAACCAAAGACGAGGCCAAGTTATTTTTGCCCACAGTCCTCCCCAACTTTATAAAAGCTATTCAGCTCGCCGACGAGGACGACGCTATCGCAGCCAAGGATTATAGGTGGGCATTCTACGCAGTGAGCCAACCTTCAATTTCCTAGTTCCCTCAATGTCTTACTCTTCTCAGCCCACCATAGTACTTCGGTCTGACATGGGCGCGGATCTTATTACCCCAGACCACCTCGACACTCTGCTGGAGGATAATTTCGAGTTGATGCCCGAGTCAATGCGCCTCGAAAGGCTATTGGAAAGGGCCACTGCACTAAAGAAGGCAGCTGATGATGACATAATCGTGTTGGGCATCACCGCCCATAGAAGAACAAAGGGTGGCAGAATTGACGATCCGCCCTCGCGACTATCCCCTATGCAGTGTGAGTGGAGGATGGCAGGCTTTGCGCACGTTTAACATGTCTTGCAGGTTATGAGGACCTTCTTGCTCATCCCGGCTTGGCCCCTTCTACTGGACAGATCCCTTCCGAATATGCTCTTCTTCAGTCGAAACCATGCACTACCATTTACGATGGAAGGAGACCACTTGATGGACAACCCACGGTTGCGCCGCCTGTTTACATGTACCACTCGATATTCGCCGACTTCTACAAATTTCTCTCAGAAGCACGCTCAGAAATGACAGTGGATCATATTCGCCTAACCAAAAGGTTTATGACTGTCAACGAACCTATCTATCCTAAGGAAAACGCACGTCTTTATCATGTATTGAGGGTTCTCAATGAAATTTTCGGCACTTCCATACATTCCGAAGTCAATAGCACTGATGGCACTCGGCCCGACGGGGTGGAGGCGATACCGGTTCTAGGGACTCGTGCTCACAGCACGTTTTTGGAAGGCAAGAACAAAGAAGGAGGTGGAGACCCAAGCAGTCAAGTGCTCCTTTCATACCGGAAGTTTTGGAGAACGCCCGATGTATGCATCCTTTGTTCTTTGAATCACCGCATCTGATATAACTTACGCCCAAACGTAGAAAAAGCCTATCCGCGATCTCTGTGTCTGTCCAGGGCTTTGTTTGTCACTCAACGGTCCCTGGCTTTGTGTGATGGGTGTGGTGATGACGCAGCGCATTATCGTTCAGCGTCTAACAAGTATGGAGTGGCTCGTTTGTTCGAGCACCGATGAGGGGGCTCAAATATTGCATGTTGCCTCTGTCCTCTGGGCAGTTCGACAGACCGTGCATAAGTTAAAGCATTTCTACCTTGATCTCAGCAAGGCCACTCCTCAACCGGTCGAAAAGTTACGGAGTCTCCACCCCCGATTTTATCCTACTCCGACTACTTTTCCATGCAACGGGCAAAATATCACCTTCTCCTACCTGGGTCCTTTGCAAACCCATCCCACCTGCGTTACGTTTAAAGCGAAGATTACCGACATGCCCACTGGATCCACATGCAAAGATCTTCGTAAAGGAAGTACAGTTGTCATCAAGTTCGTGTCGATATACGGGGAGGATGTTCATAGGTTTCTGGAGGACCATCAGGTTGCCCCTGCTCTTTACTACGTCGGGAAAGTCCCTGAATGGGAATGGGCAATCACGGCCCTTCAACCTCCGACTGGTACCCAGACCCACGGTTTAACTTTCGGACGACCATTCATGGTGGTGATGGCCTTCGTTGAATCTAAACGCCCTGACAAAGACTTGGAAGGGCAGCAAGTAGCGCGTATTCTCCATCTTCTTCACACTGCTGGGTTCGTCTTCGGCGATCTGCGGGCACCTAACATTATTTTCGATGGCAAAGGGGTCAAGCTCATCGATTTCGACTGGGGCGGACGCTTCAACCCTGAGCAAGCCAAGAGAAACCTGCAAGGGGTTCCCCTGTTGGTTCAGGAGAAGCTCATGTCCCCCACATTGTCAGACCTGGCAAACACAGAGTTTGCAAGATATCCGATCAACATTTGCAAGGATTTGTTCCATGAAGAGGCTTTAGCACCCATCCTTCCTTCGCATGACTGGAAGATGTGGAGAATGCTCTATGGTTTGACTTCTGATCAAGGGGATGCAATTTTGAGGAAACAAGAGTAGGTTATTGGTTACTAAATTCCTTTCATTACACCTCTCCCACTGTGTATTTTACCCCTTCACGCTCCTCAGTTAGAACATTATGATGTATTGGTACAACTCCAATTGATTGACCGTCTCTGTGTAAACTCGTAACCCAAGGTGTACTGCTGATGGTGTGCTATACAGTTTATTGTACACACATCCAAATAGACCGACACGACTCAACGAAGTCGTGCCTCGACTGCGTCTCGTCCTCCGCTCCAATTTCGTTCTCTCCCACCCACCTACACCCTAGCTATGACCTATCTACCACCCGGTAAGGCTCCAAATTTCTTTGATGATGATCGAGTTAAAACCTATGTGCGTCAATTTGTCACATCTTGCATGTATAATGGAAATACTCACTGGTCTTGCAGCTGACTGAGCAGCGCGGCGATTTGATTGAGACATATACTTCAGATGTAACTTCAGCATGTCCAACACAGGCCAGACATTCTCATAGTCTTGGAGAATTGGGTACGATTCACTCGCCATGTTGCATATGGCTTGAATATTGTCTGATGATTGATATCGATAGCTCTTCTCCATATCTAGCTTTTTCTTTGCGAGGGCATGGACATGATCCTGTAAACGCACCACGGTAAGTATCGTTATGTTTCCTCTAAGCCAAGACTCACTCTTACTGCCTCAAAGGTTGCCTCATTCCATCCAAGAACAGCTTCAAGCTTGTAACCCCCCGATCTCGGCCTACCAGGTTCTCCTGGGGGCTTGGAAATCTTGCCCTCAGTGCCTTCCTCTCTCCCAATCTCAATCCCATGTTGTGAGTCATCGTCCTCGTCATCTTCAACTTCAAACCTCACTCCGTTTTGCTCAGGCTCCGGTGTTTCGGTGTTTCGGTTACCCGTGAGTCCTTTGGTCATTGTGCTGGCAGATGGGTGTACAGAGAATCGGGATGCCGATGGCCCGATAGGGGGCATTCCTGCAGGTGTCTGAGATCGGCTGCGTGTAGATGACGGCAAAAATAATTCGGGTGTTGTAGATCGGTTGGGTTTTTTTCCGTGCAGTCGGTGCTTAAGCTTTCTCATCCCAAATTCCATCCGTCGTGACACCATTGGAGCAGCAGGTAGGCGTCGGGGGGCAAAATCAATTCGCCTGGAAATGAGCGGCTGGTAAGGTTCGAGCTGATAATTCATCTTGGGAACTGTCAGTGGCCCATCATCTTTTTTTATATGCCTAGCGAATGTAATCTTTTGTCTTTCGTCTCCCCGGACCTTTTTTCTGAAAGTGTGAGACAATATAATCGGGTGTCACCAGTTGCCATGCGCACACAATAAACAAGTGTGCGACACGACTATATCAGTGCGTCAATCGTCTGAATGTTTGCTCAATCTCAATGCTTTTCACTCTGTCATTCACCTTGTCTAAGTCTTATCAAATTTACTGCTCGAGGGATAATGTACGTGCAAAATGCTGTTGAGCGGACCTTCACTGGCTGATCTCGTCTCCAGGTATACGCTTCTTATGCCCGATTTGGAAGGTTGTCTGCCCCAATTAACGCTATTGCATTCAACGGTGGAGGTGACCTTGTTGCTGCAGGAGGTGAGAACGTGTTCTTGCAAAACAAAGTGCTTGGTCAATTCATCTATTATAGGGGACGATGAGAAGATCTTCGTTTGGGAGGTCGCAACTCGGAAGCGCAAACACCTTCTGGAGGATTCTGGTTGTCGTTGGGGCCAGATCACTTGTCTTTCTTGGTTAGCCAACGGACGTCGACAGGACGATGGACTGGCTGTACTTGCCTTTGGTACAGCTCGTGGGCTTGTTGTTATATACAGACCATCTCGAACTGAGGTCTGTGTGTCATTCCCGAAGGTTTATACATGTTGAATCTCCTTTTTAGGGTCCAATGGTTGAGCTCTCAACGAGTCGAGTCTTCGATGTCAGCGATCCTGTTGAGGCCCTTGAATATGACCCCGAACAATGTCGACTCATTGTTTCTAGCCAGCATGGCAACTATGCTATGTACGAAGTTGGAAGAAATGGTAGGTTCTTTCTTTTTCTTCTTCTTTCTGTCTTACCGAATTTGCACTATTCAGGGACTATGGTTCGCCTTTGGCAGGCAGCAGTCGATTGCGACAAGTTTGCTTACATCGCTAAAAGCGTGCGATTCTATGAGAGTGGCCGGAAGGTCCTTATTTTTGTGCTTGAATCTGGCGAAATGTGAGTAGGTTGGTTGATTGCCTCCAATGCCTGGTAATAACCACGATGCATTATAGGATTTGTAAGGATACCTCCTCTGGACGTGAAGACTGGAGAAAAATACTGAAATCAGCAATGTATGGTGACTAGTGTTTAAAGTGTAGCCTCCGAACTGACCATTCGTATAGCGGCCATGCATGTATCTGTCCAGAGGGTCGGCTTTTGCTTGTTGAAACGTTGTCCAGAGGTGTTGATCTCTATGAGCTTCCTGGTTCATCACCATCATGTACTTTCTCTGTTCCATCTAAGCGTCGATGCACCAAGGATGTTGGATTTGCAGAAGGCGCAGCCGTCATTGTCAGCGGGAGCGATCACGGAACTATATATGTATTTTCCATTGATGGGCCGGAGCCCATTCAGACTCTTAAGCAGGGTGGAGTAAGGTCATTGATACAGGCTATTGATGTAGGTGACATCTCAATTACTCTATTGACCATGCTAGCTCATAGTATGCAGACTACGACTACCCATGACTTCCATTATATTGCCAGTGCGACATCGGATGATAAGTCTGAGCTCTCCCTCTGGCGCAAGCACGTAAGTGCAAGTAATCTTCTAAATTGCTATTGCCGCCATCTCAATGTCTCTAACAGGTGCAGGTCGCAAAGCCTGGTCCAGATGTCCACTTCAAATTGACTTATCTCATCTTTGATATTATTATTGTTCTCATAGCTCTCTTTGCCATTGTCGGTGGCTCAATTCCAGCAGTGACAGTCCAGGTATGTCAATCGCGATCATTTCAGGTTAATCTTATGCCTTGAAGATAGGTTTCCAGCCTCTAAGCTTTGTCAACAAAACACAAGGGCAGCTTGATGCTAAAGACAGTACCGAAATCCCTCAAATTGGATCACCAGAAGTCAACTTGGTTCTTTCCAAGTCATTCGGGCATCTCTCATTTACCACTCCACCACTCTCCATCTTGTCAACGACTCAGGCATCTCGTGCTGCAACTACACCACACTTAGTCTTGTCCACCGCACAGAAGTCTTGCGTTGCCGAATCCCTTTGTGAATGGCCTCATACCCTATTTACCCATATGCTGTAGCTATCTATTGGTACTGTTTTATGAAATGAATTTTTACTGTATCGACGGCAATCCTGTTTGAAATCGTGTGCGTCGTCACTCATGTGATCGGTCTTTGTAATTGTGATCGTGTCAAGATCGTGTTGATCGTTTTTGTTCATAAACCCCAAGGCATTAACCGTCCTCTTCCAACCCATCCCAATTCTATCCCTTCACTAAACCGAGGGCGCCCCTACATGCGATCCCGAGAGCGCCCCTTGCACAAAGCAAAAAGACGATCGACGCGCGTACATCACATTGTTAGTGAAACGTGCTTTGGTGACGCCTCTAATCAATCGTGTTTCTGCCTATCCAGCACGTACACTGCGTGTTCACCACTATCGCGGAAATCTTGTTAGGATCCACTACAAGATATACTGGTTGTCCAGGGTCCCTTGTTTTCATGCCCTTGGCCTTCGCTTCTACAACAACAGGCCTGGCAACATGTTTATAGTCATGGTGACGGTGTGTTTTGTATTTTCAGATAAAAGCTTCACTTAATTGACTTATCACACTGAATTGTCTTGATTCTTTCAGAATGCGCGACGTCTGCCAATGCGAAAGCCGTGGATGTCGGGCCCAGGGTGGTGTCCAGTGGGATACAAGAATAATACAGAAGCATCGACTCGAGGATCAACTGAAGATATTGGAAGATGCCAAGGCCGACAGCGAGCGCACCGTTCAAGAAGAACTCGATCACATCTCCCAACACCTCGCAGAGACTACACTCGCAGACACTCCTGTTCACGCTGCAGCCGATGATCTCTGTCACAGGCTCTCTGACCTCCACCTAAATCCAAAGTCGACATCGTCCGAGAATCCATCTCAACGTTCTGCGATCCGAGTCCGGGACGTTGTTGCACACTTGAGTGAGATTGAGGCAGCCGTAGCTAGCTTGCGGCTCAAGGTTGCTGAGAATATTGGGAAGGCGCACAGTACCAATGGCTCAGGCTTCGCTCTCGACCCTCTTCTACGCGATTGCTATCGTCTCCAAGCCAACCTCAGCAAGGTCACCCTCAAGGCTGCTCCGGTCACAGCTATGAAAGAGGGAATATCACAAATCCTATTAAACGTTCAAGTCCAACTGGAGGCCCAGAAGTCGGAGCGGGTTAAGGAGCATAGTAAACACACTGCTGCTACGGCCTACACGACCGGTATGATTCCCCATTGGATCTATCTACTTCAATCATCTAATCATCATTGAGTAGAGTCGTTCTACCAACCTTTGCTGCCCAACGCAGACCCCATACTGCAGGCCATAGGCTTTTTTGTGATCGTTTTGCGGACCATTTATGGTATCAGTCGCGAGGGCTGCATTTTCGTACTCGGATTTCTTTCGTACTTCGCCCAACTCTGTCTAATGAGAGGCTCTCCAAAACTCTCTTATCGGGAGCAATCCGTTTTAGCCAGCATCCCAAAGGATCCCCGCACTATCGATGACTCGTTCGACATCGAGCCTGAAACTGTAATTTATGCCGTCTGTCCTGAACCAAGCTGCCATGCCACGCATCCTCCAAAATTCCGGGATAAATCACCTATCCCCATCTATCCTTCAAAGTGCAGACATCGTCGTGGGGGCAGGCGTTGCAATACAATTCTTCTTCGACCAAGGGCGGTACCATCCAAACGGGGTTCCACGACGATCTACACGCCTATCAAGCCATTCGTCTACTTTAGCCCAGTCGAGTGGCTAGGCCGTTTGTTATCGCGTCCTGGTTTAGAGGCAGAGATGGATCGCTCATGGACAGATGCACAGAGTTTTCGAAAGAGTAACCCTGGTTTGATGAAGGACATTTTTGATGGGGATCTACTTCGAAACTTCAAAGGCCCAGATGGAAAGCACTTCAGTATTGGCAATGGAGAGGGTCGATACACTTTTTCGCTGTCTGTGGACTTCTTCAATCCCCTTGGAAATAAGCAAGCTGGCAAGAAGATTTCCATTGGGTTAATCACTCTCGTCTGCTTGAATCTCCCACCACACCTACGATATCGATCAGAAAACATGTTCCTCGCCGGCATCATCCCTGGTCCCAACGAACCGCCTGCCACAGCCATCAATCATTTCCTTCGCCCTATTGTTGACCATTTCATAACCATGTGGTCACATGGTATTCACTACAGCCGCACAGATGGCCATCGTGACGGACGACTTGTTCGATGCGCGATTGTGTGTGTTGTCTGCGACCTCCCTGCAGCCCGTAAAACTGCTGGTTTCGCCGCTTTTTCTCACAACCATTTCTGCGCCATCTGCGAATGCACGCTAAAGGCTAATGGCTACGACGATCTCGATCCAGTATCTTGGAAGCGGCGGACCAATAGAGATTGTCGCCGTTCTGCCAAGCAATATCGACGAGCAGGAGCTGATCGCGGTGAGAAGATTGTCGAACAAACAGGGGTCCGGTGGTCCGAGCTTCTCCGTCTTCCTTACTTCGATCCCGCTCGGTCTGTTGTCATCGACCCAATGCACAACCTCCTCCTTGGCCTTATCCACGAGCACTTCACTGGCGTTCTCGGTCTTTCTCTACCGGTTGACAAGAACCAAAATCCTCCAGTCCTGCGACTATCTCTTTCGAATGCCTGGATGCAACTATCTGATAATGAGCAAAAGTCGTGGAGAAGGCTCATTCGGTGGTTGGAACAGCCAATGTCCCAGGACTTAAACACGCCAGAAGGTTGTGATCAATGGCTTTTGAAGCTTGCAAAACAACATCGGGCATCGCTAGCGCTGTTGTGTCAAGAGCTTCTAGTAGCCCCAGTCCCTTCACATCCTGCAAAGGTTGGCCAAGCAACTTGCAAAGACTTGGCCAGAGGATTGCTTGAATGGGTATGTTTGTCATCGGTCATGTTAAAATTATTCCACTCATTGCTTTTGCGCTAGCGACGACAACAGCCAGAAAGTGATACAGATCCACTCAGGCATCAAGCAACGGGAACGAAGTGTGGTTACGTCCTAAAACCGGAAGAAGTTCAGGCCATTTGGGACGACATTTCTTCTGTCATTCGACCATCTTGGTTGACCTCCGTGCCAGCTCAGCTTGGTAGCGCTAGTCACGGAAAACTCAAGGCGGATCAATGGCGGGTTCTGGGGACAACATTCCTGCCACTGTCCTTGATACATCTTTGGCAAGCTTCGGATGCTGAAAACAATGACGAACGAGCCACAAGATGTGCTCGGATCCTTGATGTCACCCTTTCCCTTCTATCTGCTGTCGCAATTGCCCTTTCACATACTACCACTCACAGTCATGCAGATGTTATGCAACAGCATCTGCTCGATTACCTGCAGGGTTTGAAGGAGTTATTTCCCGACTACAAATTCCGTCCAAACCATCATATGGCGCTCCATTTGCCAGAGTACATCAAACTATTTGGCCCTGTTCATTCCTGGTGGGCATTTCCATTCGAACGAGTAATTGGAATGCTCCAGCGCATCTCGACAAACTATAAACCAGGTACGAGATTTATACAATTTTAAATCGTTTGCCTGACAGTCAATAGGGGAATATGAGACGACTATTTCACGGACTTTCGTGCGATCAAGCAACCTACGAAACATCTTCTACCGTCGAGGAACTCCTCAGGTTATCCGAAACTGTGAGCCTATCTTCCAACGCCTCATTCGCCCTAAATCTCGCAGCACACTGGTGTCCGACATCCTTCAGTTTGACCATGATGATGATGTGTACCCCTATGATGATGATTCACAGTGGACATTTCCGGAAAAGAGTTCTGTAATTCCAGATGATCTTCGGGGCTGCATTCGAGCAACATTTGATGCAGATTACGAGGTGATCTCACTCTCTCATTTAACTATTGGTGGTCGCACATATTCAACCTCAACGAAACATCTTGGAAACTCTCACATCCTACTCAAATCCGGGATTCCTGGCCAACTAGTACCAGCTCGCATTGACTACATTACCCAGGTCATGGTTCCTTGTGATCGGCAAGACATGGCCATTGCCTATATTGCTGCTCGCAAGTACCGGCCGCTCAATTTGGCCAATGATCCATTCCGGGCATATCCTTGTCTGCAAGCTGAGCTCTGGAGCGAAGACCTCAGTGACTTGGAACTTTATCCTCTAGATTCAATCAAAACTCATTTTGTCAGTTTACCTGTCTTGTGGGAGGGTCAGAGCATGATGGTTGCGGTTTCGCTCAGTCGTGTCAGTCCCTTATTAATATTTTCAATGCCTTGCTTACCAAAAAAGGTAGGAGTTGTGACGATGTCACGATCTCCAGTCGTGTCCGTGATCAGCGGATGCATCGCCCGATGCCTGTTACTCATCCGTAAATCTTGTATTTTTGTTATCTCAAAAATGTATTTAAAACTGTTATATTTTTGGGTCGTTGAACATATCATGAAAATTTCGAGTTTTTCTGTATCTTTCCCAATCGAAATATCTAACGTTTTCATGTAGAGAAAATTAGTTTAAAATATTATCTGTTTGAGAAATTTTATCACCCAAAAAATACACAGTTTTGGATCAGTTCTTGGCAGCAGAAAATTTGAGGTGAATGCAATATATTCGTGGTTTGAACTTGTTTAGAAAACTCTAAATATTCTGATACATTTCTGTGCCATTTTTGCTCCCGAAAGACAAAAACACGTTTCAATTCATTTTCTCAACATTTTCAGACCAGAAAAAGACGGCCTGCCCGCAGTGTATAAGCATAAAGTAAAAATAATCATTTCAAAGTCCGCTGATGGATTCGAGTGATAACGATAAGGCCGATTATATAGGTGGCAAATAAATAAACACTGTTTTTCTGCTCAGGGGTGACCTTAAAGAATGTCAAAGGAAGATAAACGAGATTTAGCAAAATCGACAAACCTGGGACTTCCTGGTGTAATTGGTTCTGTGAGGATCAGAGATGTACAAGGCCTCGCCTTCTGATGCTGGCTCATGATCTGTATGGGGGGCGGGGGGCGAACAAGCTATATTTGGTGCGGCATTAGAATTGCGAGGGGGGGCGGCATCATGTCTTTGCCGCATGCGTAGGTGAGGATTCTGTGGAGCGACGGGGCTGGGGCATGAAAATGTCAAAATCACTCAAAGTCTTCCATGCCATTACTTACTCGTCGTCGTCGTCGTCAGAACCGTGTTTACCAACCATTCTTCCAGGCTCCTCACATATTCCAATACATTGGGGGACACACTGCGGAGTTCTGCCTCCAAATTAGGAGTGCATTTCGGGATGGCCAGTGGCTTGATGTCTGGTGCTGGGGA
>WNGB01007889.1_pt1 | contig 16379 bp, 22 predicted proteins | sample 5400681 | NCBI WGS metagenome assembly WNGB01 (sample SAMN13153367, study PRJNA577476) | soil metagenome | isolation source: 115 cm soil or saprolite under grassland replicate 2 | place: USA:California | collected 2016-06-15 | reverse complement strand
GGCGTCCGCAGGCTGGTCGCCCGGGCCGCGCCGGCGGCGGGCGGACGTGCCTGGTCTGCCGCGCCAACCAGCGCCCACACCCCGACCAGCATCCCGCTCGCAAGCATCAGCACGAGACGTCGTGACTTCATGACGTGGCCTCCAGGCGGCGCGGCAATCGCGTCGCGATCTCCGATTATCGTTCGATCCCGCCGCCGTTATCGCCGCCGCCGGTCGCGTTGTCCTGGGTGGCGGGGTCAGGCCCCTTGCCGTCCGCGAACAGCCGTTCCGCGGCCCGCGTGTTGGTCAGCATGCCGAGCAAACCGTAATTGCCTTCGTGGCAGGTGGATTCGTAGACCTGGTTGGCCTGTTCCGGCTGCTTGTTCCAGGGCACGGCAATCGTCCACGGCCGCGTCCACGTGGTCGGGTCTTCCACCGTGACGCGGTAGTCGATGCGATCCGGACCGACGCGCGTGAACCGCTCCGTCAGCCGCAGGTTCTCACGCGCGCCCCGGAAGTCCATCTTCCCGGTGAAGTTGGTGACGCTCACGACCAGCGTGTCGCCTGCCCAGTGGCCGCGCGAATCGCCGTGAAGAAAGCGCAACGCCGCGGGAGGATGCGCGCCGCCGTCGACGGGAATGGTGCGGAGGAAGCCCTGGCCCTGCCCGGCGTCCACATAGATGCCGACCTGTTTCGGCGACTGCACAATCCGATAGAAGCCGCCGTACGACGGCATCGAGTTGCCGAGACACCGTTCGGTCGACGAGCGATCTTCCGGGCCATCAGACCGGTTCATCCGCTCGATGTTGTACCGGGGAGGAGGCTCATTGCGGCGGGGGGAGATCGTTGATCCGGGACGGCCGCTGGCGGTCCCATCGAGCAACGCGCGCAAGTACTCCCGCTCCGCCTCCGCACGCCTGGCCGCCTCCGGGGTCATCGCCGGGATGCGGCCGTCGGCGGGATCGAGGATTAACGACGTGCGGCGATCGGCCAAGGTCTCGGCCACCGCGGTCCAGAGCTGATTGTAGGCGCCGGCGACGTCGCGCTCGGTGCCTTTCTGCGATCGATCGTCGCGGCCGGGGCGGGCGTGCACGGCTGCCTCCAGCGCCGCCGCTTCCTCGAGCGTCAGCACCGGCTTGCCGGCGAACCGCGCGGGGCGCTCGAGCGGCGTCCAGTCCCGATACGGCGGTCATCATCAACGCCGCCACGATCATCACTACACGACATCGATTCATGACGCCCTCCGAATGACGTGCTAATCCGGGGGATTGCCGGAGATGAACTTCTCGTACAGCTGATCCTCGCCCGGTACCTTGCGCGCGACGGTCACGGTCATCGTCTTGCCTTCCCACTTAGTCACGAGCGGCTTCTTTCGCAGGTGCCCGAGGAAGGTCTCTTCGACCGCCTCCATGCACCGGAACGGCAGAATCGCCGCGTTGGCTTCGAGATGGCGGTACAGCGGCAGGCGAATCGTCCATGGCCGCGCGAACACCTTGGGATCCTCGACCCGCGCTTCGTATTGAATCGCGTTGCGTCCCATGGGCGTGTACCGCTCCGTGACGTGCAACGCATCGCTGTGGAAATTTCCGGCGCGATCGAACCACGTGTTGTCCGTGAACCGCGTGACGTCAACGATGAGCGTGTCGCCCTCCCACCGCCCAACCGAGTGTCCCATGAACGCGTCGCCGGGGTAAGGCACGACGTCATCCAGATGAATCATGCGCTCGGCGTTACGGAACTCGAACGCCATCATCACCTTGTTGGTGCTCTGAATGATCTGGAACTTGTACGGCAGGTACATCGCGCGCGGCACACCGGGGTAGTAACACCTCAGTTCGGGGTCGCGGTCGAGCCAGTTCGCGAAGTTTTCCTTTTGCCGTGCCGCGGCCCACGGCAGGTACGGGATCTCGTTGCCGTCGACCACGCCGAGACTGGGGGGAATCCACCCCGCGGTCCCCAGCGCGACGACAGGCGCCGCGAGCACCGGGACATCCTTGTAGACGCCGGGTTGCGCGAGCATCGGGCGCGCGTCGTGCGCGAGGAGATCCCAATTGGCGTCGCTATGCGCCTGCCAGATGCCGCTGAAATCGGGCTTGCCATCCTCGGTCCGTGGCACCTCGCCCGCCGACCCCTGCGTCCGGCGGCCGGTGCGCTGCGCCTGCGAAAAGACGGTCTGCGCGACGAGGAGAATGACGATACCGACCACTGCGCCCGCCGCAGTCGTACGTAAGAGATAGCTGAGTGGATTCCGCATGAGCGACTTGCCTCCTCTGGGCAACCGGTGCTGCGCCCACTGGGCCCCGTTGCGCTGGGCGCGCGATGGCGTGGACGGGGACGCGTTCTTGTACGAGAGTTTGCCTTGCGATGTCAAATGAGCGCGCTTACGAGAAGCCAATCCAGCGGCCGCCCCAGCCGACTGTCGACCAGAGTGCAAGCGACGTAAGCGCCACGGCTTTATTCACCGATGGGGTGAACCGACCTTCGGCCGCCAGCGTCACGGAGCGGCGCACCGTGAAGGTGAAGATGATCGCCAGGAGCAGCGCGGTCATCTTGGTCCAGAACGCGAAGCTGTAGTAGCACTTGATCGCTTCAGAGACGAACAGCGGAAATCCCGAGAGGATCATCACGACGATGCTGCCGAGCACCCACGGCTGCACGTCGCGCGCGAGCCGGGCGACCGAGTGCGCGCGAAGGCCCAGCCCCAGCAGCCGGAAGTCGACGATGAGAATCGCGCCACCGATCACCGCGAGACCGAGCAGGTGGAACGCCTCGATGATCGGGAACAGCCACAGCGAATTGCGAATGGCTTCCCCCATCGCGCTGGCTTCGATCGCCTGAAACACCGGCAGCAGCATCTGTTGTGTGTCTCCTACTGGTAGGGATCGATCATGTCGGGGGTACACCCGGCGACCGCCGTGATCGCCGCCGACTGCGGCTTACTGCAATCGAACCAGTTGTAGGCGATCAGCCGGCCCGAGAAGATGATCGCCGCCCACAACACCAGCGAGCACAGGCCGGCCATCCGCGCGGGGCGCGGGGCGACCTGCAGATCCCAGTGGGCGACTTTGGTGTAGATGCCGTGGTGGAAGACGAACGCGTTGAGCCCGGCGAGGATCAACAGGACAGCCTTGATGCGGAAGAATACGTTGTGATAGGTGCGCAGCGGGATCGCGTAGAACAGCACGATCCCGCTGAGCACCATGATCACGAAACCGACCTTCGTCCATGGGAGTACGCGGCGCGCCATCAGCGAGACCGGCACGTCACGGAAGACTGCACCGACGAGCCGCAAATCCAGCAGCACCGCGAAGCCGACAAAGAGGCATAACGCCCACACGTGGATCGATTCAATCACCGCGTAGGCGTACTGCGATTCGTGGAGCGCAATGCTCCACTCCGTGTTCGCCAGCCACTCCATCGCGGCGTGAACAGACACGCTGGTCACTCGAACAGCGTGGCTATTTCGGCCGATTGGCCTCGTCGGGCGTCCCGGTGCCAGAGGAGCCGAGGAACAGTGTGCGGCCGTCCGGAAGCGTCAAGTCGCGGCCGTTCGCGCGGCGCGAGCCGTCCTTCGACCGGTACCCGTCGACGACGATGATCGTTCCCGGCAGGAGTGCCTCTTTGGTAAAGCCGCGGCGAAACAGCACGTTGGGCGTGCCCGCCTCGATCGCCCATTGCTCGCTCGTCCCGTCAGCCTGAGGCACCTCGATGTGAATCCACACGTGCGGGTTGACCCATTCCATCTTCTTCACGACCGCCTTCTCGAACTTCACAGGCTTGTTTGCGTCGAATTCGGCGGCAAACGCATGGTGTGCCGACGCGGTGCCTGCGCCGAGCGCAACCAGCAGCGCCACGCCGCCAACCAACGACGCTCCAACAGCTAGGTTCCTGAACATCAAAGTCCCTCCGTGACAGTCAAGCTCGCTTCACAACGGAACGAGGTCCGCTTCGTGGCGCTTAGGGATACCTGTGAATCAGGCGAATGTCAAGCGTAGCCGCGGAACAGTTGTCACGTGCTCCGAGCGATTATCGGACTTTGAGATGTTCGAGATAGTCGCCGGAATAGATCCGCTCGGCGCGTCCAAGTGGTGCGTTGTAGAAGTACGCCCACGCCTCGACGACGCGGCCGTCTTCGAGCGTCACCGGCGTGAGCACCCGGGTATAGAGGCTGCTTTCGGGTTCTGCGGCGCGGAAGCCCTCGAGCTCATCGAGCGCCTGGAGGACGATCGTCGGGTGGGACATCTCGTACACCTCACCCCAGACCTGACTGTCGGCGGCGGGCACAGCGGCGGGATAGATGCCCAGGTCGAAGAGGACGCCGGAAATCGTGCCGCGGCCCGCGTAGGCCAGGTCGTGGTCCACACGCCTGCGGCCCGCCCTGTTGAAGGGCGTCATGAGCGTGCCGTAAAAGAAGACGAGTGCTGACACCGGCGTTTCCTACGTGGGTTTACGCCGGCGACGGTCTGCTTGTTTACCTGTTAGAAAACCTGGGCTTGCGGACGCCCTGGCCTCGGCCCACGCGGCGCCCGGGGGCCGGCTCCCCGTCCCCGCATCGAAGCCAGGACGTCAACGATCTCGGACGGAAGGGTGAAGCCGAGGGAAACCGTCTTTCCATCCCCGCCGAGCCGCAGCGAGTCGAGCATCGCCGCTATCCCGGGATTCTGGCGGGTCTGGAGCCGGGCGAGAGCCATGAATCCGCGGATGACCTCCCGGAGATCGTTGGCAGCCTGCTCGTTGCTCGTTTCAGCCCGGAGCAGACCCTCGACGCCGCTATCGATGTGGCCCGAGGCGGCAAACCAGGTGATCGGCGGAATCTGTCCTGCAACCTCTTTGGGAATGCGGCCGCTGGCCGCGAATGCATCGAACCGCCCCACCGCCCAGGCGTTGCCATCGTCGACATCGCGAACGATCTTCATCAGCTCGGTGTTAGTGGTGATGTTGGCGTGTACGCCGGACTTGGTGTCGATGGCGCGCCGCACGGCGTCGGCGGTTCCGAAGGCGAGCACGCCAGGCTCAACAAAAGCGACGCCGAAGGGATGCTCGTTGCCGGAGATGGTGACGAGACGCTTGCCTTTGTAATCCTCAACCTCGCCACCCTGCTCGCGCATGAGGCCTTCGATGCGCACGGCGTCGAAGCGGCCACGCGCGATCGCGAGGGGCGGTCCCATCTCGGTGCCTGCGCCGACTGAGACGACGACGGCGTCCACGTCTGATTCGACGTTGACGCCGGTCTTGGACTGGAAATCGTTTGTGCGGGCCGCGCTGCCAGGCTGAAGCGCCTGAAGCTTGTGGCGAAAATCCGAGTTCATCACGTCCCGGACGTTGGCAAAGGCCACGAGCCGGGAATCCTGCGGAACGTAGGCCAGCTCGTCCGGGCCATCGGACCCGATGATGGTCAGGCCCTGGAAGCCGGCGTAAGACGCCAGGAGGCCCGTGCCGAGCCCCACGACGAGGACGCCGACCGAAATCAGCACGAATAGACGGGTTCGCTTCGTCACACGTGATTCCCTTGCTGATTATACGAGTCGGTTCCTTCGATGTTCCCCGTTTTCACTGCTCCAGAACGTATTCGCGGCGCTCCACGGTCCTCGCGGCCAGGTAGAGCGAGGCGGCCAGCGTGAACACCAGCCAGAACAGGCTCGTCCCGGCGGAGGGCACCTCACGGAAGACGCTGCCGAGCAGCGATATGGCCCCGTCCGACGGCATCGCGTGCGGGACGAGGGCCTGGAGGTAGTAGGCGACCGTGAACCGCCTGAGATAGCCCGGAACGAGCAGGGCCACCTGCTCCCACCCGAAGGCGAAGACGAGGCCGACCAGCAGCGGCCGCTTCAAGAGCGCTCCAATCAGGGCGAACAGGGCACCGTACACGGCCAGGCCCATGGCGAGGATGCCGAGGTCGGTGACGAGCGGGACGAAGCTTGCGCCAATCTCACCGAACGGCACCAGCAGGAAGTACACGATCATCACCGCGGGCAGCACCACGAGCGCGGTACACACGAGGTACGCCGCGTACTTTCCCATGAGGACCGCGCCGCGCTGAATCGGCCGCGTGAACAGGTAGGTGATCGTCTTGTCCTCGACTTCATCAGCCATGAGCGCCGTTCCGTAGAACACGCCCAGCACCGGGACGATGAAGCGCAGGAACAGCACCCAGATCATCATCCCGAAAATCCCGGCTCCGCCGACGCGAACGCCGTTGACGCGAAGTGGCGCGATCCCGCTCGCCTCCACGAGACGCGCGACAACCGCCAGCAGTACCGGTGCGCCGACCACGACCGCCAGGAAGATGGTGCGGCGCGACCACAGCATCTGCCCGAGCGACAGATCGAAGATCCGCGCGATGGAACTGACGTAGCGTGGGTTGCTGCCCTTGCGACCGTAGGGCGGGTCCTGTGGACCCGCCGTCGTCGTACTCATTGCTTCACCAGGTACTTGAAGACCGCCTGCAGGTTGTCATCGGGCGACGCCACCTCCTCGATCGCTCCCGCCTCTCCCGACGCCGCCATCTCGGTCAGACGCGTGTAGAACGCGTCGGGCCGCGACGTCTCGATGACTACCGCCTGGTCGTCGAACTTGACGCTGATCACATCGTCAGCAGCCAGCAGACGCTGCGCGAGCGCACGCGGATGTTCGGCGCGGATGAACACCGAATGCGGATGTGTGTCGATGAGATCGCGTATCTGGTGAACATTTCCTTCCGCGAGGATTCGGCCGTTGTTGATCAGCAGGATGTTCGACGTCATCGATTCGATCTCGTGGAGGATGTGGCTCGAGACGAGGATGCTCTTGCCGGCGCGGGCCCAGTCGCGAACCAGGTGGATCGTCTTGCGCCGCATCAGTGGATCCATGCCGTTCAGCGGCTCGTCGAGAATCAGCAGCTCCGGATCGTGGACAATCGCCTGCGCGAGCTTGACGCGCTGGCGCATGCCCTTGCTGTAGGCGCCGATCTTCTTGTCCGCGGCGTCGAGCAATTCGACTGCCTCGAGCGCGCGCCGCGAAGCCGCCGCCGCCTCATCGGGCGCCAGGCCGTTGAGACGCACGAGCGCGGTGAGCCATTCCATCCCGGTCATCCGCTCATAAAACGCATCCTGCTCGGGACACAAACCGATGCGGAAATACACCGCCGGATTTCCCCAGATCGGGTCGCCCAGCACGGTGACCGTGCCCTTGCTTGGTTTGAGCTGGCCGGTAATCAGCTTCATGAACGTCGATTTGCCCGCCCCGTTCGGCCCGAGCAGGCCGGTGATGCCGGGAGGCACGGAAACCGTGACGTCATTGAGCGCCGAGACCTGGCCGTACCACTTCGACAGCTGCCCGGTCGTGATGACGGCCGACACTTAGGTGACCACCTCGACGGCCCTGACGCGCCGCTCGAGAATCCAGAGCGACGCCGCAATCAAGACAACGACGACGGCGAACGCCGCGGACACCGGCATCGCGGGGCGTCCGGGAAGACGAAACACGGCGTCGGCGATGACGTCGAAGGTGTCTTCCGGCGACACCCACGCCCACGCCGAGCTGCCCGTGATGGCGCGAAGCGCCTGGTACATGGCCGCGCTGAAGAACACGATGCCCGCATACATCAGCGAGACGAAACGCCGGCTATTCGACAGCGACGACAGCGCCAGCATCGTCACGGCCGCGACCGCGACCTGTAGTGCCGAAAACAGCGTGATCGCTGGAATGAGATACAGGTTTCCGCGAATGAACGCGGTGTCGCCGGCGAACATCATCTGCAGCATCAGCAGAAATATGGCGGGAACCCAGGTGACGCCGACGAGGAACAACCCGAGGGTGACCAGTTTTCCGGTGATGTACTCGACGCGCGTGAGCGGCTTCGAGAGATAGAGCTGAAGCGCGTTGGCGCGGCGGTCGTTGGCGATGAGGCCGGCACCGACGTAGATGGTCACGAAGAAGATGAAGATGCTCTGCTGATCGAGAAATTCGCGGAAGGTTTCGGCGCTCGGCGCCAGGAACGACGCCTGCGGATAGTTCGACGCGACGTAGATCTGCACCGAGCGGACGAGAAACGGTGCCCAGGCAAGGAGCAGCAGCCCGAGGAAACGGCGCTCGCGCAGACGCTCCTGCAGTCCCGCACGCGCAATCACCCACCACGTGCGGCCGTGCGATTCGCGGCGTCCGGCGTAGCGGCGATAGCCCTGGTCGTGGATCGGCATCAGGGCTCACCCACGGCGCGCGCGAAGACGTCTGCGAGCGTGGGCAGGCTGGGACGCAGGTGCCTGACCTGCATCCCGTGTTGGGCAGCGAGCTGAAACAGGAGCTGCGAGCTTGGCCTTGTCGCGCCGAAGCCGTCAGGCGAAGGCGGAACAAACACCCGCATCACATCTTCATCGGTCGCGTGACACTCGAGTCCCGCGGCCTGCAGGATTTCGACGAAGCGATCGGTGTCGCCTTTCACGCGCAGCTCGAACACGCGGCCGCCATGTCCCTTCAGCCCCGCGATTGGTCCCTGCGTCGCGATGGCTCCTTTGTCCATCACGATCACGTGGTCGCAGGCGTATTCGACGTCGGGAAGCAGGTGCGACGAGAGGATCAGGTTGAGGCCCTTGTTGACCGCGATGTCGCGAATCAGCTCGAGCATCTCCTCCCGGCCCTTTGGATCCATGCCGTTGGTCGGTTCATCCAGGAAGAGCACATCGGGATCGTGGACGAGCGCCTGCGCCAGCTTGATGCGCTGCTTCATCCCGGTCGAATAGGTTTCGACGTTTCGATACCGCGCCTCGCCGAGGCCGACGTAATAGAGCACCTCGTGCGCGCGCTGCATCGCATCGGCGCGCGGCAGCCCCGACAGCTCGCCGCAATACGCGACGTACGACACCGCGTTCATCCCGGGGATATGGGCATCGGTCTCAGGCATGTAACCGATGCGGGCGCGAATCTCGAGTGGAGACGTGCGGACGTCGAGGTCGAGCACCCTCATCTCGCCGCGATCGGGCGGCACGAGCCCAAGCAGCGCCTTGATCATCGTGCTCTTGCCCGCCCCGTTCGGCCCCAGCAGGCCCACCGCGCCGCCCGGAAACGTCGCGGTGACCTCGCGCAATGCCCACTGCGCCCCGTATTTGACGCTGACTTTGTCGAGTTCGACGACGGGCATCAGGAACCTAGACGTTCGGAACGTTCGGATCGTTCGGAACGTTCGGATCGTTCGTTCGGATCGTTCGTTGGGATCGTTCGTTGGGATCGTTCGGATGGTTCGGCCCTGAGAACGGAACGACCCGAACGTTCTGCGCTTTCCAACGATCCGAACGATCCGAACGTCCGAACGATCCGAACGATCTGACTCATCCCAAGTTTCCGCGAAGGCCAAGCGCGTCGGCTTGTTCGCGCATGAAGGCGATGACGTTGGTGACGTGCTCTTCGAGCGGCAGTCCCAGCAGTTCCGCGCCGCTCCTGAGATCGTCGCGCGAGACAGCGCGCGCGAACGCCTTGTCCTTCATCTTCTTGATCACCGACGACGCTTCGAGATCGAGGACGCTCTTGCTCGGTCGTACCAGCGCTGCTGCGGTGACGAACCCTGCCATCTCATCGCAGGCAAACAATGTCTTCTCGAGCAGGCTGTCGCGGGTCACGCCGCTATAGTCGGCGTGCGACAGGATGGCGCGCATCACCCACTCCGGATAGCCGAGCCGGCGAAGCTCGTCGCATCCGCGGAACGGATGGTTGTCCAGCGTCGGATAGCGCTCATAGTCAAAGTCGTGCAGCAGCGCGACCACACCCCAGGCCTCTTCGTCCTCGCCGAACTTCCGCGCGTAGCCGCGGACCGCGGCTTCCACCGCGAGCGCGTGCTTGCGGAGGCTCTCACCCTGCGTCCACTCGGTGAGAAGCGTCCACGCCGCATCGCGTGTCAGCGTGTGCGTCATCGTTCGAAGGTTAGATTGTAGTGGAGGTCAGTCGGCCAACCGAATCGCGGCTTGCACGCGGCCTTCGGCCGCTTGCACGGGCTCGCATACTACTCGGTCTCCAGGTTCAAATTCCCACCGTTCGATGTCGCGATCGTACGGCTGGTCAAGAATCAAGTAGACGTTCCCGTCGACGTGTTTGGCATGCACGAGTCGCCTGACGACGACGCTCTCGTCAGGCAAACTCACATAAATAGTCGTGGTCTCGCTCATGCGCGGAGTGCGGCCGTTGGACCGGCCAAAACACCTGGCCTCATCGCGTCTGCCGCCAATACAGAGCCGCCCCGGCATTGATTGCCGCGAAGTCACGAGGATCGTCGAATCCCGTGAAGAGCGAGCCTTTGAAGGCATCGCCGCCGCTCACGAAGGGGTCGTAACGGTTGAACGCAGCGCCTCCCCACTTCGCCGCTAACGTGCTGCTGCCCCACGCGTTCATCAGATACCCGAAGGCATAGTTCCCTAAGTAGTCGGAGCGCTGGCCCAACCCGTCGAGCATGAAGAGCGCTCTCGAGCCAAACTTCTCGTTGAGTTCAAGCTTCCAATTCCATTCGTTTCTTACTCGACCGGCGATCTTCCCGAGGGAGAGGCTTTGAGACGTCTCCGACTCGAACACCACGAGTTACGGCTCATCCGGCCTCAGGGCTTCCGCCTGCGGTATGAAGCCCTCGGTCCAACCGTCTTGTCCGAGCACGTAGTCATGTATCTCGAATCCGTCGATTGCGTCCTTAAATCCCGGCTTGTCCTTGAGACGTTCGATAGCGGCTTCTGCGTCCTCGCGGCTCTTATAGACACCTATGAGTTTCTCATCGCTATCGCCGTCGAGCTCGTGGATATGCCAGAGGATGTAGACAGACTCCACGCTAAGCTGGGCCCCCGCAGCCAACCGCGAGACGGGGTCGCTCATCGGACCCCGTCGATTAACGGACGGGCAAGGCCGACGATCCCTGTGGCCAGCGCGAACCCTCGGTGACTATCGGCCATGGTGAATGCGCTCGGCGTCCTTTGAAACAATTGGGTCGCCGTCATCTTCGTCATCAGGTCCGACGTTGACAAATGAAAAACCAACGCCGCACCGCGTACGCCTGATCAGTTGTAAGACATACTCCGGCACCTCAATTCCACCATTGTCGCGACAGAAGCGCTGACTTCGCATTCCTTCGGTCCAAGTTGAAGCGCATCGAGCGTCTTGTACAAGAGGCTCAGATCCATACCTTCCTGCAAGTCGAACAGGAGGACATTGGTTACCGCAGGCAAACTAGATCTCGGTGAGTGGAATTCAGTTCCGGGAAACGCACCCCTGATCTTCTCTTCCACCTCCGGTGACAACCCCAAGAACCGCAACCAGAATCGTTCTTTGCGGTACATCTTCATTTCCCTCCCTCGACCATATAGTCGCGCGCAAGCTGCCCGCCTGCGTTGCCCATGCACGCGACGGATCCGACTGCGAGTCCGCCTAGTGTATTCACGGCAACTATTCCCGGTGCCGTGACAATGATCGCCGGGCCACCAGCCGCGAGCCCAAGCGCACTGCCCACGGCGAAGCCTCTCGCAGCGCCAGCCCCGATCCAGTTTGCCATGCAGCCCATATCGCGCGGCGCCGTCATGCACTGCTGAACCGTTTGAGCCGCCGTGCCCAGGTTTCGCGTGAAACTCTCCCAGATGAACCTCTGTAGCCCTGGGTCAACAGGCTCACAGTTGCCCGTCTTGGCATCGTACCCGGCGACACAATCACCAGAATGCCCGTCTGGATCCACATACCTCAATGGGTTATTGAACGAGTACGTATACAGGTTCATCGACTGCGGGTCGAACGGGTCACCGTACTCCGGACCATCCGGCTGTGCGAAACGTCCGAGCTGGCCCTGGTAATGCCTCGCGCCGAAGTAATCGAAGCCGCTCTCCGCGTCGCGCTCCTTGCCTGCGAACAGGCGCGGGTCGCGGAACGACGCCGGATTCCATTCCTCGCCAAAGGGCAGGAACTCGTACCGCGATACGATCTGCGCATTCGCGTCGGTGAGCGTTTGCGTCGTCAGGTTGAAGCTGCCGGCGTACGCCTTGCTCGTGAGCGTCACGCCGTCCGGCTTGAGCAGCTTTACCGTGGTCACGCCTGAGATGGTGTTGTTCGTGAGACGAACCGTCACCCTGCTGCCCGGCCGTACCCGCGACCGTGAGCTGGGCCAGCTGTCCAGGCTTGACGAGTGACACCGGAACCGCTGCGCCGTTGATGTCCACACCGCCCGTGACGTCGACAATGTCGTACACCCTGACCGACACTGTCCCTGTCTGGGTCCCATTGGGATCCATGAACAAAGTGTAGGTACCCGAGACCGGCAACACGACCCGCTCGAGATACCCACCGCCGCAGTCGTCCTTCGTCGCCAGCGTCGTCCCGTCTGGCTTCCGAATTGCGATTGGGAACAGGCACGGATACAGACCGGCAACGGCGCGCGCACTCACCATCCGCCCCGCGGTGCCTTCAAATGTGAGGGTCGCCCTCTGACCTGGCTTCGTGAAGACCACCGGCACGGATGGCCCATCGACGACGACCAATCCGCTAAGGTCGGTGATGTCGTAAAGCGTTACGGTTGCCGTCCCGGTGTCGATCCCATTGGGATCGATCCCGATTGTGTAGGTGCCGGTCACCGGCAAGACGATTCACTCGTGGAAGGTCGTTCCGCAGCCGCTCTTGCTCGCGAGCGTGCTGCCGTTCGGCTGCACGATCTTGAGCGGATACGATAAGCATTTGCCGGCGGGGTCGGCGGCCACCGCAGTCAGCATCCGGCCCCCAGTACCCTCATGTCAGTAATTCTGGGCAGGGGCCTTACGGCTGTGAACTGATATCCCACTCGTACGCGGGCGTTCCGAGAGCGTTGTATCTGATTCGCGGACTGTCGTGGTCGAGCAACTGCTCGACCACTGGCTTCGCTTCTATGTGGTTCGCGACTCCAACCTGCCCAGCCAAGTCGGTGCAGGCTCTGTCATCATTTCTTTGAAAGACGACGCATGACGAAGTAGATGCTAGCTACGTTCAGTGTCGCACTGAGAACCAGCACAACAAGGTTGCCAGTCCATGTAAACAACGATGCGTCGAGCGCTGGACCGGGAATAATCGAAGTGGCCAGTAACACCAGGGTTCCGATCAGGTACCACGCGGGCATTGTTAGGTAGGCTGCCAGGATTCCCAAATCTCGGACATATAGTGCGCCAATTCCGACGATGTACATGGCTCCGATCGTCAGCAGTCTAGTCAGTGGTTTCATTATGAATCCTCGTCAACTTCTTCACCGACAGTCGAGCCCTTGGAAGCAATACGACGTTTCAACTCTTGTCCTGGGTTGACACCAACCGGCTAGCCGGCCTGCAAGGTCCAACAGGAACGACCGGAAGTACAGATCCGGAATCGCACCACCAAGGACCGTGCTTGGTGGTGGTGCAAGAACGCCGGCGCTCCACAATCCTCCAACACAGAAATCCAAACAATCATTCGCACCCACGATATAGGGGGAGGGCGATTTGATCGCCTGGCGAATATAGTCTTGCAGTGCCGTGGTTTCCGCGCTGGATGTTTTAATGTGGCGGATACGGATCGCGTCGGCACTCTTTCCGTCTGCAGCCGCTAATCGCTGTCGGAGACGGGCTAGCGATGCATCAGTCGGGTGCCCGTCCAAACCAAATTGAACAAAGCCCGCCGGAAACGTAACGCTCTTCACCGTCCCACGATCAAGAGGACGACCCGGATGCACAGGATTGAACCCTCCATATAGCCCAGCGCCGTCGAGGCTTAGCGCCATGATCCCCATGTGACCCAAGCCGTGCGCCCCATCCGTGTAGTTGATTAAGAGCGCATCTAACCCATCCGGATCGATGAATTTGAGCGAATTGTTAACCGCGTAGATGTAGCGGTTCCACCGTTGGGGATTCACGAGGCGGAGCGCGTTGACTGTGATCGGATCGGGCGACGTAAAGCGCCCGGCTTGATTCTGGTAGTAACGTGCACCGAAGTAATCAAAGCCGCTCTCGGCGTCGCGCTCCTTGCCTGCGAACAGGCGCGGGTCGCGGAACGACGCCGGATTCCATTCCTCGCCAAAGGGCAGGTAGTCGTACCGCGCCATGACCTGCTGGGTCTCGTTGGTGATCATCCGCGCAGAACCGATGGCGTCCGCGTGGTAGTAGAGAACGGTTTCGCCCGACTGCGCCGCCGCCACGGCCGGACAGCAGCAGGCGGCAACGATAAGAAGCAGTCTGAACATGCCTACTCGAATCATGTCGATCCTCAAAACGGTGAATTCGATGTTCACGGCTACGATGGCCATCTACGGAGTCGTGACCGCGACGGTGATGTCGCCCATGTTGGTGAGACTCGGATCGATCACCACCGTGTACGTTCCGGTCGTGGGAAGTGTCTGGGTCGTCAGGTTGAAGCTATTTACGACGCTTGTCTATCGGCGTCGGTATCGTGGCGCGTCACCTGCAGCATCGATTCAGACGATCGGCAAACGCGTTGAGCTCGATGGAAAACTCCTCGGCGGTGTTCTTCGTCACTTCACTTCCCAAGAGCCGATAGGTCGCGAGGTTCACTCCGGTAAGTTAGGTTGAAGTTCTTTGCGTCACCGGGCCACGGTTCCTCATACGAGTAGCCTTCCAGCACGGTCATGCGCCCCTCACGGACGAAGAGAAGAAATCCGGCGCCGTGCTCCAAACCGTCGATGCTCGCATCCACATCGCCCAGCTCAAAATCTCTAGGTGCCACAGACGGTACTTCTGATGGCACTTCGAACGAGCAGTGGAAGCCAGCGCCCGTATACTCACGCGAAGCTAAACGTGCCTTCGCTGCCTGTGCTCGCAATGCAGCCAGCACGACGTGATCTCCGGCGAGTAGCTTGTCCAGTACTGCTTGCTCGAATTGGTTCAGACGCGTTACTCCCATGGTGCCCCCTACCGAATATAAAACGTGCCGATCCGAGCGATACCGTTTACGACTTTGCCCGTAACCTCGACAGCGTGACCACCCACATTGACCGTGACGCGGTAGACACCCGACAGCCCCTGGCTGCGCACAGCCGCTTGTGTTGCCATCTCAACGGCTGCATAGGCAGATTCCCGCGACCCAAACCGCGCCATGATCGGCCCGAGTCTGTGTCCAGGGTTCGCGAAGATGTGACTCAATTTGTTTGCATCAAGCGTTCGCGACGTGATCGAGAGCGATTCCGCAGCCAAGCCTCCACTGAACACCCCCCCGGCAAGACCGCCCGTGGCCGCGATTGCCGCCCCTACAGCCATCTGGGTGGACTGTTCCGTAAGCCATCGACTGGACAACTGCCCGGTCAGACTGATGAAATCGCCCAGCGTCGGATCGCGGCTGATCTGGCTGTAAGACCCCACCACGCGATCCCCCACGAGGATGTCGCCACCCGCTAACCGGATGCCCGCCCCGGGATTCCGTTGCAGAATCGCGAAGTACTGGTCGGACACGTTCTCGCAGCGCGGAGCATCGTCTGCGCAAATCTCGTACGTCGTCCCATCGGGATCTGTGAAACGCAGCGGATTGTTCCGCGCGTACGCGTAGCCGTTCCAGCTTTGCGGATCGAAAATGTCGCCGTTGACGTGCCCGGGATCGACCGTGGTGAAGCGCCCCGCTCCGCTGGCATAGTGGCGGGCACCGAAGTAATCGAAGCCGCTCTCGGCATCGCGCTCCTTGCCTGCGAACAGGCGCGGGTCGCGGAACGACGCCGGATTCCATTCCTCGCCAAAGGGCAGGAAGTCATACCGCGCCACGACCTGCGCATTCGCGTCGGTAATCATCCGCACCGAGCCGATCGCGTCCGTGTGGTAGTAGAGAACGGTCTCGCCCGTCTGCGCAGCCGCCATAGCCGGCGCACAACACGCGATGAGGAGCAGAAGCAATCTGACGATGGCAATTCGAATCATGTCGCGGTCCTCCCTGGCGAATCGGTATGACGGGCCTTCGTGCCTGCGCATTAGGGACTCGTCACCGCGACGGTGATATCGCCCATGTTGGTGAGACTCGGATCGATCACCACCGTGTATGTTCCAGTCGTCGGCAAGGTTTGCGTGGTCAGATTGAAGCTGCTGCTACTTGACGACGCTGTGGCCACAGTCACGCCGTCCGGCTTCAGCAGTTTCACGGTGGTGAACCCAATCGTGTTGCCCGTCAAGCGAACCGTGACCTGTTGCCCGGTGTTGCCGGCCATCGTGAAGCGAGCGACCTGGCCTGGCGTCGTCAGCGACGCACCAACGCCTCCTCCGTTCAGGCTCACCGAACCCGTGAGATCGACGACGTCGTAGAGCGTCAGGCGCGCCGCGCCGATGGCGGTCAGGCTCGGGTCGACCAGAATCGAGTACGTGCCCGACACCGGCAGGACGGGCGGTTCCAGAAACGGCGAGCCGCAGCTATCGACCGTCCAGAACTGCGTCCCGTCCGGCTTGAGAATGCGTAGGGGAAAGAACAAGCAACTGTCG